>Ga0075434_100001006_pt1 | contig 22897 bp, 13 predicted proteins | sample RhiMethybrSRZTD3_FD_75298 | JGI IMG/M metagenome (GOLD analysis project Ga0075434, IMG submission 75298) | Populus rhizosphere microbial communities from Tennessee, USA - Rhizosphere MetaG P. TD hybrid SRZTD3 | ecosystem: Host-associated > Plants > Roots > Rhizosphere > Soil | place: USA... | reverse complement strand
GGGCCGCACGTGCGAACCGCTCGCAACCTGGCTCACTGCCATGAGCCCAAGCGCACCGACGGCGAGAGCCATCGGAAGCACCATCTTCCTTTTGATGGTCATATAACGCCTCCCTCCCCTTAGCTACTGGGGGTTGGTTCGAGCTTTCCCTGCTCCTAGGTTGCATTACCAGGCTCGCCGTCAACCTAGGGGCGAACCGGGGGCGACTCTAGCACAGATCTTTGGCTCTTGCGACGCGTTTTGCGCCCCCTTCCGACCGGTCAGGAAGCGGTCGTTTTGGAGGGAAAAAATTGTCCGGTATCGAGTTTCACGTAAGCGTCTCGGACGGCTGCCGAAGGGTCCGGTCGAGACCGCCGCAGAACCGCCCGGGGATCGCTGCAGACAGCCGCACACCTACGCGCAACGGTGGCACCGGTTTCCCGGATTCTGGGTATAGTGGCCTCGACGTTCGTTCGAGTCGACGGATAGCGATCGCACGAAACCCCAGCAATGGGGTATGTTTCGCAGGGGAGCCCGTTTGAGGGAACGGGTCCAGGATCAAGAGGTTTGGGGAGAGTTGAAGAGTTGGTAGAGGCGCTGGGACGGGGCCGCCGTTGGGCGGTCTTGATGATTTTGCTCGGTGCGCTCGCGGTCTCGATTGCGGCGCCCTCGACGTCGTTCGCGGGCGTCGCCAGCGACGCAAACGGGGACGTCAGGTACGACGCGAACCCGGGCGAGACCAACAACATCAGCGTGACCGAGGCCGGAGGCACGTACACGATCACCGACACGGGCCCCGGTGTCACCGTCACCGCGACGGCGCCCTGTACGTCGGTCAATTCGACGACCGCCACTTGTCCGCAAACGCCTGCCGCGCAGGTCGACCACTTCTCGGTCACCGACCACATCACGGTCACAGGCAACGACAAAAACGACACGATCAGCGTGAATGCCCTGCCGATCGACGGCACGCGCATCGACGGAGGCGACGGCAACGACACGATCGTCGGCAGCCCGGGCCCCGACAAGATCACCGGCGGCAACGGCGACGACGACATCGACCCGAACGATGTGCAGCCGAACACCGTCGACATGACGGTCTGCGACACGGATCCGTTCGTGACGGACACGTCGATCTTCCAGTGCCCGGATCTGGTCGACGGCGACTCGGGCTTCAACACACTCAGGTTCAACAACAAGCCCGGCGGCGTGAACATCGACGCCGGTCAACGAGGGCCGACCACTCAGAGCGTGGTCGACCCCAACCGAGCCCCGGGCGCGCCCGCGGATTGCTCCCCCGATTTGGGATTTTGTCCACAGGCGAACCTGCTCGTTACGAAGCTCCGCCGTATGCCGCGGCTGATCGGGACGCCCGGCAACGATCAGATCATCGGCAGCTCCAACGACGACACGCTGGTCGGCATGGGCGGGGCGGACCTGCTGTGTGGCGGATTCGGCAACGACACGGTCGACTACAGCGTGGACCCCGGGGACGCCGGTGGCGTAAATGTCTCGCTCGACACGAGTCTCCCGCCTGACTCCAAGTGGAACTCGAACAACAATCAGACGGTGAGCTTTGCGAGGAGCGACTGCCGCCAGACGGACGACAACGGCATCGTCCAGTTGCCGCCGAACAGCGGCCCCCCGACGCCAACGAACAAGCCTGACTGCAACGCCAACGACGGAGGGCCGAACGACGGGCCCCCGAACGCGCGTGACTGCGTGGGTGTCGATGTCGAGAACGTGATCGGCACGGCAGGCAACGACACCCTGACCGGCAGCAGCCCCGGCCCCTTCGTGGCGAAGGCGGCCTTCTTCGAGCCGCGCGGCGAGAACACGCTGGACGGCCGAGGAGGCGACGACACCCTCAACGGCCTCGGTGGAGCCGACACGCTGATCGGTGGCGACGGCAACGACACCGTCGACTACTCGTGGGAGACCAAGGCCGTGAAGGTGTCGCTCGACGGCGCGGCCAACGACGGCAGCACGGACGATGGCAATCCCGACACGCTCAAGGGCGACAGCGTGGGCACGGACGTCGAGAACATCATCGGCGGCTCTGGAAACGACACCCTCGTCGGCTCGGCGGCCGACAACAACATCCAGGGTGGCCCCGGCAACGACACCATTCAAGGTGGCCCCGGCATCGACACGCTCGACGGCGGCGCGGGCGACGACACCATCCAAGGTCAGGATGGGAACGACACGATTCTGGGCGGCCCGGGCGACGACATGCTCGATGGCGGACAGGGCGCCGACACCTTCTCGGGCGGTGATGGCAGCGACACCGTCGATTACTCGGGCAACACGACGCCCGTGAACTCGACGCCCGACGGAGTCGCCAACGACGGGAACAACAGCGGCGCCGAGGGCGACAACGTGGGCGCGGACGTGGAAGGCGCGCTCGGCGGCAGCGGCAACGACACCCTGGCCGGCAACGGCGACCCCGTCGGCGGCGTCCTCGACGGCGGGCCCGGGAACGACACGCTTGCGAGCGGTGCGGGGCCGGACCTGATCATCGGGGGCGACGGCCTCGACAACGTCTCGTACGCGGGGCGGGCCGATCCGGTGTCGGTCGACCTCGCGGCCCAGACCGGCGGCGCGGCCGGCGAGGGCGACGTGATTCAGCAGGTCGAGCAGGTCACGGGCGGAAACGGCAACGACACGATCGCCGGCGACGACAACGTGAACGTCCTCTTCGGCGGCCCGGGCGACGACACCATCGACGGCCGCGGAGGCGACGATCAGATATTCGGCGGCGCGGGGAACGACAACATCCAGGGCGGCGCCGGCAACGACACCCTGGCCGGCGAAGATGGCAACGACGTCATCCACGGCGGTGACGGCGCCGACGGGCTGAACGGCGGCGACGGCAACGACGTCTTGGACGGCGGCCCGGGGAGCGACATCCTCAGCGGTGGTCCGGGCGACGACACCGCCGACTACTCGAGCCGCACCGCCGCCGTGAACGTGTCGCTCGACGGCGCGGACAACGACGGCCAGGCCGGCGAACGGGACCAGGTTCGCACCACGGTCGAGAGCGTGAAGACGGGATCGGGGAACGACACCATCAACGTCAAGGACGGCGTCAAGGGCGAGGTCTCCTGCGGAGCCGGCACGGATTCGGTGACCGCCGACTCGATCGACACGATCGCGAACGACTGCGAAGAGAAGAACGTGAGCGTCAGCTCCGTCTGCACCATCACCTCGAGCCCCGTCACGATGACGAGGACGAGGACCGTGAAGATCCGGCTCTCGTGCGCGTCGGGCGGCAAGGGCAAGCTCACGCTGCGCACGGTCGGCCGCGCGAAGCGGGCGACGAAGCTCGGCAGCGCGTCCCTGTCGCTGAAGGCCGGAAAGAAGAAGACCGTCAAGGTCAAGCTGTCGAAGAAGGCGATTCGCCTCCTGAAGCGGCACAAGGGCTCGCTTCGCGCGCACGTGACGGTCTCCCTGAAGGGCGCGAGCGCGAGCTCCGCAAAGCGTTCCGAGAACCTGACGATCGTGGCTCCGAAGTGGAGGAGGTAACGCGATGACGGCGCGCCGGTTCAAGCCAGTCCTGATCGCGATCGCCGTAATCGCGGCGCTCGCGGTCCCCGCGACCGTCGCCGCGCAGCAGGTTCCGCTCGGGGCGGAGCAGATCAGCGAGCTCTACGTGCATCCGTCCACCACGCAGGCAGGGGCCCACCCGGACGTGCATCTCTACTTCCGGTTCTGCGACCCGGCCCCGCACGTGATCGCGGCCACCAACACGACCCCGATCCACATCACGACGCTGGAGCCGCACAACCTCGCGAACAACGCGATCGTGATGGTGCGGGGCGTGGGCGGCAACCTGGCGGCAAACGCGCCGCAGGCCCAGGCTCATGTGACCGGGCCGAACACCTTCGACCTCTTCGACTTCACAGGCGCGAACCCGATCGCGGGCAACGGGGACTACACGAACGGCGGGTGGGTCACGCCCGGCACCAGGCACAATTGCACCACGTCGCAGGACGCGATGCAGCTGCGGCGCTTCCTGCTGCAGCTTCCGCCCGGCTTCCTCGGCAACCCCGAGGCCGTCAACGTGTGCCCGGCCGAGACCTGGGTCGCCTCGGACAACCGCTCATCCCCGGGCCAGGGCTGCTCCACGTCGACGCAGGTCGGTCACTCGAACACGCGCACCGTGACGGTCGCGCACAGCACGGGCAATGCGACCATCAACGCGCCCACGGGGCTCTACAGGGTGCCCGTCACCGGGCTCGAACCGGCGCGCCTCGGCACGGACGTGCTGGTGGGAGACCCGCCGGGGCCGGTGGCGATCCAGATCACGCTTCGCAGCACCGGCGACTACGGCCTGAACTCCGCCGTGATCGACCTGCCCAAGAACCTCGGCGGTCCGCAGGCGATCATCTCCGAGATCGAGACCGTGCTCTGCGGCTATGCGCCCTGCACGACACCGGGCGGCGCGAACCGCGACTTCAACTACGACCAGCCGGTGACGGTCACTCCGCTCCCCGGCGCGAAGCCCTTCTTCGTCAACCCGACGCAGTGCGAGACGGCGGCGATCTCACGGCTCGACGCCTGGTCGTGGGCGCAGCCCGGCCTCGCCGCGAGCGCGACCTCGACCGACGTGGTGGGCGGCCAGGTCGTGCCCTCGTTCACACCGACCGGATGCCAGAACGTTCCGTTCGACGCGCACGTCTTCATCACACCGACCGAAACCACGGACGCCGGCGCGCCCAGCGCCCAGCAGGTCGCGATCGACTACGGTCACGATTTCGCGAACGACCCCATCTGGGAGTCCGCGCTGCGCCACGCCGACGTGAGGCTGCCCGACGGCATGACGCTCTCGCCGGGCGGGGGCAACGGGCTCGAGGGCTGTGACTTCGCCCAGTTCGGCGTCGCTCCGTCGGACTCGAGCGGCGCGAACTACCACCAGGTCAACGACGATCCGCCCACATGTCCAGGGGGCGCCCAGATCGGCACGATCAACGTGTCGACACCGGTGCTCCCGGATGGATCGCTGTCCGGCAAAGTGTTCTTCGGCTGCGACCGCACGAGCTCCGACCAGCCGTGCATCAGCACGCCCGGCAGGCCGACGCCCGCGCACCCGTGGAAGCTCTTCCTGTACATCGAGGGTGCCGGTCTGCGGATCAAGCTCGTCGGCAACGTCGACGTCTCGGACACGGGACAGATCCACAACGTGTTCATCAACCAGCCTCAGGTGCCGTTCAGGCGCCTGGAGATCAACTTGCGCGGGGGCACCCGGTCGGTCCTGTCCAACCCGAACGACTGCAACCCGCACACGGGCAACGCGGGCCTGGTCGGCTGGGCCGATACGCCTTCGCAGAGCATCTCCAAGCGGACCGACAGCACGCTGTCCGTCACGCCCACGAACTGCACCGACCCGAAGCCGTTCGCGCCGCAGGTCGTGCAGGCCGGCTCCGATCCGGAGCAGGCAGGAGCGAACACGAGGTCCTTCATCACGATCACCCGCAACGACGGCGAGGACGACATCAAGGACCTGAAGCTCTCGCTGCCCATCGGCGCGGTCGGCAGCCTCGCGGCCGTGCCGCAGTGCCCGATCGCCGATGCCCAGGCCGGGAACTGCCCGGAGGGCACGAAGGTCGGCACCGTCAAGACCACCGTTGGTACCGGCGGCGGCGACGACCTGTCGAAGTGCTCGTGCCTCGAGACGACCGGCTCTCTCTACCTGGCGGAGCCGAGCCAGCCGGGTGACGCGGCCACGCTCGCGCTGGTCGTGCCGGCGAAGGTCGGCCCGCTCGACCTGGGCCGCGTGGTGGTGCTGAACCGCGTCACGCTGCGCCCGGAGGACACCGGCGTCGACGCGACCACGACCACGATCCCGAACGTGCTCGAGGGCGTCCCGCTGCACGTGCGCAAGATCGAGATCAACGTCGATCGCCCGGGCTTCTTCCTGAACCCGACCGGCTGCGACCCGCGGCCGCTGATCGCGACCTTCGACTCGTACGGGGGCCAGACCTCGACTTCCACCATGAACCTGCAAGCGAAGGGCTGCGAGAACCTGCCGTTCGGGCCGAAGCTCCAGCTGATCGCCGGCGCGAAGGGTCAGAACGCACAGTTTTCGCACCCGCCGCTGACGGCGATCGTCACCCAGGGCCCCGGTGAGGCGAACATCAAGAACTCGCAGGTGATCCTGCCGGACCTGATCCGGCCGAACGCCGTGCAGTTCAACGTGCCGGGCGGTCTCTGCACGGACGCCCAGTTCGCGCAGAACGCATGCCCCGCGCCGTCCCTGGCCGGAAGCGCACGCGTGATCACGCCCGTGCTGCCGTTCCAGCTCTCCGGTCCCGTGTACGTGGTCCAGGAAGTCGGGAGCGTGCTGCCCAAGCTCTATGTGGTGCTGGAGGGGCACGGTCTGAGGGTGGTCCTGCGCGCGCGGAACGGCTTCCTGCACGCGATTCAGACCATCAACACGTTCGACAACCTGCCCGACGTGCCGCAGGCCTACTTCGAGTTGAAGATCAGGGGCGGCGCGGGCGGCATCCTGAACAACTTCTACGACGCCTGCGGTGTGGCCAAGTCACACCTGAAGTACGACTACACGTTCACCGGCCAGAACGGCGGGCAGGTAAAGCGGTCCGCCTACCTGAAGCAGGAAGGGTGCCCGGTCACGGCCTCGTCGGTGCGGGCGTCGATCTCCGGCTCGCGCATCAAGGTGACCCGGAAGGGCATCGGCAAGCTGCGCATCAGCTGCTCGGGCGCCAAGGCCTGCAAGGGCAAGGTGACGGTCAAGGGCAAGGGCGTATCGGCCAGCGGCAAGGTCTCGATTCGCGCCCACAAGTCGAAGCTCGTGCGGCTGAAGTTCTCGAAGAGCGAGGCCAAGAAGATCCGCAAGGCCAAGCACATCAAGTCGAAGGCCAGCGCGAAGATCGGCGGCAAGACGATCCGGAAGCGCGTCGTGGTAGTCCCGGCCAAGCACTGAACAACTTGACGCGGCGACTTGAGGCGGCGACTGCCGTCTCCCGCTATCTGATCAGCTGCTTATTGCGGAGCAGCTCCATCACGCGCTCCGCGCTCTGCTCCGGGCTCTCGCTGTCCGTGTCCAGCACCAGGTCGGCGTCCTCAGGCTCCTCGTACGGGTCGTTGACGCCGGTGAGGTTGTCGATCTCGCCGCGCATCGCCTTCTCGTAGAGGCCCTTGTAGTCGCGCGCCGCGCAGGCCTCGACGGAGGCCTTGCACCACACCTCGACGAACGACTGGATCTCCTCGCGGGCGCGCTCGCGGCCCTCGCGGTAGGGCGAGATCGCGGCCACGATCACGACCACTCCGTTCCGCGTCAGCACCTTGCTGACGTACGTGATGCGGTGGATGTTCTCGTCGCGGTCCGCACGTGAGAAGCCCAGATCGCGGCACAGTCCCTCACGCACCTCGTCGCCGTCGAGCACCTCGATACGCTCGACACCGAGCGCGCGCAGACGCCCGGCGACGACGCCCGCGACCGTGCTCTTCCCCGCGCGTGGCAGGCCGGTGAGCCAGAGTGTGAAGCCGCTGGGGTCCATGAGCGCGGGAACCTTACCGGCAAGGTGCGCCGAAGAGCCCAGCCGGCGCAGCTCCGCGAACGAGCCCAGTGCGATGCCCTCCTCCTCGATCGTCCGCCGCACCGCGGGGTCGCACAGCGTCTCCACCTCGGCCAACCGCTCCTCGCCATATACGGACTCGAAGTCGACCGACGTGGCCGGATGGCACCCGATCTCGGTCGTGCCCGAGGGCAACGTCCGGATCAACTCGATCAGGTTGGAGGCCTTGATCGAGCCGGGGTGTGGGTTGCCGGTCGCGCCCTGGCCGTAGAAGTCGCCGGAATAGCTGATGCCCATCGTGGTGTGGCGGACGGGCACGCCGAGCTCCTCTCCGATGTCGATCAGGGCCTGCGCGGCGAGCGTGCCCTGGTGAACGTGCTGGTGCGAGTCGATATGGGTCGGCTCGCGGCCAAGAAGGCCCCGGAAGAGCTCGAGCTGGGCCCGCACCTCCGCCCGCGCGCCGGCGCTGTCGTCGCTCGCCGCGAGCCGGTAGCGCTGCCGCCACTCGCCCTCGACGAACACCCACTCGCCGAGGTCCACGTGGAGGCCGACCGCGAGACTCGGCGTCCGGAGTGCGTACGCGGCGGCGTCACGGGCACCGGCTCCCCTGACCATCAGGCTCGCGCTCGTCACGATGCCGTGCTCGTGCGTTCGCGCCACACCCGCATTGACGCCCCGGCTGAGCCCGAAGTCGTCCGCGTTGACGATCAAGACCCGCTCGGCCACGGTCGAGACTCTAGAGCCCGAGCGTGCGGGCGATCGTGACGGCCTCAGCGAGCCAGTCGTGCCGGTGCTCCTCGGGCGGCAGCCAGGTCGGCTCCCATCCGAGCCACTGGACGGCGAGCTGCAACCGCGCGAGCTCGAGCAGCTCGAGGAACTCGCTGCGGTCGTGGTCGTGACCGAGCGCTGCCGCTTGCTCTAGGTAGCCGCCGCCGATGCGCTCGCGCTCCTCCGCGCTCCACTCGCCGGTGGTGAGGGCGGCGAGGTCGATCACGCCGGGCCCGAGCGCGGCGTTCTCCCAGTCGATCGGCGCGACGCGGACCTCGCCGTCGCCGCGCTGGATGAGGACGTTCGAGGCATAGAACTCACCGTGGATGAACGTGGTGGGCTCCGCGGTCAGTCGCTGGACCACGGTCTCGTAGCGGTCCGACAGCCATGCCAGGCGCTCGCGTCGCTCGCCCTCCGCGAACTCGAGCGCCCGCCGCATCCAGGACGCGTAGAAGTCCGCGTCGTAGCGCAGGATCTCCTCGTTGCCGGGTAGGTCGCGACCAGCGAAGCGATCGTGCAGCACCGCGAGCCAGCGCGCCGCCTCCTGCCACACCTCGAGCTCGCCGACCTGCCAGAGCACCTCGCCTTCGACGTTCTCGATCACGAGCCAGTACCGGTCGCGATCAGGCTGCTCGACACTTCCGTAGAAGCGAGGCGTGCCGAGGTCCGCCGGGGCCAGCAGGGTCCGGTAGACCTCGATCTCTCGCCGGGGGTCGTGCAGGAAGCCGGGCTTCGCCTTGAGCGCGGCGGGATCGAGCGAGCCGCGCCCGAGGCTCTTCAGCATCAGGCGCACACGGTCACCGCCCGCGAGCGTCACGTCCAGCTCGTCCAGCTCGTAGCTCGTGCGGTAGGGGCACGGTCGCTGCACGAGCGACTCGATCGCCCGTCCTCCGAGCAGCGGCTCGACCGCGGTCCGCAGTTCGTCCGTGGAAGTCACGCCGCTTTCCCGAGCCGGTCCAGGAGGGCGCTCAGAACCCGGTCCGAGTCGAGCAGCTCCTCGGCCAGCTGGCGCGCCCGCCGTGCGTGGCGCCCGTAGTCGCTCCGGATCGATTCGACGCCGGCGACGGCGTCGTCCACGGTCTCGAAGGACAGCAGCCCCTCACCGACCGGCAGGAAGCGGCTGAAGCCGGTCTCCTGCGCGAGCACCGGCCGGCCGGAGGCCAGGTAGCAAGCGCTGCGGTCGCTGAACCATCCGGATCGGGCTAGCACGTAGCCGCTCTTCGCGATGCCGAGCTCCGCCCCCGAGCCCTGGATGAACCGCTGGTAACGGACAGGCGTGCCCGCCGCCTCGACGGGGTCGACGAGCTCCCAGCCGTTCGCCGCGATCGCCTCCAGATCGGATCGCTCGCCGGAATGGATCGCGAGCGCCAGCCGGAAGCGTGCGTCGCTGCGCCGCGGCAGCTCCATGAAGTTGCGCATCGAGTGAACGCGCTGGCCGTACTGGACCCCCTCGTGCTCGACCGAACCGTAGCCTCGCCAGTTGCCGACCGAGGTGAAGCTGCCGTCACCCGGGCCGTCCGCCACGGGCCAGCGCTGCAGCACGACCGGGGGAAGCGTCGGGATCCAGTCCAGCCCGAGCGTCGGCACGGGACATGCGGGGGTGCCGAGCGACTGCCCGACTGTCACGAACCGGTTGTGCGCCGCGAAGCGCATGTCGATCCCGCTCTCCTGCCAGAACTGGTTGAACACCGGGTCGAGATCCACGTACGCGCGAACGGGGATGTCCTCGATCAGATCAGGATCGGTGAGGATGCCTGAGATGTTCAGCAGCAGCTCCGCGTCGCGGCAGCGTGCCCGCAGTGCCGCGTAGCCGAGCCCCACGGCTTCGTCGCTGCCCGTCCGGAGCAGCGCCGCGCGGTCCTCGAGCCCGAACGCGCGCACGATGTCGATGAAGTAGCCGGCACTCCGCGTGCGGGCCAGCGGACCTCCGGTGGGCGGTTCCCACTCCTCCACCAGGAGCACCTCCCAGCCGAGCCGTTCGAGACCGAGCACGTACTGCAGGACCGCCCACGAGGCTCCACCCTGGAAAGGATCCGCGGCCACCATGCCGCTCACCACGACGCGCTTCATTCGGCGAGAGCGTAGTGCAAGGGTGAGGCGCCGCCTGATAGGTTCTCCGCACAGGGGGGAGCGTGTGACGATGCTGGTGCTCGGGATCAAACCCGGTCACGACGGTTCTGTTGCCGTCGTGAGCGATAGGCAGGTGCTTTGGTCGTTGGAATCCGAGAAGGATTCCAATCCGCGCCATGCGCCCCTGACGCCGATGACGATCTTCGAGGTGATGGAGCTCATGGGCGAGGCGCCGGACGTGATCGCCATGGGCGGGTGGCAGAAGGAGGACCCCAGCGTGGGGCAGCCCGAGATTCTCACCGGCTATCGAGGTGCCCACACGACCAGCATCCGGGACATGAAGTTCGCTGGAAAGAAAGGAACCAAGTTCTTTTCCTCCACGCACGTCCGGTCGCACATCATGATGGGCGCCGGCATGGCGCCGCCCGACGATGCCGAGTTGCGCGCGGTGCTGGTGTGGGAGGGCGGTGAGGGCTCGTTCTACCTGCTCGACGAGGGCTTCAACGTGATCCGCGAGATTCCGGTCCTGCAGTTCCCCGGTGGGCGCTACGCGCTCGCCTACGCGATCGCGGCACCCTGGTACGCAGACTGGATCGTGTCCCCGGATGGTGACGAGTCGGGCAAGCTGATGGCGCTCGCCGCATATGCCCGGTCAGACGATGCCGATCGCGACGTCACACGGGCTATCGACCGGCTGCTCACGCCGGATTCCTACGGCCAGCCGAAGAGCTTCTACGAGGACGCTCCCTTCTACAACGCCGGTGTCGAGGCCGAGGTCAGCAAGGTGGCGGCCGCGCTGCTCCAGGACCGCCTGTTCGACGTGTTCGCGAAAGTCGCGCAGGAGCAGATTCCCAAGGACATCCCTCTGTACATCTCAGGCGGCTGCGGCCTCAACTGCGACTGGAACACGATGTGGCGCGAGCTGGGGCATTTCTCGTCCGTGTTCGTGCCCCCGTGCACCAACGACTCGGGCTCGGCGCTCGGGACCGCACTCGACGCGCTCCATGCGATGACGGGCGATCCCCGCGTCGAGTGGGACGTCTACTGCGGCCTCGACTTCGAGTGGGACACCGTCCCAAACCCCCGGGTCTGGAAGCAGCGGCCGCTGGAGCTTCCTGCGCTGGCCGATGCGATCGCGGGCGGGCGCGTGGTCGCCTGGGTGCAGGGCCGCTACGAGATCGGGCCGCGTGCGCTCGGCAACCGTTCGTTGCTGGCTGACCCGTTCGACCCGAAGACGAAGGACAAGCTCAACGTGATCAAGAAGCGCGAGGGCTACCGTCCGATTGCCCCCGTCTGCCGGATCGAGGACGCGGGCAGGGTGTTCGACCGCGACTTCCATGATCCGCACATGCTCTATTTCCGCATGGTGACGACGCCGGATCTCGGCGCGGTCACGCACGTGGACGGGTCGGCTCGCTGCCAGACCGTCACGCGGGAGAGCAACCGGAAGCTGCACGACCTGCTGTCGGTGTTCTCCGACCGATACGGGGTCGGAGTGCTGTGCAACACGTCGCTCAACTACAAGGTCAAGGGCTTCATCAACCGGACGTCGGACCTGGCCCACTACTGCCTGAACAACGAGGTCTACGACTTCGTGGTTGGCGACGCCTGGTACTACCGCGAAATCCCGGACGAGCCCTGATCACTTCGAGAACTTGATCCGCACCCGGACGAGGTCGCGGTCGAGCGTCTGGCGGCAGCCCGAGTAATGGTTGCGGGTGAAGTAGAGGTACGGGGTGCGCCCGGTGGTCTCGAAGTTGCGCGAGGCGCTCGCGGGGTCGAGCACCGACGGATACTGCACCGGATCGCTGTCTCCGCAGTGATAGCTGAACGGCACCTCGGCCTCGTGGACGAGCTTGCGCTGGCTCCAGTGGGTCAGGTCCCCGGAGAGTGAGTAGAAGAAGCCGTAGATGTTGCGGCGCTTGGCGGGGTCGTAGGCACTACCCGCGCCGACGAGCAGATACTTCTTGAAGAACGTGTTGTACGTGAGGCTGCTCGACATCGTGCCGATCGCATCCGATGAGACCGGCTCGCAGAGATGGTCGGCTGACGCCGTGATCGGCTTGTACGGGTCGACGAAGCTCACGTTGTAGCCGTCGCCGTCCCATGCCCGCCAGGAACCGGGGACGGCGAGATCCCGCGTGCGCATCACACATGTCCCTGACTTCTGCGCGCGGTAGCGCTGAACCACCGCGAGGGCGTAGAAGTAACCGTCCTTGAGCACGATATTGCTCGGGTTGAAGACCCCATAGGTGCCCCCGCCGGGCCGGTACCGGTACGGGATCTCGGCGACAAGATTTCCCGGAGGCGGGGCCGCGTGCTGGAAGTTCAGCCCCGAGTCGTCCGAGCGCACGAGCGTGACCGCGTTGTACAGGCAGTCCTTGAAGGGACGGCCGATGCAGTCGGCCACTGTGTGCTGCCAGCCGTGATATTCGTCGTGGATCAGCGCGAACACGGTCTTCCCGTCGAGCGTGTACGGCGAGGCGATCCATTCGCGATCCGCGAAGTCCTGCGGCCTCGCGCTGAGCGTCGAGCGCAGCACCACCTGGCAGTCCTGCTTCACGCTGTCGAGGCTCGGCCCGACCATCGCCCGGCTGATGTAGTGCGAGGCGAACAGATGCACCTGACCAGCGGCATCCCGGTACGCCCGCGCAGGCTCGTCGGGGATGTCCCGCGGTTCGCACGCCATCTTGCTCCAGTCGAACACGGTCTGCTCGGACCCGATGAGCTGCACCGGCTTCAGTTGCGAGCCGCCGAGGCCCGCGATGTCCCCGTGCACGAAGTGGTACGACTTCACGCTGAACCACGCGAACCCGATCACGATCGCGAGCAGCGCCGCGGACCACCCGATCGCCTCCAGCCGGGAGGAGGGTGTGCGCCTGAGTGTCCGAAGGAGGCTCACTTCAGTCGAGCGTCTGCTCGAGGAAGCGCGCCAGCACCCTGTCCGAGTCGAAGCGCTCCTCCGCGAGTGCGCGCGCGGCGACCGCATGCCGCTCGTAGTCGGCGACGATCCGGTGCGCGCCCTCGACGGCTTCGTCGAGGTTCGAGAACGGCACCAGCCCGTCGCCGACGGGGTAGTTCCGGCTGAAGCCGGTGTCCTGAACGAGCGCTGGCTTGCCGGACGCGAGGTAGCGGACCGTGCGGTCGCTGAACCAACCGCTGTCCGTGTCGACGTACACGCCCTGGGCGACCGAGAACTCGGCCCCCGAGGCCTGCACGTAACGCCGGAACTCGAGCGGCCCCGGGACCGCGGCCCGTGGATCGGTGAGCAGCCAGCCGTTGGCCAGCAGTGCGTCGCGATCGGCGGCGTCCCCGGGGTGGATGTCGAGCGCGATCTCGAAATTGGCCCCGGTTGCGCGCCGCGGCAGCTCGATCACCTTCCTGAACTCGTGCACCTTCAGTCCGTACGTCCGCCCGTCGTGCTCGAGCGGGCCGAACGCCCCGCGCCAGGCACCGACGGTCGTGAACGAACGCGCCGTGGAGGTGGCCACGGGCCAGTCCTCGAGCACGACGGGCGGGGGGCAGGGCCGCCAGTCAAGGCCGCCGGTGGGAATCGTGGAGTGGCCGGTGCCGATGTTCTCTCCGACCGTGAAGTACATGTCGTGCCCCTCGAGCCGGGCGCCCGGGTTGCCCGAGACGTGCCAGATCTGCGTGAAACCGGGATCGAGGTCCACGTAGACCCTCTTCCTCACGCGGCGGGTGACTTCGGGATCGTGCACGTTCCCGCTGATGTTGACGAGCAGGGCGGCCTCGCCCGCCAGGTCCAGGACGTCCGCGTAGGAAAGGCCGCTGGTGGCGTCGCCGTCGCCCAGCACGAGTGAAGCCGAGCCCGCCAGGCCGAAGTCCTCCATCACGCGATCGAAGTAGGCGCGAGTAGCCGAGCGCTCAAAGGGCGCCGGTGCACCCTTCTCGTCCACGCACGCGGCAGGTTCGATCTGCTCCAGGAACACCACGCGGCAGCCGAGCCGCTGGAACCCGCGGATCCAGCTCAGGCGAACCCACGCCTCGCCGCCGTTCAGGTATTTGTTGGCGACCGCGCCGCCTACTACGAGCGTTGCCATCTCAGCTCAGGCGGCCGCCCAGAGCTCCTCGACTCGATCGAGGATCGTGAGGAACGAGCTGCGCTCTGCGCGAAGGTCATGCCGGCGCGCGGTCTCGGCGGCGCTCTCGACGAGGCCGTCGAGCCGGTCCTCCCGTGACAGGGCCTCGGCGGCGTCGGCGGCGATCGCCTCGACGCTGTAGGCCGGCCGCAAGCAGTTCACGCGGTCGATGCAGTACGAGCGGTTTCCCACGCAGTCGGGGCATACCACGAGCGTCCCGAGCGCCATTCCTTCGAGCGCGGGCAGGTAGAAACCCTCCTTCGGATTCGGGACGAAGACGGTCACCGCTGCCCGTGACATCAAGTCCAGCACCTCGTCGTGGGCCGTGCGGGTGTCCACCAGGTGGGCACGGCGCTCGGGGGCGAGCCGCTCGAACACCGCATGCCCGCGCTCGGGCTGCTTGTTGGCGAGCACCAGCAGGTCGAGGTCGCGCTTGCCGGCGCGCCGCATCCCGGCCAGCCGCTCGACGTCGATCGCGTCGGGAATCGTGAAGATCGGCCCGCGCACGCGCCCCGTCCGCTCGAGCGCGCGCGCGACCTCCGGGCTCACGCAGATCCGGATCGCCTTGTTCGGGAGAAAGCGGGCGCGGCCGAGCTTGTCGTCCGGCGAGGCATGCCAGACGTGCTGGATCAGGTTGATCACCGGAACGCGCGACTCCGGCCAGTCCGCCCGGTCCACCATGCGCCAGTCGACGCCCGACAGGAAGAGCACGTCGGGCCGCACCTGATCGCCCGAGTCGACCACGTGCTCGCGGGCGGCGTTCCAGGGATTGGCCGGTCCCCAATCGGATCGCTCGCTGAAGCGGATGAGGGCTTCGTGGCGCGGCGACGCCCGCACGTGGTTGAAGTAGTCCCAGACTTTCAGGTCACCGCCGGTGAACCGCTTGAAGTCCCGGAAGAAGAGAACCTTTGTCTTCGGTGCGTCCGTTACTTGACGGCCTCGACGAAGAAACTCTCGCGCTCGCGGCTGTCGAGCTCCACGATCTCGGGGAAGCGGCTCTTCGTCTCGCGGTAGGAACACGCGACGATCTCGTGGTACTCGGCCTGGCGCAGCAGCTCTTCCGTGAAATCCAGGGTGAAGAGCGTTCGCGACCACCCGTACCACAGGAGCTGGGTGACGAACTTACCGCCGATCGTGGCCGCGTCCTCGTCCGGGATCAGGAAGTAGTCGCGGTCGTTCTCGAGGTAGGCCTTGATGCCCCTGTCCAGGTCCGGGAGGCCGAGGCGGAGCACCCCGCCGGGCTTGAGCACGCGGCGCAGCTCGCGCAGTGCTCCCACCAGGTCCGTCATCGGGAGCTCGGGGAGCGCATGGATGCTGACCACGTAGTCGAAGCTCGAGTCCTCGAGCGGGAGTCCGTCGCGGATGTCGCAGGGGACGTCGATCCCGGGATGGTCATCCTTGAGGTCCGAGTTGACCCAACCCGGCTCGGGATGCCCACCGCAGCCCCAGTTCAGCCGCCGGATCTCACCGGAGGCCTCCGCGGTGGCGTCCTGCTGGTGATGTGGGTAAGGGTTCGTCACGGTGTCAGGCTATCCCAAGCTTTTTCAGGAGACCGCCCAACACGTGGCTCGACTCGAACCGCTCCTGGGCGAGCGCCCGCGCGGCTCGCGAATGAGCTCTGTGATCGGCGGCGATCCGCTCCACTCCATCCTCCGCCTCCTCGATCGTCGAGAAGGCAACCAAGCCCCTGCCCACCGGATAGTAGTCGCTGAAGCCGGTGTCCTGGGCGAGCACGGGGCGCCCGCTGGCGAGGTAGCAGATGCTGCGATCACTGAACCATCCGCTTCGGCTCTGCACGTACATGTTCTTCGCCACCATGAACTCGGCGCTTGAGCCCTGCAAGTACGCCCGGTAGCGCCAGGGATCGGCGGCGATCTCCCTCGGATCGCGCAGCCGCCAGCCGCCGCGCCGCAGGAGCTCCACGTCGGCCGCGTCCGCCTCGTCGATGTCGAGCGCGATCTCCAGGGGCGCCGTGACACGTCGCGGCAGCTCCGCGAATTTGCGGAACTCGTGCACGCGCAGCCCGTATGTGCGGCCGTCGAACTCGACCGGGCCGAACGGGCCGCGCCAGCTTCCGACGCTGGTGAACGCCTCGCCCGGTCCGTCCTGGGGCGGCCAGTGCTCCAGCACGACGGGCTGCGGCGTCGTAACCCAGTCGATCCCGCCCGTGGGAATCGTGCACCCCGGGCCGCCGACGTTCTCGCCCACGGTCACGTAGGCGTCGTGACCCTGGAAGGCGTCGTGCAGGCCGAGCGCCCGCCACATGTGCGCGAAACCGGGGTCGATGTCGAGGTACACGCGCAGGCCCGGCGCCGCCAGCACCTCCTCGTCGTCGAAGAAGCCGTTCACGTTGATCACCAAGGCGGCGCGGGCAGCCTCTTCAAGCACCCGGGCCCGGCTCATGCCGGCCATGGCCCCTTCGCCGTGGAAGACGGCCCAGCGCTCGCCGAGGTCGAAGGCGCGGAGGACCTGCTCGACGTAGGCGACGTTGACCGAGCGCTCGAGGGGCGCCGGCCGGCCGGCGGCATCGACGGACATCTCGGGCTCCAACCGGTCCAGGAACAGCACTTCCCAGCCGAGCTTGCGGAATCCGAGCAGGTACTGCAGGAAGACCCACGTGTGACCACCGTTGCCGGGACGCTGGGCCACCGACCCGGCCACCACGACCGTTCGGTTCAAGCCGGGTACCCGAAGGCCTCGAGAGCTTCGCCGAGCGCGCCGCGGCACGCTTCTCTGACGTCGCTCGACAGGTCGCGTTCCCAGCGGCCGATCGACCGCTCGGGGGCCGTCGTGCGGTGGACGTCGGACGCGGGTTCGTCGAGGCTCTTCAGCATCGCGTCGATCGTGCCCGGCGGCGCGTCGAGCTCGAGGTAGGCCACGGTCTCCGCGACCACCTCGCGCGGGCGCTTGACGAGATCCTCGTAGCGGACCAGGTGCGCTCCCTCGGCGCGCGCGCGCCACGCGCGCAGGAACGCGTCGGCCGACTCCGACACCCAGTCCGACACATAGGCCACGTCGCTGGGTGCTCCCGCACGGTTGAATCCCTCGATGCCGCGCTGGGCGTTGAAGGCGAAGATCGAGGCGACCACGTCACGGAAGTCGCGCACGAGGAAGATCTCACGGGCGCTCGGATACAGCTCGCGCGCCAGCGCGCCCGTGTCGGGGCCCAGCTTCTCCACGAAATGACTCGCGCCGAGACGATCGAACCGCGCCGCGATCCTCCGGTAGACCGTGTCGATGCGCTCCTGGCAGAACGCCGCGAGCGCCTCGATGCCCTCGCCGCCCAGCCAGCCCTGGACGTCGTCGTCCATCAGCCGCCGCGGGAACGGCTCGCGTGCGCCGACCCACCAGTCTCCGGTGAGCGGGCCGTTGGGGGCGACCTGCCGGCGGAACGACGCGGGCTCGGCCAGGTCCTTCAGCGCGTCGAGCCAGTAGGTCACGATCCGGGGCTCGTACTCGAACGGGCGGTAGGCGGCGACGGACGGATGAGACGAGAGCAGGCGCGTGAACGCGGTGGAGCCGGTCCGCCCGAGCGCGGTCAGGAAGATGGGGTGGATCGACGGCTCGAACGGGGTGCGCAGCGCCCGCCGCCGGCCGGCGAGCGTGGCCAGCGGCGCCTCGGCTCCATCGGTGAGGCGCACGCTCACGTCCAGCTCGAAGCTCGGCGCCAGCCTGAGCGCACCGATCGGCGCGAAGAACCCGCTTCCGTGAGCCCAGGCCGTGTCAGGGAACCGCTCCGCGACGTCCGGTCGCTCCCCCTCCACGGCGATTCGGCGCACCATCCCACCGGCCTCGGCAACCACGACCTCCTCGGCCGAGCACCGCCGGCCCAGGACCCAGCCGCGCAGATCGAAGCCGAAGAAATCTCCGCTCTGCCCGGCGGCCGGCCGATCGAGCCCCTGCGCGATCAGCACATCGTCCGCGCCGGCGACGTTGACCTCGGTTACTTCGACAAGGCTCATTGGACCAGCCCGCGGAAAACAGCTTTTCGGGCGCGACGGGCCAAGATCGGTCAATATAGAGATGAGTACGGGTGCCGGGGGACCACGGACGATGGAGATCGCGCACAGGGACGTCGGACGGCGTTTGCTCATCGGATTCCTTGCCCTGGTCGCGGTCGCGCTGGTCCTCGCGCTCGCGCCGGCGGCGAGCTTCGCCGATAACGAGCAATTGCCCTCCGGCTTCGAAGACCAGAAGGTGGCGAACGTCGGGTCGGCGACCGCGTTCGCGTTCGTGCCCGACGGCCGGATCCTGATCACCAGCCAGCTCGGGCAGCTGTACGTCTACGACGGCGGCACCACCCACCTGGCGTTGGACCTGGACGCGCTCGGGCGCATCTGCAACAACATCGAGCGCGGGCTCCTGGGGGTGGCCGTCGATCCTGCGTTCGCGGACCAGCACTACGTATACCTCTTCTACACCTACAAGAAGACGGGCGCATGCGGGACCGACCAGTTCGACCAATCGACACAGCCGGTCGACCGTGTTTCCAGGTTTCTGCTGGGGGACAACGATCAAGTGGATCCCGCCAGCGAGCAGGTCCTGATCGACAACATCCCTTCGCCGGCCGGCTTTCACAACGCGGGCGACGTCCAGTTCGGCAAGGACGGCTACCTGTACGCGACCGTCGGCGACGGCGGGTGCAATTACCAGGGCGGGGAGTGCGGGCCTTCGAATACGAACGCGCGCATGACGAACGTGCTGCTCGGAAAGGTGTTGCGCGTTGCGTCGGATGGGTCGATTCCGCCGAACAACCCGTTCGTGGGCGCGGGCAGCTCGCGTTGCAACGTGACCGGCAGCACGGTGGCCGGGGACCAGTGCCAGGAGACCTTCGCGTCGGGCCTGCGCAATCCGTTCCGGATGGCATTCGACCCGTCGGCAGCCACAACGCGCTTCTTCATCAACGACGTCGGCCAGGAGACCTGGGAGGAGGTCGACGTGGGACAGGCAGGCGCCGATTACGGGTGGAACGTGCGCGAGGGCCCGTGCCCGACGGGCTCGACCAGCGACTGCGGCCCGCAGCCGGATGGCATGACCAACCCCGTCTACTGGTACGACCACTCCGCCGGCTGCTCGTCCCTGAACGGCGGTGCCTTCGTGCCCCCCGGCGTCTGGCCATCCGAGTACGACTCGCACTACCTGTACTCGGACATCGTGTGCCAGAAGATCTTCGACCTGGCTCCCGACGGCAACGGCGGCTGGTCGGCGACCCCGTTCGGGACAACCGTGCCGGAGCCTCTCGGGATGATGTTCGGCCCGAACGGTTCGGGCGAGGCCCTCTATTACGCCTCCTACTACCCCGGCAGCCTGCACCGCATCGTGTACACGGGCAACGCCAACCGCTCTCCGAAGGCGGTCGCAATCGGGACCTCGACCAATGGTGCCGTCCCGCTCACCACCGACTTCGATGCCAGCCAGAGCACCGATCCGGACATGGACACGCTCGCGTACGACTGGGACTTCGGCGACGGCTCGCCTCACGAGACGACGGTCCAGGCCACGCACACCTATGAGACACCCGGCGTGTACACGGCGACGGTCACCGTCACCGACGGGAACGGCGGCAGCGACACCGCGACGGTGCGAGTCGATGCCGGGAACTATGCCGCGACGCCCACGATCGAAAGCCCGGCGGTCGATCAGAAATTCGCGGTGGGCGAGAAGATCACGCTGACCGGCAGCGCGACCGATCCCGAGGACGGCTTGCTCCCGGACTCGGCGCTCACGTGGGAGGTGATCAAGCATCACGCCTCGCACACGCATCCATTCCTGCCGCCGACCCACGGGAACAACATCGAGATCACCGGACCCCAGCCGGAGGACACCGCGGCCACCACCAACACGTACCTGGAGGTGAGGCTGACGGCCACCGACTCGCAGGGACTCAGTACGACGGTCACGCGCGACCTCCGGCCCCAGCTGGTCACGGTTGGCTTCGAAACCGTTCCCTCGGGCCTCTTGCTCGAGCTGAACGGGTTCACCGCTCCGGACACGTTCACGTCCTGGCAGGGATGGAAGCTCCAGGTCAACGCGCCCGACCAGCCAGACGCGCAGGGGCAGGGAGAGGTCTTCGTCTCGTGGTCGGACGGCGGCACCCAGGCGCACCAGATCACGACCCCCGCGGCCGACACCACGTACACGGCCACGTTTACGCGCAGCTACGTGCGCCCGCGGGGCGCGTCGCCGCAGCGGATCTCGCTCGTGCCGTCGTACCGCCCATGCAACCGGCCGAACAGCTCGCACGGATCGCCGCTCGCGTTCGAGTCGTGCTCGCCGGCGCAACCGGCATCCCCGTACGTGACGATCGGGACGCCGGACGTGAATGGGCTCCCATCACGCTCGGTGGGGCTGATCCGCCTCCGGGCGATCGTCGGCGACTCCTCGACGGTCCAGAACGAGGCGGACGTAAAGGTGGACGGGTCGATCACCGACGTGCTCGACGTGACGCGGGACCTGGCCGACTACACCGGCGAGCTGCGGGTGCTGGTCGGCATCCGGCTGACGGACAAGCAGAATGGCTCCTCTGGCAACGACACCGCCACCACCCGCGACTTCTCGCTTCACTTCACGATGGTCTGCGCGCCCACGATCGGGTCGGACGGCAGCAACTGCTCCGCGAACACGACCGCCAACTCCCTGATCCCCGGCATGGTGGTCGAGGGCAAGCGGGCGATCTGGCAGATCTCGAGCGTTGTGGTGCAGGACGGCGGGTCCGACGGCCTCGCTTCCACGACGCCGAACGGCCTGTTCGCCACCCAGGGCCTGTTCGTTCCCTGATCCGGGGCGCCGGCGCGGCGTCAGGCGGTCGGCTCGGGGGCCTCGTCCTGCTCCGCCACGAGCTGCTCGATCTGGTCCTTCCAGAGGTGCGTGTGCAGCCAGGCGTTGTACCGGTTGGCGGGCATCCGCATGCTGGGCGCATAGGAGAGCGCCTCCAAGTGGAACACCTCGGCCTCGGGGAAGTACCAGTTGTCGAGCCCCATCTGCATGAGGCGCATGCAGAGGTCGGAGTCCTCGTAGTCGCCCTGCACGTAAACCCCCTGGAGCCCACCGAGCTGCTGGTAGAGCTCGCGCGCGATCATCACGCACGCGCCCGAGAGCAGCGGAACCTTGCGAGGGGTATTGGCGGGCGGGAAGTCGCGGTGCAGGCCGCGGTAATAGTGCGCGTCGGTCCAGAGGTCCATCCCGGGCTGCCGGTGGAAGTACATGCCCGCGTTCTGGATCGACCCGTCCTCGTACAGGAGCTTTGGCGCGAGCGCGCCGATCTTCGGCGTGGCGTCGTAGAAGCGCGTCATCGCGCCGAGCCAGCCCGGCTTGTCGGGAAGCGCGTCCGAGTTCATCAGCAGCAGGATCCGGCCCCGCGCAACCGATGCACCGGCGTTGTTGGCGTTCGCGAAGCCGACGTTGCGCTCCAGCACCGCGATCCGCATCGGCACGCGGTACACGGGGAACAACCGCTCCGCCAGGAACAGGAGCTCGTCCTTCTGCTCCGGCGAGTCGAGCACGTACACGATGTCCGCCTCGAACATCTCCGGGTCCTGAACGAACTCCGCGAGCTGCTGCTCGATCAGGTCGACGCGCTTGTAGAGCGGGATGATGACCGACACGGCCGGCGAGGCGGGCGGCTCCCCGAACTCGGTCAGCGACCCGACCTTGATGCCCGCCTCGACGCGCCGCTGGATGCGCGTCAGCGCCGGCATCACGTGGTGCTCCATGAGATCGTCGTCAGGAAGCCGGTCCCGGCCGGGGTCGGACAGCAGCCGGCTGCGAGCGGCAGCGGGATCACGCAGGACCGTGGGGCCCGAGACCTCGATCGACGAGCCCTCCGCGTTCTCCATCTCCAGCACCCAGCCCGTGCCGAGGAAGCTCGGCGAGTCCAGCTCCAGGAACGACAGGAAGCCGGCCTTCTCGGTCGGGTCCTGGCGGCTCACGACGCCGCCGGAGAAGTAGTTGGTGACGTCCGTGCGGGCGAATCGGTAGAGGTTCGCGCCGATCTCGGCGCGGTCGCCCTCGGGCGAGACGGCCGTCAGCCGCACGATCTCCGCCTCCTCGTCGCGCGCCCATCCCTCCATGTAGAAGGAGCGGTCGTCGACCGCCATGATGGACTCCACCGCGAGCCCGCGCGGCTGGTCCGGCGCATGCACGTACGTCGGCAGCCGCTCGCGCAACGCGGCGCGGAGACCGTACAGGGTCTCGCTGACGGCGATCGCGCCGCGCGCGGGTTGCACGGCAAGCGCCTTCGTGAGGAAACGCATGACGTCGGCCCGCCGCTGCGCTTCGAGTGGCGCGAGCTCGTCGCGCGTGAACGTCTGTATGTCGACCAACGCCTGCTCGAGGTCGCGCCGCGCGAACTCCCGGTCGCCGGCCTCCCGGCGGACCAGCAGGGTGTCCCCGGAGCGACGCCGGCGCTGCCCCTCCTGAGGCAGGAAGACCATCAAGAGC
>Ga0075434_100001005_pt1 | contig 22912 bp, 19 predicted proteins | sample RhiMethybrSRZTD3_FD_75298 | JGI IMG/M metagenome (GOLD analysis project Ga0075434, IMG submission 75298) | Populus rhizosphere microbial communities from Tennessee, USA - Rhizosphere MetaG P. TD hybrid SRZTD3 | ecosystem: Host-associated > Plants > Roots > Rhizosphere > Soil | place: USA... | reverse complement strand
CTATTCGGCCTCGAAGGGCGGCGTTGCGGCCATGACGCTGCCGGTGGCGCGTGACCTCGCGCGCGATGGCATCCGCGTCGTCACCATCATGCCCGGCCTGTTCCTGACGCCGATGTTTGCTGGCCTATCGCCGGAGGCGCAGCAGTCGCTGGCGGCGTCCGTACCCTTCCCGTCGCGCCTCGGTCAGCCTACTGAATACGCTGCCCTGGCCGTACATATCTGCGAAAACCCCATGCTCAATGGTGAGACCATCCGGCTCGACGGTGCCTTGCGGATGGCGCCGCGCTGAAGCACCGCCGCGGCTCGCTTACCAATTTGCGCAAAATTGGCGAAGGCTGCGCACAAAGCGGCCTAGGTTAGCCGTGGCAGGCCCCGCTTGTGAGGCCGCGGGGCGGCGTGGCCGCGGTTGGAGCACCTGGGTATGGGGTCGCGCGTTGTCCTGGCAAGTGTGCTTTTGTCGCTTGCGGCAGCTTGGCTGAGCGCGGAGGCACAATATTTTCGTGCCGACCCCTTCGCCGGCGCGCTCAGGAATGCACCCTACGGCAGCCCACCCTTTAGCCCCTATGCCTATCCGGGGTATCGGCCCGACGTCTCGGCTCCGAGTGCAGTGACCACCTACCGAACCTTGTGCGTGCGGCTGTGCGATGGCTTTTATTTTCCCATCAGCTTCGCCGTGCCGGAGCGCGGGTTTGACCGTGACGCCGAGCAGTGCCGGGCAAGCTGCGGGAGCGCGGCGCGCCTTTTTTATCACCCCAATCCCGGCGGCAGCGTCGAGCGCATGTTCGACTTGTCCGGGCGGGCCTACGGCGCGCTGCCCACGGCATTCGCCTATCGCAAAGCCTTGGTGGCCGGCTGCAGTTGTCGGCCGCAACCCTCCACGGCAGCGACGGCAAGCACCTCCGAGAGCATGGCGAACATCCCCACCCTTGCGCCGCGCGCCGCCGTGCGCAACGACGATCCTGTCGGTATTGACGCTGGACGAGCGTTGCTGCGGCCGGAGCCGATCGAGCGCGATCTCTCGCTCCCCGCCTGGCCAGGCTGGGGACGAAATTGAGCCCGCCCTTGTCTGCCGAGGCAAGCGGCGACCTTCAGACCTGCCGCTCAGCCGGCGATGCGATCCATGGCCTCGGCAAGCTTGAGATCGCGTTCCGTCAGTCCTCCGGCATCGTGGCTGGAGAGCGTCACCTCGACCCGGTTCCAGACATTGGACCACTCGGGATGATGGTTCATCTGCTCGGCCACGAGCGCACTGCGTGCCATGAAGCCAAAAGCCTCATTGAAATCCTTAAAAACGAAGGTGCGATGCAGGGCGTCGCGGCCCGCCACCGGTTGCCAGTGCGCTAACCGCTGAGCCAGGCTGCTGCGCGCAGCCGCGTCAAGTGTCTTGGCCATGCTGTGCTCCTCTAACCGGCGCCCAAGCGTGCGGGTTCGGCGAACGGGTAGGCGTCCTCTACGGCGTAGGGCGGACCGCCGGAGCCCGGTCGTGCCGACATTAGGACGAAGCGCGAGGCCACAAAAGGCAAGAGGCGCAGCCCCCCATTTTCTTCGAGAAACCGCGCGGCGAGGCGGGGGCGCACGCCGCGCGCGCGGGCGAGCGTGACGTGCGGTCTGAAGGCTCGCGGATCGCGCTCCAGACCCGCAGCGCGGGCGGCCCGTTCGTTAGCCCGGTAAAGATGCTCTAGCGCCAGCCCTGCCTCCACGCCGGCCCATAGTACGCGCGCCTCCCGGCCGGCGAAGGCCCCAACCCCGGCGATCGTGATCGCCAAGGGTTCGGCCCTAATGTCGCGCAGGCGATCGGCGAAGTCGTCGGCCGTGCGCTCGTCGATATCGCCGGCGAAGCGCAGGGTGATGTGCATGTTATCGGCCTCCACCCACTTAGCGCCGGGAATCGGCGCGCGCAGGAGCGACAGATGCAATCGGACGGCCTCGGGGAGCTCGAGCGCGGTGAACAGGCGTGGCATGTCTAGCCCTTCGATGCTGCGGCACGCTTGCTGTGCACGCGGTCGATCAGTTGCTCGACTTGAGGCAGCATCCGGCGCGTGATCTCGCCGACACCGCTGCCGTTCGGGTGAAGCCCATCCCCAAGATTGAACTTGGCATCAAAGGCGATGCCGTCGAGAAAAAAGGGATAAAGCAAGAGGGCATGCTTACGGGCAAGCTCAGGGTAGATGGCGTCGAACGCCCCGCTATAGTTGGCTCCGAGATTGCGCGGCGCCAGCATGCCGGCGAGCAAAACTTCGACGCCGTTTGACTTCAGCTCGACAATGATCTTGTCAAGATTTGCCTTCGCCCGTCCCGGATCGAGCCCGCGCAAGGCATCGTTCGCGCCAAGCTCCAAGATCACGGCGTCGGTCGCTTCCGGCACCGCCCACTTGAGGCGCTCGAGACCGCCTGCCGTGGTATCGCCCGAAACACCTGCATTGATGATTTCCACATTGTGGCCACGCGCCTTGAGCGCGCGTTCGAGCTGGGCGGGGAAGGCGTCGGACGTCTTGAGCTGAAACCCGGCCACCAGGCTATCGCCTAAAACCACGATGCGCATCGGCCGCGCCGGGCCGGCTTCGGCGGCAAATGTTAGGGCTGCAAGCAGCCAATTGCAGAGGAGAACGCGAAGCACCATGTTCAACAGCCTCCCGTTCGATGGCATGGTCCGCATCGCTTGATCCCCATTGCTGCTGAGACTGACGTAGAAATTCGCCAAGCTCGAGACAAGCCCTGGCTAGTGGAGCTCCCCTGATCGTGGCTAATAACCTGATTTCTCTCAGCAACGTGAACCTGACGTTGCCGAGCCGCGCCGGGCCGGTGGCAATTTTGCGCGACGTTGTGCTCAACATCGGTACGGCCGAGGCGGTCGCCATCGTCGGGCCAAGCGGGTCGGGCAAAACCTCCCTGTTGATGATCGTCGCCGGCCTCGAGCGTGCCACCTCCGGAAGGGTAGTTGTGGCGGGGCATGACTTTGCTCGCCTCGATGAGGACCGTCTTGCCGCCGTACGGGGGGCCAACATCGGCATCGTCTTCCAGGCCTTCCATCTCGTGCCAACCATGACCGCGCTCGAGAATGTTGCCTTACCTTTGGAGTTTGCCGGCAGGCCCGATGCTTTCGAGCGTGCCGGCGAGATGCTGGCCGAGGTCGGTTTGGCGCAACGCGCCCAGCATTTTCCCGCGCAGCTCTCCGGCGGGGAACAGCAACGCGTGGCGATCGCACGGGCCTTGAGCCCACGGCCCCAGATCATCCTCGCCGACGAGCCGACCGGCAATCTGGATGGCAAAACCGGCGCGCATGTCGTCGACCTCCTCTTCGAGCTGCAGCGCCGCCGGCAATCGACGCTGCTGCTGGTCACGCACGATCCAGGCCTGGCGCGGCGTTGCGGCCGGGTCATAGAAATGCAGGACGGCTGCATTTCCGGAGCAGAGCTGGTGTCGGCATGACCGTTGTCGTGTCCGACCTCAAGGCGCCCGTGCTGCGCCGGCGCCTGCCCCTGCTGGTGAGCCTGGCGCTGCGCGAGCAGCGCAACGGGCTCAAGGGCTTTTATGTTTTCATTGCCTGCGTGGCCCTGGGCGTGGCGGTCATCACCGGCGTCGGTGCGCTGGCCGACGCGTTGCGTGCCAGTTTCGAGCGCCAGGGAGAAACGCTGATTGGTGGCGATGTGGCGCTAGCGCGCCCGCATCGACCGGCGGAGGGTCAGGAGCGCAGCTGGCTTTGGCAGCAAGGTCGCATCAGTGAAACCGCCACCATGCGCGCCATGGCGCGGCGAACCGATGGCACCGATCAGGCGCTGGTCGAGCTCAAGGGCGTGGACGCCGCCTATCCCTTGGTTGGCGCCGTGAGCTTGCTGGAGGGGCTGTCGCTTACAGCTGCCGTGCGCGAGGAGGCCGGCGTCGCCGTTGATCCGATCTTACTTGATCGCCTGGGCCTGAAGATTGGCGATAGCCTATCGATCGGCCATCTTAAGCTACCAATCCGCGCCAGCATCGGCGCAGAGCCGGACCGCATCAGCGAACGTCTCAGCGTCGGCCCTCGCGTGCTCGTTTCGCTGGAGACACTGCGGCGAACCGGACTAATCGATCCCGGCAGTCTGGTGAGCTGGCGCTACGCCCTCAAGCTCGGTGCGGACGGGGCCCCGCTCGCCGATCAGCTAGCGTCCTTTCGCAACGCCATGAAAGAGGCGCTCCCCGAGGCGGGTTTCACGCTGCGTGATCGGCGGGATCCTTCGCCGCAGCTATCGCGCACGCTCGAACGACTGCGCCAGTTTCTGACGCTCGTTGGCCTGGCGGCGCTGCTGGTGGGCGGGGTCGGCGTCGCCAACGCCGTGGCGACCTACCTCGACCGGCGCCGCAAGGTGATCGCCGCCTTCAAGAGCCTCGGCGCGAGCAAGCGCATCATCTTCGGCGTGCACCTTCTGCAGGTCATTTTCATCGCCGGCATCGGCATCGTCGCGGGCAGCCTGCTCGGCATGTTGATCCCCGTTGCCTTGACCTCGGCGCTGGGCGACGCCTTGCCGATCAAAGCAGATATCGCGCTCAGCGCCCGTAGTCTATTGACGGCGGCCGCCTATGGACTGCTGGTCTCGCTGCTCTTCAGCCTGTGGCCGCTGGGCCGCGCCGAAGCGGTGCCCACGGCCGTGCTCTTTCGCGATGAGGTGGCGCCCGGACCGGTGCTGCCGCGCTGGGGCGTCATTGTTCTGACGCTTGCGATCGGTGCACTGCTGGCGGCATTCGCCATCTTCAGCTCCGAGGCGCGTCTGCTGGCCTTCTACTCCTGTCTTGGCGTGCTCCTGGTGTTTGCCGTCTTTACCGGTCTTGGAGCCGCCATCTCGCCGGTCGCGCGTGGGATCCGCCGACCGCGCCGGCCGGAATTGGCGCTCGCCATTGGCGACCTTGGCGCGCCCGGCGGTCTGACCCGGTCGGTCGTGATCTCGTTGGGCGCGGGCTTGTCGCTGCTGGTGACCGTCGCTCTCGTCGATCGCTCCGTCGTTGCCGAATTGACCGAGCACCTACCCGAGAGCAGCCCCAACTATTTCATCCTCGACCTCAAGCGCGACGAAAGCGAGGCTTTTCAGAAGCTCGTGCGCAGCGAGGTGGGGGAGGCGCGCATCGAACAGGCGCCGATGCTGCGTGGGCGGATCATGCAAGTTGCCGGGCGCCCGGCGGAGCAGGTCAAAGCCGCGCCTGAGGCGCAATGGGTGCTCAATGGCGATCGCGGCCTCAGCTATGCGGAGGCGGTTCCCGCCGGCTCCAAGCTCGTGGCGGGACAGTGGTGGCCCGCTGACTACGCCGGCGAACCGCTGGTCTCGTTGGAAGCAGAGATCGCCAAGGGTCTTGGTTTGAAACTGGGCGATACCGTGACGGTCAACGTCCTTGGCCGCAACGTGACGGCGCGCGTCGCCAACCTGCGCGAGGTGAAATGGGAAAGCCTGTCGCTGAACTTCGTCTTGGTCTTCTCGCCCAATACGCTGCAGGGCGCACCGCACAACCTATTGGCCACCGTTACGCTGCCGAAGGAGGCCTCGCTTGCCACCGAAGCCAAGCTGGCCCAGGCGATCGGCCGGGCCTTCCCGGCCTCCACGGCCATTCGTGTCAAAGACGCCCTTGATGCCTTCGGCGTCATCTTCGCCCGGGTCATGCTGGCCGTCCGCTCGGCCGGCAGCGTCACCCTGATTGCCGGCGCCCTGGTGCTGGCTGGCGCCTTGGCAACCGCCCAGCGCCGGCGCATTCAGCAGGCGGCCATTCTCAAGGCGCTTGGCGCGACGCGCCGCCGCATCCTCTTGTCGCATCTCCTCGAATACGTCCTTTTGGCGGTGTTAACGTCGTTCATTTCCTTTCTGATCGGCACGGCGGCGGCCTGGCTGGCGGTCACGCAAGCCATGGAACTCGAGTTTACCTTCTCGCTGTGGGCGGCCCTGCAAACCATGGGATTGGCAACGCTGCTGGTTGCCGCCTTTGGTGCCTTCGGCACCTGGCGCGTCCTCAAAGCCCCCACAATTCCCTATCTTAGGGCGGATTAGTCTCGGAGTTCGGGGTCGAGGATCGGCGCCGCGGGCGCGCCCTTGCTCACGCAACCAACATTACCCATTTTCAAGGTCGCTTTTGTGGCACCGGTCCTTGCAAGGGAAGGGGCGCGTCGCCATAATCTGCATGTGCGAACCAAGGGTTCGCCTAAAGTTGAAGGGAAGGATCCTATGGCCCAATACGACAACAGGTACGCGCAGACCACCGCTGCGCGCACCGGCGTTGCGATCGACGAGGGCCTGCGCGCTTACATGCTGCAGGTCTACAATTACATGACGGCGGGCATCGCGCTCACCGGCATCGTCGCGTACATCATGTTCTCGTATGCCGTTACCACGGATCCTGCGCTCGCCGCCAAGTCGGCGACCGGGGCCACCCTGGCACTGCATCGGGGTATGTATCTTACGCCGCTCGGGTACGCGATCTACGCGTCGCCGCTGAAGTGGGTCGTGATGCTGGCGCCGTTGGCATTCGTGTTTTTCCTCTCGTTCCGCATCTACAAGATGAGCGTGAGCGGAGCCCAGATCGCGTTTTGGCTGTTCGCGGCGGCGATGGGCGTGTCCCTGTCCTCGATCTTCCTGGTCTACACGGGCCAGTCGATCACGCAGGTGTTCTTCGTCACGGCGGCCGCTTTCGGCGGGCTTAGCCTCTATGGCTACACCACCCGCAGCGACCTGTCGGGCTGGGGTTCGTTCCTGATTATGGGTGTAATCGGCATCATCCTGGCGGGTCTCGTCAACCTCTTCCTGCAATCGAGTGCCCTTCAGTTCGCAATCTCGGTGATCGGCGTGTTGGTGTTTGCGGGTCTGACGGCCTATGACACCCAGCGTATCAAGGACGGCTATTACGAGGTGGCGGGCAACGTGACAGCGGCGAGCAAGGCCGCCATCATGGGTGCGCTCAACCTCTACCTCGATTTCATCAACATGTTCGTGATGATGCTGCAACTGTTCGGCAATCGCGAATAGACCCCCTTCGCTGACGCATAAGGCGAGGGCCCTGCCGCAAAAGGCGGGGCCCTTTGCGTTTTTGCGAGCGCTCAGGCATGTGTTGGAGGCTGCCGGCCAAGGCCGCGGCAGTCCTGCCGAAACCCACTCCCGCCATGACGCAGCTCAATCTACGCCCCGCGACCGCCGCCGACATCCCCGCCATCTGTCGAATCTATGGTCCGGCCGTCACGGGCGGCACGGCCAGCTTCGAGCTCGAGCCGCCGGACGAGCCCGAATTGTTGCGCCGGTTCAAGGCCATTACCGAGGCCGGCTATCCCTATTTCGTGGCCGAGCTCGACGGCGGCGTGCTCGGGTATGCCTATGCCAATGCCTACCGGCCCCGTCGTGCCTACCGCTTCACGGTGGAGGATTCCGTCTACGTGGCGCCCGAAGCGCAGGGCAAGGGCGTGGGCCAGCTCCTGCTCGGGGAACTGATCGATGCCTGCACGCGCCAAGGTTTCCGGTTGATGATTGCGGTTATCGGCGATTCCGCTCAGCACCGCTCCATTGCGCTACACCGGCGGCTGGGCTTCACGTTCTGTGGCACGATCCACTCCGTCGGCTACAAGCACGGCCGTTGGCTCGACAGCGTGCTGATGCAGCTGCCGCTCGGAGCGGGGGACAAAACGGCACCGACGGAGGCGGGCCCCACCCCCTGACGGGTCGGTATACGCGTGCCCACGCCTTAATAACTCGCCAGGCGCACGGTTTTTTCGAGCCTGCCCAGCACGCGGCGTAGTTCATGTCCGCGTTTGAGGACCAAGCCGGTCGCCGTAACGATACTGTAGGCGCCCTGCCGTCGCGCCAACCTTGGTTGCTTTTCGATGCGGTAGAGCGGGATTTCACTGGCGCGGCGGAAGACCGAGAATACCGCCTTGTCGCGCTCAAAATCGATGGCGTAGTCGCGCCATTCCCCGGCCGCAACCTTGCGGCCGTAAAGCGCCAGGATATCGTTGAGCTCCCGGCGATCAAAGGTTGTGAGCGTTGCTTGAGGAGTTTGCAGAGAAGCGGCTTTGCCTGCCAAGCCCGCACCCAGGTGCGGGCTGAACTGTATGGGCTCGACTTCGCTCAATGGCGCCTCCCTATCTCATCGCGCTGTCATGATCGACGTTTCGCGCGGGGTTTTCAAGGCTGCCTTGCGGCGAGAGGGGCCAAGCCCGAGCAGGGGCCAGACCTGGGCCAGACCGAGGCCAGCCCGGCACGCCGTCGCCGGCCGATGCCGGGGCCAGCCTAGAGCCGCCTGAGCATGGAGGCGGCATCCGCGTCGAGGCTCCAAGACAGGCCGGGCGTGGCAAATTCCAGCTTGACCTTGCCCTGCAGCGCCTCCGCCACCATGCGTTCGATGACGAGGTGGCCGAACCCTTGATGCTGCGGGGGTGAAGCGGCGGGCCCGCCGCGCTCGACCCAGGTCATCTGGAAGCGCTGCTTGTCGCGCATTTTGCGTAAGCGCCAGGCAATCGTGATGTGACCCTCGGAGCCCGAAAGGGCCCCATATTTGACGGCATTCGTCGACAATTCATGCAGCGCCATGCCGAGGTACTGCGCGGACAATGGCGTCAATAGAACGTTGGGGCCTTTGATCGCCACGCGGGCGCTGGTGCCGGCATAGTGCCCGAGCTGCGAGTGCACGAGCTCCTTCATGGAGACGCCACGCCATTCCTGCTGCACCAACAGGTCGACCGAGGATGCAAGGCTCTTCAGACGCGCACTGAAGTCTGCCGCAAAATCCGCCGACGAGCTGCTGGCGCGCGCCGTCTGTGCGGCGATGGCCTGTACGACCGCCAAGAGGTTTTTCGAGCGGTGGGAAATTTCCGACATCAGAAAGCGGATGTGCGCCTCGTGCTCCTTGCGTTCGGTAATATCCATACTGACGCCATAGATATAGGAAGGCCGTTGACTGTCATTGAAGGCCTGCGCCCGCACGAACAGCCAACGCGTTTGCCCATCGGGGCGAACTACCCTGAACTCCTCTTCGTAAATGCCGCCCTTGGCCTGTGGCGTCTTCCAACGTTGACGCAGGCGCGCGCGATCGTCCGGGTTGATGAACGGCTCGAGATCCTGCAGGTGGGCAATCGGTTTGTCACGGTTGCTGCCGAGCTGGTCGTAAATCTCTTCGGAGCAGGTGAGCGTGCCGCGCTCCAGGTCGAGCTCGAAGGTCGCCATGCGTCCCGCCACCAGGGCGAATTTTCGCTGATTGCTGGTTTCCAGCAGCAGACCCAAAGCTTCGACCAGCTGCTGTTCGGTTTGCTTGCGCTCGTTGATGTCGCGCACCACCGCCGACACGCCCGCCACCCGGCCGTCGCGGCTGACGATCGGCGCCAGGGTAATGGAGACATTGAGGGATGTGCCATCCTTGCGGATACGCGCCGCCTCCGTTCGCACGTGCTCTCCGCGCCGCACCTGCGCGTATTGCTCATGGAATTCTGCTTCCGCCCCCGCGGGGTAGAGGACGCGTACCGATTGGCCGATGATCTCCTCCGCTTGATAGCCAAACGTGCGTGTTGCTGCCGGATTCCAAGACAAAATGATGCCGTCGGGCGAAAGACTAAAAATAGCGTCATCCGCGGCGGCGACGATGGCAGCCAAGCGTGCATTGATAGCTTCTGCTTGCTTGCGTTCGGTGATGTCCATTGCCACGCCGAGCACCGAGCGCGGCTTGCCGTGGCGATCTCGTCGCACCTGACCCCGCCGCTGTACCCATCTCACCTCGCCATCCGAGCGTACGATCCTGTATTCTTGCTCGAAGGAATCGCTTTCACCTTCGATGGCGGCACGGTAGGCGGTGCGAAAATCCGCACGGTCTTCTGGATGCACGAAGCTCAGCACCTGGTCCGGCGACCCGGTAAAATGCTCCGCGGTTCGCCCATAGAGCCGGTACATCGTCTCCGACCAGGTGACGCGGTCGGTTGCAAGGTCGCGCTCCCACACGCCGAGGCCCGTCGAGGACAGCACGAACGAGAGGCGGTCCAGGACGAAGCGAAGTTCCGCCTGTTCTGGAGGTTCCAGGGCGCCGCCCGCTGGCGTGTCGGCCCTATTGTCGTTCACGACCTTGCTCGCTCAAATAGAAACGGTCATCTTAGCGCAATCTTGCAGCGATCGAAGGGGCTTCAAGGGTTAAAACCCGCAAAGCACGCGGACGGTGAGGCTCACGTGTCCGGGTTCCGCCGCAAGGCTCAGTCTCAAAGCGGCGGCTTAGAGGCCGTGCGGCGGGCTTGGCCCGGCGGCGCCCGGCGGGCAGCCGGGCGCGCGCCGCTTGCCCGGCGCGCCTCGAGCCGCACGCTAGGTGCAAATTGCGCACAAAGGCGTTAGGCAGTCGCGGGATGGCGGCGATCGCAGGCGCGGCCACGGCTGCGGTGTTCGGCGGAAAGGCCATTGCGGCGGCCAAAGCGGGGGGCCGCGCGCGGCAAAGGTTGACCGGTCTAGGAGTGATCGAAAGAGACAAGGGAGAGCGCCGATGGCTCGCTACCTGAAACGCGGCATGGACTTGGGCACGGTGAAAGCGGCGGACGCCCAGGTGCGGGCAACGGTTGAATCGATCTTGGCCGACGTGGACGCCCGTCGCGATGTTGCCGTGCGCGAGTTTTCCGAGAAGTTCGACAACTGGTCACCGCCAACCTTCAAATTGAGCCCGGCCGAGATCGAGCACGCCATCGCCCAAGTGTCGCGGCGGGATCTCGACGATATCAAGTTCGCCCAGGCGCAAGTGCGCAACTTCGCCGCTCAGCAGCGCGCGAGCCTGCAAGACCTCGAGGTCGAGACCCTGCCGGGTGTCATCCTCGGGCACAAGCACATCCCGGTGAACTCGATCGGCTGCTACGTGCCCGGCGGGCGCTATCCGATGGTGGCCTCGGCGCACATGTCGATTGTTACGGCGCGCGTGGCCGGGGTGAAGCGCATTATTGCCTGTGCCCCGCCTTACAAGGGCGGGCCGCACGGGGCGATCGTGGCTGCCATGCATTTCGGCGGCGCCGACGAGATCTATGTCTTGGGAGGCGTACAGGCCGTGGCCGCTATGGCTTTGGGCTGCGATAGCATCGCCCCCGTCGACATGATTGTCGGTCCTGGCAATGCCTACGTGGCCGAGGCCAAACGGCAATTGTTTGGCCGGGTCGGCATTGATCTGCTGGCGGGACCGACCGAGACTTTGATCATTGCCGACGACAGCGTCGATGCCGAAATCTGCGCCACCGATCTGTTGGGGCAAGCCGAGCACGGGCCCACCTCGCCCGCCATTCTCATCACCAACTCCGAGACGCTCGCGCGCGCCACCATGGCCGAGGTCGAGCGGCTGCTTGCGATCCTTCCCACCGCCGACGCGGCCGCTCGGGCCTGGGGCGACATGGGCGAGGTGATCGTCTGCGATGATTTGGAGGACATGCGGCGCGAGGCCGATCGCATCGCCTCCGAGCACGTCCAGGTCATGACGCGCGACCCCGACTACTTCTTGCAAAATCTGCAGAACTATGGGGCGCTGTTCCTGGGTCCTCGCACCAATGTGGCTTACGGTGACAAGGTGATCGGTACCAATCATACACTGCCGACGCGGCGTGCCGCGCGCTACACCGGCGGCCTCTGGGTCGGCAAATTCCTGAAGACCTGCACCTATCAAAAGGTGCTGACCGATCAAGCAGCCGCCGAGGTCGGCGCGGTCTGCTCGCGGCTGTGCGTGCTGGAAGGCTTCTTTGGCCACGCAGAGCAGGCCAATGTGCGGGTGCGGCGCTATGGTGGCCAGAACGTGCCCTACGCGGGGGCCGCGGAGTAGTCATGCAGGTCCCGGCTCCTCCTTCCTTTCGCCTCGAGGGTAAACGGGCGCTCGTGACGGGCGCCGGACGCGGCATCGGCCTAGCGGCGGCTTTTGCCCTGGCCGACGCCGGGGCGCACGTCACGCTTGCCGCACGCACCCAAACGGAGATCGAAGCAGCTGCCGCGGCAATCCGCGAGCGGGGTCAGCTCGCCGAGGCGCTCGTTCTCGATGTCACCGACCTTGCCGCCATGCAGCGGGCGCTGGCGGCGGCCGCACCCTTCGGCATTCTTCTCAACAACGCTGGAACCAATCGGCCCAAGCCTCTCATCGATGTGACGATTGATGACTTCGACGCCATTATGACGCTCAACGTGCGCGCCGCCTTTTTCGTGGCGCAAGCCGTTGCGCGCCGCTTGATGCGAGCGAAACAAGCGGGCTCGATCATCAACGTGTCATCGCAGATGGGTCATGTCGGTGCCGCCAACCGCACGGTCTACTGTGCCTCCAAGCACGCCATGGAGGGCTTCACCAAGGCCATGGCCATCGAACTGGCTCCTTACAACATTCGGGTCAACTCGCTGGGCCCGACCTTTCTCGACACGCCCTTGACACGCCCGTTTTTCCAGAACAGGGCGTTCCATGACGAGGTGGTGTCCAAGATCAAACTCGGGCGGTTGGGGACCGTTGATGACTTGTTGGGGGCGATCCTCTTCCTCGCCTCCGATGCGTCTTCGCTCATGACGGGCTCGGCGCTCGTCATTGACGGTGGCTGGACGGCCGATTGAGGGCTTGGCGCGTGCGCAACGGGATCCTGGCTCGCCTGCAGAACGAAGGCCGCGGCGGCCAAGTCCCCGGCAAGCCCTTGCGACGCTTGCCCGCTTGCGCTCTGATGCATACCGATCGTGAGCGGACAAGATTATGCCTCAGAACCTTGCGCGTGCTCGGCTGGCCGTTGATATTGGCGGCACCTTTACGGATATCGTTCTCCTCGTCGGCAAACGCCGCCTCGTCAGCAAGCTGCTGACGACGCCGCGTGCCCCCGAACAGGCGGTGATCGTGGGGGTGCGCGAGATCTTGGCGCGCGCCGGGCTCACTTTTGCCGAGATCGCCGTTTTCGTACACGGCACGACGCTCGCAACCAACGCCATCATCGAGCGCAAAGGTGCCAGAACCGCGTTGCTGACGACGGAGGGATTTCGCGACGTTATCGAGATTGCCGATGAAGGCCGTTTCGATCAATACGATATCAACATCGTGAAGCCGGTGCCGCTGGTACCGCGCGAGCTGCGCCTGACGATCCCAGAACGTATGGACGTGCACGGCCAGGTTCGGCTGCCTCTCGACGAGCGCGCCGTGCGGGTCGCGGCAGGCCGTTTGGGCGAACTCGGCATCGACGCCGTGGCCGTGGCCTTGATTCATGCCTATGCCAATCCCGCACACGAACTGCGGGTCGGCGAAATTTTAACTGAGGTCAATCCACGCCTGGCGGTGACGCTCTCCTCGCAAGCCTGCCCGGAGGCGCGAGAATACGAACGCACCTCCACCGCCATCACCAACGCCTATGTACAGCCGCTGATGTCGGGCTATCTTAGGCGCTTGCAGGCCACGATGATCGAACTCGGCTACCGCAATCCCATTCATTTGTTGACGTCGGGCGGGAGCCTCGCCAGCCTGGAAACCGCGGCCCGATTTCCGGTGCGCCTCGTGGAATCAGGTCCCGCCGGCGGTGCGATTCTGGCCGGACAGTTGGCGCTCGAGCGTGGCGAGCGGCGCATCCTTTCCTTCGACATGGGCGGCACCACCGCCAAGATCTGCTTGATCGACGATGGTGCCCCTTTGAAGGCGCGGACTTTCGAACTCGATCGACAATCGCGGTTCAAGAAGGGCAGCGGTATGCCGGTGCGGATCCCGGTGATCGAAATGGTTGAGATTGGCGCCGGCGGCGGCTCGATTGCCCGCGTCGATGCCCTGCAGCGGATCCTGGTTGGCCCCGATAGCGCCGGCGCCGAGCCGGGCCCGGCCTGCTATGGGCGCGGTGGTCGCGAGGCGACGGTTACCGACGCCGATCTGGCGATAGGTAAGATCGATCCCGACCGCTTCGCCGGCGGCAAGATCAAAATCGATCTCGCCCAGGCCGAGACGGCGCTGGCGCAGGGTGTTGGCAGCGGGCTCGGCGGCAAGACAAGCGAACAGGCGGCCGTCGGCATCAGCGAAATCGTCGACGAGAACATGGCCAATGCGGCGCGCGTACACGCGATCGAGCGTGGCGTTGCCATCGCCGAACGCACGCTGGTGGCTTTCGGCGGCGCCGCGCCCCTGCATGCCAGCCGCATCGCCGAGAAGCTCGGCATCAGCCGGATCATCGTGCCGCCGGACGCGGGTGTCGGCTCGGCGCTGGGCTTCCTTGCGGCACCTGCCGCCTACGAGCTCGTGCGTTCCCGGCATATGCTGCTCTCAGAGTTCGAGGCGGATGCGGTCAACGCCATAATCGATGGCCTGGTGCGCGAAGCGGTAGCGCATTGCCGAGCCGCCGCGGGCGAACGAGACATCCAGCTGCGGCGCTCTGCCTTCATGCGCTACGCCGGGCAGGGCCACGAGATTATGGTCGGATTGCCCGGGCGCCAGGTGGGGCCAGCGGATGTGGCGACCTTGCGTCAGGAATTTGAGCGCGAGTACAGCCGTCTGTTTGCGCGCCATATTCCCGATGCCGAAATCGAAATCATGAGCTGGATGGTGCTCGCCAGCACCGAGAGCGAACGGCCAGCCCGGCTGCAACCGGTGGGGCGGAGCGCGACACCGCCGGCGCTCGGCAAACGCGCCATTTTCGATGCACGTCTGGGTCGGCGCGAGGTCGTGCCAGTCTTCGAGCGCAGCACGCTGCTGGCGGGTGTGTCCATAAGCGGACCAGCGCTCATCCTCGAGGAAGGCACATCGACCTATGTGTCTGCGAGCTTCGAGGTCGCCGTCGATGCCGGCGATGCGCTCATCCTGACGGCACGCGGGAAGGCACACTGAGGAGCCAGCATGCGCAATCCGCCGAGCGACATCGACCTGCAGATCATGTGGAATCGCTTGCTCGCGGTGGTCGAGGAGCAGGCGCAAACGCTGCTCCGCACCGCCTTTTCGTCCATCGTGCGCGAAGCCGGAGACCTGTCCGCGGGCATTTTCGACGCGCGCGGCCGCATGCTGGCGCAGGCCGTCACCGGTACTCCCGGCCACGTCAACTCGATGGCCGAATCGGTCAAGCATTTCATCGGCCATTTCGGCTTGCAGAACATGCAACCCGGCGACGCCTACATTACCAACGATCCCTGGCTCGGCACGGGTCACCTCAATGACTTCGTCATCACCACACCCTGTTTTTATCGCGGGCGGCTGATTGGCCTGTTTTCCTGCACCTCGCATTTGATGGACATAGGCGGCATCGGCTTCGGGCCCGACGGGACCGATGTCTTCATGGAGGGTCTCTACATCCCCTTCCTGAAGATCCTCGATGCGGGCAAGGTCAACGAAACCTTGATGGCGATGATTAGGGCCAATACGCGCCAGCCCATCGATACCGTGGGCGATGTCTACTCGCTGGCGGCCTGCAATGACGTGGGCTGCAAGCGCCTTGTGGAGATGATGGAGGAGTTCGAGCTCGAGACGCTCGATCTGCTGGCTGAGCACATTTGCACCAAAAGCCGTGTCGCGGTGCTGGCCGAAATCGCCGCGCTGCCGAAGGGCTCCTGGTCTAATAGCATGACGACGGATGGCTTCGACGGTCCCATTACGCTGCGCGCCACGACCACGATCAAGGCCGACGGTATTCACGTCGACTATACGGGCACCGATCGGCAGGTACGCCGCGGTATCAACGTGCCGCTCGCCTACACCACCGCCTACACCGTGTTCGGCCTCGGCTGCATCGTGGCCAGCAAGATCCCCAACAATGCCGGCTCGCTGTCGCCGTTGACCGTGTCTGCACCGCCGGGCACGATTCTCAATGCTGTGAAGCCGGCGGCCGTATGCATCCGGCACGTGATCGGCCAGATGTTACCGGACGTCGTGTTCGGCTGCCTGGCGCAGGCCCTGCCCGAGCGCGTGCCCGCTGAGGGGACGTCCTGTCTGTGGAACCTGATTGTGCGCGGGGCCGTGCCCGACCGGCGCGGCGGCAATTATGCCTTCAGCATGGCGATCACGTCGAACGGCGGCACGGGTGCGCGGCCTCAAGCCGACGGGCTATCGGCCACGGCCTATCCATCAGGAGTGAAGGGCACTCCGATCGAGATCGCCGAAGCGATCACACCCTTGCTCTTCTGGAAGAAGGAGTTGCGGCCGGGCTCGGGAGGGGCCGGTCGCACGCGCGGTGGCCTTGGCCAGATTATCGAAATCGAGAGCGCAATCGCGGAACCTTTCGAGCTGCTCGCCGCCTTCGATCGCATCGACTTTCCGCCGCGCGGCCGCGCCGGGGGCCAGCCTGGCGCCGCGGGCGCCGTGGCGATCAAGGGAGGTCGCAAACTGCACGGCAAGGGCACGCAAATGGTGGCAGCCGGCGAACGTCTGGTGGTAATGACACCCGGCGGTGGCGGCTTGGGAGGCGCTGAGGCGCGCGATCCGGCCCTGGTGGCGGCCGATCAGCGCGAAGGACGCCTGGCGAAATTGCCCTGACGTCATAAAGGCGGCTTGCCGGGCTACGCGACAGGTTGCACGCTACGGCGAAACATTGTGGCTGAGGGAGCACGCGCCATGCGCTTTGAGGAATATCGCAAGCTCGATGCAACTGCGCTCGCGGGACTTGTCGCCAAGGGCGAGATCAGTGCCAAGACGGTGCTCGAGCTGGCGATCGCCCGTGCCGAAGCGGTCAATCCCGCCATCAATGCGATCGTGCACAAACAGTACGCGCAGGCACACAAGGCGATCGCGGCTGGCCTGCCGCAGGGACCCCTCACGGGGGTGCCCTATCTCATTAAGGATCTGGGCTTCTTCGAAAGCGGCGAACCCGCGACCTACGGCAGCCGCATTTACGCGGGCTTCCGCGCCGACCACGACAGCGCCTACGTGCGGCGCTGCAAACAGGCGGGTCTCGTGTTCATGGGGCGCAGCTCGAGCCCGGAATTCGGCTTGAGCCCCAATACCGAGCCGCGTCTCTACGGCGCCTGCAAGAATCCCTGGAATGTCGCGCACTCGGCGGGCGGCTCCTCCGGCGGGGCCGCAGCGGCGGTCAGCGCCGGCATTCTGCCGGTGGCGCACGCGACCGACGGCGGCGGCTCGATCCGCATTCCCGCCGCCCAGTGTGGCCTGTTTGGGCTTAAGCCCTCGCGCGGGCGCGTCTCCTTGGCCCCTGATGCGGGCGAGGGTTGGGGCGGGATGTCGGTGGGACACGTCGTGAGCCGCAGCGTGCGGGATTCCGCCCTCATGCTCGATTGCACGGCTGGCGCAGAGCCGGGCGACCCCTACGCGGCACCCGCGCCGGCTGCATCCTATGTGGAGGCGATCGGCCGGCCACCGCGCCGGCTCAGGATCGCCATGCTGCGCAAGGACCATCGCGGCAGCACACCACACGCCGAATGTTTGCGCGCGGTCGAAAGCGCGGCCAAACTCTGCCAGAGCCTCGGTCATATCGTCGAGGAGGCCGACCCGCTGATCGATTTGGTGGCGTTGCGCCAGCACACCTCCGCGATCGCGGCGGCCAATACCGCGCGCGCCCTCGGCTTGCGTTGGACATCGCTCCGGCGCGAAGCAAATGCCGACGATGTGGAGGCCACGACCTGGGCTGTCTATCAGCGCGGCAGGAAGATCACGGCTGTTGAGTATGTCGAGGCGATCGCAGCGATACACGCTGCCGGACGGAAACTGGCGGCGTTTTTCAAGAGCTACGATGCGATTTTATCCACCGTGGTGACCGGTCCGCCACCGCCGCTCGGTTATTTCGACATGAACGGTGATGTGGCGACCTTTACCGAGCGTGTCACGCAATATTTGGGGGTTACGCCGGTTCACAATGCCACCGGGACGCCAGCGATGAGCGTGCCGCTGCACTGGACGCCAGACGGCCTACCGGTGGGCGTGCATTTCGCCGGCCGCTACGGCGAGGAGTGCACGCTCCTCAAGCTCGCCGCCCAGCTCGAAGCCGCTCAACCCTGGTTTGATCGTGTGCCGGCTTTATGAGCTTGCTCAAGCGGCGCGTCCGCCAGGCCTCGCGCGGCGCGCCGGCTAACGGAAGATGCGCTAACGCAAGGGCGAAGGACATAGCATGGATCTGATCAATCAGCGCATCGCCGACGAACTCGGCGTCGGCGTGGGCCAGGTAGCGGCGGCCGCGGAATTGATGGGCGAGGGCGCCACCGTTCCCTTCATTGCCCGCTATCGCAAGGAAAAAACCGGCGGGCTCGACGACACCCAGCTGCGCACCCTGGAGACGCGTCTATCTTACCTGCGCGAGTTGGAAGAGCGCCGCGCCACGGTGTTGAGATCGATCGAGCAGCAAGACAAGCTGACGCCGGCGCTGGCGGCGGCAATTGGGGCAGCCCGCACCAAGGTCGAGCTCGAGGACCTTTACGCCCCCTATAAGCCGAAGCGGCGCAGCAAGGCCCAAATTGCGCGTGCCGCCGGTCTTGAGCCCCTGGCGGAGGCGCTGTTGCGCAACCCCGCTCTCGATCCCGTCGCCACGGCCGGCGACTTTGTCGACCCAGGCAGGGGCGTCAGCGACGTCAAGGCGGCGCTCGATGGGGCACGCCAGATCTTGCTTGAGCGTATCGCCGAAACGGCAAAGCTGGTGGGGGACTTGCGCGAGTGGCAATGGCAGGAGGGGGTGCTCGGCGCGAGGCTGGCCAAGGGCAAGGAGGCAGAGGGCAGCAAGTTCTCCGATTACTTCCAGTTCAACCAGAAAATCAAGGAGTTGCCGTCGCACCGCGCCCTGGCTTTGCTGCGCGGCCTGCACGAGGGCATCCTCACCCTCGATCTCGACGTACCCCACGATGAGGCTCGACCGCATCCGGCCGAAGGCAGGATTGCCTTGGCATGCGCTGTCGCCGACCGTGGCAGGCCAGCCGACCCGTGGCTGCTGGAGACGGTGCGACTGGCTTGGCGCTCGAAGCTCGCCGGAGCTCTGAAGACGGATCTCATGCTGCGACTCAAGGAGCGCGCAGATGCGCAAGCGATCCAGATCTTCGCCAAAAATCTGAAAGACCTCCTGCTCGCCGCACCGGCCGGCCAGCGCGTGACGATGGGGCTCGATCCTGGCTTCCGCACCGGCGTCAAGGTTGCGGTCGTGGATGCGACGGGTAGGCTCGTGGCGACCGACACGATCTATCCCCACGAGCCGAAGAACGATTGGCGCGGCGCGCTCGCAAGCCTCGGGGCGTTATGTCTCAAGCACAACGTTGCACTCCTAAGCATTGGCAACGGCACGGCAAGCCGCGAGACGGATAAACTCGCGGGCGAGTTGATCGCCAAGGTGCCAGATCCGAAACCCCTCAAGGTGATGGTGTCGGAAGCGGGCGCCTCGGTCTATTCGGCCTCCGAGCTTGCCGCCAAGGAGTTTTCCGATCTGGACGTCAGCTTGCGCGGTGCCGTCTCGATCGCGCGCCGTCTGCAGGATCCTCTCGCGGAGCTGGTCAAGATCGAGCCAAAAGCGATCGGTGTTGGCCAGTATCAGCACGACGTGGACCAGACGCTGCTCGCCCACTCGCTCGACGCCGTGGTAGAGGATTGCGTCAACCTGGTTGGCGTCGACGTCAATACGGCGTCCAGCCCATTGCTCGCGCGCGTCTCCGGGCTCAACCAAACGCTGGCGGCGAACATCATCGCCTTTCGCGATGAGCACGGCGTCTTCAAGACGCGAACCTCGCTCAGGAAAGTAGCGCGCCTCGGACCCAAGGCCTTTGAGCAGGCCGCGGGCTTCCTGCGCATCAGCAACGCCAAGAACCCGCTCGATGCCTCCGCGGTGCACCCTGAGGCCTATCCCCTGGTGGAAAGGATCGCGCTTGCCAGCAAGCGCTCTTTAGCGTCGCTCATTGGCGATGGCGTGTTCTTGAAATCGCTGCAGCCCAGCCGGTTTGCCGATAGCCAGTTTGGCGTCCCGACCGTGAGCGATGTGCTCAAGGAATTGGAGAAGCCAGGCCGCGATCCGCGACCCCAGTTCAAGACGGCGAGCTTCGCCGATGGTGTGGAGAAGATCTCGGACCTTGCAGCGGGCATGCAGCTGGAGGGCGTCGTCACCAACGTCACCGCTTTTGGTGCGTTTGTAGATGTCGGAGTTCATCAGGACGGCCTGGTGCATATCTCAGAACTGTCGGACCGGTTCGTCAAGGATCCAGGCGAGGTGGTCAAGGCGGGGGATGTCGTGCGCGTGCGCGTGAAGAGCGTCGATATTGCGCGCAAGCGCATTGGCCTTACCATGAAAAGCGGGGCCATCGAGCCATCCGGGGGCCGTCCTCTTGCAACAAGCGCGGGGAGGGCAAGCTCCGGCGCCTCGTCACAGGCTCCCGCGGAGAATGCCTTTGCGGCGGCGCTGCGGCGGGCACAAAAGCAGAAGTAGCCTGGCGAAATCGCCTAGCTCGGTGGAAGGAGTACGCGCATGAGGCTCGGAATTCTGCTGCGCTATGCCGGCGAGGCCGGCGGTCCCAGCATGGATCACGTGCTCGAGGCCGAGCGCCTCGGCTACGATTCGGTTTGGGCCGGGGAGTCCTACGGTACCGATGCGGTGACACCCATCACCTGGGTGCTGGCGCGCACGAGCAAGATCAAGGCCGGCACCGGGATCATGCAAATGTCGGCGCGGACGCCGACCTGCGCCGCCATGACGGCGGCAACCTTGCAGGCCATGTCGCAGAACCGCTTTCTGCTCGGGATTGGTCCGTCCGGACCGCAAGTGATCGAGGGCTGGCACGGCATGCCCTATGGTAAGCCGCTGACGCGCACGCGCGAATATGTCGCCGTCGTGCGCAAGGTGTTTGCCCGCGAAGCCCCCCTGCAACATCAAGGCGAGCACTACCAAATCCCCTACAGCGGGCGCGCGGCGACGGGTCTAGGCAAACCCTTGAAGAGCATCCTGCACATGAACCCCGGTCTCAAGATCTACACCGCTGCGATTTCGCCGGCGGGTCTGAAGACCGCGGGCGAGATCGCCGACGGCGTCCAGCCCATTTTTATGAGCCCGGAACGAAAGAGCCTGGTCACCGAGCATGTGCTCGCGGGCATGGCCGCGGCCGGCAACGGCAAATCGCTCGCCGATTTCGACGTTGCCCCCTTCGTGCGCGTGGCGATGGGCAGCGATCTTGCCGCCTGCCGCGACAAGATCAGACCGGAAATGGCGCTCTACATTGGTGGCATGGGAGCCCGGAGCAAGAATTTTTATAACGACCTCGTCAAGCGCATGGGCTACGCGGATGCCGCCGGCAAGATCCAGGATGCCTTCCTCGCCGGTCGACGGCAGGACGCGGCCGCAGCGGTACCCGACAGCCTGATCGATGAGACGGCCTTGGTGGGCCCGCCGGAGCGCATCACGGACCGCCTCCAGGCCTGGAAGGAGGCCGCCAGCGACCACGGCATTGGCACCTTGCTGTTGGGGGGTGCCAGCACGCAAGCGCTTCGCGTCATTGCCGAAGCAGTCATCTAAGGGGAGGTTCGAGCCGCCGCCAGGCGCACCTCGGGCCCGCTGCCATTCAATTCCGACCGCCGCCGCCGGGGTTGCCGGCCCGGTTTTCCCGCAGCATCTCCTCCCACCAGCGCGAGGTGCCGAACGGCAGCTTATCGGCGTCGCGCACGTAATAGTCGCTCGTCTGGCGCGCATAGCCGCGTCCTCGGCAATGGCGCCGACCTTGCTGCCACCCGCAACGCCGCTCGGCCACGCGCTCAACCCCGCTCGGCGGCGCTGCGGAGAGGCCGATGGCGGGCGGACTGGCCTGCGATCCCGCCGCACCGAGGCTCACGCTGAGGGCAAAGAAGAGAGCGATGGACCAAGCCTTGCAGGTCACGACGAGGTTCTCCCAGCTAATGTGCAGGAGCGCCGAAGCTAGCATTCTTTTCCGCTTCCTCGCGCTCACATGGCCGTGACAAGCTCGGCATCGCCCGACCGCCGCGCTTGCCTGCGAGGAACATTTTGTGCAGCGTTTGCCGGCCACGCCGCTCGGGCTTTAATCCGCTGGTCGGCGCCGGCAGGTGGTGAGAGCGACGGGAGGCCCATGCGCGAGACCCTGTTCTTCATTCTTTCCAGCTTTTGGGCCGGTGCCGCGCATGCGGCCACGCCGGGCCACGGCAAGACAATTGCGGCGGCTTACATCGTTGGCGCCCGTGGTCGGCCGGTCGATGCCGTCATCCTCGGCGTATTCGTCACACTCTCGCACACGAGCGGCATCATTTTGGTGGGCGTATTGGCTTCCCTGGGTTTTGGCTGGCTGCGCCCGCAGCGCATCGAGGCCTACCTGGCGCTGGGTGTTGGGATTTTGGTGATCGTGCTCGGCCTATGGATGCTTTTCACGCAGCGCGACCTGTTGGCGCTCGCCATGGGAGAACCGGGGGCGGCGGGCGGGGATCAGCACGCCCACGAACACACTTTTGCCGGCGCGCACCAGCACGTGCATGCCCCTGAGCACGCCGGGGAGACGGCCTGGCACAGCCATGGCTGGGGTACGCAGCACGCACACAGGCTGGAGCTTGTGACGGCCGATCGCCCCAAGCTGCCCGTATTGTTGGCCCTCGGCATCGCCGGAGGCTTACTGCCCGATCCGGCCGCCTTGGCCTTGCTGCTGGCGGCTCTTTCGAGCGGCAAGGTGATGCTCGGCCTTGCGACCGTCCTGGTGTTCAGCCTCGGTTTTGCCGCCACCTTGGTGGTGGTCGGCATCATCGCAGCCAAGGTCGGGCAGCGCATCTTGCTATGGCTCGACAACATCTGGATGGTGCGCGTGCAGATCCTGACGACGCTCCTGATCATCGGCATGGGAGTGGTCTTGACCATCAGGGCTGGCTATGAGATCGCGCTGCTGCCGGCCTAACGCTCGCCCGTCTCGGCGCGGTGCGTTGGGCCCGCCCGCCAAGCGCAAAAAAAGCGCGAAAGACGTGGAGGCCCAGCCTCAGGAAAGGTCTGCATAACGGGCCGGCAACATGCCAATGTAGCCGCTGAGGTCGGCGTACCAGACATTGCCGCTGGGATCGACGGCGACGCTGTAGGGACGGGCATTGGCGCGCG
>Ga0075434_100001004_pt1 | contig 22913 bp, 15 predicted proteins | sample RhiMethybrSRZTD3_FD_75298 | JGI IMG/M metagenome (GOLD analysis project Ga0075434, IMG submission 75298) | Populus rhizosphere microbial communities from Tennessee, USA - Rhizosphere MetaG P. TD hybrid SRZTD3 | ecosystem: Host-associated > Plants > Roots > Rhizosphere > Soil | place: USA... | reverse complement strand
AGCCGTCGGTTAACCATTTCGAACTGCGAATCCAGAATCCCCGACAAGACCAATCGACCACAAGTCGCGCCGAGCAATGCCGGCAACAACTCAATGATGACGGGCGCAGTCAGATTCGCACAGACAAAATCCGCGGAAGGCATTTCTTCAGAGATACTGCCGACCTGGAAATCGATGTGCTCTCCGACACCATTCAACGCTGCGTTTTCATCGGCAATTCGGATTGCGTCGCCATCGGTATCGCACGCGATGATGCGCGCTTCCGGCGCCAGCTTTGCTGCCGCAATTGCAAGAATCCCGGTGCCGGTCCCGACGTCGATAAAACTTCCCCCGCCGAAGTATTTATCGATAGCCTTCAAACACAGCCGCGTAGTTTCGTGCGTGCCGGTGCCGAACGCCATTCCCGGATCGATGCGAATAACAATCCGGTCGGGCGTGGTAGGCGGGTCTGACCACGATGGCGCAATGACAAAGCGGCCAACTTCTACCGGCTGCCAGTGCTGCTTCCATTCGGTGAGCCAATCCTGTTCGGGAAGTTCGCGGGCAGCCAGTTCGCCCAGACTCGCCTCGGTAAAGCCGTAAATTTCAAGGGCGTCCGTCAGTTCCGCGCGAACGGCGTCGAGCAGCACCGGGGTTTCGAAATAGCTGAGCACGCGCACAGTCTCGTTCGCGCTTTCAATCGTCTCTGTCCCGAGCGCCCCGGCCTCCATCAAGCCGTACTCGACCGCTTCGCGCACGTCGGCGGTTACGGTCGCGTCGATGACCTGCCATGTCTTGCCGCTCATCGCGCAATTCCCATTTCATCCAGCAAACGCTGCTGGTCGCGCCAATCCTCTTCAACCTTCACAAACAATTCGAGGTGACAGCGATGACCGAGCATCCTTTCGATCTCATAGCGAGCGCGCGTGCCGATCTGTTTCAGCCGCTGTGCGCCACGGCCGATGATGATTTTCTTCTGAGACTCGCGTTCGACAAAGATCGCGCAATAGATGCGCGTGAAATCATCGCGCACATCTTCCCATCGTTCCGTCACCACTGCGGTGACGTAAGGAATTTCCTCTCCCGTACTCTCAAGAATCTTTTCGCGCACGATTTCCGCAACCAGTACGCGCATCGGCTGATCCGTGAATTCGTCGGCTGAGAAGATTGGTTCGCCTTCCGGCAGGTTGTCGAGCATTTCGCTAAGCAACTGCTCAACCTGATCGCCTTTCAACGCCGAAATCGGAACGATTGCTTTCCAGTCGCACTCTCGCTGATACGATTCAATTAACGGTAGCAGCTTCGATTTGTCTGCCAGTCTATCTGTCTTATTCAAAAGCAGCAGGGCTGGTTTGCTTGATTGCTTCACGAGTTCAAGTACGAACCGATCGCCGTTCCCTGTCGGCACGGACGCATCGCGAATCAGGCAAACGACATCGACGCCCAGCAGCGCATCGTGAACGGCGGACATCATCCGACGATTCAATTCGTAGCCGGGCTTATGCACGCCCGGCGTGTCCACCAGGACAATCTGCCCTTCAGGCCGATTAACGATGCCGAGAATTTTGAAACGGGTGGTTTGGGGTTTGTTGGAAACCGCGGCGATTTTTTCGCCGACCAGACGATTGAGCAGCGTGGATTTTCCCGCGTTCGGGCGGCCAACGAGCGCGACGTAGCCGGAACGAAAACTCATCGCGGAGCAACTACCGGATTTCGAAGTGAACCGAGTTTCTCAACCCGGACTTCACATACATCTCCCGGCTTTAGGAGCACCGGCGGATCCCGGAAGAATCCGACGCCCTCTGGCGTGCCACTCGAAATGATGTCACCGGGTTCAAGCGTGATTCCCTGCGAGATGTACGAGATCAAATGGCCGATGCTGAAGATCATCTTGCTCGTGTTTGAAGACTGCGTCACCTCGCCGTTGTAGAGACCTTCGACCTTCAAATTCTGAATATCAGGAATTTCATCAGTCGTCGTGATGAACGGGCCGAGAGGCGCAAACGTGTCCAGCCCTTTGCCCCGCGTCCACTGACCGTCCTTGCGTTGCAAATCGCGCGCGGTCACGTCGTTCATCAGCGTATACCCGAAAACGTAATCGAGCGCGTCAGCTTCGCTTACCGCTTTTGCTCGTCGACCGATGACGACGGCCAGTTCGGCTTCCCAATCAATGGTCTCGCTCACGGTCGGCAAGACAATTGGCGCGTTGTGCGCACTTAATGTGTTCGCGAGCTTCCCGAAAATCAGCGGAGCCTTCGGCGGCTCGCCCCCACCTTCCAGCGCGTGGTCGGCATAGTTTCTGCCAATTGCGAGAATCTTGCCCGGATAGACTGCCGGAAGAAACTCGATTTCATCAGTACGGTGCGCCACGACGGCCGACTGCTGATTTCCTGGCGCGCGCGCAATCAGCGGATCCAATTGCGCAACGCCTTCCGCACCGCGTCGAATTACTTCCAATGTGCTGTCGACATTCAGCAGCCAATCAGCCACCGCCCCGGTCGAATGATGAGCGCGCGCCAACTCTGCAATGTCGCAAACAACGTCACCGAGCAACACACCCAGTCGCTGTTTCTCTGAATTTTTAGTTTTGAACTGTGCCAGTTTCATGCGGTAGAAAACGCGTAAACGCCATGATTGCCGTGGCTTGGACTCATGTCAACCAGTGGAGACACAAACTGCTGCGGGGCAACACCAAACATTTGGTTGCAGCGGTTGCCCAAGAGAATTACAATCGCCCGCGACACGAGGTGTTCAGACGTCTCCTACGGGATTGCAAGCTTCTACGAAGTCACCGCACCTCAAATTCGCGAACCGCCCAGTCAAGCTGACAATCGCCCCGCCGCTTGCCGTTGCTGGTTTTCGTTGACAACAAATGCCTTAGTTGGGACGGCGTGATGAATAAGTCGGGTCCAAAATCAAAATCACAAGCCACTGCCGCGGCCATGCGGGAGGACTGCACTCGTGAGCGCGATCAACCACGACTTCGGGAATACGAAAAGGTGGTCGAGGGTCTGGAAGATCTAATCGCCGTAATTGATCGGAATTACCGATACGTCATTGCGAATCGGGCACTCTTGAAATATCGCAATCGCACGTTGGATCAAATAATCGGTCACACAGTGAGCGAAGTTATTGGCGCCGAAGCTTTTGACAATGTCGTCAAAAAAAGGCTCGACGAGTGTTTCGCCGGAAAAACAGTAACGTTCGACTGGAAACTGGACTATCCGGGAATCGGAGAGCGCGACGTGACGATCTCTCACTTCCCGATCGAAGGACCAGACGGAGTCGACCGCATCGCAATTATTCTTCGCGACCGGACCGAAGCGAAACGCGCGCAAGCAGACCTGGCCACACAAAAGGCTTACCTCGATTCCCTGCACCAGACGACACTCGGACTTATTAATCGTCTGGACATTGACGAATTGCTTCACGACCTGGTTAAGCAGGCTTGCGCGCTGGTCGGGGTTGAGAGCGGGTACGTCTATCTCATCGACGAAGATACAAACCGATTACGCGTGCAGGTGGCCACTGGCGCCGCCATCAATTATGTCGGCAATACGATTGAAGCCGGACAGGGAATGGCCGGTCGCATTTGGCAGACCAAAGAGCCACTCGTCGTTGACGACTACAGCACCTGGGAGCACCGGATTACGATCCATGGATATCAGCGGCTGCGTGCGGTTGCAGCTGTCCCACTCATGTCAGGTGATCGGGTGGTTGGTGTACTTGGCCTTGAGAGCACTGCCGAGGGGAGGAAGTTTGGCGACCGCGAGGTCGAGATCCTCGTGAAGTTTGCGCAGTTGGCGTCTATTGCGCTCGAGAACGCGCGTTTGTATTCGCTCGCGCAAAAACAACTGGCGGAACGAAAGCAGGTCGAGGAGGCGTTAAGGGAAAGCGATCATCAGATGGCCGAAGCGCAACGCCTTGCGCACGTGGGCAGTTGGAGCTGGGACATCGAATCGGATGGCCTGACCTGGTCCGAAGAACTGTTTTCCATTTTCGGTGAGGATCCCAAAACTTTTAGCCCGACATACGCAGAATATCTCGCTCGCGTCCATCCCGACGATCGCGATGCGACGGCATTGGGCGTCCTACAGTGTCTACAAGATGGAGAGCCGTTCAGCACACACCGACGCATTCTCCGCCCGGATGGCGAAGTCCGGACGATCACTTCATACGGTCGGCTCATCACTGATGAGCACGGAAAGCCCCAACGAATGTTCGGGGCCTGTCAGGACATTACCGATAGCATAAAAGCGGAAGAAGCACGCCTGCTGGCAGAACAGAAGTACCATGACATTTTCGAAAATGCCGGCGAGGGCATTTTTCAGTCGACGCCAGATGGCCGCTACCTGGTGGCGAACACAGCGCTCGCCCGAATGCATGGATTCGATTCTCCGGAGGAACTCATCGCGGAACGAACTGACATCACGCGCGATGCCTATGTCGACCCAAAACGCCGAGAGGAGTTCAAGAGCATCCTGGAAGCGAATGGGTTCGTTGACGCTTTCGAATTTGAGCTTGCGCGCAAAGACGGAAAGAAGATCTGGGCTTCCGTGAATGCCCGCGCCGTCCGTGACGAGAATGGCGGAATCCAGTACTACGAAGGAACGGTACGCGACATCACCGAGCGTAAGCACTCAGAGCAAGCTTTGCTGGAAAGCGAGGAGCGGTATCGCGAACTATTCGAAAACTCGCGAGATGCGGTTTACGTTCACGACATGAACGGCCGTTACGTCTCAGTGAACCGCGCGGCCGAAGAATTATCGGGCTTTTCCCGCACGGAAATTCTGGGAAAGCATTATTCGAACTTTGTCGTTCCCAATTACCTCAAGACCGCACGCGAAAACTTCTGTCGCAAGTTGGACATTCCAACTGAGACTACCTACGAAGCGAAAATCATTTGCAAAGACGGCGGTCGAAAATCGGTCGAAGTCAGTAGCCGCATGATCTATCGCGATGGCGAGCCGATTGGCGTGCAGGGAACTGTGCGCGACATGACCGAGCGTAAGATCGCCCAACGTGCCCTGCAACACTATTCGCGACGATTGGTGCATGCACAAGAGGCTGAACGCGAGAATATCGCGCGCGAGCTTCACGATGAAATCGGTCAGGCCCTGACAGCGATTACGATCAATTTGCAATGGATGCAGCGGTCGGGCGCCGTCAAGGAAATCGGCCAGCCACGCATTCGCGAAAGTATCGAGGTGATCGACGACGCACTGCGTCGAGTACGAGAACTATCGTTAGAGTTACGACCGTCGATGCTCGACGATTTGGGTTTGTCGGCAGCACTTAGTTGGTATACCTCGCGGTATTCAGAGCGTACTGGTATCGCCGCGGTCGTTTCCGGCGATTTGCCAAGAACAATCAATATTGGCCGACCGATTGAGACTGCCTGCTTTCGCATTGTGCAGGAAGCACTAACGAATGCGGCTCGTTACTCGCAGGCTAACCGGATCGATGTAAATATCGAGAAGCAAAACGGCACGCTTAAAATGACCATCGCCGATGACGGCGTGGGATTCATCGTTAAAGACCACTTGAATGCCGGCTTAGCCACGGCGTTGGGGCTACGCGGAATGAAAGAGCGTGCGCTCGCCGTTGGCGGAAAGCTAACGATCAATTCAGAAGTCGGTAAGGGAACCCGGATTATGCTGCTCGTTCCCACGCCTCGGTCCCGCTGATTACGAGGTTTACCCTTGATTGCTCGCCCTGAACTTGTGGAGTATTTTGCCGCGCACAGAAAGGCCTTTCCGCATGAATTTCCCCTATTCAACAACTAGTGCTCAGGCACAGCCAGCCGGCCTTACTTCCGACCCTCAGGACGCCGTAAAATCTGCGACTCCGGAATATGACGTTCGTCCCGAGCGAATCCGTGTGCTTTTGGTGGACGATCATGCGCTGGTGCGGGCAGGCATACGTGCCTTGATCGAAATGATCGAATCGGTCGACGTCGTGGGCGAAGCCGGCAATGGCGCTGAGGCTCTGCTGAGCATCGAAAAGCTGCATCCGCAGATTGTTTTGTTAGACATTACGATGCCCGACATGAATGGGCTCGAAGTCCTACAGCGCATCACGTCTCGGTTTGCCGGCGTGCGAGTAATCATTTTGACCATGCATGAGGCGCGCGAATACGCCGTCCAGGCATTGCACTTTGGCGCCGCCGGCTTCATTCCCAAGAGCGCGGCCGCCGCGGAACTCAAGGACGCCGTGGAAATGGTGATGCAGGGGAAGACTTACGTTTCGGCCCAAACCCCACAGCAATCGACCGCACGGATTCCCATCAATGACGAGAGTCAGCGCGAGTTGCTCGATCGCTTGACGCCGCGGCAACGCGAGATTCTGGTTCGGATTGCCGAGGGTCAAAGCACGAAAGAGATCGCACGTGCCTTAGACATCAGCGTCAAAACAGTCGAATCGCATCGTTCGCAACTTACTGAGCGGTTGAGTATTCATGATGTTGCCGGCTTGGTTCGGTTTGCGATTAAAGCCGGACTGATAAGCGTCTAATTGACTGCTCGAAAAACCTACCGGCACGATTTACTGACTCTTGCAAACCCGTTAACAAAGCCCGTCTCAGGTTTTCCCTATGTGCTCTCGTGGTTTTACCTGATTGCGCACCAATTTGCTCAGGCAGATACTCTGCACTCTGCGTTGCTGGTTGCGCTGGGATCTGACGAAATCATCACCGACATTCGAGCCAGCTGATCGGATCAAATCGTCTCCTCTGATCCGAAGCGCACTTTACCTGGGGCCCGACAAGATTCAGGCGATTGCCCCACATCATCAGCGTGGGGCTAATAAGGTTCTTATACAGTTAATTTAAGGTCGCGGAGGCCCGCGTGGGGGGCAGCCGTGTAAAGAGGGACGCCGTATCGGGGGCGAGCACGGCATCCCTCTTTTTTTCTGCCTTGAACGGACGATTCACGGAATGCCGCAACAGCGATCAATGAACTGGATTAGTTAGGAATTATGGTGCACCCGGCATGATTCGAACATGCGACCTTTGGTTTCGTAGACCAACGCTCTATCCAACTGAGCTACGGGTGCAGAGGAAGGATGAAACGAGTTTAAGGTTTCAAGTTTCAAGTTTCAAGTTCGGACAACCTCGCTTGAACCTGAACTTGAAACTTGAAACTTTGAACTTGAAACTGATTTATCGCGCGTAATATCCAGTCTTTGTCTTGGCCGTGAGATCTCCATGACTGACCTCAACGCGGATAGTGCGCCACTTGCCGTCCTTCGGACTCGGAGGTTGGTACGCGATGCTGTAAAGCGTTCGCAAACTCGCCGCGACCTGGACGTACAATCCTGACATTTGGTCCAGCCGTCGAATATCTGCGACCCATCCGCCGGTGCGGTCCGCCAACACTTGCAGCCTCGTTCGCGCCGCGGCGTATTGCGCAATGATCAATGGATCAGGAAGCGGCAGTCGCTTTGGATCGCCGGAAGGCAAAGCCAATGGAAATATTGTAACGCCCTGATGATCGGCATCAGTTAGAACAGCGGTTAAAGCTGAATTAGTCTCCGGCTTAATGGCTGTGGCAACTTCGGCCTCGGAAACTCTGGCAACTGTCGCGCGATCGCCTTTGCGGACTTCAGTATCCAATCCATCAGTTAACACTACGATCGCTTTGCGACGCTTTCCTTCGCCCGCTAACTTCCGCAAGGCCTCTCTTAACCCGTCGTAGAACAGCGTATCCCCCGAGCCGGTGGCGAGCGTAATGGCATACGCACTCTTTCGGCGATCGTTCGTAAAGCCATTTAGTTCGTGGACACCTTTTCCGTTGAACGAAAAGATTGCCAAGCGATCATCCGGACCCAGCGCATCCAGGAATCTCAGGGCGGCTTGGCTAATCTGTTGGCGAAAAGTCACTGTCGAACCGGACATATCCAACAGCATCACCAGGCTGAACGGCGCCTGCGTTGGTTCGAAGGCGACGATCGGGCGGCGCACATTGTCTTCATAAACGGCGAAATCGTTCTGCGAGAGCGTGGTGACTGCCTGTCCTTGCCTATCGACGACACCCACGTTCAGTTGCACGAGCGACGTCTCCGTGCGCAGAACGTCGTCCTGGGCCGAGATGCTCGGGGCATAAAGAAAAAGACAAAATGCGAAGATCGCCGCAAATCGGCGCAGTGCAACGGTTTTCACTCGGTTTGGATGCGATGGCACCAACATTAGTTGAGTCTCATTGAGTTTGAGTTCGCCGAGGCCTTGCAGTATCCGACGCGCCTGCTGAAGTTTGCAAACCGTGGCAGGACCCCGAGCGATTTGGAGTGCGGTGGCAAGCGAAGCGCGACACCGCTTTGGATAAACGCCTCTCCTCGCCCCTGCCATCCAAAGCGCCGTCGCCGCTTCGCTTTGCCGGCGCACTCCAAATATAATCCGCCTGCTTTCTCAAAGACTCCCACATGAGTCAATCAAACTTCTGTGCGAATTGTGGAGCGAGGTTAGCCCGAAGAGGCTGGCGCGCGTTCGCCCGCGGCACGCGGTGTGACGATTGCGCGTCGCGGCTGGGAAAGACCGTGACGAAACCGCTGGTGATTGTTACGGTGATCGCCGTTGCAGCCTTCGCTTTTGGACGGTATCTCCGCACGGCTCCGCCACCGCTAATCATTCACCGCGCCGCAAACTCGCCGCTTGCGGATGTGCCGGTAAACTTCGACGCAATCGCCAAAGACCCAACTAAGAACGCGAATCGAGTGTCGACTTCAAACACCATTGCGGCCGCTGACGAGCCGGTTTACATCTGTGGCGCGCGCACAAAGAAAGGCACGCCCTGCCGCCGTCGCGTTCACACAGCGGGCGAACGCTGCTATCAACACAAGGGAATGCCCGCGATGGTGTCGCTGGACAAACTAACAATCAAACCGGACGTCGCGAAAAAATGAGCCCGCGCGAGACAAACTCACGCGGGCTTTCTTATCCTATCTGTCTCAAATTATCGAATCGTCTTCACCGGTGGCGCCGGCTTTCCGGGCAGCTTCACCGGATTATTCAGACGATTCATCACCTCGGCGATGCCGCGTTCGAGTTGCAGATCCCTTCCGGCAATCTCCGAAGCGGGATCATTGTCGACATCAATGTCGGGATCGACACCATAACCTTCGATCACCCACTCGCCTTTCGCATTCGTGAGGGCCGAACCGGGCACGAAGATTTGGCCACCGTCAATTAGTGGACCTCGCCCCTGAATGCCAACCACGCCGCCCCACGAACGTTTTCCGATTAGTGGCCCAAGGCCTGCTTCCCGGAACATCCACGGAAAGATGTCGCCATCAGACGCGGAGTTCTGATCGAGCAACGCCACCATTGGACCGATGAAGACACCATCCGGATAGGGATTGCCGATGTCGTCCGTGCGCGCGAAGTTCACGCCGAGCAGCTTGCGTCGCAGACGTTCGATAAGCATGCGTGACACATTGCCGCCGCCATTTGCGCGCACGTCGACGATTAGGCCTTCCTTGTCGAGTTGCGGATAGTACCACTTGATGAACTCGCGAATGCCATTAGCGCCCATGTCGGGAATGTGAATGTACCCGACCCGGCCATTCGTCGCTCCTTCGACGCGCTGGCGGTTCTTCGTGATCCAGTCGAGATAGATCAGGTTGCTCTCGTCCGTAATCGGCCGGTAGGAAACCGTGCGCGAGCCTTCCATCGTCGGCTTATTGTTGACTGTCAATGAAACCGGATTGTCGGCTTTGTTGCGCAGCAGGCGATAAATATCATCATTGCCTTTCAACTCTTCACCATCAACTGCTAACACGTAGTCGCCGACATTGAGGTTGACTCCGATTTCCTTGAGCGGCGAACGATAGATGTCCTCTTCGTTTTCGCCCTCGAAGATTCTCGTGATGCGATAACGACCGGAGGCCTGATCAACTTCGAAACGTGCTCCCGGCAATCCGACGCGCGCGCGGGGCGGAATGTTGAAGTCGCCGCCTTCGATGTACGCGTGCTGAATCGTCAACTCGGAGATCATCTCGCTGATGACGTAGTTCAGGTCAGAACGATGACCAACGTACTGAAGCAGCGGTTTGTACTGCTCGCGCAGCGCGACCCAGTCATAGCCGTGCATGTTGGGCACGTAGAACCAGTCGCGATAGCGACGCCAAACTTCGTTGAAGATCTGCGCCCACTCTTCCGCCGGCACGCGATCGACAACAAGGCCGGCAGTCGAAACCGGCTTGCGGCTCTTGTCTCCCTGGGGCGTCGCATCGTAGAGACCGAAGCCTTGCCCGCCGCGCGCAAGAATCTTCGAGCCATCGCGCGACAGCGCGTAGCCGCCACCGAAGTCGTCGATCAGCGTGGTCTCTTTCCGATCTTTCAGCGAGAAGAGTTTCAGTTGTGCCGGCCGATCGCCTTGCCGCCCGTAATAAAAAGCGGGCCCGGTGGCGTAGATCAAAAAGCCCGGTTTCGCCGAAATCCCGCCATAGTTGTCGGCGCCGATCGGCACCCGGGCAACACGACCCGAGATGCCTTCGAAGTCGATCGACATTGCTTTCGGAGCAGGCGGCGTCGCCGGCTTGGCTTCCGCAGGCTTCTCGCCTTCGCCTTCTTTCTTTTCCGCCGGCGCGCTTTCGTCTTTCGCCTTCGTTACCGCGACTTCATCGCTCTCTGCCGGGAAAGGATTCTTCACATCTTTGCGCAGAGCCATCGCGTACAGATACACATCTCGATTCGTCGCGTAGTTGAATTCGATGTTCGAAATCTGCGGAGCAAACTCGCGCTGACTGGCGAAGTAGAGATAATTACCCGTCGGATCCCAGACCGGGCTGCCCGCATTAAACATGTCGTCGGTTACGCGGTTCAGCTTGTTATCAGCCGCATTCCAGATATAGAGCGACGAAAAGCCGCTGCCCCTCGTTGACATGCTGAACGTGAGATAGTTTCCGGTGGGCGACCACAGGTAATCGCGAATCTGTCCGCGCGGCGCATCAGTTACCTCAGTCACTTTCTTATCAGCAAGCGTGACGACGAAAAGTTTCCCGTCTTTGTCACTGAAAGCGATGCGCTTGCCGTCAGCTGACCACTCAGGTTGATACCGCATTGCCTGTCCGCCGCTGGTGATTTGTGTCGGCGGTTTAGAGCCGTCTTGCGGGATAAGATAGAGCTCTTCCTCGCCCGTCATGTCGGAGATGAACGCGATCTGCGATCCATCGGGAGACCAGGTCGGCCACTTGTCATGCGCGCCGGAAGAATGCGTCAGGTTGCGCGTCGGTCCCTTTTCAATCGGGGCGGTGAAGATATCGCCGCGCGCCGAGAACAGTGCGCGCTCGCCCTTCGGACTTAAATCATACGACTCGATGTTGTTCGCGGCTGAGACGCGGCTCGGACGACGCGCCAACCCATCGTCGGGGACACTGATTGAGATCGGCGTCGCTTTGCCATTCTTTACGTCGAGTACTTGCAGCTCGCCATCCATTTCGTAAACGATGCGGTTAGCATGATCGGAACTGGGCCAGCGCACGTCCCATTGTTTGCTACGCGTAATTTGGGTCGTCTTGCCGTTGCCAACGCCATACGCGTACAGATTGAAGTGGCCGTCGCGGTCTGAGTTGAAGTAAATGGTGTCGCCAATCCACATCGCATCGCGCGTCGCGCGCGGACCTTCAGTAATCGCCTTCGTGTCATAACTCTTCAGATCGAAAATGTAGAGCCGATTCGCCTGGCCGCCGCCGTAACGCTTCTCAGGTCGAAAGTCGCGCGACTGTGGCGAGTAGACTATGCGACTGCCGTCAGGCGAGTAATCGCCCGAGCCCGCTTCAGGCATCGGCAAAGCTTCTGCTGGTCCGCCATCGACTGAGACGGTGTAGAGCTTCGCGATCGGCAAAGACCACGAGTCGCGCTGCGACTTGAAGATGATCCGCTTACCGTCCTTGGTCCAACCGTAGACCTGATTGTCCCAACCCCACCGCGGCGTGAACGGGCCCTTGGCCGGATAGTACGTAAGTTGACGCGGCACGCCGCCGGTCGACGGAATGACGTAGACCTGTTCGTCGCCGTCATACTGTCCGGTGAACGCGATCCACTTTCCGTCCGGCGAAAACTTCGCGAATACTTCCATGCCTGGATGCGCCGTCAAACGAGTGGCGGTGCCGCCGTTGGCGGACGCTGTCCAGATGTCACCGGCGTAAGTGAACGCGACGCGATCGCCGTAGATGTCCGGAAAACGCAGCAGTTTCGTCTGTGCTGTGGCGGCAGTAGCAAGGGTTGTTAAGAGAATGAAAACGGGAAGAAAGACGCGGATAGCTACAAGTCTGTTAAGCAAGGGCTCTCCTTTTTTGATTGGCGAGCGCGAGAGTACCAGCTTTAGCTGGGCTTTTTTTTAGGTTAGCTAATTGCCCGACTAAAGTCGGTACTCTAACACCGATTTGAACTGATCATTCTAGCGAACGCGCACGATGCTCAGGCGGTTTTACGCTCGTAACGTGGATTCGGTTTCAAAATTTCCCTGAAGGAGTGGCACGGGCGTCTCGCCCGTGAATCACGCGCAGGATGCGCGTGCCACCCGGATTTACCACTTGATCGAACCCTCTTTCGACGTATCGATCTGCGCCAGCTCATTCTCGCCATAGAAAAACCCGCGCATGTTGTCCATGAGGAACGTTTGCGCTTCAGGATTCGAAACGTCGAGGCCGTAGTGATTAATGATGCGGGTTTGCGTTTGCAGCCACTCAGACCAGCAAGGCTGGCAAACTTCCTCGGCGACCTTTTGACCGAGATCGGTCGGTAACGGCGCAAAACCGAGCGGCGGCCGCTTTTGCCCACAGCGGGCGCATTTGATTTCAGACATGGATGGTTACCTCGGGAGGATTATACCTAAGTGAGCGGTGAGCAGTAAGCAGTAAGCAGTACGTTACGAGCAGCGACGAGTCACAAGTAAGGAGTTCGCCGTGAGGTGTTCGATGGTTTCTTTCTTCATCTGCTCACTGCTCACCGCTCACTGCTCACGCGCTTCGCTGCGCGAATCGCGGCGATCGTGTCATCATCCTTCGGCCGAAATAAACCGAGCGGCCGCACATCTCGATAACGAATCACGCCGTCGGCATCGATTACGAAAACAGATCGCGCGACCTTGCCCGGAACGAGGGAGTTCGCGCCGTACAAATCTGCGACACTTCTATCGGCATCCGACAGCAATCGCAACGGTAAGTCATGATGTTCGGCAAACGCTTTATGCGATTCAACGCTGTCGGTCGAGATTCCGACAACCTCCGCGCCGGTCGCCGCATAGTCTTCCCAGCGATCGCGTACTGAACACATTTGTCGCGTGCAGATGGGCGTTTCGTCGCCGGGGTAAAACAGCAGCACTACGACGTTGCCGCGATGGTCAGATAGACGCCACATGTTGCCTTCCGCATCCGGCAAGGCGAAGTCGGGGGCTGCTGCTCCATCTCTGATCTCAGAGTTTGCCAAATTATTTCATCAGCGAGGCGATGTTTGCGGCGGCCACTTGAGTGCGAAGCTCAAGCTCATTTGCGCGCACGTTGATCTTCAAATTGCTGAGCGCGCTTTCCGCCAGCGCCTTCTTCTGTCCAGTCATTTGCAGAATCGCAAAGCCCGCCAGTTGCTTCAAGTTTGTGATCGTATCACCCAAGTTCTTTGCGGCTGTCGGAGTCTCCGTGCGCGCGACAATTGTCACGGAAACGTCGGTCGTCGTCGTGCCGACTGAGCCATAAGCCTGACGAATCGAACTCGCGTCTTGTGCGATCGCATCGGTCCCGAGGTTCAAGCCCGTCCAAACCGACGCCGGCACGTTCGCGCCGAAACCCATGACGGCTTGCGGGTCGCGCGTCGCGAGCGCTACAAGATCCGTACTCTCGCGTCGCGGAGTCTTGCCGGCGCTGATGACGGCGCGCACCGTCGCCGGCGTGCCCACCGCAACCGTGTCCGCATTGAGCGGTGCGATCGCCAGTTCACGAACCTTCATGCTCCACAGACCAAACATCTTTACCTGGTCGTTAATCGTGAGGATGGTGATCGTGGTCCCGCCATACTTCTCCTCACGCGCAGTTCCTTTGGCGGCCGCACGAGCGGACGAGACGACGCTTGCGGAATTGAACGAGCCCGTCGCGATAGCCACCGGCTCGAGTTTCGTCACGTTGGGCGACGGATAGGTGTAGCGCGCCGCAATGACTGCACGGCTGAACGTGCGCGCATCAATCCCGGTCTGCGTTTTGAACTTATCGATCTCGGAATTGATCTGCGCGAGTTTTGCGCTGTCTCCCGCGAAGACGTTCGGCAGCGTTTCGTTGAGCAAGCGATTGACGTCAACGACAACAATCCCGTCCGACTTCGGCACAAATGCGAAGATGTCCGTCGCCGCAGTTCGCGTCACCGCCGGTTTGCGATTTGCTCGCTGGGCGTAAATCGCTCCTGCCGTCACAAGCAATGCCACAAAGATTAAGCTTCCAAAAAGTTTTCTTTTCACGATTTCGCGTTCTCCAGTTGAAAGGTTTTGGAAGAGTTGCCTATGCGATGCTGACACTCCATACATCGTTGCCGCGTCATTCTCGCTCCAACAATAAAGAGATGCCCATGCCGCCACTGATGCACAGCGTCGCTAAGCCGCGCTTCGCGTTTTGCTTTTGCATTTCGTGCAGCAACGTCGTTGTGATGCGCACGCCCGTACATCCAATCGGATGCCCCAATGCAATCGCGCCGCCGTTGACATTCAACTTCTCAGGATCGAACTGTAGCTCACGATCGCAGGCGATAACTTGCGCGGCAAACGCTTCATTGAGTTCGATCAAATCCACGTCGCTGAGCGAAAGCTTCCGACGCTCCAACAAAGCACGCGTCGCCGGGACCGGGCCGATGCCCATAATCTCCGGAGGCACCCCGACGATTTCGTAATCAACAATGCGCGCCACTTGGTCGGCGGCTGATGCTTTCAAAGCATCTTCACTCATCACTACAACCGCCGCCGCGCCATCAGTGATGCCAGACGAATTGCCGGCAGTGATTGTTCCCTCTTTCGAAAACACCGGCGCAAGCTTTTTCAAATCTTCGGGAGTCGTTTTCGCGCGCGGGTGCTCATCACGCGCGAAAGTAACTTCGCCCTTACGGGTTTTCAACTGTAGTGGAACGATCTCCTGATCGAACTTGCCGGAATCAATCGCGAACGCCGCGCGTTGCTGCGAACGCAGTGCGTACTCGTCCTGCTCGTCGCGCGCGATCTCGTACCGCTTGGCCAGCTCTTCCGCCGTCTCGCCCATCACCATTCCCGACAGCGGATCGTTGAAGCCGTCGCGATACATCCCGTCCGTCAGATCGACATGTCCCATGCGCGCGCCCCAACGGGCGTTCTCGGCGAAGTAAGGCACGCGCGACATGCTTTCAGTGCCGCCGGCAAGCACGATGTTCGCGCGGCCAAGCATGATTTTTTCAGCGGCGAGAATGATTGCGCGCAAACCCGAACCACAGGCCTGGTTCACGGTAAATGCCGGCACAATCTCGGGCGCGCCCGCGCGAAAAGTAATTTGGCGAGCTACGTTTGGGCCGCCGCCGGCTTGGCGCGCACAGCCCCAAATCGAATCTTCGATTTGATCGGGCTGCAAATTCGCGCGCCGCAGACTTTCTTTCGCGACTGCGACTCCCAAATCTGCCGCCGTCCACTCCTTGAGCGATCCGCCAAAGCGGCCGATGGGCGTGCGTACTGCTCCAGCTAGGAAAACTGGTTTCATAGATTAGAAGTCAGAACCGCCTGCGGTAGCGGGCGGTTGATCCCGGTAATTCCACGCCAGGGGAGATCAACCTCCCGCGATCGCAGGTGGTTCTGACCTATTCGATTCGATGGTAGCATGGCGCGCGATGTCTCCCACACATCCCACGTCTTCTGTTTCTTTTTCCGATCTACGCCGGCAACAACTCGTCCTGCAAGAGATCGTCGGCGCGCATCGCGATTGGTTCATGACATCAGATGGACGTTCACCACTTAACATCAATCATGATGAGTTCGAGTTTTCTGCCGAGCACAACCGGATGATTTTCTCCTGCTGGACCGAAGCAGGTTCAAGAACTTGGCGAGTCACTGATTGGCAGTGGCACGATGAGAAACTTCACCTGCAAGTCACTCGTCGCATGGGCGCTGAAGCTGCGACGATTGAGCTGATTCCAGAAGCGTCGGCGAGAGCGATTGTGGCCGGCATCGCGGCCGCGCGTCAGGAACGATGCGAGAAGTTGGCGCAGCTGGTCGCCGCAAAACTGTCGGAGGACTTCGAGGGTGTGGGGGTTGGGGTGTTGGGTGTAAATGAAAGGGTGTCGGGTGTTGGGGATAGGGTGTTGCTCAGGAGCAGAAGTGAAAGACTCGATAAAAAGGTTCGCGCTTTGTCAGGCACAGCGAAAACCGAAATTGCGGAAACCGAGCCCGGCCAACACCCTATTCCCCACACCCAACACCCTTTCGCCAAGATCGAGCGCGCGACTCTCAGTCCCGGAATGCGACGCGATCAGCCCGGCCGCTACGCGCGCATCATCCTGCGTCTGCCAAACGAAAGAATCGCAGTCACCGGCACCGTCGCCCAAAGCGACGTTCGCAATGCCGACTCTTTATTTTCATCCGCATTGCTCTGGTTTCAACGCGTGCTCGAATCGCCGAAGCGTCCGCCAATCCATCGATTGCTGATGATCGTAGAACACGGAATTCTTGAGGCGGCCCGGCAAAGACATGTGCTGCTCCGCGATTCATTCCGTAATCGAATTGAACTGCTTGAAATCGACGACGAGTGGACCGGAGTTGGATCCGTTTCGCGTTTTGAGCGGAAGCATCTTTGGCGAAAGCGCCTAACGCGATTTCCGCCGGTAAATCAGCCTGAGTTGAGCGCCCGCGCCGATGAGATCCTGGCTTACGCGCCGCAGGCTATCGACATGGTGGGGTCCCGTCATGGACAAACACTGCGATTTCACGGGCTACCCTTCGCGCGGGTGCGTACGGTGATGAATCAGGATCGCATCTGGTTTGGTATTGAAGGTTCGCGGCGAGAGCTTTACGGATTTCATCAACCGGATTGGTCGAAACTTTCTCGCGACCTCGAAACATATCGTCACGAACGCTGTCGTGATCGCCGTCATTGGTTTTATCGCGCGTCGGGCGAAGCGTGGTTGGAATCGATTCTGCGTCGCGACATCACCAAACTCGATCCCGGATTAATCGTGGCGCCTTTGCACGCGCAGTTTAGGACATCACACGGCGGTGCCTTTGGATCTAAGGGGGGCGCGCGCCCGATCGACTTGTTGGCGTTGCGCCACGACGGGCGTTTGGTAGTGATCGAATTGAAGGTGACTGAAGATCGCGAACATGTGTTTCAGGGAGTTGATTATTGGCGTCGCGTGGAAGCTCATCGACGTCGTGGTCACATCGCTGCGGCCAAATTGTTCGGCGATCGCGAAATGACCGACGAGTCTCCACTGGTGTACCTGGTCGCGCCGGCACTTCGCTTTCATCCATCGTTTCGCACGCTGGCAAGAACGATTGCGCCGGATATTGAGATTTATCGGTTTGATATCAATGAAGATTGGCGTTCAGGAGTGCATGTGGTGCGAAGAGAAAGGGTGAACGCCTGACGCAGTAACATTATTCGACAAAGTCGAAGCGTAATTTGCTGGCATCCAGATACTCGGCAATGTTCTCGCAAGCAACCCATTGCCTGTTCAAACTTTCAGCCACGGCGCCGGTTGTGTTCGATCCAGCAAATGGATCGACAACCACTTCTCCTTCATCTGTCAAAAACTTTATGAAGAATTCAGGCAGTGCGGCGGGGAACCTGGCCGGGTGTATCTTCAAGCCCCCCTCTTTGCAACGGATGGTGTAGGGATCATTCGCTGCGTTGTTGCCGAACTTCAGAAAGGAATCCTGAGAATCTGGCGTCTCGAAGACATTGCCTGGAATCGCGCCTCCGGCCGCGACTTTATCAAAACTTGAACGGATGTTATGGCCACTGGGTCTAACTGTCGGACGAACACCACGGCGGTTCAAACGAATCATGTCTGCGCTGTAAGGCTTCAATACCTTTCTATTGTCTGCCTTTGGCCACGGCGTTTTTCCGAGCCACCAAACATGCTCTACGGAATCTTTCACTCGAATCCGACGAACGGTAACCCATTCGGCTGGCATGGGAAGTTTGGCCGGATTGTACCAATAAAACTCCTGCGCCAAATGGAAACCGACTGTCTCAACAAGCTCAATTAAGAGTTTGTAGAGATAGACGGACCGAGTAGGATATCCTTTGTTATAACTTCCGCCGATGTTTAAGACGAAGCTTCCGTCCTCCCTAAGCACTCGATAAAACTCACGGGCAAAATCAAGAAACCAATTTACGTAGCTTGCCTTTTCGACGTTTCCATAATCCTTTTTGAAATGCAACGCGTATGGCGGTGACGTGATAATTGCCTGGACGGAATTCGATGGCACAGAGCTAAGCAAGTTAAGAGCATCTTCGAGATACGCGGCACCGAGACTTGTCCGGTAATATGGTGTATGACCAGAAATGCAAAAACGTTCTAACTGCGGTGGCGGAAACCTAAGTTGAGCCGTCCTGGGTGAAGACATAAAAGTTAGTTTGTAACCGTTCGGGTAGCTTACAACAAGCTAATAGCCCATTCATAGCGATTTATCGTTGAATCCCACGTTCCCTTACAAGATACTGTAAGCCTGAAGTCAAGTGATCATCGTATCAGTTGTGTGCAACCAACTGTGCTAACTTAGCTTCGCCCTAGTTGCGAATAGTCCGCGTAGTTCAATTTGCTAAACGAAAGTTCGCGATCATGACGAAGAAGGAAGAAGTTTTAGCGCTGCTTCAACAATGCTCAGAGTCGGAGCGCAGAGAGATTTTCGACCAGCTTCGCAAGGAGTTTCAGATTCACTCACTTGAAGCCGACCTAAACACTCAGGCCGAAGTAATCCTCGAAGCCATGGCGCGTTCAAGCGATCTTACTATGCGTGGGATTCGTGGGATCATTGCCGAGGCAGCATTTCTGGTTGATGTTCTTCAAAAACTCGAGGGATGGGAAGTTCGCGAGATTGTTGGAGATGCATCCTACGATTTCCTAATAGAGGATGTTGTAGGTCCTGTAAGTATTCAGGTAAAGATGCAGCGCCGAGAGAAGGGGGTTCCGCTAGTCAGGGCGGAAAAATTCGTTGTCGAAACGCAACGAACGAGAACAGGGAAAAATGCTGCAGGCGGCGCGACGAGGCCGTATCGATTTGGCGAATTTGATATTCTCGCGGTTTCACTTCACCCATCAACTAACAATTGGACAGACTTCATGTACACGGTGGGTACTTGGCTCCGTCCTCGCCGCGGCGATCCCAATTTGCTCGAAGTGTTTCAGCCAATCTCGAGGCAGTCAAACGAGGATTGGACGGACAATCTAGAGACTTGTATCGGATGGTTTCGGTCTGGGACTCGCCGAACAATCGAATCATTTTAGAGTTCATGTCGTCAACCTTCGATAAATTCCCGGCAGCCTCTCAGGCAGTGACAGCACATCGTCGATAATTGTGTAGCCAACTTCACCGTAAAGGTCGCGCAACTCGGCTTCCGACTCACGATCGATCGTGATGCAGAATGGCGTGATGCCACGCGTCTTCGCATCGATCAAAGCTTCGCGGGTGTCTTCGCGCGCGTAACGAGCATCGCCGTAATCATGGTCATACGGCCGGCCGTCGGACAAAACGATCAGCAGACGCGTGCGCGCCTCCTGCTTCTCCAGTTTCGCCGTCGCGTGCCGAATCGCCGCCCCGAGTCGCGTGTTGTTCTGATAAGTAATGCCCCCGATGCGCCGCATCACTTCGTCGGAATAGTGCTCGTTGAAATCCTTCATCACGTAAAACTTCACATTGCGCCGGCCTTCGGAAGTGAAGCCATTGATCGCATAAACATCGCCGACCGCTTCGAGCGCTTCGCTCATTAGCACGAGACCTTCCTTTTCAATCTCGATGATGCGACGGCCGGGATGTGTGTAAGGTTGCAGCGGATGCCGGCCAATCGTCCGCGCCGTCGATGACGATTGATCCAACAAGAACGAAACAGCGACGTCGCGTCGCCGCCGCAGACGCTTTGTGTAAATCCGTTCAGACTGCTGACCATCGGCGCGACGGTCGACGAAGTAATCGACGACGGCATTCAGATCGTAATCCTCACCGTCCAGTTCGTTCGCAATTTTCGTCAGGTTCTCCGGCTTCATCAGCTGAAACTGATGACGAATGGAAGAGACAACGCCTTTGTAACGCTCGCGCGTGTCATCGACGAACGCACGATTGCCGCGCTTCACTTTCTTTTCGATCACGCGGCACCAGCCGACACGATGGTCGGTCAGCTCGCGGTCCCATTCGTCGTAATTGAATGCGACCTCGCCTTCTTCCAGACCCTGCTCGGGCGTTTCGCCTTCGCCCCACGCTTCGCTGCCGTCAAGTTCGTCAATCTCGCCTTCCGCCTCTGTGTTCCACGCATTGAACAGTTCGCGCGCGTCGCGACGCTGCGGCTGACGGTCGCGTTGGTTTTGTGTGAGCATCTCTTCTGCCAGCTTGCTCGCATCTTCCGTGTCCTGCTCATCGGGAACTTCGATCTGCTGCTCGGCATCCTCAATCGCGATCGATTGAAACAGTTCATAGACGCGACTTGTCGCCATCAGACTATCAGCGACGGTCGCGGCAGGGTCGCTCAAGTATTCGGCCACAACCGTTTCGAGTTCGGAGGTGATCTGTTGATAGAATTCGCGCGCTTCCTCGAGCGCCCCACCCAGCATCGTTATCTGAAACAGCAACTCGAACGGGACTAGCGTTGCCGGCAAGTCCACAATCTTCGGGCGCCTGTTGCGCAGGTGCGCGCGAATCAGATCGAGATCTCGACTCAGGCCGCGATACTTCCGTCGCAGGCGACGATCGATACGGCCATTTTCCAGCGTGCCGAAAATGCGGCGAGCGAGCGCGGGGATGGGAAACAAAGCCAGCGCGTCAGTAAAGCGAACCGTTGGCGGCGCGACCCTTTTCGTTTGGCCATCCGCTACCTCAGGCACATATCCGTCGTCAGCAAACGCAGCGCGCTCATCCTGTTTCACCGGATCGTAAGTTTCCGAAAGCGACGCATACGCAGCCCGCAAATCATCGGTATTGGGGTCGTAAGTTCCGAACTCAATCTGCCCGGCCGCATGCGCCGCAAGCACTTTGTAAAGTCGAAAGTCTAACTCTTCGTCGCCAAATTCTGCGACCACGTTCGGCAGATGAATGGTGCGGCCGTCGTCGATCCGCGACTCAACCGGCACCACGGCCAGCTGTGCGATTTCTACGGCTCGGCCGGTCAATGCCTCGACATACAGGCGTAGCAATTGCTGAACTGAGTCCAGGGTAACGCCACTCTGATCGCTCGCGCGCAGAGCCTCGTTGCTGCTGCGCGTTTCCAACGAATAGTAACTGCGCCGCGCGCGTGAATCACCGACGATTAATCCGGCGCGGGCCCAATTTTCGAATTGCTCGATTGAGACGGTGCGCAACGCTTTCGCGCTAATGCGCATACAGGCGAGGGCGCTTTCCGCATCGACGCGGCCAATCTCTCGCGTGAGCGAAAGTACATGCTGCGCCAGCGCGATAGCGGACCGTTTCGTGTCGGCGCTGGCGAGTGTTTGAAAGAACTGCGGACTCGATCGAATGAACGCGACCAGTCCGGCATTGCCTTGCGGCGCGATGGCCCAAAGCAACTCGATCCAATCATCAAAACATTCAGGGAGCGCGCGCAGAACTTCGCCGCCCGACACAAGCACTTGCAGTGCCGGCGCGCCGCCGCGTTCGAGAAAATCCTTTGCGCGCTTCATTAAGAGTGACGCCTGCTCGTCATTCAGCTTTTCCGTCGTGGATGGCAACGACGCCCACGCGTCTGCGGCAATACCGCCGGCCTGTTCAGCGAAAGCGCGGGCGAGATCGACCGCGGTGTTCAAAACGGTGCGAGGGTATTGGGGGTTGGGTGTCGGGTGTTGAGAAGAACGTTGCCGTGAAGAAGCGTCGATCAGGTTGTCAGGTAGATCTTGGTATCTAGTTCCTACCCCCAACACCCCACCCCCAACACCCTCGACAACGGCCGGCGTCGCTTGCAAAAACTCAGCGCTGTGTTTCGCTGATCGCCGTGCAATTGCGCCGGCTATTTCATAAATCGCTCGCAGCACCTCGTCGTCGCGAACCTGCTCAGAAACAAACGGCGCCTCGTTGAATGTTTGGGCAGCAGTACTGGCGGACAGAACCATCTGTCGCGAGCAGACTTGCAGCACAAATGGCCGCACCGCTGTGGGAACTTTGGCGAAGTCGCCGACGCCCGCGGCAAAAAAGTTAACGCCGGATTCGACGTCGGCCATCGTCAGGCGCCTGCCGATTTCACCCCACGCGCGCAACTCCGCCGTTTCCAGAACCTCGGCCGCGTCCGAGGCGACCCGCAAGAACTCAATGCTGGCGCGCAGCGAGATCGCTGCAATTGCCGCGCTGGTTTCGACGGCGGCGCGAGCATGATCGAGCGGCAGATGAGTCAGCGCTCGCAAGAGTCCGGCGACGGTCCGCCGCTCGCGGGGACTCTTGACAGCTTTAAGATGTGCGTTGATTTCTTCGCTGAAGGCGGCCGTTGACTTGTCAGGAGCTTCGCTCACGGAAGGTGTTTATTGTGGCAGCTTTGTAAATCCCGCCTGTTCAAAGTGTCGGTCAAAAGTCAGAGCTTCTGAAATCTCAAACCGTTTCATAAGAACAAATGAAATACAGTCGGTCAGCGAAAACGTCTTGTCCGCGTGCTGTTTGAAATAGCTCCAACCATCGCGAAATAAAGCCTCGTCCACGTGAATCAGTTGTATGTTTGACGCACTTAAGAGATTGTCGCCTACGCGCGCAGCTTTCGTGTGCTGCCGGCGACTATTCAGAAAGGTAACGATCTCGTCCAACACGTACGAA
>Ga0075434_100001003_pt1 | contig 22920 bp, 26 predicted proteins | sample RhiMethybrSRZTD3_FD_75298 | JGI IMG/M metagenome (GOLD analysis project Ga0075434, IMG submission 75298) | Populus rhizosphere microbial communities from Tennessee, USA - Rhizosphere MetaG P. TD hybrid SRZTD3 | ecosystem: Host-associated > Plants > Roots > Rhizosphere > Soil | place: USA... | reverse complement strand
TTCACAGTCCGGCGAGGGTCGCGAGCTCGGCGGCGACCTTCGTTCCCTCGGCGCCCTCGGAGCAGATCACGAGGACGGTGTCGTCCCCGGCGACGGTACCGAGGACGTCCCGCAGACCGGAGCGGTCGAGCGCCGACCCGATCACGTGTGCCGACCCCGGCGGCGTGCGCAGCACGACGAGGCTGCCGCTGTGCGCGACGTCGACCACGAACTCGCCCATCACGCGACGGAGGTGGTCGTCGGGCGCGCTCGCCTCCTTGGCGTGCTCGGGGATCGCGTACGCCATCGTCCCGCCGGGGATGCGGACCTTCACCGCGCCGAGGTCCTCGAGGTCGCGGCTGACCGTCGCCTGCGTGGCAACGATCCCGTTCGCCGCCAGGAGCTCGACCAGCTGGGCCTGGCTCGACACCGCCTGTTCCTCGAGCAGGCGCGAGATGCGGTGCTGGCGTTGGGGCTTGCCCAGCGTCGCCATCACCCACCTCCTGCGGTTGCGAGGTCGGCAAGGAGAGCGCGCACGGCGTCCATCCGGTTGGCCGCTTGTTGCCACACGAGCGAGGCAGCCCCGTCGATGACGTCGGCGGTCACCTCTTCACCCCGATGTGCCGGCAGGCAGTGCAGGAACACGGCCTGGTCCCCCGCCGCCGTCATGAGGTCGGCGTCGACGCGGTACCCGCGGAACGCCGCCCGGCGGGATTCGGACTCGTGCTCCTGTCCCATTGACGTCCAAACATCCGTGTACACGGCGTCGGCGCCCTTCACAGCCTCGTACGGGTCGACCGCCACCTCGACCGCGCCACCGAGGTTGCCGGCGCGCTCCACGACGTCGTCGTCCAGCTCGTACCCGGGCGGCGACGCGACCGTGAGCTCGATGCCGCACAACGCCGACGCGAAGGCGAGCGACGCGGCGACATTGTTCCCGTCCCCCACGAACACGACCCGGCGCCCCTCGAGCGATCCCAGGTGCTCACGCAGCGTCAGGACGTCTGCGAGCGCCTGGCACGGATGTGCACGATCCGACAGGAGGTTCACGACGGGAACGTCAACGGCCGCCGCCATGGCCTCGAGCGTGCCGTGGTCGAACACCCGGGCGGCCAGGATCGTGCAGTACCCGGCCAGTGTGCGGGCGACGTCCTCGACGCTCTCCCGCACCCCGATCCCGACCTCGTCGGGCCGGATGTAGATCGGGTGCCCACCCAGCCCGACGACGGCCATCTCGGTCGAGGTGCGCGTGCGGCTCGAGGGCTTCTCGAACAGGAGCGCGACGCCCTGACCGGCCAGGGCCGCCGGCACTGCGGCGGGGTCCTTCTTCCATGCCTGCGCACGGTCGAGGAGCGAGGCGAGCCGATCCGGCGTCAGCGCGTCGACCTCGAGGAAGTCGCTCGTCATGTCCCGCTCTCCCCCGTCTCGCCGAGCACGGCGTCGAGGATGCGGACGGCCTCGGTGATCTCGTCGTCGGTGACGAGCAGCGACGGCGCGAGCCGCAACGCCGTTGGCGTCACCGCGTTCACGATCAGGCCGCGCTCCAGACACGCACGCGCCACCGCTGCGGACTCGATCCCGGGGGCGAGCTCGGCCGCCAGGAGCAGGCCCCACCCGCGCACGCCGACCACCGCGGGCAGCGCCAGCAGCGCCTTCGTGAGCTGCTCCCCCGCCCGGGCGGCGCGCTTCGGGATGTCCTCCGCTTCCATGACGTCGAGCACGGCGAGGGCGGCCCGCGCTGCCAGCGGCTGTCCGCCGAAGGTCGTGGCGTGGTCGCCCGGTCGGAGCGCGGTGGCGACGTCGGCCCGGGCCCAGCAGGCGCCGATGGGGACGCCGTTGCCCAGCGCCTTCGCCATGGTCACGACGTCGGGCTGCACGTCGGCGTGCTGGAAACCGAACCATCGACCGGTCCGGCCCAGCCCGGCCTGCACCTCGTCGAAGATCAGCAGCGCCTCGCGCTCGTCGCACCACGAGCGGACCGCTTCGAGGTAGCCGGGCGGTGCTGGGTTCACGCCGCCCTCGCCCTGCACGGCCTCGAGCAGGACGGCGCACACGCGCTCGTCGAGCGCGGCGACGAGCGCTTCCGCGTCGGCGTACGGCACCAGCCGGAAGCCGGATGGGAGCGGTTGGAACGTCTCCTGCTTCTGCGGTTGCCCCGTCGCCGCCAAGGTCGTGAGCGTCCGGCCATGGAAGGAGCCGTACGTGGAGACGACGTGGTAGCGCTCCTTGCCGCCGCGCGTCTGGCCGTGGCGGCGGGCGAGCTTGATCGCGCACTCGTTCGCCTCCGCGCCCGAGTTCGAGAAGAACACGCGTCCGCCCCCGCCGAGGAGGCCGTCGACCCGGGCGGCCAACCGGGGCTGGAGGTCGTTGTAATAGAGGTTGGAGACGTGCGTGAGCGCGCGCGCCTGATCGGCGAGCGCATCGGCGACGACGGGATGCGCGTGCCCGAGCGACGTGACCGCCAGCCCCGACAGGAAGTCGAGGTACTCGCGGCCTTCCGAGTCCCACAGCCGCGTCCCGTCGCCGCGCACGAACGCGACCGGAGCCCGCGCATACGTCCCCATGACGTGCTCGGCGTCGAGCGCCACGATCTCGTCGAAGCGGGTCGTCGGCGCCGTCGTCATGCGACCACCATCGTGCCGATCCCCTCGCGGGTGAAGAACTCGAGCAGGAGCGCGTGCGGGATGCGCCCGTCGAGGATGTGGGCCCGGCTCACACCCGACTTCACGGCCTCGACGCACGAACGGGCCTTCGGGATCATCCCTTCCGACAGGACGCCGTCCTCGACGAGCGCGGCCAGCCGATCCACGTCGATCCGCGAGATCAGGGACGCCTCGTCGGCGAGGTCGCCGTACATCCCGGCCACGTTCGTGAGGTACACGAGCTTCTCGGCCTGCAGCGACTCGGCGATTGCGCCCGCCACCGTGTCGGCGTTCACGTTGTACGCCTGGCCTGCCTCGTCGACGCCGACCGTCGCCACCACCGGAATGAGCTCCTCGCGGAGGAGACGCTCGAGGATCGACGGGTCGATGCGACGAATGTCCCCGACGAAGCCGAGCTTGTCGTCACGCTGACCGACGGTGATGAGCCCGGCATCCTCACCCGAGAGGCCGACCGCGTACGAGCCGTGCTGGTTGACCGAAGCGACGATCTCGCGGTTGACCTTGCCGACAAGCGCCATGCGCACGATGTCGACGGTCTCCGCGTCGGTCACGCGCAGGCCGTCGACGAACTCGGGCTCCTTGCCCAAGCGGCGCATGAGGTCGCTGATCTGCGGCCCGCCACCGTGCACCACGACCGGGTTCATGCCGACGAGGCGCATGAGCACGACGTCCTGGGCGAAGAGATGCGCGAGGTCGGGGTCCTCCATTGCGCTGCCGCCGTACTTGATCACCACGGTCTTGCCCGAGAACTCGCGGATGTACGGGAGAGCCTCGGCGAGGATGGTCGCCTTGGCGCCGGCGTCGTGCACTCGGGGATCGATGTCGGTGCTCACGACGTGCGCCGGTTCTCGTCGATATAGGCGTGGCTGAGGTCGGTCGTCCGCATCGTCGCCTGCTCGGAGCCGGCGTTCAGGTCACACGTCAACGTGATCGAGCGTTCGTTCATGACCTTGTCCAGCTGCGCGGAGTCGTGTTCGGCGTGCACGCCGTCACGGCACACGGTCACGTCGCCGTAAGCGATCTCGACCTGTTCCGGGTCGAAGCTCGCGCCGCTCACTCCGAGCTCGGACAACACACGACCCCAGTACGGGTCGCCGCCGTTCAGCGAGCACTGGACGAGCTGGCTCTCCGCCACGGTGCGGACAGCGCGGCGAGCCTCGTCGCGAGTGCGTGCCCCGCGCACAGTTATCTCGACGAGCTTCGTTGCCCCCTCCGCGTCGCTCGCCATCTGTACCGACAACGACAGACAGACGCGGCGGAACGCGTCTTCGAGCTGCGCCAGCTGCACGCTGCCGGGCACGACGGGATCCTTGGCGGCCCGACCGTTCGCAAGCACCAGCACGGTGTCGTTCGTGCTCGTGCAGCCGTCGATCGACAGCTCGTGGAACGACGAGTCGACTGCGGACGCCAGCATCTCGTGCAGCGTGTGCGAATCGACGGCGGCGTCCGTCGTGAGAACGGCGAGCATGGTCGCCATCGACGGCGCCAGCATCGCCGCGCCCTTCGCCATGCCGCCGACGGTGGCCCCGGTGCCGTCGGCGAACTCGACCCGCTCATGGGCTTCCTTACGGACCGTGTCGGTGGTCAGGATGGCAGCGGCGGCGACATCGCCGGCCGGGCCGAGCGTCCCCGCCAGCTTGGGGATGCCGGCCTCGACGGGCTCCATGGGGAGCGGGACTCCGATCAGCCCGGTCGAGCACACGAGCACGTCTTCTGCCGCGCACCCGAGGCTGCCGGCGCTCAGCTCGCACATCCGGCGAGCGTCACGACGGCCGTCCTCGCCGGTCGCGGCGTTGGCGTTGCCGGAGTTGAGCACGACGGCGGCGGCGCGTCCGTCGCGCAAGTGGTCCCGGCTCACCTGCACGGGTGCGGCCTGCACGAGATTCGTCGTGAACACGGCTGCCGCGGGGACGGGGCGATGGTCGGTCGTGGCGACGAGGGCGAGGTCGAGCACGCCGTCCGGCTTGATGCCGCACGCGATGCCACCCGCGTCGAAGCCGTTCGCCGCCGTGACGCTCACGGCATGATCCCGACGACAGGCAGGCCCGTCGTCTCCGGCAGGCCGAGGACGAGGTTGGCGCACTGGATGGCCTGACCGGCCGCGCCCTTGCCGAGGTTGTCGAGCGCGCAGAGGGCGAGCACGGAGCCGGTGCGATCGTCGAAGCGAACGGTGACGTGCGCCGCGTTCGACCCGAGGGTCGCCTTCGTGACCGGAGGGTCGTCGAGCACACTGACGAACGGGGCACCGGCGTAGAAGGCGCGGAAGCGTTCGAGGAGCGACGCGGTCGTCAGCCCGTCCCGGGTCGGGCGCGCGTGGCACGTCGCCAGCAAACCTCGCGTCATCGGCACGAGGTGGGGCGTGAACAGCAGCTGGACGTCGGTGTTCGCGGCCCGGCCGAGCGCCCACTCCATCTCCCCCGTGTGACGATGCGTGAGGAGCGTGTAGGCGGCGACGTTCTCGTTTGCCTCGGAGTAGAGGCTCGCCGCCGAGAGGCCGCGGCCGCGTCCCGACACGCCCGACATGGCATCGACCACGAGACCGGTCGGCTCCACGAGCGCGTCCGTGACCAGCGGAGCGAGCGCGAGCGCGGCCGCGGTCGGGTAGCAACCGGGCGCGGCCACGTGCGGACCACGTCCGACGGCTTCGGCGAACAGCTCCGGCAAGCCGAATGCGAACCCGTCGAGCAGATCGGGGGCGGTGTGCGGTTCGCCGTACCAGCGCTCGTACACGGGCGCCGGCAGCCGGAAGTCGGCGCCCAGGTCGACGACATGGGCGACGCCCTCGACGAGCCCGGGGGCGATCAGCTGCGACTCCCCGTGCGGCAGCGCGACGAACGCGACATCGACTCCGGCCAGATCTCCGGGCGCGAACGACGTGTACTCGAGCGCCGGGTACGCGGCCGCAAGCGACGGATACAGGTCCCCTACCGCTGCGCCCGCGTTCGTGTCGGCGGTGACGTGCACCACCTCGATCTCGGGATGGGACGCGAGCAGCCGGAGCAGCTCGGCCCCTGTGTACCCTGAGCCACCGACCACGGCGGCGCGATACGCCATGCTGCATACTATACATGACTGTGCATAGGACTGCTCGCCCGTTCGGCGGCGCCGTCGCCGGGACCGAGCTCGGCCCGCTTCGCATCACCGTCTCCGCGGCCGCCAACGAGCGCTACTGGGCGTCGGCCGGGGTCGACCACCCGACCCTCCGCCAGGGCGCCCTGTACCCGCCCGTGGCGGCCAATCTGACGATCCTGCTGTTCCAGACGGTGGCCACCCGGCCTCTCCTGCACACCTCCCAGCGGTTGGTCTCCCACCGGCGCGGAGAGGCGGGCACGGAGCTGACGATCACGGGCACGGTGGTCGACCGATACGAGAAGCGGGGCCGCGAGTACGCGACCGTCGACGCGGTGGTCTCCCTGCCTGACGGCGAGCCCCTGTGGAAGTCCAGCGCAACCTTCTGCGAGCAATGAGCACCCAGCGGCGCGACCTGCTCCTCACGCCCGACCTGCTGCGCGCGTACTCGCGCCGCGGCAACTTCCACTCCGACCAGGACGAGGCCAGCAAGCTCGGCCTCGCCGGGCTCGTCGCGCAGGGCATGCAGGTGGCCGGGCCCGCCTACGGCCTGCTGCTCGACGAATGGGGCGAGGAATTCCTCGAGCACGGCGAGATCGAGCTCAAGTTCGTCGGGATGGTCATGGACGGCGAGACCGTCGACGCGGAGGTCACGATCGACGGTGACCACGCCGAGTTCGAGGTCGTCAACCGAGACCGCGAGAGCACCGCTGCCGTCGGTCGGGCGTGGCGTCGAGCCGGACGCGCCTAGGGCTCGTCGGGGAGGCGGTGGATGCCGCTCTCCTCGGGTGGGATCGGTCGGTCGGCCAACAAGGCCAAGACCTGGGCGCGGACGCGGTCGAAGGTGGCGCCGAGATCCGTAAGGACCCTCGCGGCGCGGCTGTCGTCGGTGCGGATCAGCCCGAGGAGCATGTGCTCCGTGCCGATGTAGTTGTGACCGAGCTGGAGCGATTCCCGCAGGGCGTTCTCGAGCGACTTCTTGGCCCGGGGGCTGAACGAGAGGGTGCCGATGCTCGGTGAGGCGCCACGCGGCACCTCGCGCTCGATCGCGTTCCGCACAGCCGCCAGCCGGATGTCGAGCGCTTCGAGCGTACGCGCCGCGACGCCCTGGCCCTCGTGGACGATCCCGAGAAGCAGGTGCTCGGTGCCGATCGCGTTGTGGTTCAGCAGGCGTGCTTCCTCTTGCGCCAAGACGACGACGCGGCGGGCCCGGTCGGTGAACTTCTCGAACACACAGCCAGGCTACGACTGGACCCGGGTCTCCTGGAGGCGGTCGCGGAGCACGTCGGGGATCGGCGTCGAGTCGTGCGTGCCCGGCTTCACGCTCACGTACGTGACTGTCCCCACGCACACGGGCCGCTGCTCCACGGTCGCCGTGTATCGCACGTCGAAAGAGGCGTTGCCGAGCCGGGCGGTGCCGATCGCGATCTCGACGATGTCGTCGAACCCGGCCGGGCCCTGCCACTCGAGGACGGCCTTCACGAGCATCACGTCGAAGTCCCGGAAGAACGCCTCTTTCGGGTCGAACCCCATGCCCTCGAACCACCGGGTGCAGGCCTCGTCGAAGTAGGTGAGCCAGTGGGCGTTGAACACGACACCCTGGGCGTCGACCTCGGCATATCGCGGTCGGACGCGGTGGACGAACGCCACGGGCGTCAACCTCGCAGCTCGGCGTGGTACTCGCGAGCGACGGCGTCGACGCAGTGCCGGCGGATCTCCCCCACCTCGTCGTCGGTGAGGGTCCGGTCCGGCGCGCGGAACCGCAGCGCGAAGGCGAGGCTCTTCCGCCCTTCGCCGACGGCGTCCGACTGGAAGACGTCGAACAGCCGGACCTCCTCCAGAACGTCCCCGGCGGCGGCGCGCAGCGTCGCGGCCACCGCTCCCGCCGACACTTCCTCACTCACGACGAACGCGAGGTCGATCGTCGACGGTGGGTAGGGCGACGGCGGCCGGAACGTGCGGTCCCGGCGGCGGGCGTCGAGCAGCCGATCGAGATCCACCTCGAACCCGACGACCGGGGGCGTGAGCTCGAGCGCGCGGAGCAGCACCGGGTCGAGCTCCCCGACGACGCCGACCTCTTCTCCGTCGACGAGGACTGCCGCGGCGCGGGCGCGGTCGAAACCGGGTCGCGTCGCAGCGTCGGTGGCGCCGTCGGCGATCTCGAGCGCATCGAAGACCCCGTGCAGCACGTCGAGCGCATCGAAGGGATCGACGGGGCGGTCGTTCTCGACCGGCCGCCGGCGCACGGTGCCCGCCAGCGCGACCGCAAGGTGGGTCGGCTCGTCCGGCAGCAGCGCTCCCGGCTCGCGGGGAGCGAGAAAGACACGGCCGGCTTCGAAGAGCCAGACGTCGGTGAGGCCGTGAGCGTGGTTGTGGGCGACGGCGCGGAGCAGCCCGGGGAGGATCCGGGTGCGCAGGACGGACTCCTCGGCGCGCAGCGGGTTGGCGGCTTCGACGAGGCGGTCGAGCGGCGCGCCCGCGCGTTCGAGGTCGGCCGGCGCCACGAGCGGGATGGTGACGGCTTCGGACACGCCGGCGCCGACGAGCGCGTCGGCGACGATGCGGCGCTCACGCTGGCGCTGCGTGAGCCCGCCGACCTGCTCGCCGGGCCGCGCCACGGTACGGCCGATGGAATCGAACCCGACCCGGCGGGCGACCTCTTCGACGATGTCGATCTCGCGCTCGAGATCCGGACGGAACGTGGGCGCGAGGGCGGTGATGTCGTCGCCGCCGCCGTCCACCTCGATGCCCAGCGGCCGGATCGCATCGAGGATCACGGTGTCCCGCAGGTCGGTGCCGAGGACCTCGTTGACCTTGCTCGTGCGGACGTGGATGCGCGCGCGCTCGACCGGTTCGGGGTATTCGTCGACCGCCTCGGTGGCGACCCGGGCCCGGGCGACCGCGCCGAAGAGCTCCATGGCTCGCTCGGCGTGGTCGGCGACGCCGTTGGGATCGATGCCGCGTTCGAACCGGGCGCTCGACTCGGAGCGCAATTTCAAGCGCTTCGACGTCCGGGCGATGCCCATCCGCTCGAAGTACGCCGACTCGAGCAGCACCTCCGACGTCGTGTCGGACACCTCCGACGTGCCCCCGCCCATGATCCCGGCGATCGCCTGCGGCGCGCCGGCGGCGTCACAGATCAGGAGGTCCTCCTCGTCCAGCGCGCGGTCCACGCCGTCGAGGGTCGTGATGTGCTCGCCCCGGTCGGCGACGCGCACGAGGATCCCGCGGCCTCCGAGACGCCCGAGATCGAAGGCATGGAGGGGCTGGTTCCGTTCGAGCAGCACGTAGTTGGTGACGTCGACGACGTTGCTGATCGGTCGCATGCCCGCCTTCACGAGCCGTTGCGCCATCCAGGACGGCGACGGGCCCATCGTCACCTGGGCGACCCGGCCGAGGTAGCGGGGACAGCGGTCGGGCGCGTCGACGCGGACCGTGATGTCCGAGCGGACCGCGGGGTCCGTGGGCGCGTTGGCTTCGGGGACGTGGAGCGGAAGCCCGAAATGGGCGGCGAGCTCGCGTGCGACGCCGACGATGCACATTGCGTCCGGCCGGTTGGGGGTGATCGACAGGTCGAAGATCACGTCGTCGAGCCCGAGGAGCTCCCGTACGTCCGTGCCGGGCTTCGTGGATTCATCGAAGTGGACAATGCCCTCGTGGTCGTCGCCGAGGCCGAGCTCGTCGGGAGCAAGAAGCATCCCGTCGGAGGTGACGCCCCGGATCTTCCGGCGTTCGAGCACCCCGAACGGCGCCGGAAGATGGGCACCGGCCGGCGCGTACGGGACGACGTCGCCCGCGGCCACGTTCTCGGCGCCGCAGACGACCCGGCTGGAGTCGCTCCCGAAGTCGACGTCGACGAGTGTGAGCTTGTCGGCGTTCGGATGCTTCACGACGTCGAGCACCCGCGCCGCGATCACCCCCCGCACGTCGCGGCCGGGCTCGTCGACGCCCTCGACCTCCAGGCCGACCTGGTTCAGCGCCGCGACCAGCTCGTCGGTCGAGGCCTCGACAGGCGTGAACTCCCGGATCCAGGACAGTGGCGCGCGCATCAGAGCATCAGTACTGCGCCAGAAAGCGCACGTCGCCTTCGAAGAACGTCCGGATCTCGTCGATGCCGTAACGGATCATGGCGATCCGCTCGAGCCCGAAGCCGAACGCGAACCCCTGCCACTGCTCCGGGTCGTAGCCGACGGCCTCGAACACGTTCGGGTCGACCATCCCGCAACCGCCGAGCTCGATCCAACCCGTGAACGAGCAGACACGACATCCCTCGCCGTGGCAGAAGATGCAGCTCACCGCCAGCTCGGCCGACGGCTCGGTGTAGGGGAAGTAGTCGGAGCGGAAGCGGGTGCGGACGGACTCGTCGTCGAACAAGCGCTTCACGAACACCTCGATCGTGCCGAACAGGTCGGCCAGGGTGATGCCGCGATCGACGGCGAGGCACTCCATCTGATGGAACACGGGTGAGTTGCGCGGTCCGGGTGTCTCGTTGCGGTACGTGCGCCCGGGCGCGACGACGTAAACGGGCGGCTCGTTCGCCTCCATGGTGCGGATCTGCACCGGCGAGGTGTGGGTTCGCAGCATCACCTGCTCGTCGTGGCCCAGCCGCACGTACAACGTGTCCTGCATGGAGCGCGCCGGGTGCGCGGGCGGGATGTTGAGCGCCTCGAAGTTGTGCCAGTCGTCCTCGACCTCCGGGCCTTCGGCGACGCGGTATCCGAGCCCGGCGAAGATGTCCTCCAGCTCGCGCTGGACCTGCGTGACGAGATGCAGATGCCCCCGAGTACGGCCGTGCCCTCCGGCGGTGAGGTCGAGCCGCTCGCCTTTCGGACCACCGCCGGCTTGGCTCGCGACGATCGCTTCACGCCGGCGCTCCAGCATCGCGGCGATCGCCGCCTTGTAGTCGGAGACCGCCTTGCCCGCCGGCCGCCGGTCCTCGGGCGCGAGCGTCTTGATCGCCTCGGTCACCTGCGCCGCCGGCGACCTGCGCCCGACGTACCGGCGCTCCAGCTCGACGAGCTCCTCCAGCTCGGCCGCGGCTTCGGCCGCAGTCGCCGCTTCGGACTCTGCTCGTTCGAGCAGCTGCTGCGCTTCGGCCAGGTTCACCGCGCCGCTCGCCGTTGGCGGGCCGCCTCGAAGGCGATCACGGTGCCGGCCATCCCCACGTTGAGCGACTCGGCGGGCGGTTCGACCGGGATGCTGACGCGCCCGTCGAACTTCGGCGCCAGCTCGTCGGGGAGGCCGGTCGCCTCGTTGCCGAGCACCATCGCAATCGATCCGGTCAGATCGATCCGCTCGAGGTGCTCGCCGCCGGCAGCGACGGCCGCGATGCGCCGTCGGCCGTGCCGGCCGAGCGCGTCGAGCACGTTCACCGGATCGTCCGCCTCCACTACGGGGATTCCGAACACCGCTCCGCCCGACGATCGCACCACTTTCGGGGCGTACGGGTCCACCGAATTGCCGCAGAACAGTACTCCCGCCGCCCCGGCCGCCTCCCCGCTACGAAGCAACGTGCCCGCGTTGCCCGGGTCACGCACCGTCACCGCCACCAGCACGAGGCCGTCCGCGCGCATGTCGTCGAGGTCGGTTCCCGGCATCGCCGCCACGGCGAGCACGGGCTGCGGGGTCACGGTGTCGCCGATCCGCTCGAGCACGCCTTCCTTCAACTCCTCGATCGGGATGTCGAGGTCGCGGAGCCGCGCGAGGAGCGGCGCGAATGCGCGATCGGCTCCGGGGCCCGTATACGCGCTCTCGAGCTCGGCGCCCCGATCGAGCGCGGCAGCCAACACGCGCGGGCCCTCGACGACGAAGGCGCGTTCAGCGCGGCGAGCGCGCGGGTCGCGAATGAGATCGCGGAGCCGGCGGACTCGCTGGTGCCGCGGGCCGAGCGCCGGCACGGGCTCCTCAGGCCGCTTGCAGCGCCTCGCGAGCGACCGCGACCAGCGCGCCGAACGCAGCCGAGTCGTGCACCGCGAGGTCGGCGAGGATCTTGCGGTCGACGTCGATGTCGGCAGCTTTCAGCCCCGCCACGAAGCGCGAGTACGAGATGTCGTGCTGCCGGCACGCGGCGTTGATCCGGACGATCCAGAGCCGCCGGAACTCACCCTTGCGCGCCCGCCGGTCGCGGTAGGCGTACCGAAGCGAGCGCATGACCTGCTCATTGGCCTTCCGGAACCCGCGGCTCTTCGCGCCGGAGTAGCCCGAGGCTTTGTCGAGCACGGCGTGGCGGTGCTTCTTGCCTTGGACGGAACGCTTGACCCTGGCCATCGTGGCTGCCTCCTGCGTGCGCGGCGGTGGAGCGCGCCGCGGTCTCTACCGGCCCAGCAGACGTTCGACGTGCTTGCGGTCGGCGCCGGTGACCTCCGCCCCGCGACCGAGACGGCGAGTGCGCCGGCTCGACTTCTTCTCGAGCAGGTGCGAGCGAAACGCCTTGCGACGCCGGATCTTGCCCGACCCCGTGACCCGGTACCGCTTGGCCGCCCCCCGGTGTGTCTTCATCTTCGGCATCACTGCTCTCCTTCGCTGCCGTTCCCCGTCGGTGGCGGCGGCGCGGCGGCTGCTCGAGCCTTGGCCGGGCGCTTGATCGGGTGCAAAACCATCGTCATGTTGCGACCGTCCTGACGTGGTGCCGACTCGACGATCGCGATGTCACTCACCTGGTCGGCGACGCGCTCCAGGATCCGCAACCCGAGCTCCGGGTGGAAGACCTCCCGACCACGAAACATGATCGTGAGCTTGACCTTCGAGCCTTCGGCCAGGAAGCGCTCGACGTGCTTCATCTTGGTCACGTAGTCGTGCTCGTCGATCTTGGGCCGGAACTTCATCTCCTTGACGACGACGTTCGTGGCCTTCTTTCGCGACTCCTTGCGCCGTTGCTCCTGCTCGTACTTGTACCGGCCGTAGTTCATGATCCGGCACACGGGTGGATTGGCGTTCGGCGCAACCTCGACGAGATCGAGCTCTTCCTCACGGGCGATCGTGAGCGCCTCCGGCAGAGGCTTGACCCCGAGTTGCTCGCCCCCGGCCCCGATGAGCAGGACCTCGCGTGCCCGAATCCGGTCGTTGATCCTGGCGTCGTCTGTGGCTATGTGATCACCTCGCTGCTCGCGCTGCTCGACTGAGTCCGCCTCGCCGCAACCTCGGCAGACGCCTCGGCGTGCAACGCGAAGATGGCGGACTCGGGAAGTCCGCCATCGTTCGACCGCTGGGGCGGCCGTGACAACGAACCCGGGCTCGGCCCCACTCGTGGCTCCGGGCGGGTCGGCCGGGTGGGGAAAGCGGCAAACGCCGGTCCCACTTCCCAGCTCGGATGTGAAGCGGCAAGGATATCAGCGTGAGCAGCATCTGGACGCCGGGCGGAGAGCACAAGCCGGAAGAGCCCCAAGGCGCCGGGCCGCCGGGTGACGCCGGCGGACCCGACGACGAGGCGGCCCGTGAACAGCTCCGCGCGTTGCGCGAGCAGCTGGCGCAGACGCCGGTGGCCGACATCGTCGCCAATCACGCCATCGGGCTGTGGGAGCTCGCGCTGCTTCACCTCTCGGCCGAGGAGGGAAGCGCGCCCGACCTCGAGGAGGCGCGGCTCGCCATCGACGGAGTCGCCGCGCTCGTCGAAGGCTTGGAGGGTCGGCTCGGCCGGCACCAGGAGCCGCTGCGCGAAGCGTTGGCGCAACTGCGTCTCGCTTTCGTCGAGATCAGCCGGCGCGCCGAGTCCGGTGACGGCGAAACAGGTGACGAGAGCGGATAGCGTCAATCATCAGTGCCGTCGCGCATCGAGCAGTACGCCATGATCGGGGATACCCAGACCGCCGCGCTCATCGGCGACGACGGCTCAGTCGACTGGATGTGCGCGCCGCGCTTCGACAGCGGCGCGTGCTTCGCGGCGCTCCTGGCCGACGAGAACCACGGGCGCTGGCTGCTCGCTCCCGCCGCCGGCGGCCACGCCACTCGTAGGCGGTACCGGGACGGCACGCTCGTGCTCGAGACCGAGTTCGACACACCCGAGGGCTCGGTGCGCATCACCGACTTCATGCCCATCCGCGAGAAGACCGTCGACATGGTCAGGATCGTCGAGGGGCTGCACGGCCACGTGCCGATGCAGATGCATATGACGATCCGATTCGACTACGGCTCGATCATCCCGTGGGTCCGTGACGTCCACGGCGCGCTCGTCGCAATCGGCGGGCCCGACGCGCTCGTGCTGCGCACGCCGATCGAGACCAAGGGCGTCGGACACTCGACGGTGGCCGAGTTCACGGTTCGGCGCGGTCAGCGCGTGCCCTTCACGCTCGCCTGGTACCCGTCGAACCAGGACGTGCCGCGTCCGATCAACGCGACGTGGGCTCTGACGCGCACCTCGTCATGGTGGCACGAGTGGTCGAAGAAGTGGACGTACGACGGTGAGTGGCCGCAGGCGGTGCAGCGGTCGGTCATCACACTCAAGGCGCTCACGTACGCCCCGACCGGAGGCATCGTCGCCGCTCCCACCACCTCGCTGCCCGAGTGGATCGGCAGTGTCCGCAACTGGGATTACCGCTATTGCTGGTTGCGTGACGCGACGTTCACGCTGCTCGCCCTGATCCAGGCCGGGTACGAAGAAGAAGCGAAGGCCTGGCGCGGATGGCTGCTGCGCGCCGGCGCCGGCGAATCCTCCGACCTCCAGATCATGTACGGCGCCGCCGGCGAGCGCCGCCTGACCGAGTGGGAGGTTCCCTGGCTGCCCGGGTACCAAGGGTCGCAACCGGTGCGCGTCGGCAACGCGGCTTCCGAGCAGTTCCAGCTCGATGTGTACGGAGAGGTCATCGACGCGCTGTACGAGAGCCGTCGAGGGGCCATCGTCGAACGCGACCTCCACGCCCTCGACTTGATCCTGACCCTCCTCGATTTCCTCGAGGACGCTTGGAAACGGCCCGACGAGGGCATCTGGGAAGTGCGAGGCCCCCGACAGCACTTCACGCATTCGAAGGTCATGGCGTGGGTCGCGTTCGATCGCGTCGTCCGTGGGTTGCACGAGTTCGGCACCCAGGACGACATCGACACTGCCAATCGCTTTGCGGCAATCCGTGACGAGATCCACGCCGAGGTGTGCGCCAAGGCGTACGACGCCGACCGCAAGACGTTCGTCCAGGCCTACGGCTCGTCCAACCTCGATGCCGCCCTGCTGATGATGTCGCTGGTGGGCTTTCTCCCTGCGAGCGACGAGCGGATGCAAGGCACGGTCGCGGCGATCCAGCGCGAGCTGACCACCGATGGCTTCGTGCGGCGGTACTCGACCGATGCTGCCGTCGACGGACTCCCACCGGGCGAGGGCGTGTTCCTGCCGTGCACGTTCTGGATGGCGGACAACCTCGCCCTCATGGGGCGCGTCGACGAGGGACGGGCCCTGTTCGAGCGGCTCCTCGGAGTGGCCAACGACGTCGGGCTCCTTTCCGAAGAGTACGACCCGGTCGCCAAAAGACAGCTCGGAAACTTCCCGCAGGCGTTCACCCATGTCGCGCTGGTCAACAGCGGCTGCAACCTCTCACGTCTCGCCGGCCCCGCCCACCAACGCAGCAAGCGCTAAGCGCATCTCTCGATCCGGGCTGCCTCCCATCGACCGGGAAGCCCGGCGACGACGTCGAACTCGACCGGTGTCCCCGGCGTGATCCGTCGCGTCCCGTCGGCGATGGCGGTGCAGTGGAACGGGAACGTCGTGCCGTCGTCCGATTCGATCTCCCCGACGCCGCGGCGCTCGTCGAACGTCCGGACCTTCCCGCGGCGGTGCCCCCTCAATGGACGATCTTGGCGATGGGCAGCTCGATGATGCCGGTGGCGCCCTGGTCCTTGAGCGCGGGGATGAGCGTATTGATCTCGGATTTGGCGACCACGGTCTCGACCGCGTAGGCCCCGCTGCCGGCCAGCTTCGACACGGTCGGTGACCGCAACGCCGGGAGCAGCGAGATCACGTCGTCGAGCCGAGTCTCTTCGACGTTGAGCTTCACCAGCACCCGTCCGCGCGCTTCGAGCGCGCCGCTCAGCAACGTCTGGATCTGCTCCATCGCCTTGCGCCGCTCCGGGTTCTCGTAGGCCACCGGGTTGGCGATGAGCTCGGTGTGCGACACGAGGATCGTGTCGAGCACCTTCAGCCCGGCGGCGCGGAGGGCCCGGCCCGTCTCCGTGATCTCGACGACCGCGTCCGCGATCTCCGGCACCTTGGCCTCGGTCGCGCCGTACGACAACGAGATCTCGGCGTCGACGCCGTGCTTCTCGAAGTAGCGCCGGGTCAGCTCGGGGTACTCGGTGTGGATGCGCACACCAGGGGGCAGGTCGGTAACGGAGCGGTAGGGCGCGTCGGCCGCCACCGCGAGCACGACGTTGATGGGCCGCGCAGTCGCCTTCGAATAGTGCAACTCCGTCAGCGTCACGATGTCGGCGCCCGTCTCCTCGACCCAGTCGCGGCCCGTGACGCCCACGTCGAAAAGCCCGTCGGCGACGTAGCGCGGGATCTCCTGGGGCCGCAGGATCCGGACGTCGGCGACGCGCGGATCGTCGATCGACGCCCGGTAGTCGACGCCGGAACTGCGACTGACGGCCAGGTCGGCGTCCTCGAACAGCTGCATGGTCGCCTGCTCGAGCGAACCCTTGGGGAGCACGAGGCGCAGCACGCTCAGGCCCGCTTCCCGAGCTGCCGGAGGAGGTCGACCATCTCGACGGCGGTCGCAGCCGCCTCGGCGCCCTTGTTGCCCTCGCTCCCTCCGGCGCGGGCGAGGGCCTGGTCCAGGTCGTCGGTGGTGAGCACTCCGAACGCGATCGGCACGCCGGTGTCGAGACCGACACGGCTGATGCCGGAGGCGCACTCGCCGGCGACGAAGTCGAAGTGCGGTGTGTCGCCGCGGATGACAGCGCCGAGACAGATCACAGCGTCGAGCTCGCCCGACTCGGCGAGGTGCTTCGCCACGAGCGGGATCTCGAACGCGCCCGGAACCCATGCCACCGGGACCGAGTCCGAATCGAGCCCGTGCTCGGCGAGCTCCTGCCGCGCGCCGTCAAGCAACAGCTTGGTGATGTCGTCGTTGAACCGCCCGGCGATGATCGCAAGACGCATGCCGGCCGCGTCGGGCTTGCCTTCGTACTCCGTGTACTTGCCCATGCACGTACGAGGCTAACTACGACCGAGGCCTTCGTCCTCGATTTCCAGCAGGTGGCCCATCTTCTCCTGCTTGGCGCGCAGGTAGGCGATGTTCTCGTCGGTCGGTCGGGACCGGAGCGGGACCCGCTCGACGATCTCGAGCCCGTAACCCTCGAGCCCCCCGTACTTCGCCGGGTTGTTCGTCATGACCCGCATTGTCGTGATGCCGAGGTCCACGAGGATCTGGGACCCGATGCCGTACTCGCGCGAGTCGATCGGGAACCCCAGCTCGACGTTGGCCTCGACGGTGTCGCGGCCCTGGTCCTGAAGTGTGTACGCACGCAGCTTGTGGCCGAGGCCGATCCCCCGCCCCTCGTGCCCGCGGAGGTAGACGATCACTCCTTCGTTCTCTTCCGCCACGCGTTCGAGCGCGAGATCGAGCTGCAGCCCGCAGTCACAGCGAATCGAGCCGAACACGTCGCCGGTCAGGCACTCGGAGTGGACGCGCACCAGCACGTTCGACTTCCCGGCAACTTCGCCTCGCACGAACGCCATGTGCTCGGTGCCGTCGAGCAGTGACTCGAACACGTAGGCGGTGAACTCGCCGTACTTGGTCGGGATGCGTGCTTCGGAGATGCGGCGCACCAGCTTCTCGCGGTGTCGGCGGTAGCGGATGAGGTCGGCGATCGAGATCATCGCGAGGTCGTGCTCGGCCGCGAACCGCTCGAGCTCGGGCAGCCTGGCCATGGTTCCGTCGTCGTTCACCACCTCCGCCAGCACGCCCGCGGGCGACAGGCCGGCGAGACGGGCGAGGTCGACGGCCGCTTCCGTATGGCCGGCGCGCTTGAGCACGCCGCCTTCCCGGTACCGCAACGGGAAGATGTGCCCGGGCCGGGCGAGGTCGTCGGGCCGGGTCTGCGCATCGATGAGCGCGTGCACGGTCGTCGCCCGGTCGGCGGCGGAGATGCCCGTGGTAGTTCCCCGCTTGGCGTCGACCGACACGGTGAACGCGGTGCGGTACGCGGTCGTGTTCTCGGCGACCATCATCGGCAGCTGCAGCTCGTCGAGGCGGGAGCCCTCGAGCGGCATGCAGATCACGCCGCTGGTGTGGCGGACCATGAAGCCCATCGTCTCTGGAGTCGTCTTCTCGGCCGCGATGATGAGGTCGCCCTCGTTCTCGCGATTGGCGTCGTCGACGACGACGACGGCGTCGCCGCGGGCGATCGCGTTGATCGCGTTCTCGATCTCTGTGAACGGCATCGTCAATTCCCTTCGCGGGAGGTGGGTACGAGAAGACGCTCGACGTACTTCGCAATCAGGTCGGCTTCGACGTTCACGACCGCGCCGGGATCCCTTTGCCCCAGGGTCGTGACCGCGAGCGTGTGCGGGATGATGGCCACGTCGAAAGCCTCGTCGCCGAGCGCGGCCACCGTCAGGCTGATCCCGTCGACCGCGACCGAACCCTTCTCCACCACGTAGCGGAGCACGTCGGCCGGCGCCGAGAACGTGAAGCGCGTCGACCCGTCCGCGAGCGGCCTGCGGGCGGCAACTTGCCCGACGGCATCGACATGACCCTGCACGAGGTGGCCGCCGAGGTGGTCGGACAGGCGCAGGGGTCGTTCGAGATTCACCGAGTCGTCCCGTTCGAGCGAGCCGAGCGCAGTGCGCTCCAGGGTCTCGATGACGGCGTCGGCAGCCCACCAGCCGTCGCCGCGGTCGACGACGGTCAGGCAGCAACCGTTCACCGCGATCGAGTCGCCGGGACGCGCGTCGGCGAGAACCGTCGAGGCCGCGATCTCGAGGCGCGCTCCTCCTTCGCGGCGGTCGATCGCGCGGACCCTCCCCAGCTCCTCGATGATTCCGGTGAACACGTCAGCCGTCCTCGAGCTCGTACTCGAGGCGGACGTCGTCGTCCAAGGTCGTCGCGGACAGCAGCCGCCATGCCTCGGCATCGGCGATCGTGCCGACATCGGGAGCGCGAAACGCCGGAAGCCCGCCCGGGCCGAGGACCTTGGGCGAGACGTACGCAACGAGGCGGTCGACCAGCCCGGCCGCCAGCAACGCGCCGTGCAACGTCGAGCCGCCCTCGAAAAGGGCCGTCACGACTCCGTGCCGTGCGAGCAGCTCGAGCGTCGCACCCAGGTCGACGCCTCCGACGGCCTCGGGCACCGTCTCGACCTTCGCGCCCGCCGCCCGCCAGCCGTCCGCCGTCTCGGGCGGGACGGCGTCGGTGGTCACGACCAGTGTCGGTGCGAGCGCAGGATCGAACAGCGGCCCGGACGGGGGCACGCGGCCGCGGGCGTCGAGGAGGACGCGCAGCGGCTGACGGTCGACCGGAGGAACGACGTCGCGAGCAGTCAGCGACGGGTGGTCGGCGAGCGCCGTGCCGGCGCCGATCACCACCGCCTGCGACTCGGCCCGCAGGCGATGGGCGTCGGCGCGTGCGGCGACGCCGGTGATCCAGCGCGACGAGCCGTCGGCCGCCGCCGTCTTGGCGTCGAGGCTCATCGCCGTCTTGACCAGGCACCATGCCCGGCCCGTGCGGCGGTGGTGCAGGTACGGCGCCAGCGACCGGCGCGCGCTCGTCGCGCCCGGCCCGACCTCGACGTCGAGCCCGGCGGCGCGGAGCCGGGCGAACCCGCGCCCGGCGACCCTCGTGTCCGGGTCCTCGAGCGCGACCACGACGCGCCGGACGCCGGCTGCGATCAGCGCGTCGGCGCACGGAGGCGTACGCCCCTGGAAGGCGCATGGCTCGAGTGTGACGTAGGCGGTGCCGTTCCGGGCCCGCTCCCCTGCCGCCTCGAGCGCGTGGGCCTCGGCGTGGGGGGTGCCCGGCCGTTGATGCCATCCCTCGCCGGCGATCGCACCCTGATGGTCGACGATGACGCACCCGACCCAGGGATTCGGCGACGCGGACCGACGGCCGTGCTCGCCCAGCGCCACCGCCCGGGCGATCAGGTCGCTGTCCGTGGCCTTCACCGGCGCACCTCGGTCTCACGATCTCGATCACTGCCGAGACCTCGGGCGCGGGAACGGCGCGGCGGGCACGCCACGGGTGGCGCGCCGCCGGACACCCTCTCCCATCCGGACTCTCACCGTCGGCTCCGGCTTCTCACCGGATCAACCGCACGGCTGGCGGCCGTGGGCTCGCGGGCTCCCGCAGGCCGTGCCTGCGGTTACCGCCGGTCGGGACTTGCACCCAAACCCCGAGGGCTCTTCTCTGTTTTCGGCTGCTACTTGACTAGCGGGTCAACTGTAATCGAGGGAAAGTGTAACGCGTTTCAATTTCGTGATCAATGGGGATGCTCGCCGGCGAGCAGCTCGAGGGCGTGCGGCACCGCGGGCAGGACGGCCTCGAGGCACTCGACGGCTCCGCCGGAGGACCCGGGGAGATTGCAGACGAGGGCCTGCCCGACGGCACCGCACACGCCCCGCGACAGCATCCCGAACGCCCGGTCGCCGCGGTCGCTGACGCGCCGCATGGCCTCGGCCAGGCCGGGCGCCTCGCGCTCGATCACGCCGCGCGTCCCCTCGGGCGTGAGGTCGCGGGGCCCGAACCCGGTGCCGCCGGTCGTGAGGACGAGCCCGGTGAATCCTGTGGTCATGGTTCGGAGGGCCCCGGCGACTGCGTCACGGCCGTCCGGGGTGACGTCGTGGGCGGCGACCTCGTAGCCGGCGTCCTGCAGACGGGCGACGAGCGCCACGCCCGACTTGTCCTCGCGCGATCCGTCGGCGACGCCGTCCGACACCGTCAGCACCTTCGCCCTGAGCGTCACCCGATCACGACGCCGCGGGCCACGCTGCCTCGCGGATCTGCCTCGCAGCGGCAGCGGGGTCGTCGGCGTGGAAGATGGCGCTCCCGGCGACGAGGATGTCGGCGCCGGCGGCGGCCGCCCGCGGCGCGGTCTCCTGATTGATGCCGCCGTCGATCTCGAGCTCGACCGACAGCGCGCCCTCGTCGACGACACGGCGTGCGGTGGTGAGCTTGTCGAGCACCGACGGGATGAAGGCCTGCCCGCCGAAGCCGGGGTGCACGCTCATGAAGAGGAGGACGTCGATCTCCTCGAGGTACGGGAGCACCGCGTCGACCGGCGTCTCGGGGTTGTGGGTGAGCCCGACGCGCAGGCCGAGGTCGCGCATCACGGCGAAGAGCGGCCGCGGGTCGCCGAGCTCGATGTGCACGGTGCACCCGTCGGCCCCCGCGTCGGCGAAGTCCTCGAGGAGCTCACCGGGATTGTCGACCATGAGGTGACAGTCGAGGTGGAGGTCAGTGCGCTTGCGCAGCGACTTCACCACTGGTGGCCCGATGGTGAGGTTGGGCACGAAGTGCCCGTCCATCACGTCGACGTGCAGGAGGTCGGCCTCGGCGGCGACACGTTCGACATCGTCGGCCAGCTGGGCGAAGTCGGCCGACAGGATCGACGGCGCGATCTTGGCCCCGGTCATGGCATCACCCTATGTGCGGCGAAGCCGAAGGACATACATCCCGTCCGTGCCGGCGTCGTGCGGAAGCAGGACCGCGCCTCTCGCGCGCGGTCGCCACGGCGCGCCCGGCGGCGGATCGGCGACGAGCTGCGGGAGCTCGCGCTCCGCCCAGGCGTCGACCCCGGTGGTCTCTTCGGCGGTCAGTGTGCAGACGGAGTACACGACGACACCGCCCGGCCTGACCACAGCCACGGCTCCGCGCAACAGGTCGCGTTGGAGCTCCACGAGCCGTGGGAGGTCACCGGGCCGGATGCGCCACCGCAGCTCGGCGCGGCGGCGGAGCACACCGAGGCCGCTGCAGGGAGCGTCGACCAGCGCCCGGTCGGCGCACGCGGGCCGGACCGGCAACGCGCGGCCGTCGGCGACCATCGGGAGGACGCGATCGAGCCCGAGGCGCTCCCGCGCCGAAGCGATGAGGCGGATGCGCCCGGGATGGACGTCGCAGGCGACGACCAGCCCGTGGGCGCCCACTCGCTCGGCGATGGCCGTCGACTTGCCTCCGGGTGCGGCAGCGGCGTCGACGACCGCGTCGCCCGGTTGCGGATCGAGGATCTCCACCACGGCCTGGCTGGCCTCGTCCTGCGGCGTGGCCCGACCGTCGGCGACCGCGGGGAGCCGCGCCGGATCGCCGATCCCTCGGGCGAGCAGCGCGCCCGCGGCGAGGGTCCCCCGGGCCACCTCGACGCCGGCGTCGCGCAGCTCGTCAGCGACCGCTTGCACACCGGCGCCTTCCGGGTTGACGCGCAACGCGACCGGAGGCGGCTCGTTCGCGACTTCGAGGCTCGTGCGAGCGTCGACGAGGCCGTACTGGTCCACGAGCGCCTCGACGATCCAGTCGGGATACGACAGCCGAACCCCGAGCGCGCCAACGCCCTCACCGCCCGGCCACGGCCAGTTCGGAGCGATGCCCGCCAAGGCGCGCAGCACCGCGTTCACATAGCCGCGTGCGCGACGGGGAGTGACGGCGACGGTCTCACCCACGGCGGCGTGGGCGGGGACATTCCGCGTGAGCTGGTATGCACCGAGCCGCAGCGCGACCCGGGTGGGGGTGTCGAGCTCCTGGAGCGGTCGGTCGGCCGAGAGCCCGAGGAGGTAGTCGAGCGCGCGTTGTTGCCGGAGCGTCCCGTACACGAGATCGGTCGCGAAAGCGCGGTCGCGCGGATCGAGGGCTGAGTCACGCAACATGGCCGGGAGCACCACGTTCGAGTACGCGCCGTCCTCGACGCGCAGCAGCGCCGCGAAAGCCGTCGCCCGGCTGCTCACGACCCTTCGACCGCCTCCACCGCGGTGGCGCGCTCGTGCAGTCCCGCCATCCACGCCTGTCCCGCCATGCGGGGCTTCCCTTCTGGTTGCACCGCGTCGAGTCGGAGGATGCCGTCCACGGTCACGAGCTCGCCCGGCCGGCGCACGACTCCCGGTGGGCCCTCGCCCCGCCCGGGCCGGGCACGCCAGACCTTGACGCGCTTCCCGTCGACGACCATCCACGCGCCCGGGCGCGGGTTCCCGGCGCGGACGACGCGCGCGGCCTCCACGGCCGGTCTCGACCCGTCGATCCGGAACTCGTCCACCGAGAGCTTCTCGGCGTACGTCGGCTCGCCCTCTTGCGGGACGGGCTCGGTC
>Ga0075434_100001000_pt1 | contig 22937 bp, 12 predicted proteins | sample RhiMethybrSRZTD3_FD_75298 | JGI IMG/M metagenome (GOLD analysis project Ga0075434, IMG submission 75298) | Populus rhizosphere microbial communities from Tennessee, USA - Rhizosphere MetaG P. TD hybrid SRZTD3 | ecosystem: Host-associated > Plants > Roots > Rhizosphere > Soil | place: USA... | reverse complement strand
TCAACTCTCTGATGGATTTCTTCGAAAGAGGGCGTAGCAGGTGGACGGATGCCCAGGACCTGAAAAACAACAGCGCCCGGCGACAGTTGAGCCAACTCCGGCGGCGCTTTTTCGCGGGCCGCAAATACCGCGTCCATGAACTGCGGCGTGACTCCTACACCGGGTAGCACGTCTGTACGTCCCACAAAATCCGTATTGACGACGTTGAGCCCCTTGGCAGCAGCGGCTTTCTCAATTCCATCTTTGCGTGCCTGATCCTGCAGCGCATTGCCGGCATTCTCGAGCATTCGCCCGGCCTTCTGCTGTTTGATAAGAGGCTCAATCTGATCCTTCACTTCCTCGATGGTCTTGAGATGAGGCTCGTGCTTGTCTTCCACTTGGATGATGTGGAAGCCGTAGGAACTCTTCACCAGATCGCTGAGCTGGCCCTTGGGGAGAGAAAACGCTGCTTTTTCGAACTCCGGCACCGTGCGACCGCGACCGATCCAGCCCAGATCTCCACCCTGTTTTCCGCTGCCCGGGTCTTCGGAGTACTTTTTGGCAAGATCCTCAAACTTCGCGCCGCCCTTCAACTGCTTGAGAACGTCTTCCGCCTTCTTGCGCGCGTCCTCTACCCCTTTCTCATCGACTTTGCCATCAGCGCCGGGCGCCGGAGTCTTGATCAGGATGTGCCGGACCTTTACTTCTTCGGGAACCCGATATTGATCCTGATGCTGGTCATAGTAGGACTTGATGTCTTCGGGCGTCACCTGGATCTGCGAAAGGATTTTGTTCTTGTCGAGGAATGCGTACTCGATCTTGCGCTTTTCCGGAATGGAGTTGTTATAGGTTGCCTTGTTGCGCTCGTAGAAGGCTTTCAACTCCGCGTCGGTGGGATGCAGGCCCTTGCGGATGTCGTCCTGTGAGAGGACCGCATAATCGAACTTGACCTTCGTGCTGCTCTTCTGAAACTGCTGGCGAATTTCAGCAGGAGACACGGACGCGCTGCTGGTCACGAGCGCGACCAGTTTCTGCTGCAGAATGTCGTCCTTAACGTCCCGCTCGAACGCTTCCACCGTCAGGTTATTTTGCGAGAGCAACCCTTCGTAGGCTTGCTGGCCGATAAACTTGCCTCCCGGGAAGAGCGTGGAGCCATAGCGGCCATGCTCGAGCTCTTCGCGCAGGTCGGCATCGGTGGCTTTGAGGCCCATCCGGTCCGCCTCAGCCACAATAGCCTTGCCGGTGATCAACTGCTGGATGGCTTGCGAGGTCGCTTGCGGCATGATCATCGGAAGAAGTTGCTTTCCCATGGCGCCGTACTGGGCGACCTGCTGCTGGGCGAGGTTACGGGCGCGCTCCTGCACCTCCAGGGTGGTAATGTCCTGGCCATCGACCTTAGCAACCACTCCTCTCGCAGGCTGACCGCTAAAGTCAGAGCTGATCCCAAAGCCCGGGATCAGAGTAATTACCATGGCGCCGCAGAAAATGAGCAGGATTCCGCTCAGAATGATCTTCTTGATCGGTCCAGGGGTTTGCAAAAATCGAATCATGCGGTTGTCACTCCAGATTTTCGGGGAGGAAATGTAGATTATAAACTAACCTGCTCTGCAGTTTTGGTAGCGTCGCGGTCTCGGCGGACCGATGGGCGGGCGGGACGCCCGCCAGACAGCCGGCGAGACGGCGGCGCTACAACGAAAGACCGCAGTCTCGTTAGCAGCCTTGCAAGAATTGTACAAAAAGCAGCTATTGAAACGTATCAATAAAACGTGTTATCAAGCTGTTCGGCCTTGTTGATCCGATGATAGTGCCTGGGTCCAGCCAGATCATCACGCAGCACGCATCGGGTTCGTCATCTTTTTTCATCCAAAGGGGCTCCACGATGAAGCTCGGTTCCTTGTTACCGCTTGCTTTCCTAGTCATCGCTCCAGTTGCGCTCGGGCAGCCTTCCTCCAACTCCGGCACGAAAACGGCCAAGTTGCCACTCGCCGAGGGCTGGACGCTGCAGTCCTCCAGCAAGGTCGATCAACCCGGTGAAGTACTTTCCAAGCCCGAGTTCCAGCCGAAGAACTGGTATCCGGTACGTGTACCGTCAACCGTAGTCAGCGCCCTGGTCAAGAACAAGGTGCTGCCTGACCCATTTTTCGGGATGAACCTCCGCCAGTTTCCGGGCGTAACGTATCCGATCGGGACGAACTTCTCGAATATCCCGATGGAGCCCGACAGCCCCTATGCGCCGTCCTGGTGGTACCGCAAGACCTTCATACTGCCTCCGACGTATGCGGGCAAGACAGCGTGGCTGAATTTTCGCGGCATCAACTACCGCGCCAACATCTGGCTCAACGGAAAACAAATCGCGAAGTCCGATGACGTAGCCGGAGCCTGGCGGACCTTCGAGTTCAACATCACCGACACGGCAAAGGTTGGCGCCGAGAACGTGCTGGCGGTACAGGTTTATTCGCCCACCGACACCGATCTAGCCATTACTTTCGTTGACTGGAATCCTGCGCCGCCAGACCGGAACATGGGCCTATGGCGTGAAGTGTATATCTCCACCAGCGGACCCGTGGCGCTGCGCTATCCAACCGTCGTGTCGCATGTGGATGGATCGGGCAATGCGCAACTGACCGTCACCGCACTCCTCAAGAACGCCACCGGACAGGTCGTGAAAGGCACGCTCAAAGGCAAGATCGAAAACGTGGAGTTCTCTCAGGACGTAGAACTAAATTCGAATGACAGCAAAGATGTCGCTTTCGAGCCTGACAGGTTCAGCCAACTCAACTTTACCAGTCCGCGCCTTTGGTGGCCGGCGCAGATGGGCAAGCCGTCGCTATATCCACTCACTCTTGAGTTCCAGGTCGGAAACAAGACTTCGGACCGCACGGAAACACAATTTGGCATCCGGGAGGTCACTTCAGAGCTGAATGAAGTGAAGGGCCGGCTCTTCTCCATCAATGGCAAAAAGGTTCTGATTCGCGGTGGAGGTTGGTCGCCCGACATGATGCTGCGCGAGAATTCGCAACGCCTGGCGGACGAGTTCCGCTATGTGAAGGATATGGGACTAAACACCATCCGGCTGGAAGGAAAACTCGAAACAGAAGAATTCTTCGAGCGCGCCGACCGCGAAGGAATTCTGATCATGCCGGGATGGTGTTGCTGCGATCACTGGGAGCACTGGGCGAAATGGAAGCCGCAGGACTTCGATATTGCGAAGGCTTCCCTCACCGATCAGATCTACCGTCTGCGAAGCCATCCCAGTGTTGTCATGTGGCTGAATGGCAGCGATAATCCTCCCCCCCCAGATGTCGAGCAGATGTACCTCGATATCGAAAAACAGCTTCGCTTCCCGAATCCGGTTGTTTCGTCTGCCACCGCCAAGCCCTCGACGGTTACAAACGACAGCGGCGTAAAGATGACAGGGCCGTACGAATACGTAGCGCCCTCCTACTGGACGGAAGACAAGAGCGATAGCGGCCATCACTGCAACCCTGGTGGCTGCGGCGGCGGGCACGGCTTTAACACGGAAACCAGCCCCGGTCCCGCGGTTCCGCCGATTGATAGCATTCGTACCATGCTGCCCAAGGACCACCAGTGGCCGATTGATGACTGGTGGAATTTTCACGCGGGCGGCGGCGAGTTCAAGGATCTTCACGTCTACACCGAAGCATTAAACACACGCTACGGAAAAGCGGACACGCTGGAAGACTACACGCTGAAAGCCCAACTGATGAACTATGAGGGCATCCGCGCAATGTTCGAGGCCTACAGCCGCAATAAGTACACCTCGACCGGCGTGATTCAGTGGATGCTGAACAATGCCTGGCCCTCCATGATCTGGCATCTGTACGACTACTATCTGCGTCCGGGAGGCGGATATTTCGGAGCCAAGCGCGCCATGGAGCCGTTGCATCCGGTGTACGGATACGACGACCGCTCGGTGTGGGTCGTCAGTAGTCAGTACGAAGATGCCAAAGGCCTGAAACTAATGACCAAAGTCTTCAATCTCGATATGACCGAGGAACTCACGCAGGAGACTTCGGTTGATGCACCGGCAGACAGCACCAGCAAGGTGCTCGCGCTGCCCGAACTCCACAATCCCAGCGCAGTTTATTTCTTGCTGCTCCGGCTTGAGGATCGTGCTGGAAAACTGGTCGGCTCGAATTTCTACTGGCTCTCCAACAAGCCCGAGACACTCGATTGGGAAAAGTCGACCTGGTACACGACCCCGACTGGGTCGTTCGCGGACTTCACAGCTCTCAGTCAGCTTCCGAAAGTAAAACTCAAAGTCAGCAGCCGCTCCGAGCGCAAGGCGGAAGACAGCATCACCCATGTCACGTTGGAAAATCCAAGCAAGTCGCTGGCTTTCTTTGTGCGACTCAAGCTCAGCAAAGGTGCCAAAGGAGAGGAAGTTCTGCCGGTGATCTGGCAGGACAACTATATTTCCATGCTGCCTGGTGAGAAGCGCGAGATTACGGCAACGTATCGCAGCAGCGCGCTGGGAGCGGCAAAGCCGGCAGTGGAAGTGAGCGGCTGGAACCTGCAATAAACAAGCGATTGAATGGAGCGACGGGCAGCCTGCCCTGAGCCTGTCGAAGGGTTCTCGCCCGTCGGCGCGCAAGCGCTAAGCACTGTACACAAGTTTAAGGTGATACGTGGATTGCAACATTCAGTTTCGTCGCTGGAGAAAGTCCTTGCGCTCCAAGCGCAGCTTTGCTATCGTTCGGCGACTTCTCGATGAAAAAAGTGTGCGCGGCTTGCTCCCGATGGAGCAGCCTCCCCCCGAACCCCATCTCCGCTCGGTTGATGGGGTTTATTGTTGCAGATGGAGCGACGGGCGTCCCGCCCGTCACGGCGCGAAGCGCCAGCATGCGTCAATGAAATTCGAGGCATGCATTGTTGAGCATCGGAGTTTTTGAGCATCGCAGCTAAGGAGCACGATGACCGCGGAAACTGCAACGCACGCTCCAAGACTCAAACGCACGCTCACGCTTTGGGATCTGATGCTGTACGGCATCATCGTCATTCAACCGGTCGCACCGATGTCGGTGTTCGGGGTGCTCAGCGATCGCGGTCGCGGTCATGTCGTGACGACTCTGCTCATTGCGATGGTCGCGATGCTGTTTACGGCCTTCAGCTACGGGCGCATGGCGAGAGCCTATCCGAGTGCTGGTTCCGCTTTCACATATGTAGGCCAGGAGATCAATCCGGCACTTGGCTTCGTGACAGGCTGGAGCATGACCATGGACTACATGCTCAACCCGATGATCTGCATCATCTGGTGCAGCCAGCAAGCACATGTGTTCGCACCCGGCATTCCGTATTGGGGCTGGGCCATCTTTTTCGGCGCGGTTTTCACCTTCCTGAATATTCAGGGAATCAAGACGTCAGCCCGCGTGAACACGTTGCTGGCGGCTGCAATGGGAGCGGTGGTAGCCATCTTTTTCGTGGCCGCCGCCCGTTACATCTTTGGTAATCCGCACGACGGAGCCGCCTTCTTCACGCGGCCCTTTTATGATCCGGAGTTGTTTAACTCCAAGGCAGTATTGGCAGCGACTTCGATCGCAGTGCTCAGCTACATTGGCTTCGACGGCATTTCCACGCTCTCGGAAGAGGCGGAGAATCCCCGGCGCAATATCCTGCTGGCGACCGTGCTCACATGTTTGGTGATCGGTATTCTTTCTGCTTTCGAGGTTTATGCGGCCCAGTTGTTGTGGCCCGCCTCCGAGCCCTTTCCGAATTCGGATACTGCGTTCACTTACGTAGCCGGACGCGCCTGGGCCCCATTGTTCGCGGTTGTGGGCTTCACCCTGCTGGTGGCGAATTTCGGATCGGGCATGGGCGCACAGATCGGAGCCGCCCGCCTGCTCTATGGCATGGGCCGAAGCAAGGCTCTGCCGCAATCGTTTTTCGGAGTGGTCGAACCGAAGCGGCATGTGCCACGGAACAACGTGATCTTCGTCGGCGTGATCGCGCTCATTGGCGCTTTCATATTGACCTACGCTTTGGGCGCCGAGATGCTTAATTTCGGCGCGTTGATTGCGTTCATGGGCGTGAATCTGGCGGCCTTTGTTCGCTATCACGTGCGCGAGGGTGGCAAGAGCCCGATCCCGCCCGCCGTGCTGAGCGCGATCGTGATCGCGCTCGGCGTGTGGCCGTCTTCCAACTGGACGATCCTTGTGACCGCAGGTATCGGCCTTCTGATCCTGATGGCGTGGGCGCCGCCGCTTTTCGGATTCACCGTCTGCTTCTTTCTCTGGAAGAACCTCAGCTGGAAAGCCTGGATCGTCGGTGGCATCTGGATGTTCGTGGGGATCGCCTTCGGCGCGATTAAGACCAAAGGCTTCCGAGGCGACCTGGTCAGCTTCGAATTGCCGCCGGAAGAAGCGTAGCGAATTTGTGGAGCGACGGGCGTCCCGCCCGTCGGCGCGAAGCGCTGCTTGGAGTTGCTTCGGATTGTCTTCGTCCAAAGTTCATGAATTGTCATCCTGAGGGCGAGGCCGAAGGACCTGCTGTTCTGTCGAGGCGAGCAGGCGCCTTCGCTGGCTGTCAGGGTGACAATGGAAACGTACTTGGCTTGCGGAAACCCTCAACCTCCAAAGGAGAGGTCATGCGGACTTATCGGCTCGTTCTCTTATCGCTACTCTCATTCGCTGTGTGCCTCCCGGTCTTCTCGCAGACTCCCATCAAGTCGGTGCAGGAACGGCTCGGCTACCCTCCGACGGCGCGCCTGCTGGTGATTCACGCCGACGACTTCGGCATGAATCATTCGGTGAATCGTGCCATTTCTGAGGCGCTTGACAATCGTTGGGTTACGTCTGCCAGCATTCTGGTTCCTTGCCCTTGGTTTCTTGAGGCGGCAGCCTACGGGAAACACCATCCGGACGCAGATCTGGGCATCCATCAGGCGCTCAACAGCGAGTGGACCACATTTCGCTGGGGACCTGTGACATCCAAAGACAAAGTTCCGAGCCTGCTCGATGCGGACGGCTATCTTCCACTCGATACGCCGCAGGTGGCCAAGAACGCGAAGTCTGCCGAGGTTGAAACTGAATTGCGGGCACAGATTGAGCGCGCGCAAAAGCTGGGAGTGCACCTGACTCATCTCGACACTCACATGGCGGCGCTGTTCGGCAACACAGATCTCTACAAGACCTATCAAAAGATGGGACACGTGTATAACCTGCCGATTCTGGAAGAATGGGCCGGTACACACGGCCCCTTGGGCGTGGCACCGCCTGCAGAAGAGGTGCTGATCCAGAAAGTTATTTCGATCGAACCCGGCGTCGCCGCGCAAGACTGGACCTCCTGGTACGAGAAGGCGCTGACGGCGCTCGGTCCGGGTGTATATGAGGTGATCGTGCATCTCGCGTACGACGACGACGAAATGCGCGGGGCGACGTTTGATCATCCCGATTGGGGCGCCGCCTGGCGGCAGCATGACTTCGATATGGTGAAGAGTCCTGAGTTCCAGAAATTTCTCAAAGACCAGGGATTCGTGGCGGTGGGATGGAAGGATCTGGCCAAGGCACTGCCTAAAGATTACGCATCGCGACCCCAGTAGCGTTGCAGGCTTAGAGCATAAACCACAAAGGACACGAAGTATCACGAAGGCCTAAACTCTTACTACATCTGATTCCTTCGTGTTCCTTGTCCTTTGTGGTTTATGGTTTCTCAGGCCTGCCATTTCCTCGTCCCTTCCCGAGAGATCCCCGCCAACGACCGACGACTACCGACCACCGACTTCCTTCGGGTACTGATACGCGTATCCCGGCGCCTCATTCCCCGAAACATGACGCGTGTTGTATTCGAGAAGGTAGTCCGTGTGTTCGCGGTCCATCGGGTATGCACTCGCGGGGTAGGGATATCCCCGTATGGACTTGAATGGCAGCGGCTCTACGGTGAATCCATCCGCAGCGTAAAAGTCCATGTCCTTCTCATACCCATTGACGAGGAAGAAGTAGTCGCGGGTCCAGCCCGACGGCAGCGCTGGAAGCTTCGCCGGATCGAACTCCAGCGCGATCTCGTCTCCCGTACCGAAGATGACGAAGCGATCATCGAACTTCGTTAGCAAGGGCAGCACGTCTCCGTAACGCGTGTACGCGCCTGCCTGACGCGCAAACGGGCCGGTAGGACTGACTTCTTCGTAGACGTATTTCACATTCCCCGGAGGCCTATTTTCAATCTGCCTGGGATGGCCGTAGAAGGCGAGATTCGCGCTGTTCAGCGGGATCGGAGTCAGACGGACCGGCCCACTCTGAGCACTGCGATCGATCAGAACACCGTCCCAATAGACTTGAAGGTTGGTGCGGATACGAATGCGCTTCGTGCCAATCGGCAACTTGCCCGTGAGGTCAGGAGTGACCGTGCGCGGTCCGCCTGCGGGGAATCCCATGTCGTCAACCACGCGCACCCATTGGCCATGGGGATCGAGAGCTTCGACATAGGGTGAGACCACTTCGATCTTCGCCTGGTGAGCGGCGTAAACACTCGTTGCGGTGAAATATTCCGTCTCGCCGTGCATCAGCATAGTGAGAGGTCCGCCCCGATAGGGCTCGCCCAAGTCGAGTTCGAGCGTGTGCATCTTGGTGAAGCCGTGAAAGGCCAACAACTCAAAATCGCCAAAGTAGTGGTGCGCGCGCATATCGGGCATGAGGTCGTGTCCGTGCTCATCCCAGGCCCCTGCGGGCGGTTGCGGTGCGTTGCTCTGAATCACGCGGAACTTCGGGAAGGGCGGATTGCTGGCGAAATATTCGTTCGGATAAACCTCGAAATCGGGCGGGTGGTCTACGGCCAGGAGCTTCACCTCGTCAACGTAAACCGCCTCTTCCATCGGCTCCATGAGGCGGAAGCTCAACTTGCCGTCTTTCAAATGAATCGTATTGCGATCGACTTTGATGTACTCCTCCGGACGCGGCACATTCCGTTCATTGGGTCCGACCCAGTGGCCGACCACTCCGGCGCCGATCATGTCGCCAACAAGTTCGTAATGATGTCCGTCCCAGACAAATAATGTTGGGCAAGAGCTTCCTCGTCGATCAAGCTCCAGGTAGGGCTGCTCGCGATTGGCCGCTACTTCGATTTCGTCCTGCAACACACCCGTAGGCCACAGCATGCGGACGACGTCGGCTTGCTTAGCTTGCCCGAGGCCGACGGTCAGGTAGGGAGAGTCTTGTCCGAGGTAACCGTTTGATCCGTAGATTTCGAATTTCTGGCGATTGCCACCGGCGAAGACTTCGACCTTGGTACCGATGGCAGACTTGTTGTCGTTCAGTCCTTTCAAGTTGAGGCGCAGCCAGTTGTTTTTGTTGCCGCCTTCGTTGCGGAGCAGCACGGCCGGTCCGTGATTCTGCGTGATCAGCAGGTCAGTGGCGCCATCGTTGTCGTAGTCGCCGGTGATAATGGTGCGTGGATCTTTGAGTTGAATCTTGTCGAGCCCGACGTCGGTGGTAACGTCTTTGAAGCCATCGGGACCGAGGTTGCGGAAGAGTCGGACTTCGCCCTTGCCATCTTTCGCCTCGCCGACTGCGACGAGGTCGACCCAGCCGTCGTTGTCGTAGTCGAAGGCAGCAAGACCGAAAGGGATAATCCAATCCAACTTCGGAAGGGAGATCGTTTCGAACTTCCGGCCCTGCACATTCTGCCAAACGCCGACAGGCTGCCCATAAAAGTTGCCCAGATTGGAAAATGCGATGTCCATCCAGCCGTCATGGTTGAAATCAGCCACAGCAACTGCGATTGCTGATGCTTCCGATCCCCAAGGCTGTCTGCGGCGAAATTTCCCCTCGCGCGGATTCTCGAAGATCGAAGGCATCCACGATGTAGTCACGATGTCGACCGCGCGATCGTTGTTGTAGTCCGTACCGACGGCTCCGATGCTCGAGACCATACCTAGTCCGGTACTGTCCGTCACATTCGTGAAAGTTCCGTCCCCATTGTTACGCCACATCACGTTTCCAGCATTGGGATCAAGAACCTTGTCGGTTGATAAATACTGCCTGACCTTGGTTTCCCTTGAAGCAACGGCCTGGATGTTCTGGAAACGAGTAACGTACAGATCGAGGTCCCCATCGTGGTCATAATCGATAAAGGCAAGCCCGGCATGGAGGTCACCACCTTTGATTCCTGACTTTTCGGTGACATCGAGGAAGGTTCCATTTTTCTCGTTGTGCAATAGCAGCACTCGACCGACCAGACTCACGGCCAGGTCTGTTGCACCGTCGTTGTCGTAGTCTCCGGCGGCGCACCCAATGCCGTGCACGCTCGGATCCAGTCCAGCCTTCTTGGTCACATCCTCGACCTTCCCACTGCCCAAGTTGTGATAGAGCGCCATCCCACCGCCTGCACCATCATTGGCAAGAAAGATGTCCGGCTTACCATCTCCATCGAAATCGAAAAAACAAGCGCCGGAACCGACGAGGGCGGCCGAGTCTTTTGCATCGCTGGATTTGCCTGTGAGCCCCGCCTCCGTCGTCACATCCACAAACTTCACCGGAATCGCCTCGGGCACTTTCTGCACCGCTGCCGCCGACTCCTCCGCGCGCGAATATTGGCCCTGTTCTCCGTAGGTCAGGCTCATGGGCGAGCCCAGCTTGTTGTCCTTGATGTACTGGAACTTTTTCAAATGTTCGCGGGCATGTTCGGAATCTCCCGACTGCTGGTAGGCGCGCGACAACCCAAACTCGGCGGATGCGTGTAGGGGATTCAGTTGGAGGGCGTGCTGGAAGGCGTCGATCGCCTGCGGGTACTGTTTGGCTTGCGCGTACACGCTAGCCAGAAAGTACCAAGTGTCGGCGTCACTCGGATCGATCTCGGTTACATGTTTAAAGGCTGCGATTGCGTTGTCGGTATCACTCGAGTTTTTGTAATAGAGTCCCAGGTTGTACCAGGCATGTGCATCTTTCGGATCCTGCTTCACCACGTCTTCCAGGAGAGACTTGGCTTCGTCAACGCGCTGCAGGTTCAGCAGCGCCACTCCGCGATTCACTCGTGCGGTCGGCAGCTTCGGGTCTTGGGCGCTGGCCGCTTCAAATGACTTGAGAGCTTTCTCGAACAACTGCTGATTCATGTAGGCGACGCCGATGTTGTTCAGGCGCGCCGCCTCTGTCGCCTTGGCGTTGTCCGCGTCGGATACGCGGTGGGGCGCTGACGCAAACCATCCCCCGACGGCGATCGTCAGGATGGCGAGCAAGCTAATGCGAATCGATCTCATGATCGGAATAGGCTCCCGGGGATCACAAGGCTACGCAGTTTTGGGATGAGAGAAGTTTACCTGAAGCGATGGTATCGGTGAGGTGCAAGACCGCTCTCGACTCTTGAGTTCGCCTGATTGCGTTTTGTCGCACAGAACGCAAGGTCCCTCCACTCCAAACTCCGGCACGCTGCGCATGCCGAAGTTCTCCGATCGGGATGACAGTTCAGACATTCAATTCGTTAGATAGCGCACTAGCGCGCTTGAGTGTGGCGCCGGCCATCCTGCCGGCTGTTCCGAGGCGTCTTCGCCCTCGCCCCGGCGGGCGGACGCCCGCCGGACAGCCGCCGGGACGGCGGCGCTACATTCACGCGGCTCACCAAGAGCAATTCGTGAACAGCCAGCAGAAGAACAATGTTTAGGCGGGCATAAACTTAGCGCTTCGTGCGCTTCACATTGCCACCTCCAGCGCCGGCAGGCGACGGCTTGCCATGGGCTCGCGATGAAACGACTCCCTTTCCCTCTTCCACCGTGATTGTCTGGTCGCCTGCAATGGCGGATAACTTATCGACCTGGCCACTCGGCCAGTGCACTTCGATGAAATCCGCTTTGGAAGCCGGGCCCAGGCCGAAGCTCAGTACCAGCTCGCTTTGCGAGAGATAGCTGGACCCGCTGCGTAGCATCTGCCATTGCTTGTCGCTTCCGGAAGTAACGCGGACGACCGCCCCAATCCCATCCCGATTCGATTTCGTCCCGACTAGCTTGATTCGCAGGCTGCGATTTGTGCCACCTTCATTGTGGAACAGCCATGCGCGACCACCGTTCGTCGTCAGCAAGACATCCTGCATCCCATCGTTGTCGATGTCGGCGTATGCCGCGCCTCGCGCCACTTTCGGACTGGCGAAGGCCGAGCCTATCTCGTCGGTTACTTCCTTGAACCTGCCTCCCCCAAGGTTACGAAACAAGTGTGGAGGCTCCGCATAGGAGACGCGCTTCTGAACGCGCTCAATTTCGTTCTCAATGTGCCCGTCAGCGACGAGGATGTCGGGCCATCCGTCATTGTCGTAGTCGAAGAAGAAGCAACCGAAGCCAAGAGTCACCAGTGTGTTCCGCCCAACTTCCGAGCGCGGCGCTTCGTCGACGAACAAGCCATTTCCTTCGTTGTGATAGAGCGAAATCATCTGGTTCGCGAAGTTGGTGATCATCAGGCTGGGGCGCCCCGAGCGGTCGTAGTCACCTGTGTCGACGCCCATGCCGGCGCGGGCCACACCGTCTTCACTGAACGCGATACCGGCTGAAACCGCCCGCTCTTCAAAAGTCCCGTTCTGCTTGTTGAGGTAGAGCTTGTTCGGCTGCGTGTCATTGGCCAGCAGGATGTCAGCCCAGCCATCCTGGTTGTAGTCGAGGATCGCCACTCCGAGACTTTTGGAAGTTGGATCATTGAGCCCGGATTTCTGGGTGGCGTCTTCAAATCTTCCGTTGCCAAGGTTGTGCCAGACCCGCGCTGACGTTCCCTTGTATGACTCCGGCGTGCAGTACGACTTGTGTGAGCCATCTAGAGTGCAGTAGATGTCGCCCTTCTCGGACCATTGCACGTAGTTGGCAATTACGAGATCGAGTTTGCCATCGCGGTCGTAATCGACCCAGGCAGCGCTGGTTGAGAATTCGTCCGGTCCCCACATGCCGGCCGACTTCGTCACGTCGGTGAACGTTCCATTTCCATTGTTGTGGAAGAGGTGACTCTGGCCAAGCGCCGTAATAAATAAATCGTCGTGACCATCGTTATCGTAATCGCCGACGGCTGCACCCAACCCAAACATCGACACTGCCAGACCTGCCTTGCGGGTCACATCGGTGAAAGTTCCATCATGATTGTTGTGATAGAGCTTGAGAGTTGAGGCGGATTTCGAGTGGCCCGGCCAGTCCTCACCATTGACCAACACGATATCCGCATAGCCATCGCCGTCGTAATCGATAAAAGCGCATCCCGGACCCATCGTCTCGGGCAGATACTTCCTCCCGAATGCGGCATTGTTGTGAAGGAATTGAATCCCGGCCTTTGCAGTAATGTCGCGAAACTGAATGTTCTGGCCTGTCGCATGAACAGCCGTGGCCACCAGGCTGAGAATGAGGGCAAATCGAAGACTTTTGTTGTCCATGGAATATGAGGATTTGGTCAGTTCGAACCGCCTGCCGCCGTAATCGTGTGAACCGGACGCGCCGCGGTTTTTGTTTGCCGCATAGTCAAGGGCACGGAGACGTGCTCGTGTATTGCCTGACGTTCATTGTTGTCTTCTGGATGCTGTTGCCGGTAGCTGCCGGTGATGGTCTGCGCCGATTCGTCCGCCTTAAAACGCAGATAGCGCGCCTGATGTTCCTTGGCCAGTTTCTCATTACCCAGCCCGTTGTAGCAGAGCATCAGGTTGTAATGTGCCTGCAGGTCCTCGGGATCAATCGCGAGCACTGATTCCAGCACCTTCACGGCATCCGTATATTGCCGCTTCAGAAAGAGAATGCGGCCCAGGTCATTCAACGCCACGCGATCGCGCGGGTACTGGGCCAGGACTTTGCGCAGATGATCGGCGGCCCCCTCGTAGTTTCCGTCCGAGCGCAGGACCTTTGCATAAAAGAAATGGGCCCGTGCCAGGTCCGGACTGAGTTCCAGGGCCTTCTCGAGGACGGCACGCGCTCGAGCCATGTCGCCCTCTTGCACGGCGGAACGTCCAATATTGACCCAACCGTCAGGATTCTTGGGATCGATCTCGGTGACTTTTTGAAACGCGAGTTGCGCAGCCTTGGTGTCGCCCTGCAGGAACAATCCGATCCCGTAGTCGTTCCAGCGCTGCCAGTCTTCAGCCTTCAAGTCGGTTTTCGGTGCAGGAGCAGGCGTTCCGCGCGCTGCCACCTGAAGGCTTACTTCGTCCTCGGCGATAGCGACGACAGGGATGTCAGGGATCTTCTGTTCTATTGCGGAAACGCCGCTCACTGGTGCATCAAAGGTGAATTTGCGGTCGTCATATCCGGCAGCGACCAACTCGGGATGGTCGGAGTCTGGCTGTCCCGCGAAAGAGAACTGCGTCCCCCACCAGGCGAACTTCCGGTAGCAAAGCCGTGCGTGCAGCGTGATCTTGTTGCCGGCGTTTTCCGGAATGTGCACGCGGTAATGGACGGTGTCGGCCGCGCCCGGAGGAATCAGGCGCACATAGACGACGGCGCGCGTCGCCCAGGCATTTCGTTTGTTGATGGGATTGCCGTGGGCATCGATCTGCAGTGAGCGGTAGAAGTGCGCACCCTTCTCCACTGGACCCTTGCCGTTGTCTCCAACCTCCCCGCTCCAGAAGACGGTCTGCCCCTTGTCGTCGGTGCCTTTCAGTTCGATCCAGGTGTCATAGGCATCGACCGTTCCACCCGGGAAGAAGTGTCCCAGCTTTTTGGTGCGCACCACCACGTCCACGCGCACCGTGTCGCCGCGACGAACCGTCGGTTGTAGGCGATTCAGGGGTGCGGTTACGGGCGCAACTTCCCGAACCATTCCCGGAGCTGCTTTCACTTCGGCTTCTTCCCCAACCGCGAACGTTGTCGACAGTTCTGTTTCCCCAGATGTGCCTGCCTTGGTTTCGGCTTGCGCCGGAGAGAGCGCGAAGATGTCGACGCTCATAATTCCACTTTTCAGGAAGTCGATGGTAGCTTTCAGTTGATCGGCATCGCCATTGGCCACAGGCAAAGCGGTATTTGCGGCCGGGAATCGGTGCGAGTGTACGTTGCCGGCAATATTGCCCATATCTTTCGAAGGCGTGAGCGGCATGTGGCAGTCGGCGCACTGCTGGGATTTCTTCGGATAATAAAAAGACCGGGCCCCTTGACCCGAAACTCCGCTCGCCTGCCAGTTGTCGTACTCGTTGAATCCCCGGAACCAGCGGTAGCTGTTCACCGGCACATCCAGGTGAACCTTGTGGCATGACGAGCAAAACTCAGCCGTCTGGGTCCTCATGAAGGGCTTCAAGAACGCTCGGCGGTGAGGCTCCGGATTCAGCTTCACGAGGAAATCGTGCATGTAGCGGACAATCGGATTCTTGCTGGCTGCCAGCTCGTGCAGTTCGGGGTATTCCAAGTAAAAATCGCCCTGACCCATCGTGCTTTTCACAGCGGCGATGGAGTGGCACATCATGCAGCCCAGCCCGGCCTGTGCCGGCGGCGTGTGCACGATCTGCTTGATGGGCGTGTCCATCAGGCCCGCGTAAAGAACCGCCGGATCGTGACAGCCGCCGCACCACTTCGAGGGCTTGGTGCCGATGGTGTCCTGCATGTACTCAATGCTCTTGCGATACCACTGATTGTTGAACGACGAGAAGTGGTGTACGGAGCTGTACCACTGGTTGTAGATGTCTTCATGGCAGCGCTTGCAGGAATCGGACTCCATGAAGAACTTGCTGGGAATTTTTCGGCCGCCGTACACCTGGGCGGAACTTGGGAAAAATGGACCTTGAGGTCCATCACCCTCGTGATCCATGCTCAGGGGCGGCATGGTTGGATTCTCGATGCGGGCATGATTCACCCAACGCGCTTCTCGCGAATAGCGAAGGCCAGCACCGATGGCCGCCAAAACAGCGAAGCAAATTGCAAGCCGAAGAACCGAGCGGGCGGCTCCCGCGCCAACCAATCCGCGCTTTCCCAAACGCCCGGCGAGGAGAAATCCAAGTGCGGCGACGCTCACGACTATGTGCGCGTACAGCCAATTCCATTCCGATCGAGGTGTGCCGGTATGAATCAGCCAGAGACCCAATCCGGCACCTGCAAGAAAGAGAATCCATCCTCCCCAGGAGAGCCAATTGCAGTCGCGAGTGAGACGCTTAAAGAGAGGAAGGACAAGAATCACGGTGGCGATTCCGCCAACCGCATGCAGAAGCACGATGACCGCGTAGGTCACGTTCTGCTGCGGAAATCCGTACAAGTAGATAGCAGAAACCGTCAGCAGAGCGATGAGGACGAACAGCAATTTTTGCCAAAAGGAAATTTGTGCGGATGCCATGCTGGATCAATCCCGGAAATCGTCTATTCCGCCCACAACTCAACAGAGACGCATAGCGATGATCGGAAAGTGTAATCCTCTGATTCTGGAGGGGTAATAGTATAAAAAGACTATCGGCAGCGAGCTTACATAATTGGTGGCTAGGCTAGTGGATGGGCGCCTTTTGGAATCCTCCGCATTCGCGCTCGACCTCAGCTGCGACTTCTAGAACCAATTCCTCCTCCCACGGCCTTCCCACAATTTGCACGCCAATGGGGAGGCCCTCTGGCGATCGGCCGACCGGAACAACGGCTGCGGGATTACCCAACAGGTTGAACCACTCGGTGTAGCTCCACGCATCCAGATACTTCACCGTTTTATCTTCCACCCTCCAGACACGCTCGCCATGGTGAAACGCCGGGATCGCTGCCGCGGGGCACAAAAGGACGGGGAATACCTGCATCTGCGCCAGAAATTGGTCGCGCAATTGGTCGCGCTGCAGCCAAGTGTGCAGCAGCGTGTGGCCGGTGTGCGGCGGTTCCGATGCGACCCAATCCAGAAATTCGCGCAGGATCGGAGAAAGCTCGGATTCATGTCCCTCGGTTAAGGGCCCAAGGATCATGCCTCCGGCGGTGCCAAAGAACTTCCACCACAGGTCTCGCGCTTGTTCGAGGCCCTCGGGGCGAAACGGAATGACTTGTAGTCCTGCTCGTGACAATCCTTCAGCGACAGCGCGAACTGCGGCGCGAGTTTCGGAAGTCACTGGAGTCCGGCCATCATCTTCGAAATACCCGATGCGGATTTGCTTGAGATCGTCTCTATGGATCTTTCGTAAAGGCACAGGAGCGGAGGAAGGATCGCCGTCATCTGGGCCGGCGATGACTTCAAAGAGGATCTGCAGATCACCCACCGTGCGCGCCATGGGCCCAACCACACCGAGCAGCGCGAATGGTCCCGCCGACACAGGAAAATGTCCGGTTGAGGGAATGCGGCCCGGAGTGGGCTTGAGTCCGCAGATTCCGCTGAAGTGGGCAGGCACGCGGATCGAGCCACCACCGTCACTGCCGACGCCACCCGCGGAGCAACCGGACGCGATTGCGGCGGCTTCGCCGCCGCTGGATCCGCCTGCGGTGCGCTCGAGGTCCCAGGGATTGTTAGTGCGGCCGTAAAGAAGGTTATCTGTCTCCCACGCCATAAGGAGTTCCGGCGTATTGGTGACGCCCAGCACAATCGCTCCCGCAGCTTTCAGGCGTGAGACCAGGACGGCATCCTTGGCGGCGACATGCCCAGCGCGCAGTTTCGTTCCAGATTCGCAGCGAAGTCCCGCCACTTCGAGAGAGCTTTTGATGCTAATGGGAACTCCGTGCAGCGGACCATTGAATTCTCCGCGTGCGGCGGATGTCTCCAGAAGCTGTGCTTCCCGCCTTGCGCGAATCTCGTCGATCTGCACGAAGGCGTTGAGGCGAGGATTGAGATGTGCGATCCGAGATAGATGGGCATCCACCAGTTCGACCGGAGAGATCTGCCTTTTGCGGATTTGTTCTGCCATGGATGAGGCAGAAAGGAAAGTGAACTCATTCATTGTGGAAAGGCGTCGCCTTGCTAGAAACGGGAGTCTAGCATGCAGGACGGGTAGCGCCGGCGTGTCGCCGACTGTTCTGAAGATAACCTGCCCGCGGGTGTGGGCGGGACGCCCACACGACAGCCGCCGGGACGGCGGCGCTACAAACGGCCCGCCTCGCCGCTAGGTCCATCGCTTGAAGAAGTGATGGGATTGGCTACTGTGAGATGGGAATACCTGCAAGAGCGTCACCCTCTATGGAGCGTATATCGACGTGGAGCCATTGGTTCGACTCATATCGCCCATCCAGACGCAGCTTCAGGTAGTTGTCGGTCAAGGCTTCGGTAGTCACTGGCCGACTTGAATTCTCGTCTGCAGAGGCTCCGCAGCTTGCCGCGCGGAGAGTGATCGCCGGCACGCTCTTCCCCACGAAGGAGCGCATGAAAGCGCGCTTCTTTTCTGATGCTAATTCCCGTAGGACGCGGTTCCGCTCGCGAGCGACGGGTGCGGCGACCTGGTTTGGCATCCCCGCGGCGGGGGTCCCGGGTCGTGCCGAGTAAGTGAAAACGTGCAGGTAAGTGAGGGGCAGGCTCTCGATCACGCGACGCGTTTCTTCGAACTCAGCATCGGTCTCGCCGGGGAAGCCGACCATCACATCGGCGCCGATGGCAGCCGTGGGCATCGCAGCGTGGATCTTCTCAATCTTCTCGCGATAATGCCACGGACGATATTTGCGATGCATGCGACGAAGAACCGCATCACTGCCCGATTGCATGGGCGCGTGAGCATGCTTGGCGATGCGCGAAGAATGAGCGGCCAGGGAAATCAACTCATCGGTCCAATCCATGGGCTCGACGGAAGAGATACGCAGCTTTTCAAGAGTTGAATCATCAAGAATAGCACGGATGAGAGTGGCAAGCCGAAGGTTGTTACTCGCAACCGAAAAATCCCGTCCCCAGCGCCCCAGATTGATTCCGGAAATCACAAGTTCCCGATAGCCGGACGCCACCAGAGTGTTCACTTCGCGAAGAACATCCTCCAACTTCAAGGAACGGCTCTGCCCTCGCACGTAGGGAATGACGCAGAATGAGCAGCGGTTGTCGCATCCGTCCTGCACTTTGAGATTGGGGCGGGTACGATCGTTGGCGGCGTCAAAGACGGGAGCGGCGAGGAGTTCGGTATGCGCGAAGATGTCGGAGACGTGGATTGAGTTCTCGATTCTCAGTTCCCGGTTCTCAGTTAGCAAGGCAGTCAGGGGAACAAAAGAGCGAGGGTTTGACTGGAGCAGCGATGAGATTTGTGGCGAGAAGTTCAGATCCGGCGTGGCGGCGGCACTCTCTAACTCCAAAACCGTCAGTTCTGCTAGTTGATGCTTGTGTGAATTGCCGATAACTTGTGTAACTCCAGGCAGCGATGCGAGTTCGTCAGGTGAGCGTTGCGCGTAGCAGCCGGTGACGACGATCCGAGCCTGGGGGTTCGCGCGGTGAACCCGGCGGATCGCAGCACGGGCATCCTGGTCGGCCGCGGACGTGACCGTACAGGTGTTCAGGACAACGATTTCCGCATGGGCTGGATCGCCGGCACGCTCCAGCCCGCAGTCCTCAAATTGACGCTCGATTGCGGCACCGTCCGCCTGAGTCGCCCGGCAACCAAAATTCTGTACGTAAAAGCTGGCCACGGTACTATAGTAGCAGCGCACCGCGGCTCGAAAGCGACTGGAAGATTTGCGCACCCTACGTGGGTGCGCCGCTGTTTGCTAGGCCGCTGTTCGACGGGCTCTTGGATTGGAATTTGAGGGCGTGGGAATGCAGCGGCGAGTTTTATTGGTCGATGATGATGCGGCGGTGCTGGCGACGCTAAAAGCAGTCCTCGAGCTGAACCTCTTTGATGTTGATACTGCCACCTCGGGAACCGAGGCGCGTCAGAAGCTGACGTCTCAGGAGTACGACATCGTCATTACCGACGTTCGCATGGAAACGGAAGACGCTGGCTTCGAAGTGCTGCGCGTGGCTCATGCACAACGCAATCACCCTGCCACGGCGATTCTGACAGCCTATCCGCCGCAGGATGAACGCTGGAGGCAGGAACCGGTGGAATCCTTCCTGGTAAAGCCCATTGCAACCCGCCAACTCGTCCAGCAACTGGAGACGTTACTCTGCCGCCACGCCAAGGAAGAAGAGCCGCGGCCCGGCGAGAACGCACTCTGAAGAAATTCAGGAAAAAGGGCGAGAAACACCCCGCGCGTACGTGGATGTCAGCGTATGCCCGCGTTACGCCCATTCGCTTCGCGGACCATTCTGAAAGACGTACAGAACCTGATTCTCAGGCTGTAGCGGCTTGCTGTCGCTTTTGCTGGAAGCATTCGCGGCAGAAGACCGGTCTTCCTTGCGTCGGCTTGAATGGAACTGTGGTCTCCTTGCCGCACTGGGAACAGGTAGTCCGTGTTTCCGTCTTGTTGGGAACCTGACCGGGCGTGGGCGCACCCAATACGGAAACTCGCTTTGCCTTACACACCTTGCAGCGTTTTGGTTCGTTTTTGAACTGCTTATCGTGGAAGAACAGCTGTTCGCCTGCAGTAAAAATAAAATCGGACCCGCAGTCGATACACTTGAGTACCTTGTCCTGGAATTCCATCCCTCACCCCATTCCCCGCTCGCCTCCCGTTCGCTTGAGAAAGCTGAAGCGCCTTCTGTACGCGCGAGTGCGATCAGAGTCTTTAAGCACCCCCCCTCGAAGATTTCCCTGGATTCGGCCCAACCTGCGGGTCAAGCAGGTTTCACAGCTTTAGAAGGAAACGCCGTACCGGACGTTGGAGGAAGTCCAGCGCTTCCGATTGCGAGACGCGGGGAATAGAAATGGGTCGCCGCCCGAGACGGCGACCCATGGCTTGTCAGTCTTGCTCCTTACGAGCTTTTTTGCGACTGCGTTTCCGTGCCAAGGCTTCCTTGACACGTTTTTTTTCGCCGGGCTTCAGGTAAAAGGAGTGGCGCTTAACCTCCTTGATAATATCTTCCTGTTGCACCTTACGCTTGAAACGTCGCAGCGCATTTTCGAGGGATTCGCCCTCTTGAATTCTGACTTCCGCCAAACTTACTACACCCCCAAACTCGTCCCGTTGGACCCGATAGTTATTGCAACATTCTGCAGGCAAGTCAAGGGGGAAGTCAAAGTTTCACCCAATTCCTACCGCGCACTCTGTTAGTCAGCTTCGAACTCTCCTCCATATGCAGTAGACCAACGTGAACTCATTTAGAAGATCAAACGCAACGCCAATTGAATCTGGCGCATAGGCACGAGTCACTGCCGAAAGATTGGCAGGCCTGCGATAGTACGCAGGAAAGTGATTGATTCCAATAGTCTTGTCAATCTGCGCAAAGTCGGTGGCGGTGCTTGTGAATCCGTCGTCGGTGATCTGCACGCGGCGGTTGTCGCGATTCAGAGCATTGAACGCTTCCGCCATCAACTCCACCTTGAGGCGAGGCCGCACGTAGAGTCGACGCGTAAGTCGCAAGTCAGTGGTTGCGTAGTCAGGGCCCAAGAAAGCATTTCGTCCGTAACCGGGCAAGCGATCATTCGAAGTGTTGCCATCTTGGTTGGGATCGCCGAAGACGCGCGCGTCCACCGGACGCCCGCAGCCAACGGTCACGACACCGGAGAGCTTCCAGTCATTGAAAAGCCGCGCGCGCACTGCGTGCTCACGTCCGAAGGGCTGCGGCTCCCCGATCCAGGAAAGCGCGAAACGGTGACGTTGATCCGTGACACTCGGGCCACGCTCGGAACTGGTGGAGTAAGAATTCTGCACTGTGACCGGACGGCCGGCGACGAGCGCATCCTGACCGTCGTCGGTTGCATGGGCAAACGTGTATGCAAGCCGGAAGCAAAAGCCGTTCGTCATACGGCGGCGCACGGAGAGAGTCGCTCCGTGATAGACGCTCGACGCCGCGCTCTCAAACTGGTTGATCGCACCTAGAGTGGCAATCGGGCGCGCGAGCGGATTAATACAAGGAGGAAATGGACACGTCATCGAGCGAGTCATCTGCCAGGTGGAAAACGAAGGAACACTGTAGTAGGTGTCCAGAAAGTTTGTTCCTGATTCGTCGTAAACGGGGTAGGTCACGTCGGTTGGCGCCGGAAGATTCACGTCGCGCGCGCGAATCAGATTCTGGCCGTGCACATACATGTAAGAAATGCCCGCTGCGAAGCGACTCGCCAACTCGCGCTCCAGGTTCGGCTGGAGCAAAGTTGAAACTCGGTGGGCCGCGGGACGACCAGCGCAAAACGCAATTCTTCTCTCAGAAGGCTTTCCTTCGCGCACTTTGCGGTTCCTTTGCGATCTTTGCGGTTTCGGCTTTTCTCCATGCGCTCTGCGATATCTTGTCCGCGCCCGTGCTACAAGAGTTCTGGATTTCCCCGGTCCCATTCGTGTTCTAATACCGCTTCGCAGCCAGACATCGTTCGAAGGAGACAGTCTTCATGAATCGAATACTCTTCTTCGCTGCACTTTGCGGAGTGTGCGCGATAGGAAGCGCAATACCGGCCGCAGCTGCCGACAAGCCCGATCGCGCCGTCGCCATTACAATCGACGACCTGCCCGCCGGCGCTGCGAATTCCATGAGTGCGACTGCTATCACCGAGATGACCACGAAGCTGCTCCGCACGCTGCGCGACCAGAAGATTCCCGTCGTCGGATTCGTTAACGAGAAGAAACTCTACAAGCCCGGTGAGGTCGACCAACGTATCGGCGCTCTGCGCATGTGGCTCGACCATGGGTTCGAGCTCGGCAATCACACCTTCGGCCACGCATCGCTCAATAAAGTTGGGCTTGCCGCATGGGAAGACGAGATTATCCAGGGGGAGAGTGTCACGCGACTTCTGCTCGACGAGCACAAGATGAAGCTGCGCTACTTCCGTCATCCCTATCTCGACACCGGCCGCGACCTCGAAACGCGGCGGCACGCCGAAGCTTTTCTGGTGGCTCGCGGCTACCACATCGCTCCCGTGACTCTCGATGCCTGGGACTGGATGTATGCGGGCGTCTACGATGATGCCAGGAAGCGTGGTGATACTGCGCTGCAGGACCAACTCGCAAAGAGTTATCTTTCTTACAGCGACGAGGTCTTTGCCTATGACGAGAAGCTTTCGAAGCAAGTGGTCGGCTACGAACCCAAGCAGATCCTGCTGCTGCACGCCAATCAGTTGGAGGC
>Ga0075434_100000999_pt1 | contig 22949 bp, 22 predicted proteins | sample RhiMethybrSRZTD3_FD_75298 | JGI IMG/M metagenome (GOLD analysis project Ga0075434, IMG submission 75298) | Populus rhizosphere microbial communities from Tennessee, USA - Rhizosphere MetaG P. TD hybrid SRZTD3 | ecosystem: Host-associated > Plants > Roots > Rhizosphere > Soil | place: USA... | reverse complement strand
CGGCGAGCCGCAAACCGGTGAGAGTCGCATGGAGATCCGCGAAGCTCGCCCCGACTAGTGGTCCCGTCGTCGAATACAACAACCCCGGGACGCGAACGAAGTACACCCGCAGCGCCGCCAACAGGAACAGGAAGGCGATCAACCCGGCCAGGTGCCATTGCGCCGACGGCTCCACCGACACCCGGCGTCGCTGCGCGACGACGTCCTGACGCAGCACGTACAGCACGACGGTCGCGATCAGCGCGGCGATCGTGAGCACCGTGAGAAAGCCGATGGCGCTCGCCACCACCGGCAACGTGAACACGTAGTAACCGACGTCCTTGCCGAAGACCGGATCCGAAACGCCGAACGGCGTCCGGTGCAGGAATTGGAGTACGCCAAGCCACCCGGCCGTGGCTGCCAGGCCAAACAAGAGCGCCGGGCCGAGTGCCGCCGGCAAGGTCAGGCGGCGCAGCAGCTGCGTCACATCCAGGGCGGCCCCCTGGTTGAGACGAAGCACCAGCGGCTCTGGAAGAACGCCCCGCTGCGCGAACCGCAGGTTGGTATAGAGGAAGGCGAACGCCACGACGCCGACCCCAACCCCGAGGAGCGTCTTCGCCACCAGCCGGGTCGCGAACACGCGCTCGTAGCCCAGGGCTCGGAACCAGGGCCACTGCGCGGCGAGCGTGACCAGATTGGGCAGAAGCAGCACGAGGAGGACGACCACGAAGGCCCAGACGAGCAGGCGGCTACGGCGCGGTCGAGCAGGTCTCAGACGAGGCGACATGGGGCGAGCGGTCATGCGACTAACCTAACCCCCAAGCGTGATCGGCGACTCGTATGCCGTGACAAAGCTGGGGTATCACTTCTGCCACACCGCATATCCATCATTCCGCAGCTCGCGCGCCAGTACCCGCTCCATCCGCTGCGCCTCCTTGTACGGAAGCGGGTTCAACTCGGCGTAGAGATCGGGTCTCAGTCGCACACCGTAGCGGCGCACGTAACTGTTGTCCTTGACGCCGTAGCGATGCCGGTCGAACCGGATCGCGGGATCGAGACCCGTCATTCCGACATAGAGCGGCGGCTTGCGGGCGTCGTGGTGGGGATTGGCAGCGCGATACTTGGCGTGGCGCAGCACCGCCCGATCGAGCTCGATGACGTAGACGTGATGACGGGCGGGCATGAGTTGTACCAGGCTAACCCTCCCTCCGTGTCGATTCCAGGCAGCCTCGTTCGACGTATCCTTGGGCAGTCAAACCATTCATTCCAAGGCCGAGGTTAACCTACGGCGGCTACGGCGGCGGCCTGCCATCCACGAACGTTGGCCCCGGCTGGATCTGATCGACGCGCCACATCAACCATCCCTGCGGCGTCCGAATCCACGACTCCCGTTGCACCACCGAGGTCCGGATTTCGTGGAGCGTGCCGTCGGGGAATCGCTGCTGCCGGACCGTCCGCTGATCGACCAAGGCGAGCGCGGTATCGCCCGAACGGAGAGGGCAAGGAGCGGAATCATGTGTAAGTTCGACGCACGCGACGACCGAAGGGTTGCGCGACTTGCTCGAGGAGGATCTCATGAAACCGAACGCGCTGTTACGCATCACGTCGCTGCTCACGGTCCTGCTCGCCACGCTGCACCTGACGAGCGACATCGTCGGCGGCGAGGTCATAAGGCCGGGAGGGTTTCTCACCGTCACGCTCATCCTGGTCGTCTGGCTATACGCCGCGCTGGTGCTGGCCGAGCGGCGATCGGGGCACATCATCCTCCTCGTCGGGTCGCTGCTGGGCCTCGGCATCCCGTTTCTCCACCTCAGTGGGCCGCGCGGTTTTGTCGGCCGCGACTTCCTCTTCGTCTGGACACTCCTCGCCCTCGGCGCTTCCACCGCCTTCTCCCTCATCCTCTCGGTACAGGGACTGTGGAGCCTCAGAAAGGGCCGCAGCATCCCCAAGTAGCAGATCCCTTCCTCTTATTTCCCCCTGCCCAAAAGCAAGCGAGCCTGTCATCCCTTCGCTACGCTCAGGGCAGGCTCTGAGCGAAGCGCGCGGAACGCGCGCGTAGCGAAGGATCTGCTTTGGGTGATAGGATGTCATCCCATGATTACCAGCCTGCTACTCCTCCTACAACTCGGCACGCCGCCCGTCTACGACCGCGTGATCCTCGGCGGACACGTGATGGATCCGGCTTCCCAGCTCGATGGGGTCCGCAATATCGGACTCTCAGGCGGTCGCATCGCCGTCATCACGACCGAAGCGATAGTGGGCCGGGACACGATCGACGCCCGCGGCCTCGTCGTCGCCCCGGGCTTCATCGACCTCCACGCCCACGGACAGGCGCCTGAGACCTATCGGTACTATGCCCTGGATGGGGTGACGACAGCGCTGGAGCTCGAGCTGGGCACGGCCGACGTCGCGGCCTGGTACCGCGAGCGCAGTGCCGGCGAGCTCGTCAACTACGGCGTCTCGATCGGCCACATCAAGGTCCGGATGGCGGTGATGCACGACTCCGGTACGCGGATGCCGGTGGGCGACGGCGCCTATCGCGCCGCGTCGCCTGCAGAGATCGCCGAGATCGCACAACGGATCGAGACTGGTCTCCGCGACGGCGCGGTCGACATCGGCGCAGGGTTTCCCTACACGCCCGCGGCTACGCGCGATGAGCTGTTGGCCGTGTTCCGCGTCGCCGCAAAGACGAAAACGCCCATCCACGTGCATATTCGCCCGAGCGTTGCCGGGCTCAAAGAAGCGCTTGCGCTCGCCGACGAAACCCATGCCCCACTGCACGTGGTGCACATCAATAGTGCCGGCCTCGCCGATACGCCCGCGATGCTCGAGATGATCAGAGAGGCGCGAGAGCGAGGACAGGACGTGACGACGGAAGCGTATCCGTATGATGCGGGAATGACGGAGATTCAATCCGCCACGATCCAGGACGTCTATAAGACTGCTCCCGATGCGCGCCTCGCCGAGTTGGAGTGGCCGCCGACGGGCGAGCGGTTGAATCGGGAGAGCTTCGAGCGTTACACCCGGATCGGCGGTCCCGTCGTGGTTCACACGAACACGGAGCAGATGGTCACCGTGGCGATCACCAGTCCACTCACCATCATTGCGAGCGACGCATACTGGCAAAACGGCTTGGGTCATCCGCGGACCACGGGGACGTTTGCGAGGGTGCTGGGCCGCTACGTCCTCACCCCCTGTCCCCCTCTCCCTTCGGGAGAGGGGGGACGATGCGCGGGGGTGAGGCTCTCCCTGATGGACGCGATCCGCAAGATGACGCTGATGCCGGCGCAGCGACTCGAGGCACGCGTGCCGGCGATTCGGCAGAAAGGGCGCCTGCGTGCCGGCGCGGACGCGGATATTACGATCTTTGACCCAGCGACGGTGATCGATCGCTCGACCTACCGGGAGCCGTCGCTCTCGCCGATCGGCATTCAACACGTGATCGTGAACGGGGTGTCCGTGGTCGCGAACGGCCAGGCCGTCGAGGGCGTCGCGCCCGGCAAAGCGGTACGCGGGGAGGGACCAAGATGACCGTGCTGCGTGACCCATCGCGCCGCGACTTCCTGGCCGCGTCGGCGATCAGTCTCATCGGACTCGCGCTTGGCTCGCGCGACGAGGCACAGATGGAGAGTGATCTTCTCTACGTCGGGACCTACACCGAACGCACCCAGTCCGAGGGGATTTATCTCCTTCGCATGAACCGAAGCTCCGGGGAATTGCGGCGCGTCGGCTCGGTAAACGCCGGCGCGAACCCGTCCTTCCTCGCCATCCACCCGAACGGGCGCGTGCTCTACGCCGTCAACGAGCTCGAGCAGTACCAGGGGAAACCGACTGGTGCGGTGAGCGCCTTTGCAATCGAGAGGAATAGCGGCGCGCTTACCAGATTGAACGAGCAGCCGTCGGGAGGTGGCGCGCCGTGCTACCTGAGCGTGGAGCGAAGCGCGCAAGTCGTGCTCGTCGCCAACTATGTCGGTGGCAGCGTCGCGATGCTGCCGATCCAGGCCAATGGCGCACTCGCGCCGGCCGCGTCCGTGGTGCAGCACACGGGAAAAGGACCGAACGCCGATCGTCAGGAAGCGCCGCACGCCCACTGCATCCTGCCCGATTCATCCAACCGCTTCGTGCTCGCCGCAGACCTGGGCGCCGACCGCGTGTTCGTCTATCGTCTGGACCTGGACGGCAAGTCGCTGCGCCATGCCGAGGGCGGCGACGCGGTGATGCGTCCCGGCGCGGGCCCGCGCCACCTCGCCTTCCACCCCACGCTGCCGCTGGTGTACGTCGCCAACGAGCTCGATTCCACGGTCGCCACGCTGCGGTTCGACGCCGAGCGCGGCGCACTGTCTCCGCAGGGCACGAGCTCGACACTGCCGGCTGGGTGGACCGGCACGAATTACCCGGCCGACATCCACGTCGCGGCCTCCGGGCGCTCGTTGTACGTGTCGAACCGCGGCCACAACAGCATCGCGGTGTTCTCCGTGGCGGAATCCACGGGCGCGCTGGCGCTCGACCAGGTGGTCCCCACGGACGGCGATTGGCCACGCAATTTCAGCCTCGATCCCTCCGGGCGCTGGCTGCTCGTCGCCAATCAGCGCTCCGACTCCATTGTCGTGTTCGGGCGCGATCCGGAGACGGGCAAGTTGACGCCCACGAACCAGCGCATCGTGATACCGAGTCCGGTCTGCCTGCGGTTCTCCTGAGCGCCGCTGGCTCTTCCTTGACCACCCCCGTTCAGTCACAAACGCACGATCTCCGCCGCGTCATCGGCTTCGCCGGCGGCACGGCGCTCATCGTCGGCATCACCATCGGTGGCGGGATTTTCCGGAAGCCCCCTACTATCGCGGGGCTCGTCCCAGATCCGCTCGTCATCATGGGACTCTGGACGGCTTTCGGTCTGGTGAGTATCTGCGGAGCGCTCGCGGTGGCGGAGCTGAGCTCGCTCTTGCCGCGGCCCGGCGGCGTATACGTGTTCTTGCGCGAGGCCTATGGCGATGCCGCCGCGTTCGTATTCGGCTGGTTGTATGTCCTGGTCACGACACCCACCGCCGTGGCCGCGCTTGCCACCGTGTTCGCGGAATTCCTGCTCAACCTGCTCGGCATGCCGGTCGCCGCCAAGGCAGTACAGATGATCGCGATTGCCGCCATCATCACCCTGACGGGCGCCAACGTGCTTGGGGCGCGCGTAGGGGCAGCCGTGAGCGAAGTGACCACCCTGGTGAAGGTGACTGCCCTGGCGGCGATCATCCTCGGCGCGTTTCTGTTGGGCCACGGCAATCTTTCCAACATGACCGAGCGTGGCGTCGTCGAGGGCGGTGGACTCGCTCGCGCGGTGGCGTCGGTCTTCTGGACCTACGACGGCTGGATTGCCGTCAGCATGATCGCGGGCGAGGTCCGAGCCCCCGAACGACTGATGAAGCGGATCATCATCGTCGGGATGCTGGTCATCGTCACGCTCTACATCGGCGCGAACCTCGCCTACCTGTACATGATGCCGGTCAGCATCATGGCGCAGCAGAAGGAGGCGATTGCGCGGACCGTGATGACGGCGATCGCGGGACCCGCCGGTGGCGTCCTCATCCTGCTCGCGATCATGACGAGCGTGTTCGGCGCGCTCAACGGCAACCTGCTCGCCAAGCCGCGCGTCCCCTACGCGATGGCGCGCGACGGCCTGATTTTCTCTTTTCTGGGGGATACCCATCCGCGCTGGGCCACGCCGTGGGCGGCGCTCGTGATCCAGGGTGCGGTCGCGGTTATCATGGTCCTCGTCCTCAGGGACTTCGATACGCTCACGACCTACTTCGTGGTCGTCGAGTGGGCGGCGCTGATCTTTGCCGTCGGCGCGGTGTTCGTCCTGCGTCGCAAGATGGCTGACGCGCCGCGGCCGTACCGTACGCCTGCCTATCCGTGGGTGCCGCTCTTGTTCGTGGTTGGCACCGTCGTTGGCGTGTCGGCCATCGTCTGGGGAGAGATCCAGGTCGGCAATTTTTCGCCGGTCTATGGCCTCGGCATTGCGGCAGGCGGATTCCCCGTTCATTACCTCTGGAAACGATTGACGAGGAGCCCTTGAGAAACGCCATTCTGACCGAGCAGGCACCCAAGCCGATGGGTCCGTATTCGCAGGCCATCCTCGAGGGAGATTTCATTTTTGTCGCCGGACAGGGACCGATCAATCCGCTCACCGGGACGCGAGAGCCCGGGGACGTGCGGTCGGAGACGAAGCGGACGTTTGAGAACCTGCGGGCGATCCTCCAGGCAGCGGGCTCGTCACTCGATCACGTCGTCAAGTGCAACGTGTACCTTCGCGACATCAACGATTTCGCCGCGATGAACGAGGTGTACGCGACGTTCTTCACGGCGCCGTTTCCGGCCCGCACCACGATTCAGGCGGGCGCGCTGCCGGGCGGCATCGCCGTCGAGATCGAGTGCATCGCGAGGAAAGCGCGATAATGGACGCGCTCGACCTCGACACCCCCGCCCTCTACGTCGATCTCGACGTCCTCGAGCGCAACATCGCGCGGATGCAGGAGCGATGTCGCGCGTGGGGCGTCGCGCTCCGGCCGCACGTGAAGACCCACAAGATCCCCGAGATCGCCCAAATGCAGCTCGATGCCGGCGCCATCGGGATCACGGTCGCCAAAGTGGGCGAGGCGGAGGTGTTGCCGGGCGACGATGTGCTGGTCGCCTATCCCCTCTTGAAGCCGAAGCTGCCGCGCTTGAGAGAGCTGGCGAAGACTCGAGCGCTGACGGTGGCGGTCGATTCCGCCCTAGTCGCTCGCGACCTCCAGGGGATTGCAACGCTGGTAGAGATCGATGTCGGCGTGGGCCGCTGTGGCGCGCAGTCTCCCGAACAGGCGGTCGTGATCGCGCAGGCGTGCTCGGATTTCCAGGGAATCTTCTACTGGCCGTCGTGGCTCGACGAGGCAGGGTTCCGGGCTGCGTGCGTCAAGATCGACGCCGTGCTCGAGGCGCTCGCCGCGGCGGGTTTGGAGGCGAAGATTGTTTCCGGCGGTTCGACGCCCGGGGCCGCGAAAACTCCATTGATTCCGCAGACCACCGAAATCCGACCTGGCACCTATGTCTTTTACGATGCGAACAGCCTCGCGGCGCAGCTCTGCGAAGAAGCGGACTGTGCGCTCCGCGTGCTCACCACGGTCGTCAGCACCGCAGTGGCGGGCCAGTGTGTGATCGACGCCGGGTCAAAGACGTTCTCGAGTGACCAGACGGTCGGTATCGGAACGTTCGGCCATTTCATCGGACGCCCCTGGACCATGCGCAAACTGAATGAGGAGCACGGCTACGTGGAGCCTCACCCCCTGACCCCCTCTCCCCTTCGCTCCGCTCAGGGCAGGCTCTCCGGGAGAGGGGGAACTAACGGTGAGTCCCGAGATGGCAATGCGCCACCAAACGTTGGAGAGAAGGTCTGGGTGGTACCGAGCCATGCTTGCGCGACGGTCAACCTGCACGACGAAATCGCGTACGGGCGGCGCGGCCGAGTGGAAGGAAGTTGGGCGGTCGCGGCACGTGGGAAGGTTCGCTAGAACCGCAGGTGACATCCTCTCAAGGGCGCCACGCCGGACGATCGAGATTCGTGAAATGGGGCAGGTCCATGACCAGACCATCAGCGACGCGAATGACCTGCAGGTGCTCGTTTGGCCCGCGGGCGATGATCCAGTCGCCCGCCGGGGACCAGTCGAACCCTTGATAGTAATTGACCCCGACGGGAGTGAGCTGACGCAGTCCCGAACCGTCCGGCCGGACGACCCAGATGCCCTGCCCCTGAATCACGTACCCGATCAGTGAGTCATCGGGCGACCAGTGGGGCGTCAACGCAGACGGCGCCAGGGAGTCGACGACGCCCGACTGGACGTGCAGCAGGAACAGACCGAGCAAAGGATAGCAGCACCGATTGCTGGCGTACGCGACGAGCAGCCCGTCGTTGGTGGGAGCGGGTTGGCCGTCCGAGTTATAGGGGTCGATGACCGGACCGACGCGGGCCGGACTCGTGCCGTCCGGCCGGACACGCCAGATCGCCTGATTCTGAATGTCGGGGCGCCCGCCGAAGTAAATCCACTGGCCGTCACCGCTGTACTGTGGCCGGTACTCCGACAACAAGCCGGTTGAATCCGTGATCAGGCGCCGTGGCGCCGCGACGAGGTCGGAAACAAACAGCCAGGAATCGTAGTCACTCGACGAAAACACCAGCGTATCGCCACGCGGATTCCAGTCGACCCAGGCCGCCGCCCCCACCCCCGGCACGGGGCGATAGTTGGAGCCGTCCAAATCGACGATCGCGATTCCGGTGGGCGAAATCGCGGCGATGGTCCCTTGCGGCACCACACTCACCCAGCTCGTGTCGGCGTGCCCGGCCGCGTCGCCCACGCGCACGCGGGCTCTGCCCGCCGTTACACCCGACACGGCACCATTCGCGGACACCGTCGCGGCCGCGCTATCGCCTGCGAACGTGATCGCGTCCGCGCGAACGTTTCCGTACCGGTCGCGTACACTGACGCGCAGCGCGAACCCGCGGGAGACGGCGAGCGCGGTATCCGCCGGCTCGCTCACGACGGTCACGGCATTCCCGGGATAAATCGTATAGACCGCGGTGTCGCGCAGTCCCAGGACCGGCACCGTGATCTCGACACCGCCGGGGCCGGCCCTGGGACCCAACGCCACGAGCACTTGCGCCCGGCCGTCGGCGCCGACGGTATCGACACAGGCGATGAGGAGTGGCTCGCGGTCGAGCGGGCCGACGGTGACCGTTGTCGGCGAGACCGGACGATTGTCGATCGGCAGGCCGGCAAATCGCACGACGGCGCCCCGGGCCGGGAGGCCATTCACCAAGCGAACTTCGACGATCAGCGCTTGCGCCGGATGGGTGTCAATCGTGTCGGCGACACCAGCGCCGGCGACGATCGTGAGTCCCGCCGGACCGAGGCCCGGCCCGGCGGGCTCGCGGCAGGTCAGCGCCGCCAGAGGGACAGCGAGCGAGAGTAGCGGGGGCACCACTCGCCGCACAGTTGAGAACATCTGTCGACCAACCTCGATCAGCGGAAATCGGAACGGCGGGATTTGCACCCGTGACCCCTGAACGCCATTGATAATAATCTGCAATTTGCAGGCCGCGCCACACTCGCCAAGGGCATGCCAATTTGCGCGAGTCGCATTCATCCCACCTCGAAATAACTCAGGTTGCTTCGCGATTTCCGAACTAGCTTATTTGCACGGTGACCAAGGATGAAGTGATGTGGTCCCCGTGAGGCTGTCCGTCCTCGCCGCCGCCGTACTCGTTCCGTTCGGCTCAATGCGGGCGCAACTCCCACACCCGGCGGTCCGCCTCGCCGCCGGATTCGGGGTCGATACAGCCGGAGTCCCGAATCATGAGATCTTCACGCTCTGGCGCGCCTATCTCTCCGCTCCCCCAGACTGCGGGCGTCCCAGCGCCCTTTGGTCTCGCGTGGAACAGCAGACGTGGCCTTCTGAGGATCTCTTGTGTACCTACGTCTACCAGGGTTTTACGAATTTCACCCTCGTGCATCTTGCTCCTGCGATAGGCCTGGACAGCACCTATCTGATTCGCACGCTCGTCGCCACTGTCGCCGACTCTTCTCAAGACGTGAAGCCCCTGGCCCTCTACCGCGTGTATGCGACGCGCGAAGGCGGGCGGTGGGTCCTTGCCAACGCTCTCCCCCGCGCGACGCGCGGCTGGAACCACGAGACGATCGGGCGCATCACGTTCGTGTTTCCCCCGAATCGGGCCTTTTCACGGTCCCGGGCTGAGCAGACCGCGGGTTTTGTCGACTCCCTCGCCAGCGCGTTTGACGTGCAACCCCCGTCCGGCATCCGATACTACTTCACCGATGACCTCAGCGAGACTCTGCGCGCAGCTGGTCTTGAGTTCTTTCCGCTTGGTTCCGACACCGTTGGGGGCAGGGCCCAGGCTCCCAATCAGCTTGTGTTCGTCGGCTCCTCGAGCAATGGCGAGGGGTATCGGCATGAAGTCGCCCATGTCGTGCTGCAACCATTTTTGGCGTCGCTCAAGAGTGCAGGGCTCGTGCAGGAGGGGTTGATGACCTGGGTGGGCGGCTCCGCCGGTCTCGATTTCAAGGATCTCCTCACCGGTCTCAGACGCTATCTCGATGCGCATCCCGATCTGACGCTCGAGAGTATCATGACCGACCCGCCGCCACGAGAAGGAGCGCTGGACGTCGGCTACGATGGCTTCGCGGTGCTCTGCAAGATGGTGTACGACGCTGGCGGGCTTCCGGCCATCCGACAACTGGCGGGTGCCGGCCGTGAACCGCGGGGGGTGCTCGGCGCCGCCGCCCGCCTTCTCAAGGTTTCTGAGGGTCAGCTTGATGAGCTATGGCGTCGCCGCGTGGGTGAATTGGCGCGCTAGAATCATGGCGCGCGCTCGCGGATCAGCTTGTCCCCACAAACGCGAACGTCAACGCGTAACGGAGATGATCACCCGCTGATAGCGGGTCAGCGCCGGTGATCCATTGTCTGTCGCCTCGAGAATCAGGTGGATCGTCTGTCCCGCGGCGGCGTCGGCCGGTATCTGCATGTTTGTGGCGAGCGCGGTGGGGTTTGAGAGCGTGACCTGCCCCGGATAGCTGTCCACATCCTTCCACTGCCACCACCGCACCGCCACGGCGTTCCCGTCGGGATCCGATACCGCCCCCTGCAGGCGTATCGTCTCGCCCGCACGAGAGGAGATCCGGGAGCTGCCGCGAATCGTCACGCGGGGCTCATGATTGGCACCGGCGTACGTCGGGGTCACCGACCACAGCAGGCGAGCGGCGAACCCGTTTTGCGCCGCCGGCGTGAAGTTCGGGTCCGGCAACGGTGGTCGTGGACGGGCAGCGGCCAACTCCTGCAATTTGAGCAGGTCGTCGTACGAGTTGATGGTGATCTGCGGTAGCGGGCTCTGACCAGTTGCCGCGGTCGCTGCACTGGTCCCAAGTCCCGCCCAGCCGCCCGGGGTGGCGGCTTCGTTTCCTTGCAGTCCGTTGTCGATCAGGTTGAGATAGGTGAACGTGTCGCCCTCACCGAGGAACGATCCTTTGGCGCGCGGCGGCGTCCAGACGATGTAGCCCATCGCCTTGAGCGAATCGGCGCCGTAACCCGCGAGGCCCAAGTAGTCGAAGATGTCGCCCTGCACCATCTGCTTGCCGTCGCCCCACACCCGGTACAACGCGCCGAACGCCCCGCGGCTCGAGATATTCGCCCGCGTCCAATCGCGGCTGTAGTAGACCGAGTCCTCGGCGCTCACTGTGGCGTGCGCCTCGTAGCCCAGCGCGACGCCGCCTACGCCGGCCGGGAGCAACCTGATGTCAGGCCAGTTCAGGCGGGTGTAGGTCGCGTAGGTGTCGTCCTGATCACCGGAGAGCGAGAGAATCGCTTTGCGCGAGACTTTCTGAAAGACGGCAGGCCACACTTGCGTCCCCCGGTACTGCTCCTCGATCGACTTCAGCGCCCGCGCGATAGTGCTCTGTCCACCCCATGCGAGGAGGTACACGGGGCCCGGTTCGTCGTCTAGAAGCAGCGCCTTGATCAGATCAGAGCCCGGCGTGTCCTTCGAGATGTCCCCGTCGAACTCGACGTTCCCCCACCGGACCTTCGACTGCAGCTCGCTGGGGATCGGGTAATTCGGATTGTGCACCCGGAGGTTCGTGTATACCTGTGCGTAGGTTGCGACGGCGATGTCGATAAAGTGCTCGTCGGCGGCCCAGCGCCACGACGCGCACGGACACAGGTCGAGTCCCCAGCGCGAGTACTCGCGGTTCGGGACCGACAACTTCCTCCCGGTGCCATCGCCTTTCCAGTGGTAGCCGCTCGAGGCGTAAATGAGCCCTTCGGTCCGAAAATCGGAGCTGTACAGCAGATAACGGATGAGGGAGTTCGCGTCGTCCAGCTCGGGGTCCGTGGTGACGACGACACGAGGATGCTGTCTGGCCGAAACGTCAGGTCCACTCTCGATTCGTGGAGATCTTGTCGCGCAGCCCGCCAGGGTTACCACGAGAAGCGCAAACACCCTGGCGGTGGTCATCTCGTGTTCGCGAGCCAGGGCGTGCCGCGGTAGGAATCCGCCACCACCCAGGCGCCCGCCATCAGCACGAACGTCACGACGAACTCGCCCCATTGGAAGTCGTTGACGGCGCCCGCCAACACGCGGGGGACCCACACGATCAGACCGAACAGGCCCATCTGCAGCGTCGAGAGCGCGGCGGCCAGGCGCGGGACCACGCCGAGCGTCACGGCCAGCCCCGCCGCGATGAAGGCGGCGCCGGTGAAGTACGCCCACGCCACGTGCCAGGGCAGCCAACCCGGAATCAGCACCGTCGTCGCATCGACATACATGAAGTGAGCCAGGCCGAAGGGGATCAGGGACAGGCCGTAGAGCGCCCGCGCGATGCGCAGGCCCCGGTCACCGGCGAGGGAGCCGAGGCGTGGCCGGTCGCGGACCCCGGCGAACCAGATGTACAGCACCCATGCCGCCGCGACCATCACGGCCGTCGAGCTGAACGTCCAGGCAACGAGCACCAAGGGAGTCTGGAAGAAGAGGTTGGGCAGTCTCAGGACCAGCAGCCACACCAGGAGCGACGCGAAGAGCACGCGCGCGGCGACGGCCGCGGTGCGCTGCCAGAGCAGTCCGATTCCGCATGCCAGGGAGATGAAGGCACAGAGGTACGCCAGCGCCTCGCGCGCCGGCACCCACGTGGGCACGGGCTGCCACACCTGGACGAAGTCGCCTGTGCTGAGGCCCATGGCGCCGAGCCAGATCATGGCCGCGGCAAAGGCCGCGTGCCCCGCGCTTGCGATGCGGATCGCCCTGCCTTGGGCGCTACTCGAGTTCATGAATGCCTGGCTATGCACTCGTTGTTGGGCCGCCTAAGCTGCGAGCGATCGCCCCCGGCTGCAAGGAGCCGCCCCATGCGTGGTCCCATCGTCTATCGATGGGGCTTGACATCCGGTGGAGCCTCAGGCCACATTCCCATCGTCTATCGATGGGACGCCTATTACCGTGAAACATCCCGATCTCCTCCCCGGCACGCTCGACCTCCTGGTGCTCCGCACGCTCACGGGAGGCGCGCTGCACGGCTACGGCATCGCGCAGCGCGTGAAGCAAGTCTCCGGCGACGTGCTGCAGGTGGGTGAGAGCTCGCTCTACCCCGCCCTGCAGCGCCTGCTGCTCGACGGCTACGTCAAGGCGGAGTGGGGCGCGTCGGAGAACAACCGGCGGGCGCGGTACTACACGCTCACGGCTGCCGGCCACCGGCATCTCGCCTCGGAACGCAAAGAGTTCGAGCACATCGTGGCCGCTATTCGCCTCGTGCTCGCGAACGCCTGAGGCATCACGCGATGCGCTCCCTGCGACGGCTGGCCCGGTGGTGGCGCTTCCGAGCGCACGGCGAGGAGCTCGCGGAGGAGCTCGCGCTGCATCGTGAGGCGATCGAGCGGGACCTGATCGCCCACGGGTACTCGGGCCCCGACGCGCGCGACGCGGCGCGGCGGGCCATGGGCAATGAGACCCTGATGCGCGAGGATGCCCGCGGCGTCTGGCTCTGGCCGTGGCTCGAAGGGGTCTGGCAGGACGCGACGGCGACGCTGCGCGGTCTCCGCCGCAGCCCCGCCTTCACCGCTGGTGTGATGCTCACCTTTGCCCTCGGCGTCGGGGCCAACGCGGCGATGTTCTCGCTCATCGACCGCCTGATGTTTCGTCCGCCGGCGTACATGCGCGATCCGGCGTCGGTGCACCGGGTCTACCTGTTCCGAGTCCGAGACGGCGTGGAGCAGCTCGCCGGCATCGTGTACCCGCGGCATGCCGACCTCGAGCGTTTCACGACGTCGTTCTCGGACTTCGCCGCGCACAGTCTCAGGAGCCTCGCGGTGGGCGTGGGCCAGGACGCGCGCGAGCTGCCGATTGGCGTCGTCAGCGGGACGTTTTTCGGCTTCTTTGACGCCCCGCCGGCGCTCGGGCGTTACTTCGGGCCCGCGGAGGACCGCCCGCCGGCGGGCGTGCCCGTCGCCGTGTTGAGCTACTCGACCTGGCAGGCGCGTTACGCCGGGCGCCGAGACGCGCTCGGTTCGTCGCTGCACATCGGTTCCGCCGTTTACACCATCATCGGCGTCGCCCCCAGGGACTTTGTGGGGCTCTGGCCGCTCACGCCCCCGGCTGCCTTCATCCCGGTCGCGGCGTACGCGGCGAGCGCCACCGACGGCAACTGGCCCACGAATTACGGCTGGGGATTCGGCCTCGCCACCATCGTCCGCCGGCGCGCGGGCGTCACCATCGACGCGGCCAGCGCTGATCTCACCCGGGCGCTCAGGCAGAGCTATCTTGCCCAAGGCTACCCGGAACGCCTCGAGGCGCTCCGCCCGCGCGCGGTCGCGTCATCGATCCTCGAGGAGCGCGGGCCCGATCGCTCGGGCGTAGCGAGAGTCGCAATCTGGCTTGCCGGCGTCACGATTGTCGTGCTGCTCATCGCGTGCGCCAACGTGGCGAGTCTCCTGCTCGCCCGGGCCCTGGCACGGCGTCGGGAGATCGCGGTGCGGCTGGCGTTGGGCGTGAGCCGCTGGCGACTGCTCTCACAGCTCTTCACCGAGAGCCTGCTGCTCGCCACTGCGGGGAGTCTGCTCGGACTCGTCGTGGCGACCTGGCTGAGCGGCATCCTACGGGCATCGTTTCTTCCCGGCACCGCGCCTGCCACGATCGCCACCGACCTGCGAACACTGGGGTTCATGGGGATCGTGACACTTGCCGTCGGTGTGTTCACCGGCATGCTCCCGATGCTCCAGGCACGGCAACTCACGCTGACGGACGACCTCAAGACGGGGGCCCGCGCCGGAACGCATTCCCGCTCCCGTGCGCGCGGCGCACTGCTCGTGCTGCAGGGCGCTCTCTCGCTGGTGTTGCTCGTGGGCGCCGGACTGTTCGTCCGGAGTCTCCGCCACGTCCGCGACGTGCGACTCGGATTCGATGCCGACTCGGTACTGATCGTCGAGCTGGAGATGCGGGACGTGAAGCTCGACAGCGCGGGCACGGTGGCCCTCCGGCAACGGCTCCTCGCGGCGGCGACGACCGTGCCGGGGATCCGGTATGCGAGCCTGCAGCAGGCGGTGCCCATGGCGGGGATGTCGAGCTGGCCCATCTCCGTCCCGGGCGTCGACTCGGTGCGCCAGTTTGGAGAATTCGAATTCAACGCGGTGTCGCCGGACTACTTCGCGACGATGGGAACGCGAATTCTCCGCGGGCGCGCCTTCGAGCCTGTCGACATCCCGGGCGGGGAGCGCGTCATGGTGGTCGGAGCCGCGATGGGCGCCACGCTCTGGCCCGGCGAGGACGCGTTGGACAAGTGTGTCCGTATCGGGCTCCGGCCGGACACCATGCCATGCCGGCGGGTCGTCGGGATCGCCGAGGATATCCATGCCCGTGGCCTCGGCCGGGAGACGCGCAATTTCTACTACTACCTGCCCGCCGCACAGTGGAGGCCGCACGAGGGTGGGTTGTTCGCGCGGGCCAGCGGCGATGCTCGGCAGGCGATCGAGCCATTGCGGCGCCGGTTGCAGGCCGAGATGCCCGGTACCGCATACGTCACGGTGGCGCGGCTCGGGGAAATCGTCGAAGGCCAGACGCGGCCCTGGGTGATGGGGGCCACGCTGTTTACCTCGTTCGGCTTGCTGGCACTGCTGCTCGCGGCCGGCGGACTCTACAGCGTGATCGCCTACCACGTCGCGCAGCGGCGGCAGGAGCTGGCGGTGCGGGTCGCCCTCGGTGCCGCTGCTGGTGACGTGATCAGGCTGGTGGTAAGTGAAGGACTCCGGTTCGCGGTGTCCGGGGCTGTCGTGGGTGGGGCCATCGCGGTGGTCGGCGGACGATGGATCGCGCCACTGCTGTTCAATCAATCCGCGCGCGACCCCGTCGTGTTTGGAACGGTAACGGCCGTGCTCCTGATCGTCGCGGTCGGGGCGAGCTTGATTCCCGCGATTCGTGGCGCGAGGGTGGATCCGAACGCCGCCCTCAGGGCGGAGTAGTCGAGGTTAGCCCACCGCTTTCCTCACGAGCGCGCTGATTCGTGTCTCTTCGGCGGCAGTCAACTGCTTCAGCGCGAAGGCGACCGGCCACACGGCGCCGTCGTCGAGGGTCGCCTTATCGCTGAAGCCGAACGTCGCGTACCGCGTCTTGAACTTCTGCGCGCTCTGAAAGAAGCAGACCACCTTGCCGTCCCTGGCATACGCGGGCATCCCGTACCAGAGTCTGGGCGAGAGAGCCGGCGCGCTGGCTTTGATGATGGCATGGAGCCGCTTGCCCATGGCGCGATCCGGTTCCGGCATCCCGGCGATCTTCGCGAGCACGGCGCCTTCTCCCTCCACCTTGCCCCCCTTCAGCTCCTGGACGTACTCCTTCATTGCGGCACGTTCCTCGTCCGTGAATCCCTTGAACTTCTTGGCGGGCTTCTGCGTGTCCTTCCTGGGGCTCATGGCAACCACTCCAGTTGGCGTTTCACATCCCGAACAGCTTGGCGTACTCGGCGTGCAACCGCTGCCAGCCGCCGAACTTCATGACCTCGGGGCCGACGGTGCGGCCGATAGGAGCTCCGCTGAGAAGGTGATCCAGCACATCGAAGCAAATGTGCCATCCGGCAGCCCCCATCGCGATGTAACGGCGATCGATGTTGGTCCACAGCGTCAGGCGCGTGCCGCCACCATGGGCTTCGAGCTGCCACCGCATATCGAAGCCACCCCAGTTGTACTCGAGCAACCTGGGCGCGTCGGCTCGCGTCACGGTGGTTTCGGTGACGTGCGGCCCCGGCGCTCCCACCGTGGTGAGCATCACCGTGGCGCCAACCGTACCCAGGCTGCCATCGGCGTCAAAGGGAGCCCATTCGCGCAGCTGCGCCGGGTCGGTGAGTGCTTCCCAGACTTTTCCCGGTGCGTGGCGCAGCTCTCGGACGAGAATGAGCGTCCACTTCTCCCCGTCCTTTCGTATCTCTGCCCCGCTTGCCGGACCTGGAGTGTACTGCTCGCGACCGATCATCTTTTGCTCCTGGAGTTCGAGTCAGGCCAGCGGCGTCAGCGCGTACCGCCCGTAGGCCACGAAGGCCACGAGCAGCCCCATCACGGCGGCCCAGACGAACGGATTCGCAGCGACCAGTTTGAGCGACTTCCCTGCGTAGATCCCGGCGACAGCCAAGGTCTCGAGCGCGAGCACGGCGGCTGCGAGCGCGGTCGCGACCGGGACGATCAGCAGGATCCCGCCCAGCATCTCGAGCACGCCGAGGGCACGCCATCCACCGCGCGGCAGCGCGCGCACGTGGTTGGCGAGCTCTTCGACCTTGAAGACTTTGTACGCCCCTCCGGCAAGGTAGAGGAAGGCAAGCGCGGCCTGGAGGACCCATAAGAGGATGTTCATTGTCTTTTCCTCGTCTTCCCTTTCGGTGGTGATTGATCCGTGCGGTCGAGGTGGCGCTCGAGCGCGTCGATACGATCGGACCAGAACCGACGGAACTGATCCAGCCAGTCATCCACCTCCTGGAGCGGCTCCGGCGTCAAACGATAGAGACGGCGTTGCGCGTCCACCGTGGCTTCGACGAAACCGGCGTCGCGCAGCACGCGCAGGTGCTTGGACACGGCCGGCTGCGGCATGCGCAGCCGGCGCTCGATCTCTCCGACGGACCGTTGCGACGAGGCCAGAAGGCTCAGGATCGCGCGCCGGTTCGGCTCCGCGAGGATGGCGAAGGCAGATTCCATGGTCTTAGTATACTATACAGAGCATATACGTGTCAAGACATATACGAAGGCGACAAAAAAGCACAGCGAGCCAAGCGGCTCGCTGAACCTGCACGCCGTATCAGATCCTCACCCCCCGACCTGCCGAAGCAGTCTTTGGATCTGGCGCCACCCGATGAGGATCACGTGGTTATCGGCGAGGGCCTTCCGAAACTCCGGGCTGGAAATGACGTCGACGTCGCGCTGGCGCCACGCGGCATCCCAAACGTCGTAGTTCACGGTAACGGCGCGCATCTCCGCATCGTCGTGCGCGAGATGCACGAAGAGCTCGTTCACGCCGGGCTGCAGATTCCTGATGACGTTGAGGTAGAACTCCTTCCACCGCGCCGGCTCCACGTCATCACCCTCATGTGAGAAGATCGCGTCGGGGAATGGATCGGCGGCGTCGACGTAGGGAAGCAGGTCCCGGAACACCTGCTCATTGCGGGCCATGCGAATCGGCAGTCTGTATTCTCGCGCCACCTTCCGCAGCACGGCGAAGAGCTGGGGCGTGGCATAGAGCGCATGCATGTGCGCATCGAGATGCGTGGGGTCCAAGCCCATGGACCTGGCGCGCTCGATCTGTGCTCGCACTTCGGTTTCGACTTCGTCGGCCTTCGCGTGCCGCACGAATTCCTCGGTGGTGGAATAGAAATACCCGTCGGGCCCGACGAGGCTGGGAACGAGCGTGCGCGGCGTCACGGGTCCCCAGCGAAACGTCTGCCACTCGGCCGTCAACGTCAGATGCAGGCCCAGATCAGCGTCGGGATGCGTCCTGGCGTACGCGGCCACTTCGCCGAACCATGGGGCCGGAACCATCACGGTGGCGGAGGTCACCAGTTTCTGGTCGAGGGCGGAGAAGCTGGCGTCGTTCTCCGAATGCGACATCGCCAGATCGTCGGCGTTGATGATGAGAAGCTTGGAGTCGGCCGGATAGCCGAGGCGCACATTGAGGGGTTGATCGGCATGAGGACGGACCGGCGTCGCCAATAAGGTTGCGACGAGGAGGGCGGCGAAACGCATGCGGACTCCGGAAGTGGATTTAGGAGTTGGATAGGGAGGCGTCCCGAACAGTTGCACCTCCGTTCCCCTCTCATCCTGGACGTGATGGTCGATAACACCCGGCAGCGGGTTGGAACAAGGGACCTAGTCCAGGACCGCGACCGTAACGCCCACACCGGGGAACGAATCCATGCTTGCGAGCTCAGGACCGACCTGCGCCAGGGCAATCGTTTTTCCCAACAGTCTCTCGGGATGCAGCCGTCCTTGGGTGATCAACTCCAGCATCCCGGCGTATTCCCTTGCCTGCAGCCCGTGCGTCCCACGGATTTCGAGCTCCCGCGCGATTACCTGACTCATCGGCACGGGCGGTTCGCTCTCGTCGCCGAGCAGCAGCCCGACCTGGATGTGGCGGCCACGTTTCTTTAGTGAGAGAATCGAATTGCGGCAGGTAGCGGGGCTGCCGAGGGCATCGATCGAGACGTGGGCGCCGCCTCCCGTGATCTCCCGGATCGTGCCCGGTACATCCGCTGTCGTCTTCGCATCGATCACGATTTCGGCGCCACAGGAGCGGGCCAACTCGAGTTTGTCCGCCGCGATGTCGACACCGATCACCCGCGCCCCCTGGGCATGCGCGATCATCGTGGCCGAGAGTCCCACGCCGCCGCAGCCATGCACGGCCACCCATTCACCGGGCCGCGTGCGGCCCTGCCCTACCACGGCGCGGTACGCTGTCGCGAAGCGGCACCCCAACAGTGCGGCGGTCGTGAAGGTCATGGCATCGGGGAGGCGCACCAGGTTCACGTCGGCGTACGGGAGGGCGACGAACTCGGCGAACGTGCCCCAGCCGGTGAAGCCCGGCTGGTAGTAGCGATCGCAGATCTGCTCGTCGCCCGCGCGGCAGCGCTCGCACGTCCCGCATCCCATCGAGAAGGGGACGGTGATCCGGTCGCCCTTTGTCCATTTACGGACGTCTGTGCCGGTCTCAATCACGGTGCCGGCAAACTCGTGTCCCGGGACATGCGGCACTTTCACGTCGGCGTCGTGGCCTTTCCATCCGTGCCAATCGGATCGGCAGAGGCCGGAGGCTCCCACTTTGACGACGACGCCATCGGGCGTGGGCGTAGGATCACGGACGTCGACGAGACGAAGCGGACCTTCGAATTCCTCGTAGCGAACGGCTTTCATTTGCGGCCTGTGGTCAGCGGACGTTAAGGATGGCCTGCCCCCACCACGCGCTCAGCCCCGCCCGACGCCGTACCACGTAGCCGTTCCACATCACGCATTGGCGGTGCTCCGAACATCCGCTTGTACTCCCGGCTGAAATGCGCCGGGTCATCATACCCGACCTGGTATCCGGCTCTGGCGGCGTCGGCCATCCCGGCGAGCAGCAACCGTCGGGCCTCCTGCAGCCGGATCTGCTTCTGGAACTGCAACGGGCTCATCGCCGTGACCGCCTTGAACTGGTGATGGAACGTTGAGACACTCATCCCGAACTGCCGGGCCACCCCCTCGATGCCGAGGGGCTTGCCCTGGTGCGCCCGCAGATGCTCGATCGCGCGCGCGATGCGATGGGTGCGGCCGTCGACCGCGGCGATATGACGGAGCCGCCCACCCTGCTCGCCGAGGAGCAGGCGGTAGATGATCTCACGCTTGATCAGCGGCGCGATCACGGGGAGGTCCTCCGGGGCGTCAAGCAGGCGGGTCAACCTCACCACCGCGTCGAGCAGGTCGGCGTCGAGCAGGCTCACGGCCAGAGCCTTGATGTCATCGTCGGGTTCTGCCGCGAACAGGCCGGTCTCGACGAGGACGGTCGAGACAGTCGCGGGATCGAGCACCAAGCGCACGGCGAGGTAGGGACAATTGGCCGTCGCCTCGACGATGTGACCCACCACCGGAACGCCGACCGAGATCAAGAGATACCGATCGGCATCGTAGCGATACCGCTCCCCACCCAAGAAGATCTCCTTGCTCCCCTGGGCCACCACGCACAAGGAGGGCTCGGTGACACCGTAAAGCGGGCCCGCAGGCACCGACGAATGGTACAGAAACAGGCCGGGGGCTACCTCCCGCTCCCCATCACCATTCGATCGCGCCTGGATCCGCCCGGCGATCTCTTCCCGGTATGAATCGGTACGCGCCCGGTCGGGCTTTGCTACGCGCTGTTTCGTTCTCATCTGGCCGCCCCTGTTAAACCACAAGCTATAACACTTCTGGACGATTTTGCAGGATCGTGCAATAGATCAGCAGTTTATCTCTACATCCAAATAGTCCTGAGGCCTACTTTCATGAAGTTCTGTTCAACCGACATGTGGGTCTCGACCCTCGATCTCTTAGCTCACGGAGCACCTCACCATGAAGCACATCTCGATCGGCGGACTCGACGTCTCCCGCATTGGACTCGGCGCAATGTCGATGTCCGGCTACTACAACATCGGGGCAGGCAGCGATGCCGAGTCGATCCGCACCATCCACCGCGCGCTGGACTTGGGCGTTACGCACCTCGATACCGCAGAGATCTATGGCCCCTACGGCAACGAGGAACTCGTCGGCCGGGCCATAAAGGATCGTCGTGACCGGGTCGTGTTGGCGACGAAGTTCGGCCTCGTCTCGCACGCCGGTGGCGGCCCCGGCGTGATCGACAGCAGCCCTGAGAACATCCGCGTCGCGGTCGAGGGCTCCCTGAGGCGGCTCGGCACCGACCATATCGACCTCTATTACCAGCACCGGGTCGACCCCAAGACCCCGATCGAAGACACCGTCGGCGCATTGGCCGAGATGGTCGCCGAGGGCAAGGTCCGACACATCGGCTTGTCAGAGGCCGGCCCGGCCACGATCCGCCGCGCCCACGCCGTACACCCGGTCACCGCGCTGCAGACGGAGTATTCTCTGTGGACCCGTGACCCCGAGGCCGAACTGCTGCCGCTGCTTCGTGAGCTCGGCATCGGATTCGTTCCTTACTCGCCGCTCGGCCACGGTTTCCTCACCGGCGACATCCAGTCGCCCGAGCAGCTCTCCGACGACGATTGGCGCAAGACCAACCCGCGGTTCACCGGTGCGAACTTCCAGCGCAACCTGGGCATCGTCGGCGAGGTCCAGGTCGTTGCCGCCGAGGCGGGTGCAACACCGGCACAGGTTGCGTTGGCCTGGCTGCTCGCACAGGGCGACGACATCGCCCCGATCCCAGGGACCAAGCGGGTCGCCCGCGTCGAGGAGAACACGGCCGCCGACCGCGTCGAGCTGAGCGCAGAGCAGGTCGGACGGCTGAACAACCTCTCTCCGGCCGCCGGCGAACGCCACAACGAGGGGAACATGGCCGTCATCGACCGCTGACCACGCTGCCGTTCGGCAGGGGGACGAGCCCGTGACGTCGCTCGGTCACCGTCCTTGCGCGCGGTGTTCATGCACGGCGCGCCAGCAGTACCAGGCGGCCACCGTCCGATACGGCCGAAACCGTTCGCCCAGGGCCTCCAGCCGCTTGGGACTCGGGATCTTGCGGAGACCGTAGGCGAGCGCGTAGCCGAGCCGAACACCGTAATCGCCGACTGGCCACACATCCAACCGGCGCAGCTGGAAAATCAGAAACATCTCGGCCGTCCAGCGACCGATGCCCTGCACCACGGAGAGGCTCGTGATGATGTCCTCGTCCGAGCGCCGGCCGATGCCCCACAGGGGAACCGTCCCATCCGTCACCTTGGCGGCAAGATCGCGGAGCGAGGCAACCTTGCTCCGTGAGAGTCCTGCGGTGCGTAGCCGTCGCGGGTGCATGGCTAGGACCGCTTCCGGCCCTGGTTTCCCGTCGAACAGCGCGATGAAACGCCCGTGAATCGCGGCCGCCGCGGCACCAGCCAGCTGCTGGTAATGGATGCTCTCCGCCAGGGCGAAAAAGTGGCTGCGGCCGGTTCGCGGCAGCCGGAAGGGACCGGTCCGTTTCATGAGACCGGCCATCACGCGATCACGGCGGGCGACGGCCGCGGCCGCGGTCGAGAACTTGGTCTTCCAGTCTCGCGACATGCCCTCAGTTTAGCATCTTCTAGAGCGCCAACGAACGACCTCTAGCCTTCTTTTTTTCTTTCCTTTTTTTTCCAAACGCGCGCCAAGCATGTCATCCTGAGCGAAGCGCGCGGAACGCGCGCGGAGCGAAGGACCTGCTGGTTCAAGCTCGCCATTCGAAGGACCTGCTGTTCAAGCTCGACATGCAGAGA
>Ga0075434_100000998_pt1 | contig 22952 bp, 22 predicted proteins | sample RhiMethybrSRZTD3_FD_75298 | JGI IMG/M metagenome (GOLD analysis project Ga0075434, IMG submission 75298) | Populus rhizosphere microbial communities from Tennessee, USA - Rhizosphere MetaG P. TD hybrid SRZTD3 | ecosystem: Host-associated > Plants > Roots > Rhizosphere > Soil | place: USA... | reverse complement strand
CAACAGCGTGCTGGATTTGTTCCCATGACAAATGCAGTGCGCGCCCCGCGACGAACGGTGAAACGAACGCGGTCAGGGTAGCGTGATGCCATCCGCGTTCGCGGACTCCGGGGAAGGCCGCCTCGCAGAATCGCATCTCGAATTCATGACCGAGCACAAAGCCAACGATGAGTTCCTTGCCATCTGACTTCGCACGCTCGCACCCGGCCATCGCCGCGGGGAAGATGTCAGAGGGATGCGAGGGGTCCTGTTTCCAATAGATGTCGTTGTAGTCCATGCATCGGATCATCAGCGCATTCGCGAGTGATGCCGAGAGTGCGTCCACGTTCTTGCCGGTGCCGATGACGGTCGCAGGACCGCGCCCGGCCACTTCGTCGAGAACATCCAGTGCAATCTTTACGTCGTGCTGCTGGTAACCCCCCAGCGCGCAGCCTACGCTGTCCAGCAGGAAGCGCTTAGCCTGGTAGACGGCATCCTGCGAAAGATGCTTGTAGTCGAGGGCGGCCGTCCAGCGGGCCATTGTGGCGGTAATGGTTTCTTTGGCAGGGGCAGGTTTTTGTGCGGACAAGGAAATGTCTCCGGGTTAGTCGTTGGTCCTTAGTCCTTGGTCGTCGGCAACTCTATCCTGACATAGTTCGAATTTCGGACAACTAGTCCTTCACCTTCACGTTTTTCGGATTCTTGAACGGCAGATACGCCATGAAGTCGGCGTGGTGCACGATATAAGCCTCGGTCGTGCGTTTTACTTGATCGCCTTCGGCGGCATGAGCCGCGATGATGTGGCAAACGTCATCAGGAACACCGCATTCGAGTGCCAAGGCCACTCCCGTGAAGGGATGGCGCAGCGCTTCCCCTCGCTCGCTTTGCCGTGACCGACCGTCCGGTCCAATTTCGTATTCGAGCAGTTTGCCGACGTCCGCCAGAATGGCGCCGGCGATCACCGCATCTACATTGACCGGCAAAGCGCGTCCCATGAATTCGTTCATGGACTCCGCGCTCTTGCGGGCAATATGCACCACGCAGCGCTTGTGCTCCATGAACGTAATGGGGCAGTTCGGAATCAGCAACGTGAAGGGAATCTTGTTCAGGTCCTCAGCTTTCAGCGGACTGCGCTCCAGCGCCTTCGTCCAGGTTTGGAGCACCTGCTCTCGCAACTTGGAGTTCTGTATCCACTGAATCTCCGGCCAGAGCCGGTTGACATCCTCACGCATGGCGGGGATCTCCATGGCAAACGGATAAGCTTATCGCGGCAGGGCTAAGAGCGTCGAGGGCGGGAGATCACAGGCGGATGGGACGTACAGACACATCACTGTCCCGGGCTGAACCATGCTATTGACCAGAAACGTGGAATGATTCCGGCAAAGACCGTACCGATCAGGAACAGCACCCACCGAAACCGTTGCCAAAGTTCGCGGAAGCCTGAGGTCTGCGCGAAGATGTCCACTGCATAGGCGGTGCAACATGCAACATTAGCCAGAACGGCCAACAGGAACATGAATACAAAGTTGAGCGTCACGATTGTCTTGGTTGCGGGAAGCCCCATAGCGAAATACCCGAGCATGATCGCAGCCAAGATCAGGTTATAGAGAATGCGTCGCGGCTCCCAGTAGCGGATCGCATCCGTGGCCCAATCCCGAATGGTGGCCGTGTCCACGATGAGCTATTCTCGCACCCGACCCGAGCGAGCGCGTTGCGCTTCCAGGTTCAGGCTTCTAGGATGGCAGGGTGAATAGGCGAACACTACTTTTTCAGACATGCGCTCGCGGAGCAGTTGTCGTGCTGTTCTGGATCTGCCAATTGCTGGTTAGCAGATCGGCCGTTGCGCAGCAGTCCAGCGATCCTGCGCAGCTGGCGATTGATACTGCCGCAATGCCCAAGGCCACGCCCCGGCATTCTTATCGCTTTCAACTGCAGGCGCGCGGTGGAATTCCCCCGGTGCAGTGGCGGATCGCGGCAGGCGCCCTTCCCACCGGCATGACTCTGAGCACTGACGGAGTGATTTCCGGAACACCCACATCAGTCGGCAACTTCCGTTTCACTGCGTCTGTGACCGACACCAGCCGTCTTCCACTGACCGCCAAACGCGAGTTGGTGCTTCAGGTCGTTCCTCCACTTTTGCTTGAGTGGAAGAAGGAGGCCAGGGTTGCAGCCAATCGCATTGATGGCAGCGTGCAGGTGAGTAACGGCACCGAGGACGATTTCGATCTCACCTTCATTGTATTGGCGGTGGCGGAGAACGGACGAGCCGTGGCCATCGGATATCAGCGGTTTCCTTTGAAAACCGGAACGACAGCATTTGAGATTCCCTTCGGCGAGACCTTGCCCAAAGGGAATTACGTTGTGCACGTCGACGTCGTCGCGGAAGTCGCGCCCAAAGACGCAATCTATCGGGCACGACTGCACACCAAGGGTCCTTTAGCGGTGGCAGTTGGCCCGTAATTTCCTGACAATCGAGTCCAGTATGCCTGCGGAGAGTCGGGCGTCCCCGCCCGTCCCTCCAGCGAAGAACAGCCGAACCCGGCTTTGAGTCCAGGCCGCACAGGAATTCCCCCGCGTGACGTGCAGGGATGTTAGCGCGATCTCGTCCAAGGCTTTATGGAATCGCAGCACACTCATCGTGAGTAGCGCCACTCCTAGTGCACCCATTGCCAGCATCTGAGGCCAGAGAACGTCCATTCCCACAGCTTTCAAACAACTGCTGCGCAACACCACCAGGAAGTATCGCAACGGGCTGAGATAGGTGCAGTACTGCAGCCATTGCGGCATGGTGCTGATGGGAAAGCCGAAGCCGGAAAAGGGGATCGCCGGCATAATGCAGAAGAAGGCTGTCACCATGGCGCGTTCATAAAAGACCAAGAGCCATGAACGACTATCTGACCATCTGACCAAAACGGGAACGGGCGTGAGGCGACTTACTGTCTTCCAAAATAGAGAGAAGAGCAGAAGAGAGAGACGCGCGAGACGCGCGTCTCGGAACGAGGGATGCGATGGCCCGGGAAATATGATCTAGGGGAGAGGCTTTCACTACGCGCCGCACGATGTACACGATATACGGCTGCGTAATGAATAAGAGTCCCGAGGTGGTGTTGGTCTCATTCGTCTCGGCCAGTAGCTCGCGTTTAGACCCTCGCTCGACCTGCTCTCGTCGCTTCCTTGTGGGTCGCAACGCGCGATCTTCGCTTGGGCTCCGGGCTCACCGCCAACCGGATAAACCAGTCCAACGCCTCGGGACTCTATCTTGCCTTTGACTTGGGCTCCTGTTCTCCTCGACCAGCGCTTTGCTATAGACCCTTGCTGACCTTCCCTTACTCACTTTGCAGTTCGTAAGGGCGATCACGCTTGAGCCCCGGACGCCGCACCAACCGGAAAAACTTGGGAACGTGTCAAAGAACGAGTGTGTTTTTACTCCTTCTATTTTTACAGTCAAACAAAAACACGCGCATTTATCTGCTGCAGAATCAATCGAGTGCAGCCCGTTCACAAGCCGGTGCCACGATTTGGTGCAGTCCGGCTGCGAGCACTTCGATTTCGAGCAGGTTTTATGCGGGTTTCCGAAGATTTGCCGCATTTAACCTCTCGCTATTGCTGCACGAAAACACAAACTTGCCGTGTGGAAATCTCGTCACAATTCAGCAACGGCGCGGAATTGAAAAATTCGCTTTGGCGTAACAATTCTTACGATAGGTAGTTCTTGGCAAGCTCTGCTCGCAATTCTGACGCTTGATCGAAGGTATTTCAGGTGATCGTTTACCGGTTCGCCTTCGTGGACCTCGACAACGCTTCTCTCTGAAACGATACAATTCGCATTTCCTGCACGGAGGGAGTGCTCGTGGGCCCAAACGCGCTCATTTCCGCGATGTTTTTATTAGTCGTGCTGCTGGCAGGAGGTCGTGCGCAGACTTCTGAAGAACGGACCGCGCAGTATTTCGCCGGTGTTCGCCAAAATCCTCCACTGCTATTGTCCTTTCTGCGGGACATGCCGAAAGGAGGCGACCTGCACATTCATTTGGCGGGGGCGATCTATGCCGAAAGCTGGATCGATTTTGCCTCGCAGGACAATTTGTGTGTTGATCGGACAGCGTCTACGTTGTTGCCGCCGCCCTGTGATGTCTCATGCGCCAGATACACCAATAAGCCGGCGGTCCAGTGCGCTTACGGTGATCATGTGTTCTACAACCAGCTGATAGATGCCTGGTCGATGCGTAACTGGAACCGAGGGGAGGGTTCCGGGCACGACCACTTTTTCGCGACCTTCGACAAATTCCAGCTGGCTGCCATCAACCGCGTGGGGAGTCAACTGGCAGAGGTGGCCTCCCGCGCGGCTGCCGATCATCTTCAATACGTCGAGCTGATGCACACAGCTGACGATGCGCGCTCTGCCGAATTGGGATCCAAGCTGGGCTGGGACGATGACTTCAGCCGAATGCGCGAAAAATTTCTTGAGGGCGGGCTTAAGGATGTGCTTTCAATGACGCGTCAGGACCTTGATCGCGAGGAAACGAAGCAGCGGCAGATCCTGCGTTGCGGCACAGCTGATGCCGATGCCGGATGTGGAATCAAGATTCACTACCTGTACCAGGTCTTGCGAGGAATGCCTCCGGAGGGAGTTTTCGCTCAGATCCTTTTGGGTTTTGAGCTGGTTCAAGCGGATTCGCGATTCGTGGGGCTCAATCTCGTGATGCCAGAAGACTGGTATGTCCCGATGCGTGATTTTAAGCTGCACATGAAGATGCTCGACTATCTGCACAGCCTTTATCCCAAGGTGCATATCAGTCTGCACGCGGGAGAATTGGCAATGGGACTCGTACCGCCGGAAGGGCTTCGCTTTCATATTCGCGAGTCAGTCGAGCGCGGGCATGCCGAGCGCATTGGCCACGGTGTTTCGGTCATGCGCGAAGATGACGCGCTGGGCTTGCTCAAAGAAATGGCTTCGCGAAAAATACTTGTTGAAATCTGTCTGACCAGCAATGACATGATTCTGGGGGTTGAGGGAGACAACCATCCGTTGCCGACCTATCTCAGCCGCGGTGTGCCGGTGGCGCTCGCGACGGACGATGAGGGTGTTGCCCGATCGGATATGACTCGCGAGTATCTGAGGGCCGCCGAGAGCTACAAACTCTCTTACCCACAGCTCAAGCGAATGGCAAGGCAAAGCCTAGAGCATAGCTTCTTGTTGGGCGCGAGTTTGTGGCAGGGTGATTTCCAGATGGTGCCCGTCTGTGCCACAGACCGCACGAAGAATGGGAAAGTCTCGCCTGCGTGCCAGAAATTTCTCGAGGGCAGCGAACGGGCCAGCATGCAATGGCGGCTGGAGTTGGAGTTTGCGAGGTTGGAGGCGCGGTACTGAGGCGCCCTGACATCATGGGTAAAGGTTTTCGGCTCTGGTCTCTGGGAAAATTCTTTTATGGCAATTGACGACATTTTCTTGCCAGCGGATACGGCCGCGCAATATCTGCTGGGACAGACTGCCCTTCGGCCGAGGATTGGGTTGGTGCTGGGGTCAGGCCTAGGTGCGTTCGCCGATCGGCTCACCGATGCCACGCGGATTCCGTATCTCAAGATCCATGCCTTTCCTCGCTCCACTGCTATCGGTCATGCGGGGCAAATGGTGATTGGCAAGGCGGGGAACGTACCGGTAGCGGCCATGCAGGGACGCGTGCATCTGTACGAAGGCTATACAGCGCAGGAGGTTGCTTTCCCGATGCGGGTATTTGGGCGGATGGGAATCCGGGCGGCGGTCATCACGAATGCCGCTGGGGGAATCAACCTGAAATACCAGCAAGGGGCGCTGGTTCTGATCAAGGATCATATCAACCTGCAGGGAGTGAATCCGCTGGTCGGCCGAAACGACGACCGCTTCGGCCTGCGCTTTCCGGACATGACCCAGTGCTATTGGAAACCCTATGCGCAGGCTGCCCAGGAAGAAGCGTCGAAGATTGGCATTACACTCGACGATGGCGTGTATGCAGGTCTCTTGGGACCAAGCTACGAGACGCCTGCTGAAATTCGCTACCTGCGGTTCATTGGCGCGGACCTGGTTGGAATGTCGACCATCGCGGAGGTGATCGCGGCGCGACATATGGGAATCAAGGTGCTCGCCGTTTCTTGTGTGACCAATATGGCGGCGGGCATTCTCGACCAGATCCTCACGCACCAGGAAGTGATGGAGACCGGGGAGAAGGTGCGGGGAATGTTCGAAGCGCTATTGCAGGCGGTGTTACCTCGAATTGCAGAAGATGTAGCCGCATAGTTGTCATTCGCCGCGTCTAGAGATCTCAGAAAACTGTCCTTCCGCAATAGCACAACAGCCGAATTAGAAGAGTAACTTCACCCCCAGCTGAATCACTCGTGGACCTCCCCCACCTAGTCCTGGGTTCGTTTGAGCCTGATCCGGAGTCTGCGTGATCAATCCCTGTTGCGGGGCTCCGGGATCGACGAAGAAATTCGGCAAAGCGAAGTTTGGGTGATTAAAGATATTGAAGAACTCTGCGCGGAACTGCAGATTGAGGCGGTCGAAAATTTGCGTGCTCTTACCCACAGCAAAGTCAATATTCCAGAACCTCGGTCCGAAGATTGCATTTCGCCCTAGATCGCCGAAAGTCCCGTCGGGCGGTTGCGAGAACGCCGCGCCATTCAGATAACCGATGACGTCCGGCGCCGATTCCCAGTTGGAGTTGATCGGATCGACCCCTGCCACAACGTTTGGCCGTTGATGGAAATTCGAGCGCGTGTTGAAGTTGCTGTTGGGAAGTGCGCTGGTGTCGTTGGCACTCACAATCGGCACGGGGCGCCCGCTCTGCGCTGTGATGATCGTGTTGACCTGCCAACCGTCCGCGAGCCGATGTGGGCCAAAAAGCTTGGGTAGTTGATAGGTCAGGGCGGCGGTGAACCTGTGCCGTGTGTCGAAGTTTGAGGGTCCGTGGTCGGCTTTCAAATTGGTGGAATCCTGTGGGAACGCTACGGTTGAGAAGTTGAAATCGATCGCGTCAGAAGCGTCGTCCAGCGACTTTGACCAGGTATAGCCGACAAAGCCGGAAAGTCCCTTCCAGTTTTTGGTTCGAAGTGTCGTCTGCAGGGCATTGTAAGTGGACGCGCTCATGGTGGCGAATTCGTCGACTGCACCATATTGTGGGAAGACGACCCGGTCGCCGTTGATATTGGGCTGATTCGCGTCCAATAGGCGTGCCAGGCGCGTTCCCTTGCTTCCCACATACCCAATTTGCACGGCCACACTGGAGCTGAGCTGCTGTTCGACATTCAGATTCCAATTTTGTACATAAGGGGTCGGCAGGTTTCGCTTGGTGACGAAGATGTTCGCACCGTCCGGGGGATAGGGTTGTGATGGAACCGTAAAGACTGGATTCGACGTGGTTCCGTTAAAGGCATCCGAGTCGAAATTCAGCGGCACGACCGCTTGCGGTCCAATCGGATTGGTGACAAGTCCAGCCGATGAAGTGAAGTTCGCAATCAACAGGTCCTGCGGAATGTAGTCGTAGTACACGCCGTACGAAGCGCGCACCACAGTACTGGGACGTACGTTCCAGGCGAAACCTATGCGTGGGCCGAAATTGTTGAGATCGCGATTGTAGGCGCCATCTACTCCATCACTGCCGACCATTGCGAGTTGCCCATCGCGCCCGAGGTTTGAGAGGAGATTGTGCTCTTCGCTGATCGGGCCAAAGTATTCCCAACGCAAGCCCAGATTCAACGTGAAGGTCGGCCTAACGCGAATGTCGTCCTGCACAAAAAAGCTCAAACCGTTGTTGAACGTATTGCGATTCGTATCCCCGGCATTCGCCAGCGTGAAGCTGCTGCCGATGTAGTAGTTCGCCAGGACAACCGCGCCGGAGTCGTCGCAGGGTGGTACAGTCGGGTCCGGGATGCAAAAGTTCAGGCCAGAAGAGTCCGGGCTGAACGTGATGAGACCGCGTTCGAGGTTGTCGTTGAAGTTCTTGATGGCCGCCCGCCGATACTCGCCTCCCATCTTCATGTTGTGGCGACCTCGGACCCAGATGAAGTTGTCGAGAATCTGGAAGCTCTGGCTCGTCCGGCCGCGGGGAATACTGAATGCGGAGACTCCCAGGTTTTCAAACACTCCGCCAAAGTCGATCTCCGGAAGACTGAGCTTACCCGTACCGAAGTCGATACCCAGCGTGCTGGGGTCGAAGGTGGCATCCTTCGAACTGAACGACGTGCGATACCGGCTGTAGCCAAACCGAACCTCGTTGATTTTCGTGGGGCCGATGGTCGACAACAGGCTGACAGAAACCAGTTGCACGCGGGTTGGGGAAACCTGGGCGAACTGCGCAAGGCGGGACCCAGCGCCAAACCCAAGGCCTCCGAGCGGGAAGACTTGCTCACTCCGCGCGAATGCGTAACGGCCAGAAAGCAAATGCGAATCCGTTATCTGGTGGTCGAGCTTGGCAATGAAGCTGTCAACGTCATTCTTATCGGCCACATGGCCAGCAAGAGTCCCCGACGACGAAGACGGATAGAACCCGAGGATCGAAGTCAGCGCGGGACTGGCTGTCACGCCATTGCCGGCCGCCAAAAACTGTGCATCTGAGATTTGCTGGGGCGTGGGAACATTGAGGCTGAAGTCGGAAGTAACCCGTTCTCTTTGCCCTTCATAGGCGCCGAAGAAGAAAGTTTTGTCTTCGACCACCGGACCTCCGAGGGACGCGCCGAAATTGTTATTGCGAAATGGACTCTTCCGGGCATGCTCGCCCGTGTTCGGGTCGACGGCACGATTGAAATAGTTACGCGCATCCATCGCATCGTTACGCAGGAATTCGAAAAGCGAACCGTGCAGCTGGTTTGTCCCCGAGCGCGTGACGATGTTGACTACCGATCCGCTGTTGCGTCCGTATTCGGCGGAGAACTGCGACTGCAGATTGAACTCCTGGATCGCGTCGATCGGAAGCAGGGAAGCGGGCGCCCCACCAATCCCGACCTGGTTGAACGCCGAGTTGTTGAAGAAGGGATCGTTGTTGTCGGTGCCATCCAGCGCGTAATTGTTCGAGCGATCGCGGTTGCCGTTAATGGCAAATTGGCCAAAGCCACTCTGGATGGCGGCCACACCCGAAGGCTCCACGGTCGCGCCCGGAACGAGGGCGACGAGTTTTCCGAAGTCGCGCCCGTTGAGAGGCAGCTCGGTGACCAGCCGGCGCTCGACGACTTCACCCAGAACATCTCGCTCGGAATCGACGAGCGGCAGGGCCTCGCTGACGGTGACTTTTTCCACGTGCTTTTCGACGCTCGTTACATCGAAGTCTGCCGTCGTATCCAGGCCGACGTTTACCACGACGTTCTGGGCTACCGGGGATAGTCCCGTCGCTTGCGCCATAACGGTGTAGACGCCGGCGGGCAACTCTGCCATCACGTAGTTGCCTTCCGGCCCTGTAACAGTCTCGCGGGTCAGGCCGGTGGCGCTGTTCTTCGCACTCACCTTGGCGCCGGCAAGTAGCGCGCCGCTGGCATCACGTACCTGTCCACGAATCGTTCCGCGAAAGCTTTGGGCACACACCAGCGCAGATGTGAGCACAACAGAACACAGGACCAGTGACAATCGCTTGAGAGTCGACGCCTGAAGGTCGTAAGACTGCGGCACGCTACGCATACCATTTCTCCTTAATGTTCAGGGACCCGAATTGCCCGCGAAAAAGTGAAAGATGCCCGCACGATCGAGCCGGATTCTGCGACCGTGATCTTATTTCGCCGGTGGAACAGTAAGTTTGACGGGAATCTTGACGTCGTACACGTCGGCGAAGCTTCCCTGATTGACGGCCAAGGCAAAATGCCCGCGTGAGTCGATGTAGATCAAAGGTTTCTTCAACGGTACATCGCTGAAAGTCTTCACAAAGGGCAGATCGATTTTCCGGCCGTCAATTGTCAGGGGCACTGTCTGCCCGCGCTGGTAGCCGAGTTTAAGGAAATCTTCGGCGTTAACGTTGGTGACCAGGTTCCCGAAGGGGCCGTCGGTGGCGATGACTTCCCCGTGGAGTCCGTTCTCGTCGACCTTGGCAGCCTGGATATCGAGGCGAACCAGGCTTTTCAATTGGAGTGCCGGACCTGCCTGGGTCCAGCCGTCGCCCCGGGCGATATGTGCCGCAGCGGGAGAGAAGATGTCGCGACCATGAAAGGTAGACGACAGCGCCTTTCCAATCATCCAGTCAGGATTGGTGATTTCGTGTGCGCTTTCCAGGCCGTCGCGATCGGCAACAAGGGTGATCAGGCCATTGTCGGGAAGAACAAAATATTGACCGCGCTTCGATTCAATGATGACGGCTCTGCGAGTGCTGCCCACGCCCGGGTCGATCACGACGACAAATACGGTGCCCGCCGGATAGTAGGGCGTGGCGCCTTCCAGGAAACGGGCCCCATCGAGGATCGCAAAAGGAGTGACCTGGTGCGAGAGGTCCACGATACGCACCGTAGGCATGATCGAATACATCACACCCTTGCAAATGGGGACGGAATCGTCGACCGTGCCGAAGTCGGTCATGAACACAATCGTGGGGGGATAGTTCTGCGCTGTTTGTGGAAATACGCCTTCACTGCCTACAACCAATGTTAGGACGAGAAGTACCAGGAACCGGCGTCGCACCGCCGACCACTTGTTCATCTTTTCCCTTCCCTAATAAAGTCTAGTAGTTTACTTGAGTTTAGCAAAAGAATTCGCTCCCGCGATTCTCCATAGGTGAACTCTGCTGAATTTCAGTAAGGTCGACATTTTAAATGATTAAGCGTAAGTGCCTCGTTGGCCACTCGCAGACACTCCTCGAGTGGTTGACACGTCGGTTGAACAATTTCGCCTTGGGTTCATCTGAGGGCAGGGAAAAACGAGGCGCGGACCGCTCAGCCACTGGTTACATTGCGGGAACCACACTCCAACCGACGCCAGAAAGCGACCACTTTCTGACACGTCTATAATCTGCGTGCGTTATCCTTCCATCCCATCAGGAGGTTTTTTATGGCCGGTGGCATCCCCGACAAATATACGGACCTCTTCCAGAAGCGCGCCTTCGCCAACCTGGGCACTCTGATGCCCGACGGTCGGCCGCAAGTGACGCCGGTTTGGTGCGACTTCGATGGTGAGCATGTGATCTTCAACTCTGCCAAGGGTCGGCAGAAGGATCGCAACGTCCGTCGTGACCCGCGCGTCTCGATGGCGATCAGTGATCCGGACAATCCCTATCGCTATCTCGAGATCCGCGGCAAGGTCGTTGAAATCACCGAACAGGGCGCCGCCGAACACATCGACAAAATGGCGAAGAAATATCTGGGTGTTGACAAATATCCCTATGCGCAACCTGGCGAAGTGCGCGTGCTCTACAAGGTGAAACCCGAGCACACCACCACAATGGGTTAGCTGCCTGAACACGGCCATCCGCAACTTTAATCTCTGCCTGCTGGGCTTCGGCAACGTCAACCGAGCCTTGGTACGTCTGCTATCGGATCGCAACTCCGAATTGCGTGCGCGTGGAATTGCGTGGGGAATTACAGGCGTGGCTTCGCGGCGATTGGGATGGATCGCCAACCCTGTGGGTCTCGATACAACGCTCTTGTACAACGCGGAGACGCTTGGGCCCGCGATTTTCCCGCACGAGTTTCGACAGAGCCGCAGCGCCCAAGAGTGGCTGGGTGCCGCCAAAGCCGAGGTTGTGTTCGAGGCGACGTCGCTGAACGTTGAGAATGGAGAGCCCGCCGTTGGGTACATTCGGGCCGCGCTCGAGTATGGGGCCCACGTGATCACCGCTAACAAGGGACCAATTGTTCACGCGTATGAAGAATTGCGGGAGCTGGCAGCCGGCAAGGGCAAGCGATTCCTGTTTGAATCAACAGTGATGGATGGCGTGCCAATTTTTTCACTCTTCCGCGACAGTCTGCCCAGCATTCATTTGCGTGGTTTCCACGGCATTCTGAACTCCACGACGAACATAATTCTTACGGGCATGGAACAGGGGCTGAGTTGTGATGCTGCACTCCGAAAGGCGCAGGAGATCGGGGTGGCCGAGACCGATGCGACGCACGACATCGACGGCTGGGATGCGGCCGTAAAAATTGCGGCGCTGGTCCGGGTGCTGATGGGCGAACGCCTGTCTCTTCACGACATTCAACGTGAAGGAATCGGCAAGCTCACGGGCCAGCAGGTACGCGAAGCGCGGGCTGCTGGCACTCCCTATAAACTTGTGTGTCGCGCTCAACGGACGGAACACGGCGTGAGCGCCAGCGTCGGCCCTGAGCGGCTGCCGTTGAGCGATCCGCTGGCTTGGGTCGCGGGCACGTCATCCATCGTGTATTTTGAAACCGATATCTTTCCCGGTCTCTGCATTACGGAGAACAATCCCGGGATTTATGCAACGGCTTACGGAATGTTGGCCGATTTCATCAAGGCTGTCGAAACCTAAAAGGACTCCATGCCCCTCACCCAAGATGCCATCAGCACCGCTCTTGATCTCACCTGGATTCGTTCGCAGTTCCCATCATTTGCGGAGAAAGTGAACGGGTACCCTGCCGCGTATCTCGATGGCCCGGGCGGAACCCAGGCTCCGCAGCTCGTCATCGATGCCATCAGCAATTATCTGAAGCATTCGAACGCGAACACGAATGGCGCTTACGCAACCAGCTATCGCACGAACGAAACGATTGCTGGAGCGCGCGCGGCGATGGCGGACTTCTTTGGGTGCGATGCCGACGAAGTAGTCTTCGGTTTCAACATGACATCGCTCACCTTTGCGTTGAGCCGAGCCATTGGGCGCGAATTGGGACCGGGCGATGAGATCGTGCTGACGTTACTCGATCACGACGCCAACTTTTCTCCCTGGAATGCGCTTGAGGAACTGGGAGTAACGGTTTGCCGTGTGGCTGTAAACAAGGCGGACTGTACTCTCGACATGGGCGACCTCGCACAAAAAATCAACAGCCATACCAAACTGGTGGCGGTTGGGTACGCCTCGAACGCCGTGGGAACAATCAACGATGTGAAGGAGGTTGTGCGCCTGGCGCATTCGGTGGGCGCGCTCGCTTATATCGATGCAGTTCACTATGCCCCACATGGGCCGATCGACGTGCGGGCATTGGATTGCGATTTCCTGGTCTGTTCCAGCTACAAGTTCTTTGGGCCTCACATGGGAGTCCTTTATGGCAAACGCGAGCACCTGAAGCGGCTGCATCCCTACAAAGTCCGCGCGAACACGAATGAGAGTCCGTATCGCTGGGAGTGGGGAACACTAAATCATGAAGGAATTGCCGGGATTACGGCGTGTGTCGAGTACATCGCTGATATCGGACGAAAGCTGAAGCCGTCGGCAGGCAGTCGACGGGAAGCGATCCTCGCAGCATACGACGAGATCGTGAAGTATGAGCGCGCGCTTTGCGAACGGCTGATCCACGGACTGCGCGAGTTTCCGGGCCTGAAGGTGTATGGAATCATCGATCCCGAGCGATTTCACCGTCGTTGTCCGACCATCGCGCTGCGCATCGACGGGCACTCGCCACTGGAGCTTGCGACCAAGTTAGGAGAGCGAGGGCTGTTCACCTGGGACGGCAACTACTACGCCCTGAACCTTACCGAGCAGCTAGATGTGGAAAAGGAGGGAGGGTTCCTTCGGATCGGGCTTTTCCACTACAACACGGTGGAAGAAGTGGACCGGTTGATGGCTGGGCTTCGCGAGATTGTCGGAAAGTAGATGTCGCCTCAAAAACCTGCCGTCCTCGAAACGATCAGCTCTGCAGTGAAATCGTGATTCCGCGTCCGAGAACGATAATGAAGGCCAAGGACAAAATGGCAGCGACCGATATCCATGCGTAGTTTCGAGAAAGGATCTCCGCGCCTCTGGCCGGAGTGGTGGTTGAAGGGATGTAGTAGCGGAACCACAGCAGTCCGGAATAAGCACCGGCGGTTGCCGGCAGGGCGGACAGGAACACGAGCCTGATCCCGATCGGATTAAACAATCCAGAGACCGTGACCAGCACAACAGCAGACAAATAAGGAAGCACCGACAGTCTGGTCAGGCGGGGATCGCTCGCCACGATTCCCAGATCCCGCTCGAACGTCGTTCCTAACAACACGACCGCTCCGTAATAGGCTGCCATGCCAACCACAACCAACGTTGTTCTCCACAGCCAGTGCGGATGGCTATTGGCGATCACCTGTGCCCAATCGCCAAAGTTGGTTACGCCGGAGAAGAAGAAGTATCCGGTGCCATCGAACAGGTTGAAAGCCATACACAACAGCAGGAAGTAGCGCCTGCTGGCAGAGACGTGTTTTGCACGGCGCAGTAGAAGGTAAAAGATCGCACCGGCCGCGAGGTTCACCAGCGTGCCTCCTGCAGCCACCAGACGAGACTCGAACGTGCTCGACCACGCCACGGTCGAAAGCACACCCGATTGCGCACCCAGAAGTACGGCGAGGGTCGCGTGACCAACTGCCTCGTGCAGCCCATCGGCAATCATGGCGGCAAGCAGGCTGATTGCGCAGATCGTGAGCGTATCGTCCCTTAACGGAATGGAAGGAGTGGATGTCGTCATGAACCGGTTTTAGTACGATGAAACTCGACGACGGTATTTTCCTTGGCCATCAATACCACGCTGGCGATTCCTACAAAGAGGCCGTGCTCGACCACGCCAGGCATTTCGCTGAGTGTCCGCGCCAGTCTCTGCGGGTCAGAAATCGGGCCGAAATGGCAATCGAGAATGTGATGGCCTTCATCGGTGACGTAGGCTTTGCCGAAAGAATCTTCGCGACGTGTCACTGTGGCACCCAGGTCCGAAATCCTCCTAGCGATCAATGGCTCAGCAAAGCCAATCACCTCCACCGGAAGAGGAAAACGGCCGAGCTTTGGAACTTGCTTCGAGGAATCCGCCACAATCACAAGTTGCTTTGACGCCCATGCAACGATTTTTTCGCGCAGCATCGCGCCTCCGCCACCCTTGATCAGGTTGAGAGAGGGGTCGAATTCATCGGCTCCATCGATGGTTACATCGATCTGCTGATACTCGTCGAAAGTGGTCAGGGGAATGCCCAGTTCAAGGGCAAGGTCCCGCGACTGCACCGAGCTGGGAATGCCGCGGATGTTCAACCCCTCGCGCACGAGCTCGCCCAGAAAGCGAATCGCCAGGGTCGCGGTTGAGCCTGAACCCAGTCCGACAATCTGCCCATCACGCACATATTTGAGACTGGCTCGGGCGGCCTGCTCTTTCTCAGAGTCATTCGCCATCGGGATCCTTAGAGAGAGGGAGGTTTCTTGCACGGGAGATTATTCCACAGCCTTTGATTTCTCGGATCACATTGCTTCTCTGCATGTGCCGGATTGGAAAGCTGCAGCACATGGAGTAGATTCATAGACAGGCTTCGACTCCGCTTAGACCCATTTCCGCCCGAAGGAGACGACCATGACGGAAGACCTCTCCCGCAGAAAATTTCTCGAAAGAATTGGATTGGGAACCGCTGCCGGTACGGGGCTTTGGCTGCTCCAGGACGTTGCGCAGGCGACACCGAAGTCTTTGCCTTCGCGCACTCTCGGGCGCACCGGGGCAAAGGTCTCGATTCTCGCCTTCGGATGCGGAAGCCGCTTCCTGATGTATGAGGACGAGGACAAGGCATGGGCGGCCCTGAATCACGCGATCGACCTGGGGATCACCTATCTCGACACTGCCTATGCCTACGGTGACGGCAAGAGCGAGACGCGCGTCGGCAAGCTGATGGCCTCGCGTCGCAAGGACGTTTGGCTCGCGACCAAAATTCCGGATCGCACGCGGGATGAGTTTATGCGGCGCCTGGAAGGCAGCCTCAAGCGCCTGCAGACAGATCACCTGGACTTGGTCCACATTCATAGTTTGCGCGAAGCCGACGATCTCGCCAAAATCGAGGCGCCCGATGGTGCGCTGAAGGGATTGCTCGAAGCGCGGGAGCAGAAGATGACCCGTGCCATCGGTATGACCAGTCATACGAGCGGCCAAGTCATGGCACAAGCAATTGAACGGCACGATCTGGATTGCGTTCAGATGGCCTTGAATGCTTCGCGTAACGGGCGCTTCGAAGAACTGGCGCTGCCGGCCGCGAACAAGAAAAACCTCGGCGTTATCGCCATGAAGGTGACCGGCCAGGAATTTCTGCTAGGTGACGGCGGAGGCAAGACGGATATCACCTCACTGTTGCGTTACTCCATGAGTTTGCCCGTGACAACCGCGGTGGTGGGAATGCCCCGTTTGGAGATGCTCGAGCACAACACTGAGGTGGCGCGGAGTTTCGCTCCTTTGGGTGAGCAGGAGATGGAGCGTCTGCGGCGGGACGTAACGCCTTCGCGCGAAGGACTTGAGCACAAGCTGGTGGGACACCTCGACGGCCCAACCGCCAGCCCGGAAATGTTCTGTGCTTAGAAACTTCAATCTCCACAGAGATTGAATGCTGGGCGTTGGCTTACGTCCCGAATCGCTCGACGGCGCGAGCCTTGGCTTTGGCCGCTTCCTCCTCCCGATTCTTGGGGGGAGCGCTGGTTTCCAGCGAATGGAGAAGACGGTTCGAGATCGCGGCAATCTCTTCAACCGCAGCGTGGAAGGAAGGTTCGTTCGCCTTCGAAGGCTTGTTGAACCCAGTGATCTTCCTCACGAACTGCAAGGAAGCGGCACGCACCTCCCCCTCGGTTACCGGTGGTTCGAAATTGAAGAGTGTTCGAATATTTCTACACATTTCCTGAAAACCTCATCGTTGTTCCGGTCGCTGTGACGGGTGCCCAGTTTGCTGCCTGAGTCAATCTTAAACAATCCGGACTTTTCAGTGGGGTCGTTTTCGTTCGGCAGGGCGGGGTACGCTTTCACCATCTCACCGTAACCCGTTTCCTTTCTGGAATCACTCGTTTGCACCGACATAAGCTTCTCGATGAAACTGTAGCGATGAATTCCCGCACGCAGGCGGTCTCCCGCTATCAGGCATGGGCGAAACTGCGCTCGGAGGCACGGTTCAACCTCGCGGTCAGCGGAATTCCTGACTATCCACTGGCGGAGTTGCCGATGTCTCTCAATGACATTGAGATCGGTGGCACCGGGCCTTACGGATTTCTCCCCTTGATGCAGCGCCTTTCGGCAAAGGCAGGAGTTGCGGAGGAGTGCCTCGTCTACACGGTAGGTACGTCGATGGCGAATTTTGTGGCTCTGACGGCCCTTGTGGCGCCAGGCGACGAAGTGCTCGTGGAGCGACCTACGTACGAGCCGATTCTGGCGGTTCTCGATCACCTGGGGGCAAACGTCTCACGTTTCGAGCGGCGGGCTGATCGGGGTTTCCGACTGGGTTTAGGCGAACTGGAGCGTCGTATCACGGAAAAAATCCGGCTGGTAGTGCTGTGTAACCTGCACAACCCGAGCAGCGCTTTTACGGACGAAGACACCATGCTCCAGGTGGGCGAGATGGCGTCCAAAGTGGGCGCACCTGTGCTGGTGGACGAGGTCTACCTCGAAACCTTGTTTGATCGACCGTGGCGATCAGCGTTTCACCTGGGACCAAACTTTGTGACGACCAGCAGTCTAGCGAAGGCCTACGGGCTCAGTGGCCTGCGCTGCGGATGGATTCTAGCTCAGCCCGATCTGGTGCAGCGCATGTGGCAGGTGGTGGACTTCACCTATGGAAGCCCGGCGCATCCGGCGGAATGCATGGCCGTGGTTGCGCTCGACCATCTGGATCGAGTGAAAGATCGCGCACGCAAATTACTGGAGACGAATCGGCCGCTAATGAATGCCTTTCTGTGTGATCACCCACAGCTCGACTGCGCTTTGAGCGAATTTGGCACAACGGTATTTCCCCGCCTTAAGCGAGGTTCGGCAGCGGAGTTTGTGTCGAAGCTACAGGAAAAGTTCGAAACCAGCGTGGTTCCGGGAGAATTTTTTGAGCAGCCACAGCACTTCAGAATTGGGTTTTCCTGTCCCACCAAGACAGTGAAAGATGGGTTAGAGAGGTTGGGAACGGCGCTGGACGGAAAGAGTTAGAGGCATGCATGCTGGGCCGTGTTTGATGTGGTCAAGCGCGGACCGGACGGCAGTCCGATGAGAAGTAACTGCAAGGGAGTCATCAGCCTGCTACCTTTTTCGGCTTTCTATAGGAGGAGCTGGGAAGGTTCTAAGCATGGTCTTTTTCTTGTTGTGCTCCGCGTGGTGCGCGGACGCATCTGCTCTAGGCGACTACAACATCAACGTTCACGCCAGTGCGACGCGAATGGTGTGGCCAGAATGCGGCGCACCAAAGTCTGATCGCAACCGTCGATGGCAAGAAATGTGAACTGGAATCCCTTGACATGGCGAACGCACTATTGATGCTGGGCGACTACAAGGCCAGGCTGGTGAAAGATCAGCACTGGGCAGGGCCCTACGATTCATATCGAGTTTATGAGCTCTTTTTCCGGATAACAAAAAGCGGCAATACCTGGTCGTGGGTCAGTCGGAATGAGCCTATGGGGTCGTCCAGAATTGGTCGATGACAGCAATGATTCCTGTGGCTAGTCGGCAGAGCTCTTTACAAAGCTAAAGCCCGTGCCGCAGGGTGTTCCGTGAGGGGGAAGACTCAACACGGGCTTTAGCGGGGCTGCATTGCGCAGCGCGGTGTCATGGTAGGGCCAAGGCCAGAGCAGCCAGAATAAAACCTGAGGTTTGTTCCGAAAAACGAACAAGCCTTAAAACTCACTCATCCCACAAAGGAAAAGCGGCCCAGACGGCCTCCGGCCTAGAGCCAACGGCAGTTCAAATCCTCAACATCGATGTACTCCGAGAGCGTCTTAGAGGGCTTTCGAGAGCAGGCCAGCCTTGGCGGGATTCTGCAAGCGGCCCAGAAGTGCCGCTTGATGGCTCATGCTGCGGTAATGATCAACGATGCCTGCAGGTTCCATAAGGGTACCCGGAAATACCATCCGAGCGTAGAGTTTGCCAGTTGCAAGCACCGACGTGAGCCGCAGGCGCACGGCAGCATCGACGAGTTGTCGCCCTGCTTCGGCGATACGAATGTCTGGGCTCCGGCGCGCGGCCAGGCCCAATTGCAGCAACACCGCTGCATTTTGCGAAACACCCGCGACGTAGTCGACAGCGGCGCGCAGACGCTGCCGCTGAATGACCCGGAATTCCCTCGGCTTTAGGTTGGAACGCAGGAACTTCTCTTCGTCGGGGTCAATCAAATTGTGAAACGCCTCCAGATCCACCGACTGCAGGCGGCTCGCAAGATTGGACTCGTGTAGCGGAGCTGCACCATAGCCCTTGATCCTGAAAAGAAAAAACAGCAGGGCGAGTACCGCACATAGAACGAGAATGAGAGTAATAGTCATTAGTGTAAAAGTCGTTCCAGAGTGGCATTCCAGTGGTCCAGATTGTGGGCGGGAACCTCGCTGATTCGAGTCTCCACTCGGGCGGGCCACCACAGAGTTACGATCCAAAAGACAACACAGCAATGATAGACGCCCATGGAAATGTAACTAAAGAGATCCACGGCCGCTGCCACACCGATCTGTGCCTGGATGGCGGAAGTACCCAGTTGAACGCTGGCGAAGAATCCTAGTCCCAAGGCAATACCGAACACGTAGTTCCGCCATGAGCAACCAAAAAAGCGTGAGAGCAAGAGAAGCAGGACCAGCAACCCACACTGCACAATGCTGACAGCCCGGTCCACAACCCCGACGGCCACGTTGACTCGATCCAGGTTCTCGCCTGCGGTGTAGGCAACCAGGGCCACCGCCACGACCATGAGAACGGCCGTGGCCCAGCGGAACAAGAGCCCACCGAACTCGTCCAATGACGGGTAGGTTCGAAATACGTGGCGAAAGATTTCGTGTACAACAGCAAAGCGCATAGCAATGCTCACCGCCCCACCGGCCACCCATACGGTTGCGTATTGGTCGGCAGAAACGGCGTCAATCTTGGCTAACACAACGAGCACGACAAACTGCAACACCTCGAAAACGGTGTACAGGAAGAACGCCGGAAACTCTCTCGCCAACTTACGACGCAACATCATAACTGCCAACGCCACCTGAAGGATGTGCGGCGCGAACCATAGGTACAGAAATAGCAGTCGGTGAGCGGTCATTGCCAGGTCACGCAAACTATACCGCGTCCGTACCCTCGTCTCAACCACCGTTGTTAGATTGCCGACACACCGGGCCGCTGCCGGCCTTTCCAACTATCAAAGCCCCGCCGTTTGTACGGCAAGGGGCTTGCACGCCTTGCCAGCAGGGCACATCGGTGGGGGATTACCATCTGCTTTTAGTTCGATCGGGTTACAAAATGCACCCCATAGCACAATCGACGTAGCCAGAAACCAGAACAGTTTTTTCACGATGCTGCTCCTTTGCGAAGCGTTCGCACCGTGATACTTTGCAGTCTACGGGGCTCAGGGCATAGCACTTCTCTCTAAAGGTATTGTTTCCGGAAACTGTAACGACAGTCGTGACTCTCAAGTCCATCGCCGAGGATCTCCAACAGCGCACTTTGCGGGCAGTGGCGGGATTCCTGGGGAAACTGGCCTACTTGGCCGGCCTGCGAGAAGCCGATGGCCGATACGTGCATTGGGGGTTGGGGCGAGTCCATGGCGAGGAGGCGACCCAGCGTGCGCTCATCGAGGCCCATCAGGGGGTGGTCTCCAAGATCTTGCGCATGCCCTTGCAGAGGCTGTTGCAGGATGTTGAAGAGTCGGGTGGTTCTCAGGAGCAGGACCGGTCGCAATTGCTGGAAAGGCTCAACGCACAGCCGGAACGATTAGTACCACCCAAGCCTAGCGCTGGATCGGAGCGGCACCTCAATTCAGTGCTTCACGCGCTCTCGAGTTTGATAAAGAATCGACCGTAGACCATTCACCCAGCCGCATTGCCACCCCCACGACCTGCCCGATGACCTCGGCCTCATGCGGATGTTTCAATACCCGCACCGGGACCGGCGAGAGCGGATGCGACTGTAGGATGAGCCCCTCTTCCTGCACAGAGCACCATGAGCAGATGTACCCTTCGCGCGTCTCGACAAAGTAGATCGGGCGCTGATACTCCGACCGCCAGCCGCCTTCTATCACGTGATTGCGCGACTCATCCACCTGGATAAAAGTTCCTGGTGGCAGAATCGGATACATCGTGAAATCTTCACTTCCGACGTAACCGTAGGTGAACTTGCGATCGGCGAACTGGGCGAGATAGGTGAGGGGGACCACACCCCACTGCTCCACCACACGTCCCATATTGACGGTAAAGCGAAGATCAAAACTCGGATCCAGTCGCACCGGGATGCTTGCCTTCGAACTATTCTGAAGGGCTTCCGCGAGATGAGATTTAGGAGGGTGGGCCAGCGATAAATCTTCCGCTGTGCGATTGAGGTCGACTCCAAAATAAGACAAAAGCTCACTGGCATTACGACGGTAAATCACCGAAAGAGAATAAATGCGATAGATACTGGGCACTACGCCCTTGGTTTCGATATCAGACAGACGACTGGGCGGGATGGCGAACTCGTCGCTCTTATGCCGGGCTGCAATGGCGACGCTGGCGTTCTCCACGTCGCGCATGGTGAGTCCCATCTGTTCTCGCAATACTCGAAGGCATTGTCCTCCAGATTGCATCGTCAGTTCCCCCATCCGGCACCTTTTAACAAATGATTTGCATTCACCCGGGCGCTCTGGTGTTTCGGTGTTCCGGTTTTGTAACAAGAAACTACTCTTTCTGGGGACCAAAAACAAGATTTTGGAGGTCACAGTCGACTTTTTACTATCTCATTGAGAACCGCACAGAACGCGGGGTTGAGAGTGGTCATGTCCTTAGCAGAGGACGACCGGAGGCCGAAGAAGGCGCCACCCGCCAGCAGCGAGAAGCAGAAATTAGAAAATCTTGATCTTGGCTCATGAGCTCGCTACTATCCGGGAAGAAGAGACGTGTTACAGAAGTAGAACAACCCACTTTACGCTAGCCGAGCGAGGCGAAGACCATCAAAGCAGGCCCCCTACCGGTCCAATCCCATTCACAGCCCATCGATTGCTAGGCGTGCACGGTCTGATACTCCTCGTAAGAACCTTTGAAGTCGGTAATCCGTTGATCGGATTCGAAGTGCCAGATGCGGGTCGCGACCTCATCAATCAGGTCGTGGTCGTGGGTCACCAGTAGAACCGTCCCCTGGTAGCGTTGCAAGGCAATGTTCAGGGCGTTGATCGATTCGAGGTCGAGGTGGTTCGTGGGTTCGTCGAGGACCAGAACATTGGGCTTCTGCAGCATCAGCTTGCAGAAAATGATGCGGGCAGCCTCGCCTCCTGAGAGGATCTCAGTCTTCTTATTGCCGTCCTCGCGCGCGAAAAGCATCTGGCCCAAGAGTCCCCGGATTTCTTCATTCGATGCCGAGGGGTCCCACTGATGCAGCCATTCGAACACCGTCATGCCATGCTGGATTAGCGCAGTGTGATCTTGCGCGAAGTAACCAACAGCGGCTTCGTGTCCCCAGATAACCTTTCCGGAGTCGATAAATTTGCCGTTGTAGCCACTGGTCTGACGGAGCTCGATTTCTGGAGTGGTTGGAGAGTTTGCTAAAAGAGCATTTACGAGCGTAGTTTTGCCAGCCCCGTTGCGTCCCATGAGGGCAATCTTTTCTCCCCGAAGCAGGCTGGCCGTGAATTCACGGACAACTTCCTTCTCTTCATACGCCTTGCCGACGCCTTCGATTTCCAGGATGTGCTTGCCGGAAGGACGCTTCTGCTCGAACTTGATGTAAGGACGCTGGATGTTGGATTTCGCGAGTTCGGTGACTTGCAGGCGCTCGACTTCCTTGCGTCGTGACTGCACTTGGCTCGAACGCGTGCCGGCGGCGAAGCGCGCGATGAACTCGTTGAGTTGGGCGATCTTCTTTTCGCGTTGCGCGTTCTGCGCCTCGATCTGTGAGCGGATCTGCGTTTTGGCGACGACCATGTCATCGTAGCTACCCGTGTACGTAATGATAGTTTCGTAGTCGAT
>Ga0075434_100000994_pt1 | contig 22977 bp, 20 predicted proteins | sample RhiMethybrSRZTD3_FD_75298 | JGI IMG/M metagenome (GOLD analysis project Ga0075434, IMG submission 75298) | Populus rhizosphere microbial communities from Tennessee, USA - Rhizosphere MetaG P. TD hybrid SRZTD3 | ecosystem: Host-associated > Plants > Roots > Rhizosphere > Soil | place: USA... | reverse complement strand
GCCGCCGACGAGATCTCGCAGCGTCTTGGTCAGCTGATCTTCGATCCGCTGATGCAATGGGGCGCGGATCTGCGCGTGCATCCGGCGCTGGCCGAACGGCTCGACAACCCCGATCCGCTCACCTACATTGCGCATCTGCGCCGCGGAGTGACATTCCACGATGGCCGCGCGTTCACGTCGCGCGACGTCGTCTACACCTTCAGCCCGTTTCTCGATCCGAACTTCGTTTCGCCGATCAAAGGCGCATATCGGCAACTGGCGTCGGTCACCGCGCTCGACGACTACACGGTCCGGTTCACGCTCAAGGAACCCTTTGCCGCCTTTCCGATTCAGCTTCCGCTGCCTCCCATCGTGCCCGACGGCGCGGGCGACGCGATGCGCACGCGTCCAATCGGGACTGGCGCGTACCGCTTCGTCCGCTACGCCACCGACGATCAGGTCGTCCTATCAGCGTTCGACCACTACTGGGGCGGCCCTCCGAAGAATCGCGGCATCGTGGTCAAGGTGGTGCCCGACGACACCATGCGCGGGCTCGAGCTTCGCAAGGGATCGACCGATCTGGTGATCAACGACCTGCCCCCCGATATCGTGTATCAGTTCGAGAAGAGCGGGCGCTTCGCCGTGAATCGATCGCCGGGCCTCGACTTCTCATATCTGGGATTCAACATGCGCGACCCCGTCGTCGGCGACGTGCGCGTCCGTCACGCGATCGCCTACGCGATCGATGGCGACGCCATCATCCGCGACCTCCGCCGCGGGCTGGCGCGCCCGGCCGCGGGCCTGATTCCCGATCTGGGTTGGGCGTACGAACCCGACGTGCGGCGGTTCACATACGACCCCGACCAGGCCAAACGCCTGCTCGACGAAGCCGGCTACCGCGACCCGGATGGCGACGGCCCGTTGCCGCGCCTGCGGCTATCGATGAAAACCTCGACCAACGAAGAAACGCGCCTCCAATCGGCGGTCATTCAGGAGAATCTCCGGCGAGTTGGCGTCGATCTCGACCTTCGATCGTACGAGTTCGCCACCTTCTACACGGATGTCGTGCGGGGCAACTTCCAGATCTTCACGCTGACATGGACTGGCGGAGCGCTGGTCGACCCCGACATGCTGCGCCGTGTGTTCCATTCGCAGGAGGTGCCGCCCTCCGGCTTCAACCGGGGGCGCTATAGCAATCCCGACGTGGACCGTCTCATCGATCGCGCCACGACGGCCATCGACGATAACGAGCGGGGGCACTTTTATCGAGAGGCGCAAAAGCTCATCGCGGAGGATGCCCCATATATTCCGCTGTGGCATCGCACCAATGTCATCGTCGCGCAGCGAAGCGTCGACGGCTTGCACGTGACGCCGATGGGCGACTTCACGTGGTTGAAGGATGTGGGGCGGATCAGCCCTTGAGATTCTCGAGCTCGGCGCGGGCCTCGGCGGTATACGGCGAGTCGGGATGCTGGTCGACGATCTGCGTGAACGTCTTGCGAGCTTCGTCCTTGTTACCCTTCTGCGCATAGGCGCGGGCCAATTCCATCAAGATCGCGTCCACCGGAAGATCTTTCGTGTTGCTGGCAGCCATGTCTTTCCAGGTCGCGATCGCCGCATCGAGCTGACCCGCGTGTGCCTGCGTATCCGCTTTGCCCAAACGGGCCATGCGCCCGTACAGACTGCTGCTTCCCGCGCGCTTGGCCACGTCGTCGAATGCTTGAATCGCATCCTGATGCTTACCGAGCGCGGACAGCGCCCCCGCCAGGTGATAACGCGCGGTGATCCCGGCGTTGCTGTCGGGATAGGCGTCGGCGGCCGCCTTCAGCTTTGGGATCGCGGCGTTCAACTTGGCGTCTTCCGTCGCGAACGTGCCGGTTGCGCCCAAGGTCGCGGCCGCAGGCACGTCACCGGCGTCGGTCTTTTCACCGGCCGGCACGACGCGCGCGTTCAAAGCCACCATCGCCTGGGCGAGCAGCTCCTGACCACGCGACTCGCTCTGCTGCCGGAGCACTTTGTATCCAAGGAAGGCGAGGCCGATGACCACGAGCGCGATGACCGCGCCGACGATCTGCCGCTGACGCCCCTGGACGAACTCGCGCGCCGACTCAATCGTGTGGACGAGCTCGTTCTCTTTCAGATGATGTCGTTCTGTGCGTTTCATAACTTCTCATGCGGTCCATTCACGGCCGCAATGTGGCGTCCCCGGTGCGACTTGAACGCACGGCCTTCCGCTTAGGAGGCGGACGCTCTATCCACTGAGCTACGGGGACCCGGCTTCATTGTACCGCGCCGTTCCGGGTTCGACGTTCGATGTTCGATGTTCGATGGTTCCCGGGTTCCGCGTTCCGCGTTCGAGTTCAAGCGCAACGACCGGATGCCGAACCCGAACGTGGAACCGCGAACCTGGAACAGCCAAACGTCGAACCTCGAACCTCGAACATCGAACCCCGAACGGTACGGTTCAGTACTGCAGCACCGAGAATACGTTTTCCCCCGTCAGCTTCGCCCTTCCCTTCAAGAACCCGAGTTCGATCAAGAATGCGAGCCCGTGCAGCTCGCCTCCGAGCTTCTTCACCAACTGCGCGGCGGCGGCCGCCGTGCCCCCCGTGGCCAGCACGTCGTCGACGATCAGGATGCGCTGTCCGTGCTTCGCGGCATCGTCGTGGATTTCGAGCGTGTCGGTGCCGTACTCGAGCGCGTAGCTCTCCTTCAGCGTGGTCGACGGCAGTTTTCCCGGCTTGCGAATCGGGATGAAGCCGGATTTGATCCGATACGCCACCGCGGCGCCGAGGATGAATCCGCGGCTCTCGATGCCGACCACCGCATCGATGCCCTTGTCCGTGAAAGGCGCCGACAGCATCTCGATCGTGATGTCGAAGCCCTCACGATCGCGAAGCAGCGTCGTGATGTCGTAGAAGAGGATGCCCGCCTTCGGGAAGTCGGGGACGTGCCTGATGTGCTGTTTGAGATCCATGCAATCTCGACCCTTCAATCGATCGTGAACGTCCGGTGCATCATCGCCGGATCTTCCTCGTCCACGAACACGTCGTCGACACGGGCGCCGCGTGGACCGTTGCGCAGGGCGCGTTCGACGCGCGTCACCGCCTCCCGCTCCCCCTCCACACGTGCCTCGACCCGTCCATCGGCCAGATTCCGCACCCAGCCGGTGACGCCTTCACGAAGTGCGACCTCGCGCGTGTAAAAGCGAAAGCCGACACCCTGCACGCGACCGCTGATCACGAAGCGCCGAGCCACGCGCATGGGAACACCGGATTATACCGGGGCCGCCCGCCCACCGGCCTGCCACGTAGGCGATAATGCCTGCGGCGCCGCCCGCCGGCGCCGAAACCCCATGGACTCCCGGGACGATCGCCCCGACGCCGACGCGACGCGCGCCGCCCCCCGCTCGCTGATGTTCAGGGTTGGCGACGTGCTCTGCGAGCGGTTTCGCGTGACGCGATTCATCGCCCGCGGCGGGATGGGCGAGCTCTACGAGGCCGACGATCGCGCGTTGGGCGAGCGCGTCGCGCTCAAGACGATTCGGCCCGAGATCGCCATCGACGAGCGCGCGCACCAGCGCTTCCGCCGCGAAGTGCAGCTGGCGCGTAAAGTCACGCACCCGAACATCTGCCGCATCTTCGATCTGTTCCGCCACGAACCGATCGGCGGTGATCTGCACGATCCGCCACCGGCCACGTTCGTCACGATGGAGCTGCTCGAAGGAGAGACGCTCAAGGATCGCCTGCGACGCCAGGGCAAGATGACCCTGGAGGAAGCGCGTCCGCTGCTCACGCAGATGGGCGACGCGTTGGCCGCGGCTCATGCCGCCGGCATCGTGCATCGCGATTTCAAGAGCTCGAATGTGATGCTGCTGCCCCCGCGAGGCAGCCAATCGCAACGAGCAGTCGTCACCGACTTCGGTCTCGCGTATCACCTCGACGAGCCCGTCGTATCGGGCGCGTCGATCACGGTCTCGGGTGATCTCGTCGGCACGCCTGAGTACATGGCACCGGAGCAGATCGAGGGTAATCCCGTCACGCCGGCGACCGACGTCTACGCGCTTGGTCTGGTGGCGTACGAGATGCTCACCGGCGAGCGTCCGTTCAGCGGCAACACGCCGATGGCAGTCGCGATCACGCGGCTGTCGCAGCGGCCGAAGCCCCCGCGCGCGCTCGTGCGATCGATCCCGGTCGAGTGGGACCGCGCAATCATTCGATGCCTCTCGAAGGATCCGGCCGATCGCTTCCCCACCGCGCAAGCCGTGATCGAAGCGTTGCAGCCGCACGCGTCGGCGACGTCGACGACGTGGGCGCGCTATGCCGGCGTCGCCCTCCTCACCGCAGCGATCATCGCGGTCGGAGTGATGGGATGGCGGGCCATCGGCACACGAACCGCCGCACCGATCACGCCGGCCGGCACAACCCCACACGCCGCGATCGACCACACGCGGCCGGCCATCGCCGTGCTCGGGTTTCGGAACCTTGCCGGCCGCCGCGACAGCGACTGGCTGTCCACGGCGCTTGCGGAGATGCTGACCACCGAGCTTGCCGCCGGCGAGCGCCTGCGCACGATTCCCGGCGAAACCGTCACGCGAATGAAGACTGAGCTGGCGCTGGCCGATGCCGACTCGTACGCGCCGGAAACGTTGGCGCGCATTCACCAGAACATCGGCAGCGATCTGATCGTGTCTGGATCGTTTGTCACCGTCGGCGACGGCAACGACTCGACGCTCCGCGTCGATATTCGACTGCAGGACTCGCGTGCGGACGCGTCGTCGCAGGCGTGGCTGGTCAGCGAGGTCGGACGAGCGTCGGATCTGCTGGAGGTCGTCGCCCGCGCCGGCAGCCGTCTGCGCGAACGACTCAGCGTGGAGGTGAGGCCTGATGCGCTGGCCTCGACCAAAGCGTCCCAGCCGCATTCTCCTGAGGCGATGCGGCTCTACGCCGAAGGTCTGCTGCGACTGCGGCGCTTCGATCCGCTCGGCGCCCGAGCGCTGCTCGAGCGCGCGGTCGACAGCGATCCGACATTTCCGCTCGCGCACGCGGCGCTGGCCAGCGCCTGGTCGGATCTCGGCTACGACGAGCGCGCACGCGCGGCGGCCGCGCACGCCTTCGAACGCTCGAACAACCTGCCGCGAGCAGAACGCCTGCAGGTTGAAGGGATCTATCACGAGATGTCCAACGGCTGGAAAGAGGCGACGACGATCTGGCAGACGTTGGCGACGTTCTTTCCGGATGACATCGAGCACGCGCTGCGACTCGCCAACGCGCAGACCACGGCCGGATCGGCCAAAGATGGTCTGGCCACCATCGAGGACTTCAAGAAGCGCTTCCCCGACGTTCACGATCCGCGTCTCGATCTGGCCGAGGCGATCGCGGCCGATACGTTGTCGGACTTCAAGCGCGAGCAGGTGGCCGCCGCCAACGCGGCGGCAGCGGGCGCGGCGCAAGGCGCGCGCCTGCTGGTCGCCAGCGCGCGGCTGCGCGAAGGCGCCGCGGTCCTCAGTCTGGGACAGACCGATCAGGCCGTCCGCCTCTTCGAGGAGGCGCGCACCATCTACGCCGACGCCGGCGATCGGGCGGGCGTGGCGCGAACGCTCAACAACATCGGCGGCGCGATCTCCGATGGCCCCGAGCGCCAGCGCGCCATCGCACTCTATGAAGAGGGCCTCGGCATCGCGCGCACCATCGGTGCTCAGGATCTCGTCGCGCGATTCCTCAACAACCTCGCCATCCAGCAGCGGCGCGCCGGCGATCTTCGCGCCTCGCTCAAGATGAACCAGGAGTCGCTGGCCATCCGCCGTGAGATCGGCGATCGCACCGACGCCGCCATCTCGCTGAACAACATCGGGAACGTCTTGCTCGACATGGGCGATCTGCAAGGCGCATCAGAGCACTACGAGCAGGCCGCCGACATGAGCCGCGAGGTCGGCGATCGGCGCAGTATGGCGCGCGCGCTCTACAACGCCGCCGAGTCGCTGCGATTGCAGGGCGCGCTCACCCGCGCGCGATCGGCGAGCGAGGAATCGTTGAAGATTCGCCGCGCGATCAACGATCCCGCCGGCATCTCGACATCGTTGTACGGCCTCGGCGTGATTGCCGCCGCGCAAGGCGACTACCCCGCCGCCAAAGAATCGCTGAACGACGCGCTCGGCCGGGACCGCAAGCTCGATCGACGGCGGCCGATCGCGTATTCGCTGTTCGAGCTGGCCGAGATCGCGCACCTCGAAGGCGATCTCGCGGCCGCCCGTCGTCTGCATCAGGAGGCATTGAAGGCTCGCACCGACATGGGCGAGCGGTACACCGCCGCAGAGAGCCAGACCGCGCTCGCGGCGCTGGCGCTCGAAGAGGGGCGCGCCGCCGACGCCGAGAAGCTGACGCGGGACGCCGTCACAATGTTCGCGAGCCAGTCGGCGCCCGACAACGAGGCGATGGCGCGGGCGACGCTGGCCCTTGCGCTGCAGGCGCAGGGCAAACATGGCGCAGCGGAAGCCGAGGCGCAGCGCGCCGTCGGACTGGTGCGCAACCCACAGCATGTGCTCGCCCGGTTGCCGGTCACCATCGCCGCCGCCCGCGTGAAGGGCACGACCAACCCCAAGGCAGCGCTGACCGATCTCGAAAGCGTGCGCGTCGACGCCGTCTCGCGTGGCATCCCCCGCTTTGAATTCGAAGCCCGGCGCGCCGCCGCCGAGATCGAAGGCCGCCGATCGTTGACGGCTGGCGCCGCATTGAGCGCGGCACTCAGGAAGGACGCGCAGTCGCGGGGATTCGGGTTGTTCGCGAGGTGATTACGTCCGGCTGAAGCCGGACCCCACATACGAGGCGGTCTCGCCGAAACCGCGGAACAGCGGACGTCCGGCGGGCATGCCGGGCCATGGGATCGACAACAGCATGATCACCAGCGCGAGCCCGAAGAAGATCAGCGCCGACCGGTGACGGCTGGCGGAGTCGGCGGCCTTCTTGGTGCGCGCGCGTCCGATGTGCACCAGCGCGACCGCGATGATCATTCCGGCGATGTGCTCGACGGCGATGAATCGCAGCGGCGCGTTCCGCATCGCCGCACCGAAGTCGCCGAACGCTTCTCGGGTAAACGGACTCAGGAAGATATACAGCACCAGACCAAGCAGCATCTGCAGATCGAGGCTCCCGGTGAACCAGGCGCCGATCGATTGATCGGCCGGCTCCCACTCGCGTCGACTCGCGACGCCGCGAATCGCGCGCGCGAGCGCCACCAGTGCCAGGATCAGTACGATCCAACGAAGCGTGGAATGAATCAGAAGGAATGCGGCATACATAGCCGCATTGTAGTTGGCGCTAGCGGGCGATGTCGCCGTACATCGCGAGGATGCTCACCCACGGCACCACAGCGAACGCCAGGTAGAAGACGGTCAGCGCCGCCACGGCGCCGTGTCTGGCCTTGAGATACAGCACCGATCCGCAGGCCACGGCGAACAGCTTGACGACGGTGAACGCCAGCCCTGGCCCCAACACCAGGGCATACCACGCGACCAGTGGATTGCCCTCGATCCACCCGATGCGATTGATGCCGACATAGGACATCACGCCGTCGAGCACCTGCACCGCGACGAACGACAGCCAGATCAACTCCGGCCAGGAGAAGCGTCGTGGCGAGTTTTGTAATGCGCGAACGGCGGACATGCTGACCTCGGTTAGGCAAAGAAAACGCCAGCAAATTGGCGCGGGATCGGGCCTCGATGGCCGTCAAAAGGTCGCCGCCCGGCGGACCATTGTCTGCGCAGCGCGCGTACTCCCGAACCCGTGTCGGGGCCAGATCCTATACTGACTTGCCCGCGGAATGGCCAGCCGTCGCTGCCTCATCGTCGATTTTGGCAACGTCATCGCCTTCTTCGATCACCCTCAAGGCCGCGCGTCAGCTCGCCGCCCTGGCCCGCGTGCCGTTGGATCCGCAACGGGTGTACGAGGCGATCTTTCAGACCCGGCTGGAGGAGGACTACGACAGCGGCCGTGTGACCACGTCGACATTCATCGAACGGCTGCGCGTCGACTTCGATCTCAACGCCTCTGACGCCGCGATCGCGCTGGCGTGGAACGACATCTACACGCCAAACACCGCGATGCTCGAGGTGATTCGCGCGATCGATCGCCGGGGCGCCCGACTCGTGCTGGCCAGCAACACCAACGAGCTGCACTATCAGTGGTTCCGCCCGCTGTTTGCGTCGACGCTCGATCGCTTCGATGACGAGGTGCTCTCGTTTCGGATTGAATGCCGCAAGCCTCACCCGCGCTTCTTCGAAGCCTGCGTGCAGGCGTGTGCGCCAACGCCGCTCACGGAGTGTCTCTACGTCGATGATCGCGCGGACTTCATCGACGCCGCACGTGGGCTTGGGATTCCGGGAATTCTCTATCGCCCAGGAATGGAGCGGGCGTAATACCGCTTGTACATCCCGCGCCGAAACAGCCAGCCGCCGAGCGGACCGAGCCATCCGAGCACGTAATACATGTGCCCGAGATCCATCAACTCGATCAGGTTGCCGTCGAAATCTTTCGCGAAGAAGAACGAATGGCCGCGCGGCGAGCGTTCGGGCCGGCTCACACATTCGACACCGCGGCTCACCAGATAGTCGTGCCAGCGCTGCAGGTTCCTGACGTTGAACGAGATGTGTGTGAGTCCGATGCGATTCCACGGCACCGCGATCGGCGGCTGTTTCGGATCGAAGGCAAAGATCTCCAGAACGCCGCCGCCAGGAACGCGAATCCATCCGATCTTGCAGGACGGTGCCGGACCGTCGACGCCGAAGAACGTGCGCACACGCTCGGGGGGCGTGTCAGCGACGCCGACCAGCGGACAGCCGAAGACCTCCCAGTAGAAACGCACCGCCTTGTTGAAATCGGATACGGTGATGCCGACGTGACTGAACGATCGCGCTCTCATCGCAAATCCGTGTCCTTGATGTGATCGGCCGCGCGCAGCGCCTGCGCCACGATCGTGAGCCCGGGATTGACGGCTGCCGACGAGGGAAAGAACGAAGCGTCGACGACGAAGAGATTCTCCACATCGTGCGAGCGGCACCACGGATCGAGCACTGAGGTGCGCGGATCGCGGCCAAACACCAGCGTGCCGCACTGATGCGTCGTGTTGCCCAGGCCGAACGAGAGCGGGAAGATCCACCGGAAGCCAAGCTCTTTCAGCAGTCTGGTGAGCACCGTGTTCAGCTCGCGATGCGCGCGCATGTTGCTGGGGTGATAGTCGAGACGAATCCGATCGCCGTTCAGCGTGACGCGGTTCCCCGGCAGCGGCAGGTCTTCTGTCATCGTCAGCCACTGAATACTGTGGTCAGTCCAGTTCTTGAGCGATCCAGGGAACGTGCCGACGACGATCTTCAGTCCCAGCTTGAGGAGCGGTGGCGCGCCTCCCCACACCATCTCGGGATGAATGGTGCCCTGCGATTGGATGTGCCCGAGCGGGTATGGCCGCGATCCGTTCGCGCGATAGTAGTCGTTGATGGCGATCGTCTTTTGGAACTTGTGCGGTCCGGCGTCGACGTCTTCCCACCGATAGGCGCTGAACATCGTCGCCACGTGCGCCATGTAATTGCGCCCCACCAGCCCGGAGCTGTTGCCGACGCCAGAGCGCAAGAGCAACGCCGCCGAATTGACCGCACCGCACGAGACGATGAATAGATCGGCGTGGATACGCGACTGTTCGTTGCCGGTGACGACGTCGACGGACACGATGCGCTTCCCCGACCCATCGCTGTGGAGCCGCGTCGCGAGCGTGCGCTCACGCAGCTCGACGTGGGTCGACTCCTCGAGCGCCGGGGTGAGGCCGCACGTTTCGGCATCGCTCTTTGCGCCGATCATGCACGGGAACGAGTTGCATTTGTCGCACAGCTCGCAGCCCCCGTCCTCGCCTGGCCGGATCAGACCGAGTGGCAGATACGAGGGATGCAGTCCGCGCGTGCGGAGCCGATCGATCATCCGCTCCATGCCGACGGTGTGAGAAATGGCCGGAAACGGAAACGGTGCTCGCGGAGGATCGGTCGGGTCGAGCCCCGCTTGCCCGTGCACGTGATACATCTGCTCGGCGCGGTCGTAGTAGAGCGCGAGATCCTGATAGCGAATCGGCCACGCCGGCGACTCGCCATCGGAGTGCCTCCGGCCTTCGAAGTCCTCCTCGCGCAAGCGATACAACACGCTGCCCCAGAACTTGGTGTTGCCGCCGACACCGTAATGGGTGTTCGGCTGGAATTCGTCGGAGTCCGACTTGAGCCAGCGCTCCTTGGCGCGATAGCGCTGTTCGATCCAGACCACGCCGGGATCCCAGTTGTCGGCATGTCGAGGAAATGTTTGGCCGCGCTCGATGACGAGAATGCGCCGGCCCGTGGACGCAAGCGCGCGCGCCATCGTGCCGCCGCCGGCCCCGCTGCCGATGATGACGATGTCGAAGTGCTCGGTTCGCATCAGGAAAAAGCGCGGCCAGCTATCGAACGGCCGCCGTCGCCACGCCCCGTTCCATCGTGGCGTAGACGCGGTCCATCAACAGGTGATCGTCGAGCGCGCGTTCGAGGCTCATTTCTGGAGCGGCGCCGGTCGCAATCGCACGCAGAAAGTCACGATACATCGCGCGGTAACCGCGGATGTCGATGACGCCCGGGATCACGAGGCGGGGAATGCCCCGGCCCCTGGCCCAGACGCAGATGCCGTTCGATTCGAATGTGATCACTCCTGAACGCCCAAACAGTTTCGACACCCGCAGCCCGAGCAGCAGCGACGGAATTTCACGCGAGTAGTACAACGAGCCGACGGCGCCAGTGTCGTACTCGAACGCCACCATCATGCTCTTGGCGCGGCGATCGGGCCCGCTCGATGATCGAGATGGCCGAAAGCCCTCGATCCTGACGATGCGAGGTCCCAGGCTGCCGGCCAGGTGCAGCCAATGGATGCCTTCCTCGAAGAACGCATCACCGCCGGCCATGGCTTCGTCATTGCGCCAGTCGTCTTGAGTCTTGAGTCGTCTGGCTACCGTCACGAAGTGGGAGAACACCAGGTCGCCGATCACGCCGTTGCGGAGCATCGTCCGCAGCCGCACCGCCAGCGGCTTGTAGTGATCGTTCTCCCCCACCAGCACGGTTCGGATCGCCCGGGTGCGCGCCTCGATGACGGTGCGATAGTCCTCGGTCCGCACGAGCGCCGGCTTCTCCACGAGCACGTGCTTCCCCGCCGCGAGCGCCTTCAGGGTGAGGTCGAGATGAAAGCGCGGCGGCACGGCCACGACAACAGCATCGACATTGGGACTCGCGATCGCAGCCTCGTAGCTGCTGAAGCTCTCGACGCCCCCATACCGCCGCCGAAACGACTCGGCCTTCGCGGCGTCGCGGCTCGCGTAACTGGCGACGATCGCCGGACGAAGCGCACGCACGTGACGGCTGTGCACGCGGGTAATGAACCCACATCCGAGAAACGCGAGGCGCAGTGGACCCGGCGATACCATCTAGGGGACGAACTCAATCATAATCGGCACTCGCGACCTGAGGAGCCCTCGCGCTGTCACGAGGGCCACTATCACGCGAGTTCGGCAGGAGTCGGAAACGCGTTCCCGCTGAACCCGCTGCTGCCGCTCTCGCCGACATCGCCGACGATCTCGCGAAGCGACTCCTCAGTCAGGACGCCACGCCCATCGGCCCCGCCGCTTAACACCGCCTTCACGGTCGCATCCTTCAGCAGCCGCGCATACTTCTTGGGCACGGCGTCATCGGCTGCCGCGTCTCGGGCGTTGAGCAAATCGGGCCGCCCCGCGATGCATTCGGCCAGCAGCGGCCAGCGCAGCTCGACGATCGTCCACCGGGCAAGCGCTTCCGGCGAGACCGTACGGCGCTCGAGCACGTGCGCCGCCTGATACATGCCGTACGCATTGACGAGCCGTTTCATCGCGCGCGGGTTCGGCTCGAGCAAGTCGGCGAATGCACGCAGCCGGTGCTCGGTTTCCTTCAACACGTCTGGCGACGTGATCTGCTTCGCGACCGCGGCGCGCATGGCCTGCTCGACCCGCGCATCCCCCGTGGCGGCCGCCTGCTCGATCTTGCGATCGAACTCCTCTTTGGTGCGCACGCCCCTCAGTTGTTCCTGTGCCCGACCCTCGGCCACCTTCCGTTCCGTCTCGACGACGCTCGGCTCCGCCCCTGTCCCAGACTTCAAGAGCGCCTGCCAGTAGTTGCGCTGCACCATCGGCGACAGCCTGGGCACCGCGGCCGACACCTGAAACACCTTGTCGAGGAAGAGATACCCAAGCGGACGCCCGGGCTCGCCGATCGTCTTTGCGAACTCCTGGTACTTGTTCTCGAAGCACGTGCAGATCCACTTGCGATCGCCGGCCACGACGTAGGTCACGCGGCGCGTGCGCAGCAGTGTCTGAATGCCTTCGAGCAGCGCAATCACGTACTCGCTGTCGCACCGATCGAGATCGTCGATGAACACGGCCAGCGGACGCTCGATCTCCTTCACCAGATGCTCAAACAACGTGATGATCGGTCCGAATGGATCGCTGCGCGCATCCATATAGGACTGAGCCGCCGTTGCGGAACCGAAGAGCAGCGATCGGCTCAGGGTGACGATCGCGGCGCCGGCCGCCACGAAGGCTGAAACGAGCCCGAGCCCAAGCTCGATCGCCTTGCCCACTCCGGCGTCGCCCGCCATCGATGCGCCTTGCCTGACCAGCGTGACCGTCATGATCAGGAGCGCAGCAAGAATGAAGGTGACGGAAAAGATACTTGGCAGCCAGTCGGCCCTGAACCGCCACCACAACCACCGTCGTCGAAGCCGTGCGGCCCTGTCGGGCGACTTCTCGAGTTGCTCCACCGCCTGCGCTTGAATCGCCTTGATGAGGCTCCACCACGGCGGCTGCAGACGCTGATGGCGCCAGGCGTTGAATTCGACGACGACCCATAGATCTTTCGGGGCGCGCTTCTCCTCATCCTGCAGATTCGCTTTGAGGAAATTCATGACCGAGGTCTTCCCCGCGCCCCAGGGTCCGTGCAAGTTGACCATGAACGCACCCGCTTGGGCGCTCGACCGGTGCACCTCCTCGATTCGCGCGGCGAGAATCTCCGCGAACGGACGTCGGCCCAGTTCGTCGACAAGCGCGGGGTTATCCGCATGCGCCGCCACGTGCTCAGTCGGCCCGCTCGTCACCGTCGGCTGCGCCGCGCGCGAGGTCGACGCAGCGGGGCCAAACTGGATTGGTGGGCCGTCACTCGAAAACTCCGGCTTCTGACCGCCGTACGTCAACTCTCCAAGGCGCGTTCTCAACTGCTGCGAGAGGATGTCCGACGCGACCACTCCGTCGTGTCCGCTGCGCAGCCCTTCGAGGAGCGCTTGCGTGAATGCTCCGAGACCGGTGTTCGTTGAACCTGGCCGCTGGTTCTCGCCGATCCTGCGCGCCGATGCGTAGAAGGATGCCGTGGCGATCCGACCAAGGGCCGGCGCGAGCTTCCAATCCGGAGTGATCGGACTGACCGATGCTTTGACGGGAAGGCAATCGGCGAAGAGAACGACCTCATCGACGGCACCTAACGCCTTGAAGAAATCGGCAAAGCGTCTGAGGTCCAGGCCCCTCACGACTGGAGGATCGGCATCCGGCACCGCAAGCGTGAGCTCGCCGAGCGCTCTGCTTGATCCGCGCCCCGACGCGAAAATGTAGAGGCGCCGCCCGATGCGCTGCCCCACGTGGTCGGCCGCACGTTCAACCAGGGGCTCGAACGCTGCAAGAATGCCGGCAAGCGTTCGCGGTGTAGTCGAGGCATCGTCGGTCGTGACTACTCGTACGCGGCCGGGAGCGAGGGCGCCACCCGCTGGGTCTGTCAGCCATTCCGCGAACGCACGCGCGTCTGCGCTCGCGCTCGGAAGATCGCCGAGCCGCGGATACGAGCTGACCCCAATGACGACGGCGTAGTCGTCCGCTGCTGTGCGCGCGCTGATCGAAGGTGCACTCTTGGTGGCCGCCTCGCCGGCGGGCATCGATGTTTGAACCCGCTGCGGCCCCTCGATCTCTTGACCGACGCGTTCCGCCAACCGGTGCCAGAGAGCGGGCTCCATCTTCTCCGGCTCGCCGGGATAAGCGTTCGTACCGTGCACGTCGAACACGAAGTCGGCCTCCGGCCCGTCATACGGTTGATCATCGAGCGTGATCAGCGTGATGCGGGGCGCGTTGCCGTGCCTACCGCGACGCGACTCGAAGCGCGAGAGCTCGTCCGAGACGCGTTTGGTGCGCACTGCATGATGCGACCACAGCACGACCTGATGCCTGGAGTTGTTGATGGCGTCGTCGATGACCGACGAGAAATCTTCGCCCGACACCATCGCGTAGTCGACGAACACGCGCAGTCCCGACTCGGTCAGCTCGCTCGAGAGCCGCTGCGCCCACACTCTGTCCGGAGGCGCGTACGAAACGTAGACGTCGAGCCGACCCTGCTCCACGGCCTCGCGTTACTGCGCTTCGTTGTAGGCCGCCCGAATCGCACTCGCCATGCGATTGCGATCGTACTTATCCTGCAGCTCGTCCTGAATCGCCTTCACCGTGTCGTCCACACTCTTCCCTTCCTTCTTGAGCGCCGTGGCTCTGGCGCGAACAGTGGTCAGAAAGGTCTTCCAGTTGGTAATAGTGGCGGCATCGAACATCGGCCCGTGACTCGGGACGACCCGCCGCGGCTTCAACTGCTCGAAGCGCTCGAGGCTCTGCACCCACGTCGAGAGCTTCGCCATCGCGGGAATCTGCGGCATCGTGCTCATCACCACATCGCCGGACACCAGAATGTTGTCGGGCTCGATCCAGAACGCCGTGTCCCCGCGCGTGTGATTGAAGCCCATGGCCATCATGCGAACGCGGACGCCACCGAGATCGAGGGTCTGCTCCTTGTCGAAGAATCTGTCAGCCTTGCGGAACTCGGCTCCCTTCAGCAGCTCCGCCGTGTCGGGAGAGAAACCCGCGAAGCGCTTCGCAATATCCGCGCCCGATTCATCGATGTCCACCTGCTGATCGCGCGAGCGATACATCTTCGTGCTGGCCGGGAACGCGTGCGCGCCGAGATCGTGCTCGGGATGGAAGTGCGTGGTCGCAAGCGCGAGGTCGGTGTTCTTGCTCACTTTCCCGACTTCGCGCAGCACGATCTCGCCATTGCGCCTGCCAAGTCCCGTATCGACGACGAGCGTCGTCCGGCTGCCGACGACGATGGTGACATTTGGAACGAGCGACACGCTGGCATCGGGAATCACGTAAACGTGGTCTGAGATCTTCTCGGTGGCGCCTTCCTTGACCATCGGCGGCACCTGTGGTCCGCGTTGGGCCGAAAGCATGGCGCCAAACATCACGGCGACCACACACGCGCTACGCATGAACGATGTATGCATGAGAGCTCCTCGTGACTGAGGCTGCCATTCTACCTAGTCGTTCGACTGATCCGGGTGCGATGGCCGCACGGCTATGCTCGCACTTATGTCAGAACACTTTGCACAACAGTTGTCACGCGATCTGGCGGCGGCGGTGGCCAAGACCTCACCCAGCCTCGTGTTTACGAAAGGCCGGCGCGGACGCGCCGCCAGCGGAACCGTCATCGATGCGCAGTCGATCGTGGTCTCCGACCATCTGCTCGATGCCGATCAGCAGGTCCGCGTGCATACGTCGAACGGCGACGTGAACGCGCGCGTGGTCGGACGAGACGCGGGAACTGACCTCGCGCTCCTTCAGGTGGAGGGCGGTTCGCTGACTCCGGTCAACGTCGCCTCCGATCCGGCGGCGATCGGTCAGGTCGTCATTGCAGTCGGCCGGAGCTGGTCGGGACTCGTTGCGTATCCAGGCTTCATCACGCAGGTCTCTGGACCGCACCATGTGTGGCCTGGCTTCCGCCTCGAACATGCCCTTCACACGACGCTCGAGCCGTTCTCTGGTTTCTCAGGCGGAGCGTTGGTCAACACCCTCGGCCACGTCGTTGGCGTCTCTACGTCCGCGCTCGAGCGCGGACGCGGAGTGGCGATTCCGATGGCCGATGTCTCGCGCGTGGTCGACAGCCTCAAGCGGCACGGGCGACTGCGCCGTGGATACCTCGGCATCACCAGCATGCCGATCGGCCTGCCGGTCCGGCAGCGAACGGATGGCGCGGAACGCGGCCTGCTCGTCACCTCGATCGCGCCCGATAGTCCCGCCGATCGTGCGCAGTTGCTCGTCGGCGATATTCTGGTCGCGATCGACGGCACTCCCGCCAAACGGCCCGACGATCTCGCGGCGCATCTCACCGGCGAGCGAGTTGGCCAGGTCTCGGTTCTGCAACTCGTTCGTGGGCAGCAGGCGCTGAAGCTCGACGTGACGGTTGGTGAACGCAGCGGGGACGCGGGGTAAGAACTGGGACCGCGGCCGATCTGAAACGCGTCTTACAGCCAGGAAGTGCTCGAGATCTTCGTGTTCGTGGTGGCCCCATGACTGTCGTGGTGATCGCCCGTGACCCGTCGCGGCGCCGGGCGTTGATCCAGGAGGCCGAGAGCGCCGGCTGGACGGTGCGGGCAGATGTCCCGGCCGAGGCCAGCCTCTCGCGCGATGAACTGGATGGTGTCGCTGCCATCATCATCGATGCGGACGACGTCCGTCGCGACACGCTCGATGGCGGCGAGCCTGCCACGGACGCGCTCATCGAGCCGTTGACGGCGCGCGAACAGGATGTGCTCGAGCACATCGCCACGGGTCTCTCGAACCGAGAGATTGCAACCGTGCTCAACATCAGCGAGCACACCGTCAAGTTTCACGTGAGCGCCGTGCTCGGCAAGCTCGGAGTGACATCGCGGGCGGCGGCAATCCGACACGGCGTGCGTCGCGGACTGGTAACGTTATGACGCCCGACCTCAAAACCGATCAAGAACTCCTCGATGCGTACTCGCAGGCGGTGATCGACGTCGTGGAGCGCGTGGGTCCCGCGGTCGTGCGGGTGGATGCGTCGCGTCGCTCGCGCCGCTCGCAGAGCCTCCGCCAAGCCGGCTCCGGATCGGGTTTCGTGTTCACACCCGATGGACTGGTGCTGACGAACAGCCACGTCGTGGCCGGCGCCGCACAGGTCATCGTGACGACGGCCGATGGACGACGGCACGAGGCCGACATCATTGGCGACGATCCCGACACCGATCTCGCGGTGCTTCGAATCAGCGCCGACCAACTGAGCGTCGTCGAGCTTGGCCGCTCGTCGACATTGCGAGCCGGTCAACTGGTGGTCGCCGTCGGCCATCCGCTCGGGCTCGAGCACACGGTCACGACAGGCGTTGTCAGCGCAACCGGCCGATCGCTGCGCGCGCGCACGGGGCGCATGATGGAGAACATCATCCAGACTGACGCCGCCCTGAATCCTGGCAACTCCGGAGGTCCACTGGTGACGAGCGCGGCCAAGGTCGTCGGCGTGAACACCGCGGTGATCATGGGCAGTCAGGGATTGAGCTTCTCTGTGCCGATCGACACCGCCATACGGGTGGTCACGGCCATCTTGCAGGAAGGGCACGTGCGCCGCGCATTCGTCGGTGTGAGCGGGCGCAACACGCGTGTGCCGCGTCACATCGTGCGTGCGGCAATGCTGAAGGCGGAGACGGGCGTGCTGGTCGAATCGGTTGTGAATGGAAGCCCCGCATCACGCGCGGGGCTGGCGATCGGTGATGTGATCGTCGGATTCGGTGCCGCGCCGGTTGGCAATATCGACGACCTGCACCGGATCCTCAACCGCGAGGCGATCGACGTTCGCACACAGCTCGTGGTGCTGCGACACGAATCGCGGGTGGAGCTGCCGATCACACCAGTTGAAGCGGCTGCGTAGCGGTTCGACGTTCGAGGTTCGACGTTCGAGGTTCCGAACTACAGAGTTCTTAGATAGGCGATTACGTCCGCCGCATCCTGCGGACTCATATGAAAGCGCGGCATCGGGTAGCGGAGCTGCGTGCCGTCGCGGCGGATCGCGCCTTGAGTGAGGAGGCGCAGCGCCTGCTCGTCGGAGTATCCGGGAAGTCCGGCGATGCGCGGAATCTGAATTGGCCAGTCGGTGGTCCATGACGGCCGCATCGGCATCGGTCCGCCTCTGAACCGAGTGCCAGGGATGATGTTGCCCTGCGGATCGCGTGAGGAGTGGCACTCGTAGCACATCACCACGTTCTCCACCAGATAGCGCCCGTGCTCGAGGTTGCCGGAAGCTTTGGCCGGCTGCGGCGCCGCCGGCGGCTGCTGACCGGACAGCGAGACGGCAACAGCAAGAGGCAACACACTCGAGATCACCAGCGCACGGGCAACGGACATGGACAGCCTCCTCGGCCCATTATCTGCGGAGTCGAGGCTGACGAGGAACTCCGATCGGAGAATCAGTGCTCGTCGGCGATCGGGGCGACCGCCGCGACGAGTGCGATCGGATCGACGCTGGCAGGACCGAGACGAAGCGCCCAATGCAGATGCGGGCCGGTGACACGGCCGGTCGCGCCGGACTCACCGAGCACGTCGCCGCGAGCCACCATCGCTCCGGTCTGCACGGAGATCTTCGAGAAGTGAGCGAACAGCGAGAACATGCCCAGCCCGTGATCGAGGATGACGGTATTGCCGGAGAAATACAGATCCGCCGCGAGCGCCACGCGTCCGGCATTTGGTGCCTGCACCGGCGTTCCGGTCACCGCGCGGAAGTCGGCCCCCTGATGGCGGCCGCGTGATTCTCCATTCAATACGCTCAACCGGCCGAAGCTGCTGGTGGCCTCGCCCGGTACGGGCATCTCGAACGCCCCGTGCCACAGCCGCACCGGTGTCACCTCCGCGAAGATCGCTGCCATCTCTTTCTGTTCCCTAAGGACTCGTTCAATCTCTGAGGCGGGCGGATTCACGAACTGCGGATCGACCTTCAGTCGACGGGTCTCGAAGCGTTTCGGTTCGACACGAAGGGTGAGCGATGCGGCCGCCTTGGCTGTTGTCGACGCCGCGCTCATCGTCACCGTATTCGGACCAGGCTTGGCATCGAGGCCGGCCGCCACGAGTGCCATCCATCGCGTGCGTTCGGCGTCAGGCCAGAAGCGGACCGGTCGACCGAATGCGTACCCTTCGACGGTCGAGACCGGCAGCGATGTGACCGCCGTCACGAGGACGATGCCACCCGGTGGCATGGCGATCGAGCCGGTTGATGCGGTGAGCGTCAGGCTCGAGAGCGCAGGATCCACCTGACCTGCGGCCGGCACGGTGATCGCGGCCACGAGCACGACACAAGCGATCTGGATCCGCATCAGGAGAGGTTCCCTTGTTGCTTGTCGGCGGATCGGCGAATCGGCTTCACTGATCCGTTCGCGCGCTCCCCTTGCCGGTCGCCACGAAGATCACCGCGCCTGCCGCGGCGAGGATAATCTTCCACGCGGCAATGCCGGCGATCGACGCATTCGATGCACTGACTGCGATCGCCATTGCCACGATGACGCCCACGACAGCCTTGCGCACATCACCATGTTACTCTCCTGACCATGCGCGCAGTCGCCGACGCCCCACGTTCGTCCGACGCACATCGCGTGGCCTTGGCGAGCGCCATCGGCACCACGATCGAGTGGTACGACTTCTTCATCTACGGCACCGCGGCGGCCACGGTGTTCGCGCCGCAGTTCTTTCCGCAAGTGTCCGACTTCGCCGGTCGACTGACGGCGTTTGCGACCTTCGGCGTCGGGTTTCTCGCACGGCCGCTCGGCGGCGTGGTGATGGGACATTTCGGCGATCGCGTCGGACGCAAGTCGATGCTGGTGTGGTCGCTGGTGCTGATGGGCCTGTCGACGTTCGGCATCGGCGTGCTCCCCAACTACGCGAGCATCGGCATCTGGGCTCCCGTGCTGCTCGTGGTCTTCCGCGTCGTCCAGGGATTCGCCCTCGGCGGCGAATGGGGCGGCGCCGTCCTGATGTCGGTCGAGCACGCTCCGCACGGGCGGCGCGGCTTCTTCGGTAGCTTCGTCGCCCTCGGCTTGCCGGTGGGCATCATCCTGTCGAACCTGGTGTTTCTGATCGCATCGACGATGGTCGCCGCCGACGATTTCGCGCAGTGGGGATGGCGGATCCCCTTCATCGCCAGCGCCGCGCTCGTGGTCGTCGGCGTGATGATTCGCCTACGTGTATCAGAGAGTCCGATCTTCGAGGAGGTGCGGCGCAGCCAGGGCGCGCGGCGCATGCCGGTCCTCGACGTGCTGCGGACCGACGCGCGCACGGTGCTGCTCGCGGCCGGCAGCTACATCGCGATCAGCGCACTCGGCTACATCACGATCGTCTACTTCGTGTCGTACGCCACGCGTCAGCTCGGACTCACGCTGCCGATGACGCTCGCTCTGCTCCTGGGATCGGCCGTGCTCTTTTCAGGATCGATCTATTTGAGCGCGACGTGGTCGGATCGGATTGGCCGGCGGCGTGTGATGCAGTGGGGCATGTCGGCGCTCGTGCTCTGGTCGCTGGTCTACTTCCCGCTCGCCGACACGAAGTCGGCGCCGCTCATCGGTCTGTCACTGGCGGGGATGCTGCTGATACAGGGCGCCTACATCGGACCGCAGCCCGCGGTCTTTTCAGAACTGTTTCCCACGACGATCCGCTACAGCGGCGCCTCGCTGGCGCTGACGCTCGGAACGATCGTCGGCGGCGCCCCGGCGCCGTCGGTCGCGACCTATCTCTATCGACGCGCGGGCGACTCGCACCTCGTCACGATCTACGTCGTCGCCCTTTCGATCGTCTCGTGGCTCTGCGTGCTGGGCCTGCGAGAGACGTATCGAGAGGATCTGTCTCGCGCACACTAAGGGTCACTTCACCGCGAATCCTTCACGCGGGTTGAACTTCTTACCGTCCGACGTGCGCACGGCGTACTCCCACGTCGCGGCCGGCTTGCCGTCCTTCATCGGCCGACCGGTAATCGTGATCTTCGTGCCGGTCTTGAATTCGCTCGGCCGGATTCCGGCCCGCATCAGCGTCGTCGGCCCTTCGGCCTCGAAACCCCAGGTGGTCACCGTGCCGTCCTTGTTCTTCACGTCGACGAGCAGCCATGAATGCGGGTTCGTGTATTGAAATTCCTTGACCGTGCCTTCGACCGTAATCGTCTTCCTCTCCTCGAACATGGCGCCGGAATGATGCGCCGCCGCCGGAACCACGCCGACAGTCATCGCCAGAACGCCGAGCCGCGCAACCGCAAACGCTCTCCTCATCACTTATCTCCTTGCTTCTTGTCCCCGGGAACGAAGGTGAACTGCTGGAACTCGGTCGCGCCTTCCTTCGTTTGCACGACGGTGTTGTTCTGGTTCTCGCCGCAATTCCAATAGCGGATGCGCAGGCTCTTATCCGGATCGCTCAGTTTCTGGTAGGTCTGATGCGTGAACCACGCCTCGACGAGCGCCGGCGGATCGTAGACCCACACATCAGCACCCAGCGTCTTGTCGTCTTCCTTGCGCCAGACCTCGACGGTCTCGACTTGATCGGTGTAGTCGGGATGCGCACGCTGATAGATCCCCGCCTTGAGCTGATTGGTGTGGATCACGAGCTTGTCGCCGTCCCAGAAGCCGATCGAGTCACCGTTGTACAGCGGATAACGATCCGCTTCCGGAGGATGGTCGCGGCCATCCGTGTAGATCCGGCGGATATCGTTCACCATCTCGTTGATCAACCAGGTCTGATCTGGTGTGACGACGAACTCGCGCAGGAAGGGCTCGGTGAGCCATCGCGGGACGCCCGGCGGGGCGCACGTCGAGATCGGATCCCACTCGATTCCCTTCTTGAGATCCTCGATGCGCTTGATCATCTTGGCCTGATACTCCGGCGTCAGCTTCGCCGTCGGCAGCGCGCCGGGCGGCGTGTCCGGATCGAACGCGAAGCCCGCGACCGGCCGGCGGGTGTAGACGCCGCTCCAGTCGGGCATCTTCGCCCATTCGAGCCGATGGCCGCCCTTGGCGTCATTCTTCAGCGCCTGAAACAAGTCGGCGGCTGTCTTGTGCTGCCGACCGAGCTCGATCATGTCCGCCTTGGTTCGCGGCGGTTTCTGCGCGCCAACCGTGATGTAGAGGAACACGGCCAGGGCCGCCAGTCCAACGTAAACCGCCACCGATCGCATGGTTTGCCTCATCTCGATAGCCCTCGCTCCGCCACTCCTCGTTCCTCCGCGCGCTGGCCGGACAGGATGTTCGCCATTCCGTAGTTTCCTTCATGACACGCCACTTCGAACAGCGCGTCCTTCGTACGCTCCATTGGAATCTCGATCGACCACGGGCGTGTGAACACCGTGGGATCCTCGATGCGGGCCTGATACAAGAGCGTGTTCGCGTCGGTGCGCGTGAATCGTTCGACGACCCGCAGCTGCTCGTCGCTTAACCCGCCGAGGTACTGCACGCCAAAGCGGCTCTTCTCGTTGAACTTGAAGTTCGCGGTTTCAACGACGAGCGTGTCGCCTTGCCAGTGCCCGCGCGAGCTGCCGGTCCACTGCGCGATCGGCGAGGCGATGGGCGGCCGACCATCGATCGGGATGACGCGCGCGTCGTGGTTCATCTCGACAGCGATGGTCACGACGCCGGGGCTCTGCACGATGCGTGTGTTGTTGTTATAGGGCTCCGGCAGCATCGGTACCGTGGCACCAAACAAGATGCATCGCTCGGTCAGCCAGCGATCGGCGGGACGATCGGCAGGGTGAAGCGCCTCGTCGCGCTGCCGCGCGTCGAATCGTTTTTGCGCGTCCGGTGTGAACGCTGGGATCCGGCCGTCGGGCGGATCGATGACCAGCGACGTGCGCCGCGTCTTCACGCCACGCCCGCGCTCGAAGAACGCATCGTTGTAGGCGCCGACCTCTCCAGGCCGCAGCGGCCGATCGGCGTTGGTCGCCTGGGTGCGCTGACGATCGAACGCGGCCGCTTCTTCGGCTGTGAAGTACGCCTTGGCTCCGAGTTCAGACGCTCGCTGCAGGGTCGTCAGCGTCGCGTTGGTCCACGTCCCTTCGAGATCGGGATCGCCCCAGGCGAGCCGCGACAC
>Ga0075434_100000993_pt1 | contig 22983 bp, 18 predicted proteins | sample RhiMethybrSRZTD3_FD_75298 | JGI IMG/M metagenome (GOLD analysis project Ga0075434, IMG submission 75298) | Populus rhizosphere microbial communities from Tennessee, USA - Rhizosphere MetaG P. TD hybrid SRZTD3 | ecosystem: Host-associated > Plants > Roots > Rhizosphere > Soil | place: USA... | reverse complement strand
TTTTCCCTGGACAAGGCAGTCAAGTGGTCGGCATGGGGGCCGAGCTGGCGGCCACCTACGCGCCGGCGCGGGCGGTGTTTGCCGAGGTCGATGCGGCGCTCGACCAAAAGCTCTCCGAACTGATGTTTGCGGGGCCGCTCGAGCAGTTGACGCTGACGGAGAATGCCCAGCCCGCCCTGATGGCGGTCTCCCTTGCGGTCTTGCGCGTGCTGGAGGTGGAGAAAGGCTTCCGGCTCGCCGACCGGGTCAGTTGCGTCGCCGGCCACTCGCTCGGCGAATATTCCGCCCTGGCCGCGGCCGGTGCTTTGAGCCTCGCCGACGCCGCCCGACTACTGAAACTGCGCGGGCAGGCCATGCAGGCCGCCGTCCCCGTCGGGCAAGGGGCGATGGCGGCCCTGTTGGGGGTCGGCAAGGAGGTGGCGGAGAAGCTCGCCGCCGAGGCGGCGGAGAGCGAAATCTGCCAGCTTGCCAATGACAACGAGCCGACCCAGGCCGTGATCTCGGGCTCCAAGGCGGCCATCGATCGCGCCGGCAAGCTCGCCAAGGCGCACGGTGTGCGCCGCTTCATGCCGCTCAACGTCAGTGCACCCTTCCACTCGGCCTTGATGCGGCCGGCCGCCGAGGCCATGGCGCACGCCCTGGCGCAGGTTAAGATCTCCTCGCCGCAGGTGCCGGTCGTTGCCAACGTCCTGGCGGCACCGATCAGCGATGCCGCCGAGATCAAGCGGCGCTTGGTCGAACAGGTTACCGGCACGGTGCGCTGGCGCGAAAGCGTTCTCGCCATGGCCAACAACGGCGTCACGGACGTCTACGAGATCGGCGCCGGACGCGTGCTCTCGGGCCTCGCCAAGCGCGTTGTGCCGAGCCTCAATGCCAGCTCGATCGGCACTCCCTCCGAAATCGAGGCGGCGCTGCCCGCCCTCATGCAGTAGGAACAATGCATGTTCGAACTGGTGGACAAAACGGCCCTCATCACGGGTGCGACGGGCGGCCTTGGCGGTGCCATCGCCAAGGCCCTGCATCGGCAAGGCGCCACCGTCGCCATCTCCGGCCGCCAGCTCGATAAGCTCGAGCTGCTCGCCGCCGAGCTCGGCGGCCGGGTGGTGGTGTGTCCCTGCGACCTGGCCCGCAAGGAGGAGGTTGCCAAGCTGATCGATGTCGCCATCGCCAAGCTCGGCCGCCTCGATATTTTGGTTAACAACGCCGGCCTGACCCGGGACAACCTGTTCATGGTGATGAAGGACGAGCAGTGGGAGGAGGTCATTGCCGTCAATCTGACCTCGACCTTTATGCTGATGCGGGCGGCCGCGCGGGCCATGATGCGGGCAAAAACGGGCTATGGCCGGATCATCAACATCTCCTCGATCAGCGGCATCATGGGCAACCCTGGCCAGGGCAACTATGCCGCCTCCAAGGCCGGCATGATCGGCATGTCGAAGTCGCTCGCCCGCGAGGTGGCCTCGCGCGGAATCACGGTCAATTGCATCGCTCCGGGCTTCATTAAGACCCCCATGACCGACGCCCTCACCGACAAGCAAACCACCAGCATCAAAGAAGCCATCCCCGCCCAGCGGTTCGGCACGCCCGACGACGTAGCCGCCGCCACCGTCTACCTTGCCTCCCTCGAGGCCGCCTACGTTACCGGTGCGACGCTGAACGTGAACGGCGGCCTGATCATGGTCTGAACGGCTATTTTTGCCGGCAATCATTGGGTCCGGGAGGCGCCGTGGGAATGCTGGTCAAGGCCAATGAAGTGTGTTAACGAGCCCGCTGATTTAGGCGTTCAACCCAGGAAATGTCTGCTGTCGGGCCGCGAATCTGCTCGAGCCATGGCGCAGTATCGGGCGTGGGCTTGACCAGGCCCGATTTTTGGCACACGGCAACAGCGTGGATCAGCAAAGAGCCAAGGGATAGAGCAATGAGCGACGTCGCAGCGCGCGTTAAGAAAATCGTCGTGGAGCACCTCGGCGTCGAGGCCGACAAGGTCACCGACAGCGCGAGTTTCATTGATGATCTGGGTGCCGATAGCCTCGATACGGTCGAGCTCGTGATGGCCTTCGAGGAGGAGTTCGGCTGCGAGATCCCCGATGACGCCGCCGAGCAGATTCAAACCGTCGGCGATGCCGTCAAATTCCTCGAGAAGCACGCGAGCGCCGCTTAGCCTTTTTGGATCGCGGGCGCGCGGCATTTATTCAAAGTACGGCTGGCGCCACGACCATCGAGCCCTCGCCCTATTCCGACGATGTTGAGCATGCGAATGCCCCGCCGCGTAGTCATCACCGGCCTCGGCTTGGTGACACCCCTTGGCTGTGGCGTCGAGGCAAGCTGGAAGCGCCTGATCGCGGGAGAAAGCGGGGCGCGCCGCGTCGAGGAATTCGAGGTCAGCGATCTTAGCTGCCAGGTGGCGTGTTTCATTCCGCGCGGCCCCCTGTCGGAGGGCAAGTTCAATCCTGACGACTGGATGGAGCCCAAGGAGCAGCGCAAGGTCGACGACTTTATTATCTACGGTATGGCCGCCGCGACGCAGGCACTCGAGGACGCCGGCTGGCGCGCGGACACGAGCGAGAAGCAGGAACGCACCGGGGTGCTGATCGGCGCCGGTATCGGTGGCCTCAACGGCATCGCCGAAACCTCCATTCTTCTGAAGGAGAAAGGACCACGGCGCGTCAGCCCGTTTTTCATTCCGGGACGCTTGATCAATCTCGCCTCCGGCTACGTCTCGATCAAACATGCGCTTAAGGGTCCGAACCATGCCGTGGTCACGGCCTGCTCGACCGGGGCGCACGCGATCGGCGATGCCGCCCGGATGATCGCGCTCGATGATGCCGACGTCATGGTCGCGGGTGGCGCCGAAAGCCCAATTTGCCGAATAGCGATCGCCGGCTTCGCCGCCTGCCGCGCGCTGTGCACGACCTTCAACGATCAACCGCAAAAAGCCTCGCGTCCCTATGACAAGGATCGCGACGGCTTCGTCATGGGCGAGGGCGCCGGCGTCGTCGTGCTGGAGGAGCTCGCGCACGCCAAAGCGCGCGGCGCGCAGATCTACGCCGAGGTCGTGGGCTACGGCTTGTCCGGCGACGCCTATCACATCACCGCACCATCCGAGGACGGCGACGGAGCCTACCGGTCCATGCGCATGGCGCTGCAGCGCGCGGGCGTGGAGCCGAGCGAGGTGCACTACATCAATGCGCACGGCACCTCGACCATGGGGGACGAGATCGAGCTCGCCGCCGTCGAGCGCCTGTTCGGCAATGCGGCCGGCAAACTCGCCATGTCATCCACCAAGTCGGCAATCGGCCACCTGTTGGGCGCGGCCGGCGCGGTGGAGGCGATCTTCTCGGTGCTGGCGATCCGCGACAATATCGCCCCGCCGACCCTCAATCTCGATCACCCCTCGGTCGACACCCCGGTCAACTTGGTGCCGCATAAGGCGCAAGCGCGCCGGATCGATACCGCGCTGTCGAATTCGTTTGGCTTCGGCGGCACCAATGCCTCGCTGGTGTTGCAGCGGTTCAAGGCATAAGCGGCGGGGCGCCGGCAGGGCGCTCGCCTTTGCCCTGCAGCGCGAGCGCGCGGCGACGCCCTGAGGCAAGCGCGCTGCGGCGCCGCGGGGGGTGAGCCCGCGGGCAGCGGCGCCGGGAGGGCCGGTGCCTTCAAGTGGCGCCCGCCTGCCACTCCTGGCGCCAAGCCGCCACAGCCTCGGCGCAGGCGCCGCGCTGTGGCCCGCGCGCGCCCTAACCTTGCCGCCACGTCCTCGCTTGCCAAGCAATCCTGCTTTCGCCACATTTGCTGCTAGGTTCGGATGCCGAATGCGTGGGTGTTGGAGCGCGCCGCAAGGCTTGCAAAAGGCAGCGCATCTGACGGGGAACGTGAGCCATGAGAAACCGCCACCCGGCGGACCGACACGCAGACCCCAAGACCTCCCGCACGCGCGGTTCGCTCGCGCGCAGCCCCGCTGAGCGGCTCGAGCCGACGCGGCCGCCGGCACGGGTCAACCGCAAAATCCGGCTCGAGGAAGAGCGCCGGCCCCGGCCCGTGCTGGCCTTTATGAATGGGCTGTTGACCGTGGCACTGGTCGGCATGCTGCTCCTCGGCGCGCTCGCCTACTACTTCGATGGGCAGATGGATGCGCCGGGCCCGCTCGAGAGGAACAAGGTCATCGTCATTCCCAAGCTCGAGGGTTCCTTGGAGATCGCAGCGCGCCTGGAACGGGAGGGCGTCATCAGCGACCGGCGCATGTTCACCGCGGGCTACCGCTGGCTCCAGCTGCTGGCCAGGCTCGAGGGCGATAAGACCCTACAACTCAAGGCCGGCGACTATGAGGTGCGCCCGCACGCCAGCGTGCGCGAGCTGATCGACCTCATTTGCGACGGCAAGACGGTGACCTACAAGATCACCGTGCCCGAGGGGCTGACGAGCCAGCAGATCGTCGATCGGCTGCTGGCCGACGCCAATCTCAACGGTGAGATCTCGGCAACGCCGGCCGAAGGCAGCCTGATGCCGGAAACCTTCGTGATCCAGCGTGGCGCCCAGCGCGAGGCCGTACTCGAGAGCATGGCGGCGGAATCGAAGAAGCTGATGGAGCGGCTGTGGGCGCAGCGCAAAAAGGACCTGCCGGTCAAAACTTGGGACGAGGCCGTGACGCTTGCCTCGATCGTCGAAAAGGAGACCGGGCGCAACGACGAGCGCGACCGGGTGGCCGCGGTATTCATCAACCGGCTGCGTCAGAACATGCGTCTGCAGTCGGACCCCACCATTCTCTATGGGCTGTACGGGGGCAAGGTTGCCTGGGGGCGCCCGATCCAAAGGAACGAGATCACCCAGAAGACCCCCCACAACACCTATCAAATCGACGGCCTGCCGCCGACGCCGATCTGCAACCCTGGGCGGCGGGCAATCGAGGCCGTGCTGCAGCCGCGCCAAACGCGCGAGCTCTACTTTGTGGCCGACGGCAGCGGCGGGCATGCCTTTGCCGAGACGCTGAAAGATCACAACGCCAACGTGCAAAAATGGCGTCTGGTGGAGAAAGACTTGAAGGCCAAGGCGGCGCCGGAGCCGGCGGCGGAGGAGCCGACCCCGAAGCTGCGTCCTGCCGTCAAGCAACGGGCCGCCGCGCGCGCCAAGGCGGAGGCCAAGCCGGAGGCCGCAACCGATAAGGCGCCGGCCGGCAACGCAACCGCCGCCGACCCAGCGGCGACGGACCCGAAGCGGCGCTAGGGTTTAGGCGGGCCCACCCCGTTCTTGTTGCGGCCCGGCGCTGCGGCTAGAGTTCCGCCAATCCCCGAGTCGCTGGCGCTTGCGAAAACCCGAAACGACCTGACCGGCGCAATGAGCCTCAAAAGCATGACCGGATTTGCCGCACGCGACGGGACCGCCGGACCCGCCGCCTGGCATTGGGAGCTGCGCTCGGTCAATAGCCGCGGGCTTGACGTTCGGCTGCGCTTGCCGCCTGGCTTCGAAGGCCTCGAGCCGCGCATCCGTGCAGCGATAACACAGCATCTCGCGCGCGGCAGCATTGCCGTCAACCTCAGCGCCAAGCGCAGCGATGGGGGCGCCGAGATCCGGCTCAACGAGGCGGCGCTGCGGCAGGTGCTCCTGGCGCTGGAACGGCTGAAGGGGATGATCGAGGTCGCACCGCCCCGGGCCGAGGCGCTGCTCGGCATCAAGGGCGTACTGGAGCTCATCGAACCCGAGGAAACCACCGAGCAGGTAAGCGCGCGCGGCGAGGCCATGCTGAGCGATCTCGAGCGGGCGCTCGTCGAGCTTGTTGCGGTGCGCACCGCCGAAGGGGGCCGGCTCGAGCAGATCGTGCTCGATCAGCTTGCCGTCATCGAGCGCTTGACCCAGCGCATTGCCGCCCTGCCGGCGCGCTCGATCGAAGCCGTGCGCGCACGGCTGAAAGAGCAGGTCGGCCGCCTGCTGGAGAGCAACGTGAATTTCGATGAAGCGCGTCTCTATCAGGAGGCGGCGATGTTGGCCGCGCGCGCCGACGTTGAGGAGGAGCTGCAGCGCATCAGCAGCCATGTGGCTGCCGCGCGCGAATTGCTGGCTGGCGACGCACCGGCTGGACGCCGGCTCGACTTTCTAGCGCAGGAGCTCAACCGCGAGGCCAACACACTGTGCTCCAAAGCCAGCGACGAGGAGACCACACGCGCCGGTCTGGACTTGAAAGCGGTGATCGATCAAATGCGAGAGCAGGTGCAAAACATTGAGTGAGGCGGGCCCACAAGCGGGGCGGATCGAACGCCGGGGGCTGCTGCTCGTGCTCTCCTCGCCGTCGGGCGCGGGCAAGACGACGCTCGCGAGCGGCTTGCTCAAGAGCGACCCCACGCTCAAGATGTCGGTCTCGGTGACCACCCGGGCGCCGCGCCAGGGCGAGCTCGACGGCAAGGACTATAGTTTCATCACGCCGGCGGAATTCGAACGCCGCAAGCACGCCGGCGAGCTGATCGAGTGGGCCGAGGTGCACGGCAACTTTTACGCCACGCCGAAGGCACCGGTCCTAGATGCGCTGGCGCGTGGCGAGGACATGCTGTTCGACATCGATTGGCAGGGCGCCCGCCAGCTGCGCGGCCAGCTCGGCGCCGATATGGTTGGCGTGTTCATTTTGCCGCCCGACGGGGCGACCTTGGAGCGCCGGCTGAAGACGCGGGCCCAGGATAGCCAGGCGGTGGTCAGCCGGCGCCTTGCCGCCGCCGCCAGCGAAATCGCGCATTGGGGCGACTACGACTATGTGCTCGTCAACGCCGATCTGGAGACGAGCCTCGCCGGATTGCGGGCAATTCTGGCGGCCGAGCGCTTACAGCGCGCTCGCCAGACGGGCCTTGCGGCTTTTGTTGCGGGCCTGCTCGGGCAGCTATGAGGGGCGCGTTAGCGTCCCGGCCAGCGCTCCAGCACGTAGGCGAGCCGCGCGAACTCGCTGACGCTGAGCGCTTCCCCGCGCAGCGTCGGCTTGATCCCGGCGGCGCTGAGCAGCGCCTCCGTATCGGCGAGGAGCGGCTTTAAGCTCTGGCGCAGCATCTTGCGGCGCTGGCCGAAGGCCGCGGCCGTGACCCGGCCGAGGCTCGTCACGCTGCAGGCCGGCTGTGGTCGCTCGAGCGGCTCGAAGGCGACGAGCGCGGAGGCGACCGTGGGCGGCGGGGTGAAGGCCTCCGGCTTCAGCGTGAACAGCAGGCGCACGCGGCAGCGCCACTGCGCAATCACGGCCAGACGGCCATAGGCCTTGGTGCCAACAGTGGCGGTAATGCGCTGGGCGACCTCCTTCTGAAACATCAGCACCATGCCGCGGTACCACGGGGGCCACGGCTCGCTTTCGAGCCAGCCGATCAGCAACCGCGTCGCCACATTGTAGGGCAGGTTGGCGGCAATCAGCGGCCGCTCCGGCGCCAGCGCCGCGGCCAATTTCGGCCAGTCGGTGTTGAGGGCATCCTCGAACTGCAGGCTGAGGCGGCCGGGATAGCGTTGCGCGATGGCCGCCAGCGCCGGACCGCAGCGCTCGTCGCGCTCGATCGCCACGACCCGGCTGGCACCCTCCAAGAGCAGCGCGCGCGTGAGGCCGCCTGGGCCGGGGCCCACCTCCACCACGCTGCGCCCATCGAGGCTGCCGGCGGCGCGGGCAATGCGCCGCGTCAAATTGAGATCGAGGATGAAGTTCTGCCCGAGGCTTTTGCGGGCGGCGAGCTCAAGGCTGCGGATAACCTCGCCGAGCGGCGGCAGGCCGTCGGGCGTCGCGGCGGCAAAGCGCGTCATCGCCGCTGTGGCCCGAGCCCGGCCCTGCGGCGGGCGCCAATCTCGGCGGCGAGCCGCAAGGCGGCAACAAAGCTGCCCGGGCGCGCCTTACCCGTGCCGGCAAGGGAGAAGGCGGTACCGTGGTCGGGAGAGGTGCGCACGAAGGGCAGGCCGAGCGTGATGTTGACGCCGCGATCGAAGGCGAGGGTCTTGAGGGGAATCAGCGCCTGGTCATGGTACATGGCCACCACGGCATCATAGCTGCGGCGGGCCGCAGCATGGAACAGGGTATCGGCGGCATGCGGGCCTGTGACCGCCAGTCCGCGCGCCGCGAGGCTTGCCAGCACCGGGCCGATGAGGTCGCGCTCCTCCTTGCCGATCAGGCCGTCTTCCCCGGCGTGCGGATTGAGCCCCGTCACGGCGATGCGGGGCGCCGCCAGGCCGAAGTCTTGGCGGAGCGCGGCGGCCGTGATGGCGATGGTCTCGCTGAGAAGCTCGCGGGTCAGCAAGGAGGGGACCGCAGCGATCGGCACATGCACGGTCGCAGGCACAACTTTGAGCTCCTCGGCGGCCAGCATCATGACGGGACGCGGCCGCGGGCCGCCGCCAAAACGTTCGGCGAGCAGCGCCAGGTACTCCGTGTGTCCGGGATAGGAGAGCCCGGCCGGATTGAGCGCGCTCTTGGTGAGGGGGTTTGTCACCATCGCCAAGGCCCGCCGCTCCAGAACCGCCAGCACTGCCTGTTCGATCCCGGCCACGATCAGGCTTTGGTCGGCGCCGGCAGGGCGCACGGGCAGAACCGGCAGGGCGCGGGCGAAGATCTCCCGGCCGGCGGCAAACTCGCTCACCCTTTCGATCGGGATGGCGAGCCCGAGCTGCAAGGCCCGTTCCGCAACGAGCTCGGCATCGCCCACGAGGACGAAGGCTGGCAGCGCCAGCGCGGCGCGATTGAGCCAACTGATGAGCGTTATGTCCGGCCCGATTCCCGCCGGGTCACCCATCGTGACGGCCAGCGGCGGCAGCTCAGAGGCGGCCGAGGCGTGCGCCGGCCCCGCGGCATGTGCCTCATCTGAATTCGATGTGGGCATCCTGTCTGATATCGCGCAGGTGGCGCTTGGCGAGCATCTCGAATTCTTTCGCTCGCAAATCCTCCTGCACCTTCTCCCGCTGCTTCTCGTCGCCCTTGACCGTGCGCCGAGCGCAGACGGCAAGCAAGTCGACTGCGCCCGGGGTGGCACTCGGCGGCAGCATATCGCCGTCTTTGGCGCTGAGCAGCAAGGATCGCGTCGGTTCGCTAATGCTGCTCGGTTTGATGAATTTCATGTCGTCGAATTTGACCCCCGGCGCCTCCTTGGCGAGCCCCGCCATGCTCTTGCAGCCGCCGAACTTGCGCCGCAGCGCCTCGGCTTCCGCGAAGCGCTTGGCCATCTGGGCCTGGTCGGAGGCGGTCGGCAGGGACAGGGTCATCTTCTGCACGTGCAACTCGACGCCATCATCGCCGCCATCGCCGGAGGCCGACACGGCGCGGTCGATTTCGCGTTGGGTCACCGAGACGAGGGCCGAGAAGCGGCGGCGAATGACCTCGCGCCAGCCGATCATGGCGCGAAACCGTTCCTTGAGCGTGCTGGCATCGACGCCGAGCCCCTTCAGGTGCTGAACGAACTGTTCCTCGGTCATCTTGTTGTTGTCGGCCAGGCCCTTGAAGACCCGTCGTACTTCTTCGTCGCTGACTTCAATGCCGTTCTTTTTGGCTTCCTGCAGCTTGAGGCGTTCCTCGATCAGCTCCTCCTGGGCACCCTTGCGCATTTGCGGAACGAGGCCGGAGCGCGCGCTCTCGATGGCCTGGCGCTCAAGGTTCATGCTGAACTGCTTCTTCTTCTCCTCGAAGAGGGCCCTGAGTTGATCGGGCGCCTTGCCTTTGTTGCTCTCGATCACCTGCTGCATGATGGCGCGCAGCTGCTGGTTGGTACTCTCCTGCTCGGCCAGACGCTTGAAGTTCTCCTTGACCTTATCGCCGATGTTGGAGCTGAGCGACAGGAAGCGCGCGCGCTGCTCGATCTCATAGGCCGTCACCGGCTCGTCGTTGACGAGCGCCACGATGCTTTGGCCGCCCGCCTTGCTGGCGGCCGCGCCCCCCTGCTTTTCCACCGCCGCGGTCTGCGCCTTGCCGGTTTGCGCCTTGCTGGTTTGCGCGGCACTGAGAGCCGGGCAGGCCAACATCACCAGCAGCGATGCAAAGAGGGCACCGGGAACGGATCGACGAAGGACGGGCTGGTGCATGTGCGTCGGCTGCCGGGCTACGAAAAGAGCGTCGATTCGATGGTGCATCCTAACGCCGCGCCCTCAGCGGCGATCCTCTTTATCCACAGACAACCGTGGCGTGGGCAAGGCAGCGGCGCCCTGCGGCGAGCGTCAAAGCGCGGGCTCAGGGGCGCCGGGCGGCGCTATTGCGGGCCCTGGTTGCTGTCGCCGAACACGTGGCTCAGGACGTCGGTCTTGTAGTTGAACTCACCCAGATGTTTGAGCTCGAAGCGCAGCATCAGCGTGCGATCGGGCCGCAGATCCAGGGATGGGTTTTCGATAAAGGTTTCGGTGTAGCTCGCCGTCAGAACAAAGCATTCGTCGGCGTATTTGAGCTGGAGTTGGTCCTGGATGCGCTCCTTGGCGTCGATGTCATAGCGCATCGAGCCCCCGATGCTCCAATTGTTGGTAATCTTCAAGCCCAGGTAGGGCATGACATCCTGCTGGGTGGTCTGGGTCCCCGTCGATGGATCGAAGCGGGACAGCGAGTAGGCGACCGAGGCAATCACCGGGCCATAGTTGGCGTTGACCAGCAGGTCCTGACGTCGCAGCGACCAGTCCTTCTCATCGAAGCGGCCCTGAGCCACCACGTTGAAGCCGGCGAAGGGCGACAGGTAAAGACCCGCAACATACTCGGAACGGTTGGTCTCAAGGCCATTTTGCGGGTTGAAGTTGGGACACCCCGACGGCGACGGCGTCTGACAGCCCAACGGGTCGAAACCCGGATTGTTGTAGGGATTGTCGCCGCTCAGCTGATAGCTCTGGCCAAATACCGCCCGCGCGTTGAAGCCGCTGTTGGCCTGGAAGGTGTATTGCAGGCCGACGTTGGCCCGCGTGCCGGTCTCGAACCGGTCATAACCCGAGAATTTGTCGATATCGAACAAAAGCGTGTCGTCGAACACGAGGCTCTTGGCGTCCTCGTCGGGCAGGAAGAACTGGTTGACCTTGTTTTGCCGCACGATGATTTGCGCGGTCGGGGCAATGACGTGGGAGGCATCCGCGGTGTGGGCTACGAACGGGTAGGAATAAAGCACACCGGCCGCGGCGATCCCTCTTAGCACCGTATCGTTCGGGATCGGGGTCGGCGTTGCCAACGCCGGGTTGAAGGCATCGTTATAGCTGTAAACGTCGCCGCGGGCATTGGCGAAGGGCGTCCAGACCTGCCCGACGGGATCGATCATCTTGCGGCGCCAGTTCGCCTCAAGCAGGGCATGGGTGGTGTCAGTGCCGCCGTTGTTGCGCGACATAGAGCGGGCATGGCCCGTGAAGCTCAACTCGCCACCGAGCACCGGCTGGTTGACGATATAGTTGTAGTCGATGACAGGATGCACGAGCGAGTCGGCCTGCAAGGAGTCGTCGAGCAGCAGGCCGCCGAAATGATAGAGCCGGGCGCTGAAATAATTGCGCTCGCTCATGCCCTGCAGGTAGACGGTGTTGACGCGATCAGTCTGCAGGATGGGATCGAGCTTATAAAAGCGCCGGAAGGTGTCATCGCTTTCGACCGTGATATCCCAGCCGTACCGCCACCACGACGACAGCGAGAACTGGCCCTTGGTTTCCAGCGATCCGCGCCAGCCCTGGTCACCGCCGATGGTGGCGCCCGATTCGTCGCGGCCCTGATCGATCGCGGCAATCTTAATATTGTACTGGCCGTCGGCGAGGCGGTGCCGGAAGTCCCCCTGCCATAGCACGCCCTGCTTGGACCAATACTGGGGATGGAAGGTGAAGTCATAGTTGGGGGCGAGCGCGAAGTAGTAGGGCACCTCGATGCCGAACCCGAGCGTCGAGGAGTTGGCATAGCTCGGGGCCAGGAAACCGGAGCGGCGCTTCACCGACGGATCCGGGTGCTGGAAGTAGGGCATGTAGAGCACCGGCACGCCAAAAAACTCGAACTGCGCGTCCTGGTAGCTGATGGTTGCCTCACGCTGGTCGTGAATAATGCGCGCGGCGCTGATGCACCACAGCGGCGGCACGCCGGGGTCGTTTTTGCAGGGCGTGAACTTGCCACGCTCGTATTCGGTGATGTTGCCCTCGCGCCGGTTGGCGCGATCGGCAGCAATGCGCGTATCATCGCGCAAGACCACGCTCAACGATTGCACGAAGGCGTCGCGAAAATCGTCGAGCGCCTCGAAGCGGTCCGCGCGCGTGATGCTGCCGTTGGGGTCTTTCAGCTGCGCGTTGCCCTCGGCGACCAGCTTGTTGACGCTCTGGTCGTAGATCACCCGCTCGGCGGTCAGAATGTAGTTGTTGTAGTAGATCTCGACGTTGCCCTGGGCGACGACCCGGCTCGACTTGCTGTCGTAAATGAGCTGATCCGCCTGCAGGTAGAGGGGTTGGGCGCGATCGATCTTGGGGGGCGGACCGAGGATGCCGCCGGGCGGGCGCGGGAAGGCCTTGGGGGCCGGTTGCGCGGCCGGTTTGCTGGGATCCTGGGCGCTGCTGGGTGCACTTAAGAGCAGGAGCGCGCCCAAACAGAAGGCGAGCGCACGCCCGAGCCCCAGCCACCGTTGCCGGCGACAGGAAACCCGCGCTTCGCCGCACACATCGTGCGGTATCGGCGCTCGACGCATCACTCAGCCATCCTCCTGGTGCAGCAACACGGTTAATGAGACCAGCGAAGCAATGGCAATGGGCACCCCCACCGCCACCGAGGAGGACACCAAGCCGGCCATGCCAACCTGGCGCGACGCCTCTGCCAGCAGGAAGAACCCAATGCCCCCGACCATCCCCGTCACGACCATAGTCTGGATGCCCCCCGAGCGGAATGACCGCAGAGACACAGTGGCGGCCAAAATAACCATTGTTATCAACAGGGCGGGACGGGCCACCAACAGGGCGTACTGCATCTTGTAGCGATCGGCGGAAAGCCCTGTTTTTTCAGCAATTTGGATCAGGTCGGGCAGCTGCCAAAAGGAGACCGAAATTTCCGAGCCCAGGGCGTCGCCCACACGCTCGCGCGTGAGGTGGGTTGAGACCGTAAAAGTATCGAAGGTTTCCGGCTCTCGATCGGGGCGCGAAACCAGGGCCTTGCTCAACTCCCAGTAGCCGTCGTTGAGGGTCGCGCGCTCCGCATCGATGCGCTCGGCGAATGCTCCCTTGGCGTCGAACTGAAAGACCGTCACGCCGGCCAGCGCCAAGCCCTGGTCGGCGATCGCCTGGGCGGTCATGACGGACTGGCCGTCCGCGCCGTCTTGCCGGAGCCAACCCGCCTCGCCGGAGGTGGCCAGCAGGCCCGCATCGCGGCCAAACGCCTCTGCCACCAAGCGTTCTGCCTCGGAGCGGGCGGCCGCGGCCAAGGGATTGTAAAGGGTGACCGCTACAACGCCGAGGACAGCGGCAATGGTGATGCCGGGGCGCAGGAACTGCCACACGGACATGCCGCCCGCGCGCATGACCGTCAGCTCGGATTTGCGATTGAGCGTCAACAGGGCGACGATGCTGCCGACCATCACGGCAAAGGAGAGCAGGATTTCCGAGAAGGCGGGCAGGCGCAGGAGCGCCATCCAGAAAAGCCCGCCGATCGAGACTTCGACGGCCCGCCGGGAGAGGCGCAGCAGCTCGATCATGTCGATCATAAAGATCAGGGCCGCGCAGACGATGAAGGCGCCCGAGATCGATAACAAAAACCGCCTGGCGACGTAATGACGCAACGTGCGGGCCGCAAACATGGCGCTAGCTCCGCCCCCGTGCTGCCGCCGCGAGCGTAGCCGGCTTCGCCCAGCCATTGCGCCGCCCTGCCGGCCGGCGCCAGACCCCGCGCCAGACCCCGGCCCAGCGCGAGGGGCGGTGCGGATAGGCATGCCATTGCGTGGTGAGCGCGGCGAGCAGCGCGGCGGCGAGCGGGACCGCATACATCAGGGGAATGGCGGAGGTGCGCACGGCGGCGGCATTGGTGGCGACGATGCCACCCAGGCGGCAACCGACCGCCAGCACGAAGGCGAGCACGGCGGCCTGATTGCGGTTCTGCCGCGTGGTGCGGGCGTGGCCCAGGGAGGCCAGCACGAGCAGCACGAAGGCGAAGGCATAGAGCGGACTCGACAGTCGATCATGCAACTCGGAGCTAAATCGGCCCGGCGCCTGCCGGTAGAGGGGGTCGTCGGGATCGGGCCAGATCAGGTCCGCCGTCGAGCGTTCGCGCGGTCGCAGCTGATTGGCCTGATCGACGCGCTGCTCGAGCTGGTTCAAGTCGACCGCATAGCGCTCGAACGCGATGATCTGCGGATTATGCTCGTTCTCGAGCCGCCGCACGATGTGGCCCTTGTCCATCCTCAGATAGGCCATGCCCGCCTGCTTGATAATGAGGCCCCGCTCGGCGAGGTAGGTGACGACCTGCTTGGGATCGCGCGCGTCGTGCATCATGAGGCCGAGGAGCTCGCCGCCGGGCCCGCGATCGCGAATGTGCACCATCAGCTTGGGCTCGGGCGACGTGAAGCGCCAGGGCTGGATCACCTGTGCCATCAGGTCGGTTCTGACTTGGGCCGCCATGTCGCGCAGCAGGCGCTGGCTGCCGGGGCCCAGCACGTGATTGACGCTGGCAACCAAGAGGGCGACGAGCAGGGCAAGCAGACCGAAAGGCTTCAGCAGCGCCCAGACCGGCATGCCGCCACTGGTCATGACAATGAGTTCGCTGTCGCCGCTGAGCCGGGTCAGCACGTAAATAGCGGCGATCAGAAGCGCAATCGGGGCGATGACGGCCAGCATGCTGGGCAGCGCCAGCGTCGTCATCGCCAGGAAGCGCCACACATCCTGACCCTGGTTGGTCATCAATTCGAGCTGGCGCAGGGCAACGCCGATCCAGGTAATCCCCGTCAGCGAAAGGAGGACTAAAAGCAGCGCGCCCGAGGCCTGCCGTAGCACATAGCGGCTGACAATCCGCATTCGCTCCCCCGGGGCTGCAGCGCCCCCTGCCGGCCCGCCCGCGTGCCCGAGGGGCGGTGCCGCTTGAAGCGCTGAGGTGTCACAGTATGGTGGCGGAAAATTGGCTCGCCCCTACACCGGCTTGGCTCGGTGCGCTGTGCGCCGGCGTGTCCCAGCTGCGGCGCCGGGCGCGCGCCCGCTGCGCAAGGGCTGACCGCGGCGCTTGACGCTCAGGCCGCAAATGCGCTAGCCCCGAATGTCGCGAAAATGCCACACTGGGGTGCGCCAGTGTGGTTGTACCGCGTCATAAGGGCACTGAGCGGGTGCAAAAGGGTCAAGTTCCAGAGAATTTTTGGGCTTTGCAAGCCCGTGTGCGCGACGCGCTGGCGCGAGCGTGGCGCCGCCTGTTGGCGGCTGCGGGCTCCATTCCCGCGCCGCGGCCGCAGCGCGGGGCTGCCGAGGCATCGCTCGCGCCCCTGTTCGACGACAACGCGGCGCCGTTGCCGGGCACCGGCAGCCGCGCTTTTTGGACCGGGCTCTTGATCGTCAGCCTGTCCCTAGTCTCCGGCCTTGCGACCTATCTGATCCTCACCGGCTTGACGCCGATCGTGCCGCGCAACGAGGTGGTGCTCGGCGTCCTCTTCATCAATCTCTTGCTGGTGGTGGCCATGGTGGTGGTCATCGCCGTGCAGATGGCGGGGCTGTGGCGCGCCTGGAAAAAGAGGGTTGCCGGCGCCCGGCTGCATGCGCGCATCGTTGCGCTCTTCAGCCTGATCGCGGCGCTGCCCGCGCTGCTGTTGGCGGTGGGCGCAACGACGACCTTTTCGCGCTCGCTCGACAACTGGTTCAATCGCCAGACCACCTCCATCGTCATGAGTTCGCTCGACGTCGCCCACGCCTACCTCGAGGAGCATGGGCAGGTGATCCGCACCGATATCGTCAACATGGCCAAAGACCTCGACGATGCGGCGCCCCAGCTCGCCGGCGATCCGCGCAAGTTTCGCGAGCTGGTGTTCGCGCAAGCGGGTCTGCGCGACCTACCGGTGGCCTACGTCGTGGATGCCAAGGGCGCGATCAAGGTTGCCGCGCTTGAGGACGAGCGGATCCCCTACATTCCCCCGCCCGAGCATCTCTTGCGCATGGCCGAGGCGGGCCAGGTGCCGCTGCTGATGCCGATCAATTCCTTTCGCGTCGCCGCCATCGCCAAGCTGCACAGCTATCCCGATTCCTACCTTTATGTGGCGCGCGGCGTCAGTCGCAAGGTGGTCGGGCATTTGCGCCGCACGGAGGCCGGCGTCGCCGAATACGAGCAGCTGCGCCAGCGCAGCGGCGGCCTGAAACTGGCGCACGGGCTCATGTATTTCATGATCTCGCTGACCGCGCTGCTGGCGGCCATTTGGATCGGGCTGTGGTTTGCCGGCGGCTTCGTTGCCCCCATTCGTCGCCTGATCGGCGCGGCGCAGCAGGTGGCGATTGGCAACCTGAAAGTCGAGCTGCCGATCCGTCGCGGCGAGGGCGACCTGCGCCGCCTGTCGCAGAATTTCAATCACATGACGCAGCAACTCGAGCACCAGCGCAGCGAGCTCGTCAGCGCCAACGCGCAATTGACCGAACGTGGACGCTTCATCGAGGCGGTCTTGTCGGGGGTCTCCGCCGGCGTCATGGGGCTCGATCAAGACGGACGCATCACGCTCGCCAACCGCTCGGCGCAAAAGTTGCTCGGGCTCGAAGGATCCGAGCTCGTCGGCCGCGAACTCAGCGAGGCGGTGCCGGCGTTCGCCACCGTGCTCGCCGAGGCGCGCGATCACCACAAGAATAGGCCGCAGCACGAGGTCACGCTGACGATCAACGGCGAGGAGCGCACCTTCTCGGTGCGCGTGCCGCGCGAACAGCAAGCTGCCGGCAGCGAAGGTTCGGTCATGACTTTCGACGATGTGACCGAGCTGGCGGCCGCGCAGCGCACGGCGGCTTGGGCCGATGTGGCGCGCCGCATCGCCCACGAAATCAAAAATCCGCTGACGCCGATCCAGCTGGCGGCCGAACGCATCCGCCGCAAATACGGCAAGACCATCACCGAGGATCGCGACGTGTTCGACCGCTGCACGGAGACCATCATTCGTCAGGTCGGCGACGTCACCCGCATGGTCGATGAGTTTTCCGCTTTTGCCCGCACACCCAAGCCCGAGATGCAGGACCACGACATCCGCGAATTGGTGAAGAGCGCCGTGCTCGATCGGCAGATGACGGGCGCCGACGTGGCGTTCGAGACCAAGGTCGGCAAGGACCCCATTATCGTCACCTGTGACCGCAGGCTGATCTCGCAGGCCGTCGCCAACGTCGTGAAGAACGCGCAAGAAGCGATCCAGTCGTTTGCCGACGGTCCCAACAAGGAGCCGGGTTGGACCGGTCGCATCGAAACCAACGTGCGCCGCAACGGCGATCGCGTCGACATCGAGGTGATCGACAATGGACCCGGACTTCCCAAGCACAATCGCAATCGGCTGCTGGAGCCCTACGTCACCACCAAGGGCAATAAGGGCACCGGGCTGGGCCTCGCCATCGTGCAAAAGAGCGTCGAGCAACACGGCGGCACCCTCTCGCTGGAGGATGCCCCGGTAACCCCGGGCCGCAGCCACGGCGCACTGCTGCGCATCAGCCTGCCACTCGCCAGACCGGCTGCCGCTCAGTCTCTTCCACCCGAACATGCCGCCGCATCCGGCAATGCATAGTCTCCAACCAGGCAAGGAGTGTTAAATGGCTTCCGACATCCTGATCGTCGACGACGAGGCAGATATTCGCGAGAACATCGCCGGTCTGCTCGGGGACGAGGGGCACCGCACACGCGTGGCGCGCGACTCCGATGAGGCTTTGAAGGCCGTGGAAGAGCGCCGGCCGCAGCTCGTCATTTTGGACATTTGGTTGCAAGGCAGTCGTCTCGACGGCCTCGAAGTCTTGAACATCATCAAGCGCGCGCATCCCGACCTGCCGGTGGTGATCATTTCCGGTCACGGCAACATCGAGACCGCAGTGACGGCGATCAAGCGTGGCGCCTACGACTATATCGAAAAACCCTTCAAGGCGGACCGCTTGCTGCTGGTGACGACGCGGGCGCTGGAGGCCTCCAAGCTGCATCGGGAGGTGCGCGAGCTGAAAGAGCGCTCGGCCGTCAGCTTCGACATGATCGGCAAGTCGACGGCCATCAATCAGTTGCGTGCCGCCATCGAGCGGGTTGCTCCCACCAACAGCCGCGTACTCATTCGCGGCGCCGCCGGCTCGGGCAAGGAGCTTTGTGCCCGCGTCATGCACACGAGCTCGCATCGCAAGGACGGGCCATTCGTCGTGCTCAATGCTGCAGCCATGGCACCGGACCGCGTCGAGGAGGAATTGTTCGGCACCGAGGATCATGTCGGGCCGCGCAAGGTCGGCGCCTTGGAGGAGGCGCACACCGGCACGCTCTATATCGATGAGATCGCCGACATGCCGATCGAAACACAAAGCAAGGTGCTGCGCGTGCTGGTCGAGCAGAAATTCCAGCGCGTCGGCGGAGGTCCCAAGGTCTCGGTGGATGTGCGCATCATCTCCTCGACCAGCCGCGATCTGGAGCGCGACATGGCGGAGGGACGCTTCCGTGAGGATCTTTACCATCGCTTGAACGTGGTGCCGTTGCGCGTGCCCGGGCTCGCCGAGCGGCGCGACGACATTCCCCTGCTCATCCAGCATTTCGTGCAGCAGGTCGCCCAATCCTCCGGGCTGGCGCCGCGGCGCATCGGCGAGGACGCCACGGCGGTGCTGCAAGCCCATGACTGGCCCGGCAACGTGCGCGAGCTGCGCAACAACATCGAACGGCTGCTGATCCTGTCCGGGGGCGATCCGGATGCGGTGATCACCGCCAATATGCTGCCCGAGGAAATCGGCTCCAATGTGCCGCTGCCGGTGAACGGCGGCGCCGAGCATCTGATGTCGTTGCCGCTGCGAGAGGCGCGCGAGATCTTCGAGCGTGAATACCTGCTGGCGCAGATCAATCGCTTCGGCGGCAACATCTCGCGCACCGCCGAATTCGTTGGCATGGAACGCTCCGCCTTGCATCGCAAGTTGCGCGCATTGGGGGTGAGCTCGCAGGAGCGCGGCTCGGAGGCGCGTTCGGCATGAGCCACGGCGCAGGTTCGTCCGCCAGGGGTGCCGAATGACACGCGTCGTCTACGTCAATGGCCGCTATCTGCCCTACGCAGAGGCGCACGTGCATGCGGAGGATCGCGGCTTTCAGTTCGCCGATGCGGTCTATGAGGTGTGCGAGGTGCTCGGCGGCTGCCTCGTCGATGAGACGCGACACATGCGCCGCCTCGCCCGGTCGCTCGAGGAACTGAAAATCGCCGCACCGATGACGGCCGGGGCATGGTCCCTGGTGCTGCGCGAAATAATCCGGCGCAACCGGGTGTCGAACGGTCTCGTCTACCTGCAGGTGTCGCGCGGTGCCGGCCGGCGCGACTTTAACTTCCCGGTGGCGCAGGTGCGGCCCACGGTGGTGTGCCTTGCCCGTTCGAGTGCGGCGGGGAAGGGCGACAGCGCCGCCAGCAAAGGCATCGGCGTGAAGACGATGCCCGATATCCGCTGGGGCCGCTGCGACATAAAAACCGTAATGCTGCTGCCCGCGGTCTTGGCCAAGGAGGCGGCGCGGGCCGAGGCTGCCAAGGAAGCCTGGCTGGTCGATGCACACGGGTTTGTGACCGAAGGGGCATCGTCCAATGCCTGGATCGTCGACCGCGACGGTCGGCTGATCACGCGCCAGATCGACAATGCCATTTTGCGCGGGGTGACGCGCACCACGCTCATCGACGTTCTGCAGCGCCAGGGGCTCAAGGTGGTGGAACGGCCGTTTACGGTAGAAGAGGCCAAGGCCGCGCGGGAGGCTTTTGTGACCTCTGCAACTAATGTGGTGATGCCGGTCGTTAGTATCGACGGCCAGCCCATCGGCAATGGCTTTCCGGGCCTGCTGACGTTGAAGCTGCGGGCCGACTTCCACGCCGTGGCAGAAATTGCCGAGGACTGAGGGCCGAGGTTGGCATATTGCCGCGCTCCTGACGGCGAATTTGCTTGTGCGCCCCTATAATAACCGGCAATTTAAGGAAGCGAGGGTGAGGGTTGGCGCTTAAGGCCTGCCCCAGAGAATTACGGATAATAACAATGGCCGAACGAGCCCAAAGTCTTCAGGACACGTTCCTCAATCACGTACGTAAGAACAAAACTCCGCTCACCATCTTTCTCATCAACGGCGTGAAATTGCAGGGCATCGTGACCTGGTTCGATAATTTCTGCGTGCTATTGCGCAGGGACGGACATTCGCAGCTCGTCTACAAGCATGCCATATCGACCATCATGCCCGGTCAACCCGTGCATTTGATGGATTCCGACAGCGCCGAAGGCAGTCAGGCATAGCGAGCACGGCAACGCCAGCGCCGCCGAAAGTTTCGCCAGCAAAGGGTCGTCAGCCGATCGATCGGCGCCCGCAAAAAACGCGCGCCCTCGTGCTGTTGCCCGTGCGCACGAGCGGACGCGTCGATGCGCGCGCAGCCGTGGGGCGCCGTCCGGACCGCAACGGTAACGCGACCGTGCGCGCCGATCGTTCGAGCCAGGATCGTCTTGCCGAGGCGGTCGGCCTGGCACGGGCCATCGGCCTTGATGTGTGTGTGGCGGAGATCGTCCCGTTGGTGCGCCCGCGGCCGGCGACGCTTTTGGGCTCGGGCAAGGTGGAGGAGATCGCCCAACGCGTCAGCGAAACCGGCGCCGGCCTCGTCATCATCGATCATGTCGTCAGCCCGATCCAGCAACGCAACCTGGAGAAGGCCTGGGGTTCGAAGGTGCTCGATCGCACCGGCCTCATTCTGGAGATTTTCGGCGAGCGCGCGCTGACGCGAGAAGGGCGGCTGCAGGTCGAGTTGGCCCATCTTACCTATCAACGCGGCCGCCTGGTGCGCAGCTGGACGCATCTGGAGCGCCAGCGCGGCGGCTTCGGCTTTCTGGGTGGTCCGGGCGAGGCGCAGATCGAGACCGACCGCCGCCTGATCCAGGAGCGGATCGATGCAATCAAGAAAGATCTCTCCGGCGTGATCAGAACACGCGGCCTGCACCGTGCGAGCCGCAAGAAGATCCCAGTGCCGGTGGCGGCGATCGTCGGCTACACCAATGCCGGCAAGTCGAGCCTCTTCAACCGGCTCACCGGTGCCTCCGTGCTGGCGATCGATCAGGTGTTCGCCACCTTGGATCCGACCATGCGCGAGATCAGCTTGCCGAGCGGCCGGCGCATCGTGCTGTCCGACACGGTCGGTTTCATCTCGGATCTGCCGACCAATCTGATCGCGGCCTTTCGCGCCACGCTCGAGGAAGTGATTGCAGCCGACCTGATCTTGCACGTGCGCGACGTGAGCCACGCCGAAAACGAGGCTCAGTACCACGACGTCGTGGCGGTGCTGGCCGATCTCGGCATCGACGCCGACACAGAGGCCGCGGCCATCCTCGAAGTGTGGAACAAGGCCGACAAGCTGACAGCCGGCACCCGCGCCGAGGCTTTGCGCGCGCTGGCCCGCCGCAACCGTAGAGCCGTCCTGCTCTCGGCGCTGACAGGGGAGGGCATCGAGATCCTGCGCGCGGCGCTCGATGCCGAACTCGGCCGGCACGACGAGGTCCTCGATCTTGAGATACCCGCCAGCGAAGGACGCCTCCTCAGCTGGTTGCACGCCAACACCGAGGTGCTCGATCAAAAGACGGAAGGCTCGGGCGCGGTGCTGGCGCGTATTCGCATCGAGCCGGCCGCCAAAGGCAAGCTCGCCGGCCAGCTGAAGCGCGCGGGATTGCCGCTCGGTGGTTTGCAGGAGCGCAAATGACGGGGCACGCGCCTGGGGCCCGCACGGCGGGCGCAGCCGGCTAGGCCTTGCCTTCCTCCGCCTTCACCTCGTCCCACAACCGATCCATCTCCGCCAGGTCGGAGCCTTGCGGTGTCTTGCCCAAGCGCGCCAGCTTGCGCTCGATGCCGGCAAACCTGCGCTCGAATTTCGCGTTGGCGCTCCGCAGCACCGTTTCCGGCTCGATCTTGAGATGGCGGGCGAGGTTGGCCACCACGAACAGCAAGTCGCCCAGCTCCTCGGCGATCGCCGCTTGCTCCGCCGGGGCCGCCTGGCGGTCGGCGGCATGGGGCCCCGGTGCTAGGGCCGCTTCCAGCTCGCCCAGCTCCTCTTTGAGCTTGTCGAACACCTCTTGCAGCGAAGGCCAGTCGAAACCGACAGTCGCCGCTTTCATCTGCAACTTAACTGCCCGCGTCAGCCCCGGCAGGGCAACGGGCACATCGTCGAGCACACCGCTGCCCGGTTCTTGCGCTTTTTCCTCGCCCTTGATGCGTTCCCAGAAGCCCGGCGCCGCACCCGCCGCGCGCTCGGCCGCGCTGCCGAATACGTGCGGATGTCGGCGCAGCATCTTCTCGGCGATGGCCTCAACGACATCGGCAAAATTAAAGGCGCCTTGCTCCTCGGCCATGCGGGCGTGATAGACGACCTGCAGCAACAGGTCGCCCAGCTCTTCGCGCAAGTCCACCATATCGCCGCGTTCGATGGCATCGGCGACCTCATAGGCTTCCTCGATGGTATAGGGAGCAATCGTCTGGAAGGTCTGCGCCAGGTCCCACGGACAGCCCGTCACGGGCGTACGCAGGGCGGCCATGATGTCGATTAGCTCGGTCAGGGTTTTTTTGGCTTGGGTCGGCACGCCTGGTCTCCCGGTGATCGACGCCTCCCCTGGCTGAGGGAGACGATCGGCAACAGCGCCCGACGCCTTTAGCACGAAATGGCGCGCGCCGGGGCTGACGCCGCCGGCGCGCTGGAAATGCCGCGGGGATGGGGCCAGACGGTGCGCGCGGCGCCTCGGCCCAAGCGGCACGGCGCGCGCGCGCAAGCCTGAGCCTTCCGCGCGCCGCGCGCGTTTACTTGCGGGCGCCGCGCGGGCGAACGTACTCGCCGGGCTTAGTGACCGGGCGGGCTCAGTGGCCGCTATTGTCGGCCTTGCGGCCGGCCTCGAACAGGAACCAGGTGCGCTTCTCGGTGGCGTCGAGGA
>Ga0075434_100000992_pt1 | contig 22984 bp, 26 predicted proteins | sample RhiMethybrSRZTD3_FD_75298 | JGI IMG/M metagenome (GOLD analysis project Ga0075434, IMG submission 75298) | Populus rhizosphere microbial communities from Tennessee, USA - Rhizosphere MetaG P. TD hybrid SRZTD3 | ecosystem: Host-associated > Plants > Roots > Rhizosphere > Soil | place: USA... | reverse complement strand
CGGCCGTTTCTTCGGGCTTCGGGAGCTCGATGAACAGCGAGTCACCGCGCTTCGTCGCGACCGGCGGCGCCGCCCTTCGCGGCAAGAACAGCGCGCCGATCAGAAGCAGATGGAGCGCCAGGGACACGGTGATCCCGATTGCGAGAGGGCTCCGCCGCACCCGGATCTGGGCCGGTAGACGCATGTCACTCGATTATAGCGCCGCCGCGGGGGGTTAGAGGTCACGGTCCATCGCCCGCGCCACGCGCCGCAGACGCTGCATGAGGGCTGCGAACCGCTCGGGCTTGAGCGACTGCGGCCCGTCAGACAGGGCCTCTTCGGGCCGGGGGTGCACCTCGATGATAAGGCCGTCGGCGCCCGCCGCGATCCCGGCCATCGCCATTGCCTCGACGAACTCCCAGTGGCCCGTGCCGTGACTCGGGTCGACCAGGATCGGCAAGTGCGAGAGCTTCTTGACGGCCGGAACCGCGTTGAGGTCGAGCGTGAACCGGGTCGACGCCTCGAACGTCCGGATGCCGCGCTCGCAGAGGATCACGTTGGGATTGCCGCGGGCCAGGACGTACTCTGCCGACAGGAGCCACTCCTGGATGGTCGTCGCCATGCCGCGCTTGAGCAGCACCGGCTTGCCGGCGTCCCCGACGCGCCGCAGTAACGGGAAGTTCTGCACGTTGCGGGCGCCCACCTGCAGGATGTCGGCGTGCTCGGCGACGACGTCGACCTTCTCGGGCTCCATGACCTCGGTCACGATGGGCAACCCTGTCTCGCGCTTGGCCTCGGCCAGGAGCTTGAGCCCGTCGTCCTCGAGCCCCTGGAAGGCGTAGGGCGACGTGCGCGGCTTGAAGGCCCCGCCGCGCAGGATATGGGCGCCGGCGGCCTTCACCTTCTCGGCCGCCTCGAGCAGCTGCGGCCGCGACTCGACCGAGCACGGCCCGGCCATGACGACCAGCGACGGCCCGCCGATCGTCACGGCGCCCACCCGGATCTGGGTGGGCTCGTCACGCACCTCCCGGCTGGCGAGCTTGAAGGGCTTGAGGATCGGCGTGACCGACTCCACGCACTCGAGCGATTCGAGGCTGCGCAGCGCGTCCTTGCCGCGATCGTCGCCGACGGCGCCGATGACCGTCCGCAAGGCGCCCCGGATCGTGTGCGGGCTGTAGCCCATCGCGGTGATGCGATGGCAGACGTCCTCGACCTGCGCGTCCGTGGCTCCCGACTTCAGTACGATGATCATAATTAGCTCCTGTTGTAGCGGGGTCCGTGAGGCCGGCTCAAACCGAGGGTGGCCTGAGACAGACGCGACCCGGCTCCGCTCGCCCGCTCCTGCTGTGCCGACTTTTGTCGGCTTCTCGCCCGCTCACTCCGTGGTGGTGCTATCTCGCTTCTGCGCCCGATCATGCGAGTTCGGTCGCTCGTTGCCCGATCGTCGCCGCTCGTCTCGCCGCCATCTCCTCCCTGGTCGCTCGGGCGCCTGGTGTTCGAGCACGGAAAAAACGAAAGGCCGCGGGGAGGGCCCGCGGCCTGGAGTCGATCCGGCGCCGCGGGCTTTCGGTCCGCCCGCGGCTCCCTGCTTAGCTCAAGTCAGAGCGCCTGGGCAGACCTCGCCGAAGTAAAAGTAGAAGCCGAAGAACCCGCGAGTCGAAGCACCCATAGCGTGTCGGGAAGTCTATCGAGGGCGGTCCGGACCGTCAAGCGCTTTCTCGGCCGTCACCGTTGTGACTCCGCGGCTTGTGGAAGCGCTTGATGATGCGGTCGCGGTAGTAGTAGAGCGGCAGGCACAGCGCGATCACGATCGCCATGAAGGCGATGGCGTAGATGTACTGCTGCTCGGCGACGTGCGCGCCGAAGTACGAGGAGATCCAGGTGCCCGGAATGCGCCCCACCGTCGAGACGGCCGCGAACAGCCAGAAGGGCATCGGGCTGATCCCGAAGAGGTACGAGACGATGTCCTTCGGGAAGCCCGGCACCAGATACACGATGAAGCAGATGATGGCCCCTTCGGCCTCGAGGATGAAGTTCATCTTGTTCCAGTGGTGCTCGCTGAGCCACGGCCGCACGAGCGGCTCACCCCACTTGCGCCCCACCCAGAAGCAGAAGAGCGTGCCGATCGTGAGCCCGATGGTCGAGTAGAGCAATCCGAGCCACGTCCCGAAGAGCGCGCCGCCGACCGGTCCGGTGATCTCGCCCGGGATCGGCGAGATGATGACCTGCAGCGCCTGGATCGCGATGAAGACGAGCGGCGCCATCAAGCCCCACGAGCGAACGGTGTCCTTCAGGAACTTCTTATCTTGGTAGAGGCGAACCAGGAACCGCACCACCGGAGCGTCGAGGGCGACGAGCCAGATAACAACGGCGAGCACCGCGAGGAGGACCGCGGTGACGAGCGCCCAGCGCGCGCGGTCAGTCATCGGGGGCGGCGGGCGAGGCGTCACATGGCTGGACGGCGATCTCTCCAGGGCGACGCGGCTTCGAACGCGGCAGAGGCGGCCAGAACCGTGGTGTCGGCGTGGCGGCGCCCGACGATCTGCAGACCGACCGGCAGCCCTTCGTCCGTCCATCCCGCCGGTACGCTCGCGGCCGGCTGTCCCGTCAGGTTGAACGGATACGTGAACGGCATCCAGCCGAGCACCGAGACGTCCTGCCCGGCGATCTCACGCGGCGGGTGCGCACCGGCGGCGAACGGCAGCGCCGCGACCGTCGGCATCAGCAAGATGTCGAACCGCTCGAGGAAGGTCTGCGCCTCGCGCCAGTATTCCTCGACTCGCGTCACCGCGCGCAGGTAGTCGCGCGCGGTGACCGCGCCGCCGCGACGGATGAAGCGCACCAGCGACGGGTCCATATCGGGCTCGGCGTCCGGGAGCCGATCGGACCACGCGGCGTAGAACTGCGCGGCGATCATCGTGGCGAAGGTTTCCTCGGGGTTCTCCCACCCGGGATTGACGACCTCGACGTGGCAGCCGAGCGTCTCGAAGGTGCCGGCGGCATTCTCGCAGATCTCGAGGATCCTCGGATCGACGGCGGCGTAGCCGAGATCGGGCGTCCACGCGACGTGCAATCCTTTGACCTCGCCGTCGCACGCCTCCAGGAACGAGCCGTCCGCGCGCGGCAGCGAGCCGCGGTCGCGGTCGTCGCCACCAGCCACCACGTCGAGCACGGCCGCCGCATCGCGCACCGTGCGCGTGATCGGGCCGACGTGATTCACGCGCTCGAAGCCGCCGAACGCCGCGCGGTCGGGCACGCGCCCGAACGAGGGCTTGAGCCCGTAGAGGCCGCAGAACGACGCGGGGATCCGGATCGAGCCGCCCGCATCGGTACCGAGCGCGATCGGGCCGATGCCGCTCGCGACCGCGGCCGCCGCGCCGCCGCTCGAGCCGCCGGGGGTCAAGGTCGGATCCCAGGGATTGTGCGTGACGCCGAACAGCGGGCTCTCGGTGAACGCCTTGTGACCGAACTCCGACGTGTTGGTCTTGCCGAGCAGCACCGTGCCGGCCGCCTTCAGTCGGCCCACCGCGAGCGCGTCTTCGTCCGGCACGAAGTCGGCGAAGAGCCGCGAGCCGCCCGTCGTCGTCAGACCGCGCGTCGGCAGCACGTCCTTCACCGACAGGGGCACGCCGTGCAGCGGACCGAGCGGCTCGCCCTTCATCACCGCGATCTCGGCCTCGCGCGCGGCAATACGCGCGACGTCGGCGGTGACCAGGCAGAACGCGTTGAGGGTGGGATTGACCACTTCCAGTCGCGCGAGGACCGCGTCGAGAATCTCGAGCGGCTTGACCTGTTTTCGCCGAACGAGATCCGCGATCTCGAGCGCGGAGAGCCAAGTCTCCATTGACATTTCGCATTGTATCATTCCGCTTCGTGCAGATCGTGGATCGCCGGGGGACGCTCGTCACCGTCCTCCGCTCGACGGCCACGGGCTCGCTCGAGAGCGCCTGGGTGCGGATTCCCGACGGCTCGTGGCTCGGCATCGAGCCGCGCGCGACGCGCGAGACTCCGTGGGGCTGGTCCGATCGGCTCTGGCACGCCGCGGAGCCGCCGGCCAACGGCTGGCACGGTACGCGACTCACGCTCTTCGAGGCACTCGACTGGGCGCGGATCGACCGCATCCCCGTACTCGGCGAGCCCGCCCGCCTGCCGCCGGGGGGCGGAACGGCCGTGCTGAACTTCATCGCCGCCCGCGCGGTCGAGCAGGGCGCCGGTCCTCTCGCCTATCGCGGACCCTATCCGACCGAACAGCTGTTCCTCGCGTTACTGGAATCGTTCCGTTACGAGCCGGACCTCTCCGATCCGCTCGTCGCGTTCATGAGCGGGGACCTCACCTGGCGCCCTGCGCCGTCCGAGCATCTGTTCGTGGGCGGCGATCTCTACGTGCAGCTGCGCGAGCGGATCGAGAAGGTCGTGTGGCGCGGGATCACCTACTATCGCCCGGAGTGGCAGGGCGTCGTGCGCCACGCCCCGCGCCGCATCGTCGACGCGCCCGATGGTGTCCGGTGTGAGTTGTGGGCGCTCGCCCAGCGCCTGGACGACGCGCTGCTGCTGCGGCCCGACGGTGATCTCGCGCGCGTCCTCGCCGAGGAGCCACCGCCGTCGGCGAGCCGGCCGCTGCCCGACGCGGTGTGGACCGGCGTGGCCGCAGCGGTTGCCGCGCGGTCGGTCGCGCCCCTCGCGCCGTTCGTCGAATCAGCCGCGGGCGCGCTGTCGCTCGAATGGGGGCCGGTCGCGCGCGATCTCGTCCAGCTCGGGCGCGGCCGCGTGCGGATCGGCGAGCGTCTGCGGGAGGCGCTCGTGGCCGGGCTCGAAGCGGCCACGGGCCCGGGCGATCGCGCGGCGCTCGGCCTGGCCGCGATCGCCGAGATGGCGGCGCTCGTGGGCGATGCGCTACGGGCGCGCGCGCAGGCCGAGGTCGTGAAACTCAGTGGATCCGCGGAACGGCCGGGCTGGCCGTCATCATCGGCCTCCGAGGAGCGCACGAACGCCGAGCGCGCACGCGACATCACCGCGGCGGTCGGCGCGCTCCTGGAAGACGCCGCGAGCTGAGCGTCGCGAGCGCCGCGCCCCCGCCCTCAGTGCGTGGCGCTGAAGATGATCCAGACGTTGAAGGCGATGAACGTGGCGACGGACAGGGTCGAGAGCACGACGTAGATGACCCAGAGCAGCTCCTCGCGGCCCTGCCGCAGCCGCCCGGCGCCGGTCAGGATCCCTTTTGCGTAGGCGATCGCGTCGTGCTTGAGCGTCGGCACGCCGAGCACGTCGACGAGCACGTGGTAGCCGTCCATCTCGATGAAGCAGAACGGATAGAGGGCCACCACGAGTGCCTGCCACTGGATGATGCCCGACGCCGCGGCGAACGCCTGCGTGAAGCTGCCGGTCGGCGCCTGGGCGGCCACGATGAACGCGATGGCGCCCAGGACCAGATGCACGAGCGCGCCGGTGACCGCGGTGACGACGCGGGCGCGCCGGCTGGCCATGAAGATGTCGGTGACATCGATGTAGAACGTCGGCACGAACCCGTGCAGGAACGTAAAGCCGAACTCGCGCACGCGCCGCCGATAGTGCATGCACGCGAGCCCGTGGACGAACTGATGCAGGGCCACGCTGGCGAAGAAGAGGAGCTTGACCGTCAAGATGCCGCGCAGCGCGTGGCCGCCGAAGCCCTCCAGCATGTCGCGCACGTCGTGGAAGAGCTTGAACGCGGCGGCCGCACCCAGGACTGCCAGTACCGCGCACACGATCGCCGCGAACGGCGTGAAGAGGAGAAATCCGCCGTAGCGGTAGAGCGCCTGGAAAAAGCCCTGGACGTTGTGGCTCGAGATCCGGATGCGCTCGAGGCCGGTCAGCGCGAGCTCCAGCACCTTCACGAGGATCCGGCCGCGGTTGCGCGCCAGCGCCGCCCGCAGGCGCGAGCGCGGCTCGAACGTCAAGAGCTGCGCGCGCTGCAGCTTGTGCAGGAGGCTCGGGATGATCTCGAAGTCGAATTCTCCGTACTGCAGGACGTACGCGGTGGCGATCTCCTGGAGCGAGGTGGCGCCGTCCATCTGATCCCACAGGAAACGCTCCGGCGCGGAGAGCAGCAGGAAGCGGTCGGTGGTCTTGTTCTTCAGGATGAAGCCCGGCGTGACCGCGACCCGCGAGCGCAGCTCGGAGATCTCGTACGACGCCTCATCGATCCGCCGCGGACGCGAGTTGAGATAGCCGACGGCGCTGGCGACCTGGCGGAGCTCGAAATCCTCCTCGCCGTCGCGACGGACGAGCAGCTCGAACTTCGCGGGCGCCGGCCGCTGCATCAGCGCGTCTCGACGTCGAGGCCAGTGGCCTCGAGTCCCCATCGGGTCGCCTCGGCCACTTGCAGGGTGGAGCGGCGCAATCGCTCCATGAAGACCTGGACCATCGCGTAGAAGAAGGCGGCGGCCGCGCGCGGCGCGCTCTCGGTCATCGCCTGCAGGCTGTCGCGGCCGAGCACGAGCACCTCCACGTCCGTCTCGGCCTGCGCGGTCGCCGACCGGGGCGAGCCGTCGAAGAGGCTCATCTCGCCGAAGAAGTCGAACGGATCGACGCGAACCAAAACCTGCTCGACCTTGCCGGTGACCGCCTTGGAGATCAGGATCGTCCCACGACGAACGATGAACATCTCGTCACCGCGGTCGCCCTCGCGAAACAGGATCTGGTGCCGGCGGAGGTCACGCTCGCGCAGGCGCTCGGTCAGTGCTGCGAGATCCGGATCGGAAAAGGATTCGAACACACGAACGTCGCGCAGGAACGCGAGGGTGTTGGCCGACGCCTGCACGAGCGGGTGACGCGAGGCCTAGGTGGCCACGCGGCTGATGAGGCTGCTATGGAACTGGTGTCGCCGCTCGTTCGCCGGAGTCTTGGCGAGCCGGGCCAGTGCCTGCTGAACGGTCGCGCGCTCCGCGTCGCTCAACTCGTACTGGGCCAGGAGGGTCTCGGGCGCACGCTGCAACTCGGCAAGGAAATCCGGATCGATCATCACGCGACCAACGAGCTCTCGTAGCCCCTGCGCCACGAGCAAATCATACCAATTTCCCCGACCGTTTGATAGGCTCCGCCCGATGATTCCGGATGCCCGCGAGCCCGACCGTCGTCGCGCGCTGCTGATCGCCGCGCTCGGCTTCGCGCGGAGTCGCGGCGCGCGCGACGGCGATCCGGAAACTCCTCTCACTGCACTCCACGCCTGGCTGTCGGGCTGGCGCGGCATCGGCCTGGTCGCGGCCGGGATGGCGCGGCAGGGCTACGACTTGAGCCTCACGCGCTACGCCGACTTCGGGTGTCGCGCGACGTTCTACGTGACGGGCCGCGAGCATTCACCGACGAGCGCCACCGGCTCCGCCTTCGAGACGACGCCGTTTGGCGCAGTCCGGGCCGCCGCGTGGGAGGCGCTGGCCCGGACGTGAGGCGCGCGGCGCGACGCCTCGCGCGCGCCGGCCTGACGGTGCTGGTCGCGGCGGCCATGGTCGCGGCGCCCTGCGGGCCGGCCGCGCAGCCGGATACGCGGATCCCGTGGATCGGTTATCTGGCCAACGAGCCCACGCCCGACTCGGCACCCGTCCTGCGTGAGGCGCTCCGCAAGCGCGACTGGATCGAGGGCCAGTCCATCAAGATCTGGTACCGCTATGTCCAGGGCAAGCCCGAGCTGTATCAGCAGCACGCCGAGGATCTCGTGGGCCTGAAGGTCGCGGTGATCGTCGCGGTCGGGCCCCAGGCCATCCAGGCCGCGCGACAGGCGACGAGGACGGTGCCAATCGTCGTCGTCTCGATCGACGACCCGGTCGCGGCGGGCCTCGTCGCAGAGCCCGCGAGCGCGGCGACGAACGTCGCGGGGCTCACGACGTTCGCGCCCGGGCTGAGCGCGCGCCGACTGGATCTCCTGCGCGAAGTCGTGCCGACGCTCACGCGTGCGGTCGTGCTCTGGAGCTCGGCGAGCGCCACCGGCGCCGAGGACCTGCGCGCCATACAGGACGCCGCGAAGGCGCGCGGGGTCACGTTGACGCCGGTCGAGATCGCCGGCGAGACCGAGATTCGCGAGGCGCTCGGCCAGATCGGCCAGTCCCAACCGCAGGGACTGCTGGTGCTTCCCAACGCGATCACGCTCGCGCATCGCCAGCGGCTCGCCACGTTCGCGAGCCGCGGCAAGCTGCCGGCGGTGTACCCGTCGCGCGATTTCGCCGACGCGGGCGGGCTCATCGCGTACGGCGCGAACTGGACCGACGTCTTCCAGCAGACCGCCGAGCTCGTGGACCGCATTCTCAGAGGCGCCAAGCCCGCGGAGCTCGGAATCCGCCGCGCGTCACGCTACGAGCTCGTGGTGAATCTGCGCGCTGCGCGCGCGCTGAGTCTCAAGATCTCGTCGTCGCTGCTCCGGCGCGCCGATCGAGTCATCGAATGATGCGGCGCCTGGCGATCGTGGTGTGCGCTGTCGGGCTCGTGGGCGGGTGCGCCGACAAGCAGTGGGTGTACGACAAGCCGGGCGTGACGCCGGCCAAGCTCGATCACGACATGGCGGCCTGCCGAAAGGAAGCGCACGATCCGCAGGCGATCGCGCTGCCGGGCGCGCCGCGCACGGACCGTGGGGTGTTCAACAAATGCATGGAGCGCAAGGGCTACACGGTGCGGACCGAAACGCCGGGCTGAGCCGGGCGACGGCGAATCGCGGGCGCGTCGCCGCTCATCTTATAGCTGAGCGGGGAACCGGTACCCATGGTTCCGAGTTGTCCGCGTGGAGGTGCGCCGATGCGTGGGCTTCGTCTCGCTCTCGTGGTCACGGTGGTAGCGCTGCTGCTCACCGACAGCGCGGGGGCGGCGACCGTCGCTCAAGAGACGCTCGACCGCTACTTCCGAATCGAGTATCAGGTCGCGCAGAGCGCGACCAAGCCCGTCTTGAGCGGATACATCTACAACGCGCACCCCGGCACGCCGGTCGAGCGCATGCAGCTCGCGATCGAAGGCCTCGACGCCGCCGGCAACGTCGTCGGGAGCTCGTCGACCTGGGTGCTCGGGACCGTGCCGCCCGGCAATCGCGCGTACTTCAGCACGTCGGTCGTGCCGGCCGCGTCGTACCGAGTGCAGGTGTTGTTCTTCGACTGGGGCAGCCGCGGCGGCTCCGGTAACTGACACGCGCGGACAGCGGATCGCTGGACCGCCCCGCCAGGGAGGTCCACCGGTGATCAAGAGCATCTCGCTGCTGACGCGCAAGGCGGGCATGACCCGCGCACAGTTCGTCGAGCACTGGGTCAAGGTCCACGCTCCGCTCGCGCTGGCCGTGCCCGGCCTGCGCCGCTACGTGCAATCGCACATCGTCGAGGAGCGCACGCGCCCGGACATCCGGACCACGGACGTCGACGTCGACGGCATCGCCGAGCTCTGGTACGACGATCGCGACGCGATGGCGCAGGCGCACGCCACACCGGAAGCTAGAGCGCTGTTCGCCGACGGCGCGCTCTTCATCGGGCGCATCAAGGCCTTCACGGTCGAAGAGAAGGTGATCGTCCCGCCGGCGTTCGTCTAGACGCGCGTCCCGCTCGCAGATGCGGTATCGTGGACGACCAGGGAGGGCACACGCCATGCGACGTACCGCCGTGCTGCTTCTCGCGCTGTCCGTGATGGGTTCGAGCGCGCCGAGCTGGGCCGGTTCCTCGTCGACCGCCGTCGAGGTCGGGTCGTCGGCCGGCAGCGCGCTGGGGACGCTCGTTTACGCGCCGCTCAAAGCGACGTTCTGCATCCTCGGTGGTATCGGCAGCGGATTGACCGCGATCGCGTCGCCGCCGACCGCCGGCAAGATCGCCATGGCCACGTGCGGTGGCTCCTGGATCGTGACGCCCAACGTCATCCGTGGGCACGAATCCTTGAAATTCCTCGGGGACACTTCACCAGACCGTACGGCGTCCGCCGCCCGTTAGGGCGCGCACGCGCGGTCCCCCAGCGGCGCGCTCGTGCGGGCCCAGGGTCGGCCGTACAGGCTGGTCGGCGTCGGTCTCGCGGTGCTCGCCCTCGCCGTGGCGGGTTGCGCCGGTTCTACAAAATCGGCGCGTCCCGCGACCGCGTCCATGGCGCCCGGGACGCGCATCGTCGGCTTCGCCTCGTGGTATGGGCAGCGTCATCAAGGGCTCGCGACCGCGTCGGGCGAGGCCTTCGACATGAACAAGCTGACCGCGGCGCATCGCACCTTGCCGTTCGGGACCCGCCTCAAGGTGACGAACGTCGAGAACGGCCGGAGCGTCGTGGTCCGCGTGAACGACCGCGGCCCGTGGGTGAACGACCGCGTGCTCGACCTCAGTCAGGCCGCGGCGAAGAGCCTCGGCATGCTCGGCGACGGCGTGACGAAGGTCGAGATCGTCGTGCTCGGCACGCCGTGAGCCGAAGCGACTAGACCGCCGGTAGCCCTCCGAGCACATCCCGGCTGAGGCCGGGATGCGTGACGCCCGCCCGGCGAAGCTCGCGCGTCGCCTCGATCCAGTCCGCGTCGCGCGGCAGGATCGCGCCGCCCGAGCGCACCGCGTACACGCTCGGATCGTCGACGCCGGGCGGCACCTTCCCGGTGTCCCGCAGCGCCTTCGCCGCGTCGATCAGCCGCTTGCGCGTTCTGATGACCATGGCGTCGCTGCTGCCCAAGCGCTCGTTGGTGCGGTCGTAGATCGGCCCCATGCTCTCGGTGACCGCCTGATCTTGAAGGAAGATGGCGTCGATGCCCGTGTAGCTGACTGTCTTCTGCGCCGCGCGATCGATCTCGTAGTCGTTGGCGGCGTTGGCGGCGCAGCGGAAGCGCCCATACCAATCGGTGGTGTTGGGAAGCGTCCGCGGTGGCCGCACCACCTGCCGTCCGGCGCTGCGCGTGCCCTGCGGGGCTCGCGCGACGGTGATGGCCAGCGTGTGGTCGTCGTCCATCGGCACCCACGCCCGGACGCGGACCTCGAGCCCCAGCACGCCCGTCGGCACCATCGCATAGAACGGAAACAGGAAGTTGGCAATGCGCCAGTAATTCGTGTCGGCCTCGGCCGGACGATACGCGCCGTACATGACGCCGAAGTCCATGTCGCTCACCTCGTAGCGAGGCGCGCGATCGGTGAGCGCGTAGCGGGCCCAGGTGCCCGGCGGCGCCTCGTCCGCGCTGACGCTCCCGAGGTGGAGGAACACCGTGTGGCAGGTGTCGATGTCGCCTTCGAGCGCCTGCATCCAGTTGCACTCGCGCTGGTAGATCTGGATGCTGGCGTCGGGCAGCAAGGTGGGCTCGAGATCGGGCAAGGGCGGCGGCGTCTCGCGCGGCCCGAGATAGGCCCAGACGAGTCCGGCGCGCTCGACGCAGGGGTAGGACACCGCCCGCACCTTCTGCTTGAAGTTGCTCTCCTCGGGCTCGTTGGGCATGTCGACGCACCGGCCGCCGACGTCGAATTTCCAGCCGTGGTACACGCACCGCAGACCTTCAGCCTCGTTGCGGCCGTAGAACAGGCTGGCGCCGCGGTGCGGGCAGCTGTCGCGCACGAGACCGACGGCGCCCGACGAGACGCGGAAGGCGATGAGGTTCTCGCCCAGGAGCCGCACGCGCAGCGGGGCGCCGTCACGCTCGGGTAGCTCGCTCGAGAGCGCGGCCGGCATCCAGTACTGGCGCATCAGCTCGCCCATCGGCGTTCCGCGTCCCACTCGACACAGGAGCTCGTTGTCCTCGCGACTCAGCATGGCGTGTCCCTCTCCGCGGAATCTTCACGAGACCCCAGCGCGTCGTCGCGTAAACGTTAGCATATAATCCGGCGCAGCAATGGCGCCCGCGGGAACGCCAACGGCGGCGCCGGAGGAGACACCCATGATGCGTGTGGTCACCTTCGTCCTCGTCTGCGCCTTCGTGCTCGCCGGCGGAAGTCTCGACACGCGGGCGCAGTCCGACGCGCCGATCAAGATCGGCTACGCGATCTCGAGAACCGGGCCGTTCGCGCCGGGCGCCCAGGCAACGCAGGAGCCGAGCTACATCCTGTGGGCCGAGCAGGTCAACGCGGCCGGCGGCCTCAATGTGAAAGGGCACAAGCGCAAGGTCGAGCTGGTCAGCTACGACGACCGCAGCGAGGTCGAGACGATCGTGCGCACGTTCGAGAAGCTCATGGTCACCGACAAGGTCGACCTGATCCTGCCGCCCTGGGGCTCCACTGCCAACTTCGCGGTGGCGCCGCTGGCCGACAAGCACGGCTATCCCGTGCTGGCGCCGACCGCGCTGTCGATGAAGCTCGTCGAGATGAAGCTGCCCTACTTCTTCTCGATGCTGCCCCAGCCCTATGTGCTGATGGCCGCGGCCGCCGACATGCTCGCGTCGAACGGCGTGAAGACCGTCGCCGTGATCTACATGGACGACGTGTTCGGGCTCGAGAACATCGCGGCCTTCGAGCCGGCCGTGAAGACCAAGGGCATCGAGATCGTCGACAAGAAGAGCTATCCGCTCGGGATCAAGGATCTCTCGCCGGTGCTGCGGGCGATCAAGGACAAGAACCCCGACGCGTTCGTCGGCCTCACCTATCCGCCCGACACCATCCTGGCCTCCAAGCAGTCCAAGGAGATCGGCTTCAATCCGAAGGTGTTCTTCACGGCGGTCGGCACGGCGTTCCCGCTCTACAAGCAGGCGATGGGTCCCGACTCCGACGGCGTCAGCGGCATCGGCTCGTGGAGCGTGAAGACCAGCCCGGCCGCGAAGGCGTACTTCGACGCTCACGTGGCGCGGTTCCAGAAGGAGCCCGACCGCTGGGCGAGCGCGCACTGCTGGGCGGGTCTTCAGATCTTGCAGGCCGCCATCGAGAAGGTCGGCGTCGATCGCAAGGCGATCCGCGAGTACATCGCCTCGAACGAGCACGCGACGATCATCGGGCCGGTGCGCTTCAAAGGATCGGAGATTCAGTTCCCGGGCACTGTGAGTCAATGGACTGGCGGCGACTTCGAGGTCGTGTGGCCCGCCAATCGCGCCACTGCCAAGCTCGTCATTCCCAAGCCGGCTTGGAAGTAACTCGCGTGACGGCGCCGGCTAGGCCGGCTCGTCGATGAGCGATTGCGCGCGAGGCGGGCGGGGCCTGTCGCAGGGCGCGGCCCCGCCGGGATCGGCTCCGTCACCCACTCGCCCGATTCGCAGCGCTCCGCGCTGCGGGCGGGACGAGGGGGTCCCACTCCGCCGATCCGGCGGAGCCGCGCCCTGCGCCACCCGCCCGGCTCGGGCACAGTCGCTCATCGACGAGTCGGCCTAGCCGGCGCCGCGGTGGTCATTTCGTGAGGCTTTGGGTCGAGTTGATTGTTTCTGGGGTCATCACGGGTGGGATTTATGCGCTCGTGGCGATGGGGTTGAATTTGCAGTATGGGTTGATGCGGATTCTGAATGTGTCGCATGGTGAGTTCTTGATGCTTGGCGCTTATCTCGTGTATTGGGCGCATCTGGTGACGCATCTGAGCCCGTTCGTGTTCTTGCCGCCGTTGCTCGTCGCGCTCTTCGCACTGGGCCTCGTCATCCATCGGATTTGCTTTCGTCGGATCGCTGAGACCACGCCCGAGGTGGAGGCGTTCGAGGCGCGGAGCCTGCTCGTCGGCTTCGGGCTCATGTTCGTCGTGCAGAACGTCGCGCTGCTCGTGTGGGGCGCCGACCTCCGCGGGTATCAGTACCTGTCGCGGACCGTGTCGGTCGCCGGCCTCGGGTTCACGGCCAACCGGCTCGTGGCGTTCGCGGGGGCGATCCTGCTCGGCCTCGCGCTGATCGTCCTGCTGCGGGCCACGCTGCTCGGCTGCGCGGTCCGCGCGATGATGCAGTCGCCGACGGGCGCCTTGCTGGTGGGCATCGACGTGCGCCGGCTCCATCCTGCGGTCTTCGGCGTCGGCCTGGCGCTGGCCGGCGCCGCCGGCGCGCTGCTCTCGATGGTCTTCGAGATCTCGCCCTCGATGGGTGAGCCCTACACGGTCACGGCGCTGATCGTCATCGCGCTCGGGGGCTTCGGCAGCGTCACCGGCAGCCTGCTGGGCGGCCTGCTCCTCGGCATCGTCGAGGCGATCGGGATGCACCTGACGAGCCCGTCGCTCAAGATGGTGCTCTCCTACAGCGTCTTCATGCTGGTGCTGATCACGCGCCCGAACGGACTCTTCGTCCGCTGATGCCCCGCGCCGCGCTCGCGGCCATCGCCGGCGGCGCCGTCGTCGCGGCGGCCCTGCCCTGGCTGCTCGATGACTTCCTCGTCTCGCTGGCGCTCTCCTGCCTGATGTACGTAGCGCTGGCGACGAGCTGGGCGATGTTCTCCGGCGCGACGCGCTATGTCTCGCTGGGCACCTCCGCCTTCTTCGGTCTCGGTGCGTACGTGTGCGCGTGGACCGTATCCGCCGCGCCGTGGCCCGTCGTGATCGCGGGCGGCGCGCTGGTGGCCGCCGCGTTTGCCGGGCTCGCCGGCCTGGCGATCCTGCACCTGCGCGGGACCTACTTCGCGGTGCTCACCTTCGGGATGAGCGAGCTCACGCGGCACGTGGTGACCTACGGCGAAAAGCAGTACGCGGGCACCGTGGGACGCGTCCTCAGGGGCGTTCCGTCGAACCGCACCGTCTACTTCACCGTGCTCGCGATCGCCGTCGCGGCCGTGATCGTGGCGATCGCGGTGCGCCGAAACCGGTTCGGCCTGGCGCTCATCGGCATCGGCGCCGATGAGCAGCGCGCGCAGACGCTCGGTGTGCCGACGCGCTGGGTGAAGGTGGCGGGCTTCGCCCTCAGCGCGGCGTTCGCCGGCGCCGCGGGCGCGGCGATGGCGGTGCGCTGGACGTACATCGACCCGACCGCGGTGTTCAACCCGTTCATCGGGCTCCAGACCGTGCTGATCGCGATCGTCGGCGGCCCGTTGAGCCTGACGGGTCCACTGGCGGCTGCGATCGTCTTCAGCCTGCTCGCCGAGTTTCTGCGATTGCAGTTCCCCTACGCGTACCTGATCGCGCTCGGGCTCCTGCTGATCGTCGCGGTCCTCTATCTCCCGCACGGTCTGGCCGGCCTCTGGCGCCAGCGCACGCCCGTCGAGCGCGCGGTGGCGGCGCGATGACGGCGCCGGTGCTGGCCGCGCGCGGTGTGGTCGTCCGCTTCGGCGGGTTGATCGCGGTCGACCGCGTCGATCTGGACATCGAGGATCGAGCCCTCATCGGGATCATCGGGCCCAACGGCGCCGGCAAGACGACCTTCTTCAACGCGCTCTCCGGCCTGGTGGCGCCGGCGTCGGGCCGCCTCCTCGTGGGCGGCGCCGACCTCACGGGCAAGCCTGCGCACGTCTTCGCGCGCGCCGGCGTCGCGCGCACCTTTCAAACGCCGCGCGTGTTCGCCGACATGACCGTCGAGGAGAGCGTGCGATTCGGGCTCGAGTTCGCGGGCCGCCGCCGGCGCGCCGACGGCGCCGCGCTCGCGGGAGCGCCGGCCATCCTCGAATTCCTCGGCCTCGGCGACTGTGCCGCGCTGCCGGCGCGAGCGATCACGCCCGCCCGCCAGCGCCTCCTCGAGATCGGCATGGCGCTGGCGACCAGGCCAACGGTCCTGCTGCTCGACGAAGTGGCCGCCGGGCTGACCGAGGCCGAGGTGCGGAGCATGGCTCGGCTGGTGCGGCGCTGCCGCGACGAGCTCGGTCTCTCGGTGGTGTGGATCGAGCACGCCGTCACCGTGCTGCTCGACGCGGTCGAGCGCGTCCTGGTCCTGCACCAGGGCCGAGCGCTCACCGAAGGCCCGCCCGCGGTCGTCGCGCGCAATCCGGCAGTCATCGAGGCCTATCTCGGCGACGGTGTCGCGACGGCTCAGTCATGAAGATCGCGCTCGACGTCACGAAGCTTTCCGCTGGCTACGGCGGCTTTCGCATTCTCGACGAGCTCGACTTGCGTCTGACCGCGGGCCGCATCACCGCGATCGTCGGCTCCAACGGCGCCGGCAAGAGCACCCTCCTGAAGTCGCTCGCCGGGATCCTTCCGCGTGGGGGCCAGGCCACGCTCGAAGGCTCCGTATTGCCCGCTGGCTCGGCCACCGCCGCGGTGCGCGCCGGCTTGATCCTGGTCGCCGAGGGCCGTCATCTCTTCCCGCGCATGACGGTGCTGGAAAACCTCCAGCTCGGCGGCTGGCTCTTACCCAGGTCCGAGCGCGCCGGCCGGCTCGAGCGCGCGCTCGCGCTCTTTCCGCGTCTGGTCGAGCGCCGTCATCAGCTCGCCGGGTCGATGAGCGGCGGCGAGCAGCAGATGGTCGCGCTGGCGCGCGCCCTGGTGGGCCGCCCGCGCCTTCTGATGCTCGACGAGCCCTCGCTCGGGCTCGCGCCGCGGCTCGTCGACGAGGTGATGAGCCTGGTCCGTCGGATCCGCGACGAGGGCGTGACGGTCTTGCTCGTCGAGCAGAACGTGGCCAAGGCGCTGGCGATCGCGGACGATGCGCATGTTCTGGAGCGCGGCCGGCTGGTGGCGAGCGGTGAGGCCGCGGAGCTGTTGCGGTCGAGCCTTGTCCGCACAGCGTATCTCGGTCTCTAGGCGGCGGGCTCGTGAAATGGGCCCATTTGCTTCGTTGGCGGCTTCGGCCCTCCCTGCGGCGTATGCGGTATACGCCTCGGTCGGGCCTCAGCCGCCGCCTCGCAACTGGACCCTTTTGACGAGCCCGGTCGAGGTGGGTGGCGTGACGCGTCGGTCTCCTGTAGAGTTTCGGCGCTGAGCGGTTCATCCCGCGTGAGTCGGAGGCCTGAGATGGCGAGCCATGTGGTGAAGGTCGGCGATGTCGAGATCACGATGCTGTCGGATGGGATTCTCGAGTTCGATCCGTGCAACTTCTTTCCGACGATCGCCGAGGAGAACTGGAAGGGGTACGAGTCGCATCTGCACGAGCACAAGGTCCGCTTCAACCTGGGCTCGTATCTGATCCGCGCCGGCGGACGGACCGTGCTGATCGATACCGGGCTCGGCCCCAAGCCGGCTGACGTGCCGGATGCCGCGTGGGGCCTGCTCATGAACGACTTCAAGAACAAGGGCGTGCGTCCCGAAGAGATCGACATGGTCGTGATGACGCACCTGCATCGCGATCACGTCGGCTGGAATCTCAAGACCGAGGGCGGCAAGTACGCCCCGACGTTTCCGCGCGCGCGTTACTGGATGCCCAAGAAGGACTGGGACTCGACCCACGATCCGGCGCTCCAGCCCACGCGCTGGGTCAATGCGCCGCAGTGCGTGTGGCCGCTCGGCGAGCTCAACCTGGTCGAGTTCATGCAGGGCGAGCAGAGCCTGACCCGCGAGCTCACGGCGGTGCCGACACCGGGCCACACGCCCGGGCACATGAGCATCCTGGTCACCTCGAGGGGCGAGCGCGCGCTCGTTCTGGGCGACGCGGCACACAGCCCGGTGCAGGTGCTGGAGCCCGACTGGGTCTCGCGCGCCGACATGGATCCGGACCTGACGCGGCAGACACGCAAGGCGCTCCTCGAGCGGCTCGAGCGCGAGCAGATCCTGGTCGCGGCCGGTCACTTCGAGGCGCCGGGCTACGGCCGGATCGTGCGGCTCGAGGGCCGGCGCTACTGGAAGGGGCTGTAGCGGCTACCGCTTAGCGCGAGGCGCCGAGAGAACGGCCAAAAGGCGCGTGGGATCGACGGGCTTGAGCAGGTGGTCGTCGAAGCCCGCGTCGAACGCGAGCCGGCGGTCCTTCTCCTGCCCATAGCCGCTGAGCGCAATCAGCCGCGAGCGATCGCGCAGCTTCGCGCGAATCTGGCGGGCGACCTCATAGCCGTCGATGCCGGGTAGGCCGATGTCGATCAGCACGGTGTCCGGCTCGAGCTGAACCGCCTTCTCGACGCCGCTCACGCCGTCGGCCGCTTCGTGGACCTGGTGTCCCGAGCTCTCGAGCAGGATCCGCATCATCTCCCGGTTGTCGGCGTTGTCTTCGATCACGAGGATCCGCCTGATGGACACACCGGCCCCAGGCTCGACGGCGACCGCTGGGCGCTTCGGCGCGTCGAGCAGCGCCGGAAGATGCACGGTGAACACGCTGCCCCGCCCTGGTCCCGGGCTGGCCGCGTCGACCCGACCGCCGTGAAGCTCGACCAGACGCCGCACGAGCGTCAACCCGATGCCCAGGCCGCCGGACTGGCGATCGAGCTTCCGTTCGCCCTGCACGAACAGGTCGAAAACCGATGGCAGAAGCTCCGCCGGGATGCCCGAGCCATCGTCGACGATCTGGAGGATCGCCTCGTCCTTTGCCTGCCGCACGACCACCTTGATGGCGCCGCCGCGCGGGGTGAACTTGAGGGCGTTCGACATGAGGTTCATGACGATCTGCTCGAGGCGCGCCGGATCGGCCTCGACCCAGACCGGGTCGGCTTCGATCGCGATAGCGTGCCGCGCGAGCTGATCGGTGCTCTCCAGCGTGACGAGGCAGCGCCGGACCGTCGCCGCGACGTCGACCGGCATGCGGACGAGCTCGATCTTGCCGAGCGCGCCGCGCGTGACGTCGAGCAGGTCGCCGACGAGCCGTGTGAGGTGCTCGGTCTGGTGCGAGATGACCTCGCGGGCGCGGCGGTCGTGATCCGGCGTCGACGATTGCGCCAGCACCGAGACCGCGGAGGTGATGGCGCCCAGTGGATTGCGCAGTTCGTGGCCGAGCATCGCCAGGAACTGATCCTTGGCCTGGCTGGCCGCTTCGGCTTCGGCGCGGGCGGCCTCGCTGCGCGTCAGCTCGCCCAGGTCGGTGACGACCAGGCAGACGCTTTCGATCCCTTCAGCGATGAAGGTCCCCACGGAGAAGAGGACCGGCACCATGCGGTCCTCGACGGTGAGCAGATGTCCCTCCTGCCTGCCGCGCCCCGCGTGAAAGGCTTCGGTCAGTCGCGGCCGATCGGCCTCGCTGACGAAGCGGCCGATTGGTCCACCGACGATCGTCTCGGGCGCGGCGCCCACGAGCTCGGCGAAGCGACGGTTGCAGTACAGCACGTCGCCCGCCGGCGTCAACGTGATCGCGCCTTCCTGCATCTGCTCGACGAGGAGCCGATAAGGCTGCTCGGCGCTCCGGAGCGTGAAGAGCTGGGGCCCCAGCGGACCATCGACGACGAGCGCGTCCACCTCGCCCTGCCGGATGGCGCGCAGGGTCTCCTGGGCTTCCTCCAGCTCTCGCTGGAGCTTCTGGACGCCCTCGGAAGCCATCTCGTCGCCGTTCAGGCTTCCCGACATCACTTCTGCCCCGCGAGGTCGAGGCCCTCGAGCACGCGCGAGCTGTTCGACATGTCACCGATGACCCGCCGCGCCGGCAGCGGGAACCGTCTCACGCAGGTCGGCGCGGCAATGATCTGCTCGCCGCTCGCCATGACCGGGTGCTCGTACAGATTGATCACTTCGAGCTCATAGGCCCCCGGCAGATAGCGCTCGCAGAGCGCCCGGATGTTCTCGACGGCGCGCGTCGACCTGACTGTCATCCCGGCCACGAACAGTCGGAGGACGTATCCGCGCCCCGGACCGGCTCCGGCGTCCCACTGGCCTTCCCGCACAGGCTCTTCGTTTGCCATGCCATCACCGCGCGGGCCGGACGTCCAGCCCGACGAGAACCCGCTCGGCGTTCGAGAGGTCACCGATGATCTTGCGAACGGGCTCCGGAAGCCGGCGGACGAGCGTCGGCACCGCGAGAATCTGATCGCCGGCGGCGAGCTGAGGATTCTGCACCAGATCGATGACCTCGATCCTATAACGTCCCGCGAAATGCTCCTCGCAGATCTTCTTCAGATTGGCGAATGCCGCGATCGATCGCGGGGTCTGCCCGGCGATATAGAGCCGCAACACCTGGCTCTCGCCGTCCTGGACCACCCCGGGGCTCGACCCCAGGCGCTCTTCAGTCACTTCCATCCCTCACCGCTCTTTCGCTCGGGCGTCATGTTTTGGCGTTGCGCCGTCCCCACCGTTTGCGGCGTCGGCCCGTCGACTCCGGGCCATGTCCCTCCGATCGTCTTTCAGGCGCGCGATACGGGCACGATGTTCGCCGATCCCCGACATGAGATCGGCCTGCTGCGTTTCGAACCTGGCTCGCAGCGCGGTCATCTCGGCGTCGAACGCGGTCTTGAGCTGCGCGAGCGCTCGCTGGCGACGCTCGAGCTCTTGCTCCTCGAGCAGCGCCGCGGCGCGATCCTGCGCCTCCTGGGTCAAGCGCGCGGACCCGGTGAGAACGCCACCAGCGCCGGCGTAGACGTCGATCAGCTCCACGCCGTGCTCGGTCAGAAGGAACTCGCGAATCTGGTTCGAGTGGCCGATGCCGCGGGCCTTGAGCACATAGAGGCCGCGGTTCCGCTCGCCGCTCGACTCGAGCGTGACCACCAGGAGCCACGTGTCGACTATCGACGAGACCGCGACGTCGGTGCGCTCCATCTCAGTCTTGCCGTACGTGAGGTTCGTCAGCAGCGCCGTGATCCCCCTGCTCTTGAGGTGGTCGACGAGCCGCGTCATCGTGCCCTGCACGTCGGCGCTCGAGGCCACGGACAGGAGACTGCTCACCGGATCGAGGACCACCACGCTGGGCCGGAAGCGCCCGATGGCCCGGTGGATCCGCGAGAGGTGCATCTCGAGGCCGAACGTCGAGGGCCGCGCCGCGTGAAGCTCGAGGAGGCCGCGATCGACCCATTGCTGCAGATCGATCCCGATCGACTTCATGTTGCGCACCACCTGCGCGGGAGATTCCTCGAACAGGAACATCTGCGCGCGCTCGCCGCGGCGACACGCGGCATCGGCGAAATGGGCGGAGAGGCTGGTCTTGCCCGACCCGGCGGTGCCGGACACGAGAACCGTCGTGCCGCGGTAGTAGCCCTTACCCCCGAGCATCGCGTCGAGCCTCGGGACGCCGGTCGAGATCCGCTCGGGCGACACCGCATGGTCGAGACTGAGCGCGGTCACCGGCAAGACCGCGAACCCTTCCTCGTCGATGAGGAACGGGTACTCGTTGGTGCCGTGCGCCGAGCCGCGATACTTCACGATCCGCAGCCGCCGCGTGGAGATCTCGGCGTCGACCCGGTGATCGAGCAGGATTACCGCATCGGAAACGTACTCCTCGAGGCCCTGCCGCGTCAGCGTGCCCTCGCCGCGCTCGCCGGTGATGATCGCGGTGACGCCCTTGTCCTTGAGCCAGCGAAATAGCCGCCTGAGCTCGGCGCGCAGAATGCCCTGGTTCGCCAGGCCCGAGAAGAGCGACTCGATCGTGTCGAGCACGACACGACGGGCACCGATCGAGTCGATCGCGTAGCCCAGACGGATGAAGAGCCCCTCGAGATCGTAATCGCCCGTCTCCTCGATCTCGCTGCGCTCGACTCGCACGTGATCGAGGACGATCTTCTTTTGACGGATCAGCTCGCGAAGATCGAAGCCCAGGGAGGCGACGTTCTGACCGAGTTCCTCCGCGCTCTCCTCGAAGCTCATGAATACGCCGGGCTCGTCGAACTCGGTCGCGCCGTGGACGAGAAAGCTGAGGGCGAATAGAGTTTTGCCGCAGCCGGCGCCGCCGCACACGAGCGAGGGCCGACCGGTCGGGACCCCGCCCCCGCTGATCTCGTCGAAACCCTCGATACCAGTAGGTGTTTTCGGCAGCTTCGCCACGGGAGGATGATCCACCCTAATCTCCACCAGTCGCTATCGGGTCTTTACCTGAGTCGTCGATTTTCACAGTCGCGACGTTGCGCCCGGCCGCTTCAACTGGCCGCGGCGAGAACCGCTCGCCCCATCGGCGTCGTTTCCAGGTGGAAGTACTCAAGCATGTTGCGCGCCGCGATCTTAAATGCCTCGTCCCGCGGCACATCGGCGAACAGCCGCTCGGCGAACGGCCGCGTGTTCGGCCAATCGCACTCGATGTGGGGGAAATCCGTCGCGAACATGATGCGATCGACGCCCATGTGGTGACGCAGCTCGATCGCCACGCGCTCGACGTGCTGGACGCTGAAGAAGATGTGCTGGCGCACGTAGTCGCTCGGCCGCTGCTTGAGCGGCTTGAAGTTCAGCAGGCGCGCGGCCCAGTGGCGGTGCCGCTCGTACCAGTAGTCGGCCTCTTCCATCCAGAACGGCACCCAGCCCAGCCTGGTCTCGGCGAAGAAGATTCGCAGATCGGGAAAGCGGTCGAACACGCCGGACAGGATGAGCTGCGCGAAGCTCATGGACGGCGCCGTCCCCAGGAACGGCAGCGCGACCCACTCGACCAGCTTACGGGGCCCGAGCTTGGCCAGGATCGCCGGATCGACACCCGGGTACTCGAACGTCGGCTGCGCGGCGCGCGGACCGAGCCGGTCGAAGCCGACGTGCACGGTCAGCGGCATCTTCGTGTCGACCGCGGCGGCCCAGAAGCGGTCGTCCGCGGCGGTCGGATAGGCCTTGCCGCTCGGGAACACGCCGAGGTTCACGCCCTTGAGCCCGAGCTTCGCGCAGTGCTCGAGCTCGGCGATCGCGTCGTCGACGTTGGTCCACGGAATGACGCCGAGCCCGATCAGGCGATCGCGCGAGACCGGGCAATATTCCTCGCCGAGCCAGTCGTTGTAGGCGCGGACGGTCGCGCGGTACACCTCGTCGTCAGCCAGCGCTCGCCAGAGCCGCGGTCCCACCTGCATGTTCGGAAAGAGGACCTCGGCGTGCAGCGCGTCCATGTCCTGTTCCTTGAGGCGCTGCTCCGGCGGTCCCACGCCGGCGGTGTCGTCGACGGTCACGCCGAAGGGCTCCCAGGTCTCGTTGGTCCGCCCGGCCCTCAGATCGAGGAACGGGGCGGGATACGGCGGCTGGCCCTCGACCTGGATCGCGTCGCCACCGTCCGGAAGCTTGATCGTATGCGGCGCGCGCTCCCGATGCTTGGCCGGCATGCGCGGCGTCCAGCGTTCGGGGCGCACTTCCAGATGACCGTCGCTCGAGATCAGGGGTGGGAGACCGGGGCTGGTCATGGCGGCTCTCCTTTGCCGGCCGTGATGGTACCATCGGCTCGCCGAGTCGTAACGGCCCCCGAGTAGCCGCACACAGTCGGAAAGGAGCTGGCCATGGGCGC
>Ga0075434_100000988_pt1 | contig 23007 bp, 19 predicted proteins | sample RhiMethybrSRZTD3_FD_75298 | JGI IMG/M metagenome (GOLD analysis project Ga0075434, IMG submission 75298) | Populus rhizosphere microbial communities from Tennessee, USA - Rhizosphere MetaG P. TD hybrid SRZTD3 | ecosystem: Host-associated > Plants > Roots > Rhizosphere > Soil | place: USA... | reverse complement strand
ACGATCGTGCCCGCTCGTCGCACGATGTCGTCGAATCTCGGCGTGAGGTCTGCGCTCGCGAGCGGCTTACCCGCATGTGTCCAGAGCCAGATGCGCGGATACCACGCTTCCCACGCGATGAGCAGGGCGGTCAGGATCGACGCGAGCACTCCAATGAGCCAGGGTCGCTCGGTGCCGACCCACTCGATGATCCAGCGCACGATGCTCGGCGCATAGCAGACGCCGATCCAGAAGCCGAACCCGCCCACGATGGAGGCCGCGGTGCGCCAGAGATACGCGCCGAATCCCCACGTCTCGCCGAGCACGCGCGTGCGCAGTGGATACGCGGCCGCGATCAGGAAGACGAGGAAGAGCGGGATGCCCCACGCGGCGTCGGCTCCGCCGAGCACGATCATCAGCGCGGCGGCGACGGCAATGATACGAACGTTTACTCGGCGGCGGCTCGCGAGCAGCTCGGGCAGCGCCGGATCGTCTGCTTTGCCCAGCAGGCGCCGATCGTTCCACCACGCCACGACGGCCGGCACGATGGCCAGCACGAACACCAGCATCGCGGAGCGAAACAACTGACCGCTGAGTAACGGGATTGGCATCATCTAACTGGCGCTGCCTGACGCCGGGACATCGACGAACCTGCTGGCATGAGACCAAGGGGAACTGGCGGCTGTACGTTGTGGGCGTCTCCCGCGTTATGACAAGGCGTCCGTCGCGGGGGCGCAGCTTAACGGCAGGTTAACGACGAGCGGGCCGGCCACGGCGTTTCCCCGTTAGGCCGTTAGGCTGTTAGGCATCGCTATTGATTCGACGCCAGTTGACACTATCTTAGTCGTATGGCTACCACTACTCGCAAGCGCGCCGCGTCAGGCGCCAAGCGCCCCGGCATCAGCCGGATCGACCAGGAGTCCACTCGCACCCACGGGTTCTTCGCGCGCTTCGGCTATGCGCGTGACAAGAACGGGACGTGGCGCCCGAAGCACCGCGCGTTCTTCGGCGACGCGAGTCACGGCAGTAAGAAGAAAGCCCTCGCTGCTGCCGAAGCCTGGCTCGGGAAGATCGAGCGGGCCGAGAAGCGCGGCAGTAGCGGCGGCGCGAAGAAAGCCGCGAAGAAGAAGTAGCGACGTTCTTCGGGCCGACCATTCCGCGCCATTGCTGCCCGATGGCGCGGGGGCTGAGTGCCCCCTTCGAGTTCGTACGAGACCAGCAAGGCGAACGGCCTCGGAACGCGTCAGCGTCCCGAGGCCGTCGTCGTTGGGATCGGTGGCCTCGAGCCTACGCTCGGGAGCCCCCGCAAGCGTCCAACCTCACCCCTGCTTCGATCGCAGGTCCTCCGCTGCCTTGCGCGCGGTGTCGAGGTTCACGCGTACCTCGCTCAGGAACTTCCTCACCGGCTCCTGACGTACTCCGCCATCCTCGAGCGCATCATCGATCTCGTCCATCAAATCCTTTCGTACCTGAATGACGCGGTCCAGATACGCCCGATTGAAGTCGGCCCCGCTCTTCGACTCCAGGTCCCGCATCACCTCCGCCTGATCACGGATGACATCGCGGTCCGGTAGCACCGGCGCGATATTCAGGCGTTCGGCCGTGGACTTGATACCGCTCCGCGTCACGGCGTTCTCGCTCACTCCCTTCGCGGCGAAGTCGTTTACCGCCCCGCTGGACTTTTTCTGCGCCAGCACGTCGGTGGCGATCATCGCCGCAAACGCGGTGTCGAGCAGCGCGAAGACGTTCTCGTCGGTGAGCACCGCCGCCACCGTCGTCGCCACCGAAGCGGGCGCCGAGTCGATCACGCCGACCGAGCCGGCAGACGTATCGACCTTGGGCGTGCGACGATCACCGCCGCATGCCATCGCAGCCGACGACACAACGAGGAAGGCGAGGGCTCGAACATTCACCGAATGCGACATGGAAATTCCCTCGGGTGCTGGTGATTCACGACGCCTGCACTCGACCGGAGCATACAGCGAGCCAGATGACCTCCCGACTCTACTATACTGACGCCTACGCCACCGCGTTCGACGGACGGATCACCGACGTCTCCGCCGACGGACATCGCGTCTATCTCGACCGCACCGCGTTCTATCCCACGTCAGGCGGCCAGCCCTTCGACCTGGGCTCGCTGGGCGGCGCCCGAATCGCCGACGTCATCGACGAGGATGAGCGCGTCGCGCACGTCCTCGCCGCACCGCTCCCCGGTCACACCATTGGCGACACCGTTCGAGGCGAGATCGACTGGCAGCGACGCTTCGATCACATGCAGCAGCACACTGGACAGCACCTGCTTTCTGCGATCTTCGCGGATTTGTTCGACTACGCGACGGTCAGCGTCCACTTCGGCGCCGAGCGGTCGTCGCTCGACCTCGATGTCGGTGCGATCGATCCCGCCCGGTTAGGCGAGGCCGAACGGCGCGCGAACGAGATCGTGTGGGAGAATCGGCCGGTCAATGTGACCTTCGAGGACTCGTCGACCGCTACCGGCCTCCGCAAGCCGCCGCCACGAGAAGGCCCGCTACGCATCGTGACCATCGCCGAGCTCGATCGCAGCGCGTGCGGCGGTACGCACGTGCGCGCCACCGGTGAGATCGGCGCGATCACGCTTCGCGGAACCGAACGCGTTCGCAAACAGATGCGCGTCGAGTTCCTCTGCGGCGCACGGGTCGTCCGTCAGGCACGCGCCGATTTCGAGGCGCTCTCCGCCATCGCGCTCTCCGTCAAGGCATCCATCGCCGAGGCACCCGCGCTCGTCGCCGCACAGAGCGCCGAGCTTCGCGACGCCACATCCATGCGCAAGCGGCTCGAGGGCGAGCTCGCCGTCCATCAAGCGCGCGCGCTCTACGAAATGACTGCCCCGACTGTGGGCGGCGTGCGCGTTGCCACCGTTCGTCGCGATGCCGGCTCGCTCGAGGAGCTCCGACCGCTGGCACAGGCGTTTGCCTCCCTGTCGCGAGCGGTATTCGTCGCAGCCGTCGCATCGCCTGCCACGGTGCTCGTCGCCGCGTCGGACGACGCCGGCATCGACGCCGGCGGTCTCCTCAAGCCGGCGCTCGCGGCGGTGGCGGGTAGAGGCGGTGGATCGCCGCGACTGGCGCAGGGCACCGTTCCTAACGCGGACACGCTCGACGGAGTCGTGGATGCGATCCGCGCGGTGGTCGCGTAAGGCGGAGTCCATGAGAATCCGCGGGCGAGCCTCCCCGGTCGCCGTATGGCGAGTGTCGTCCGTGGCGGCTTTGCTCGTGGGGGGGCCGACGCGGCTCGCCGCGCAAGCGACGCCGCCGGACTCGACGCTTGCCCGCATGGACACCGCCACGCATCGCATTGACGCGACCCTCCCGGCGGGGCGCATCATCCGCCAGATCACCTCGCGCGCGGACACGAGCCAGCGTTATGCACTGTATCTGCCTTCGACCTACACGCGCGACCGGCGATGGCCGATTCTCTTCCTGCTGGATCCGCGCGGCCGCGCTCTCATCCCCCTCCAGCGATTCCAGCCTGTCGCGGAACGACTCGGCTATATCGCGATCAGCTCGTACAACACGCTGAGCGACGGCCCCCGGGAGCCTAACTACAAGGCCATGAACGCGATGCTCGACGACGTGCAGCGGTCGCTTCCGGTCGACTCGCGTCGCTTTTATCTCGTTGGCTTCTCCGGCACGGCACGGTTCGCCTGGGAGCTGAGCACGCAGCTCACCGGGACCATGGCGGGAATCGTTGGCGCAGGCGCGGCCGTACCTGGCGGGCGCGCGTGGATCCGGTCGAACATCGGCAAGTCATCGCCCGTGCTGTTCGGCGCGATCGGGACGCTCGATCCGAACTACGAGGAGCTTCGGTCGTTCGACGCGGAGTTGGACACGATCGGCGCGCTCCATCACGTCGAGCGGTTCGACGGCGGACACCAGTGGCCGCCGACCGATCTCTCGACGCGCGCCGTCGAATGGCTGGAGCTCCAGGCGATGCGCCGCAGCTTGGTGCCACGACAGCAGCCGTGGATCGATTCGCTCTATGCGGCCTGGCTCGCCCGGGCAGCCCGGATCGACTCGGCCGGCGACGCGCCGGCGGCCGCCCGGCAGTATCGGCTTGTCCGGGCCGACTTCGACGGGCTCACGGACGTCAGCGCCGCTGCCGTTAGGGTGTCGGGGCTCGAACGCGACCCGCGCGTGCGGCGTACCGCGTCGGCCGAGGCGGCCATCGGTGAGCGAGACTTGAAGCTGGGCTCGGAGCTCGTCGCGTTCGCGGGCGAGCTGAACGCGGCGCCGAAACCGCCGTCGATTGACCAGGCTCGGAAGCGTCTGGAGCTGGACGCGCTCCGTCGCGAGGCCGCGCGCACCGATGATTCGACGGCCTCACTGGCCGCTCGCCGGGCGCTGGAGCGCGTTTTCATCCACATGTCGTTCTATGCGCCGCGGGACTTCTTCGACGCTCGGCGTTATGCGCACGCCGCCTATGCCCTTCAGGTTGCGCGGCTCGTCAAGCCTGACGATGGCGGTGCGTGCTTCTGGCAGGCCCGTGCGCTCGCACAGTTGGGGGACAAGGCGAACGCGCTCGCGGCGTTGGAGTGTGCCGGGGCGAGCAAGCAGGTGAGTGTGGAGGCGATCGAAGGCGACTCGCTGCTCGCACCCCTTCGCTCGGACCCGCGCTACGAGGCGGTCGTTAGGCGGCTGAAGGGTAGCTGAGTTGTCATCCCTTCGTTGTCACCCGAGTGCAGCTCATTTGTCATCCCGAGTGCAGCTCATTGTCATCCCGAGCGAAGCGAGGGATCCTCAAGGCCCCGAAAGCGGGCCCTCGGTCAGGATGATGAGGATCCCTCGCCTGGCGGCTCGGGATGACAATGGGTATGGGAGTTGAATACCAACCACTACATGGCCACTCGTTCCCGCACCCCTGAAGCCTCGCCCGGCACCGCGCTCAGCCGCAGCGGCGGAGTGACGCGCGCGCGCGGCCTGGCGCGACTGCTCGATGACCTCATTCGCATCCCCGGTACGAACTTGCGCCTCGGGCTTGATCCCATCATCGGCCTCATCCCCGGTATCGGCGACGTGATCGGTGGGCTCATGTCGAGCTACATCCTGATGGTCGCGGCACAGGAAGGCGTACCCACATCGGTCCTGCTGCGCATGCTCGGCAACATCGCGCTCGACAGCATCGTCGGAGTCGTGCCGGTTGTCGGTGACCTGTTCGACGTGACCATGAAGTCGAACCGCCGCAACGTCGACCTGCTCGAGCGCTACCTCGCCGCCCCGGGGAAAACGAAGGCCGCGAGCCGAGGTGTCGTGGCGCTCATCCTGCTCGCCGTCATGCTGCTCGTGGTCGGGGTCATCGCGGTGGGCGTGTGGGTCGTGCGGCTGCTCGGGCGCCTGCTGGGGTGACTCAAGACTGAAGTTGGCCTTTCCAGGCGATCGGCATTCCCTACTCGCTCCGCAACGCCTCCAGCGGATCCACGCGAACCGCACGCCGCGCCGGTACGAGACACGCCGCCAGGACCACGGCGAGCAGCACCGCGGCAACGCCGATGAGCGTCGGTGCGTCGGTCGGCTTCACGCCGTAGAGCAGGCTGGTCATTACTCGACCTAACGCGGCCGCACCGAGGAGCCCGAGGGTCAGGCCAGCGCCCGCGGCACCCAGCCCCTGACGCACCACCATCCCGAACACGTTCTTCGGTTGCGCCCCGAGCGCGACCCGAACACCGATCTCGCGCGTCCGTGCCGCGACCGAGTACGCCATCACGCCATACACACCCACGGCGGCCAGGACGAGCGCCAATAGCGCGAACGCGGCCATGAGCTGCATTGGCAGACGACGATCGGTCAGCTGCATCGACTGCACCTGCTTCATCGAGTGCGCCGCGGCCACCGGGATGGTCGGGTCGATCGCGCGCACTTCCCGCCGCACAGCCGGCAGCAGCGACATCGGGTCGGTCGACGTTCGCACGACGATCGCCATGCCACCCCAATGGTCCTGGCGCCCCGACACGTACGCCGTCGGCCGCGAGTTGTCGGCGACCCCCATGTTCACGTCGCCCACGACACCCACGACGGTCATCCACGGATCGTTAGGGTTGGGTCCCAGCCGGACCCGCGCCCCAATGGGGTCACCGTTAGGCCAGAATGACCTGACGAGCGACTCGCTCAGGATTACCACCGGTGGCGCGTCCTTGTTGTCCTGCGGGCCGAACAGGCGACCCCGCTTGAGCGGGACACCCATGGCCTTGAACAGGTCATCGGACACGGGCTGGTAGCCTACCTCGGGGAGCTTCCCTTCCGGCTGCGGCCGCCCGTCGATGGCCAGCGATGCCATCGCGCCGCCACGCATGGGAATGTTCCCCGAGCCTCCGACCGCTACGACACTCGGCAGGGCGGCGATCCGCGTGTAGAGCGCGTCGAAGAATTGGTCCTGCGCGGCGGCGCTGTCGTATCGGTCACCGACGAGGATGACTTCGAACGTCAGCGTCGAATCGATCGAGTATCCGAGGTCCCTGTTCTGCAGTCCAACGAGACTCCGCACGAGCAGTCCCGCGCCAACGAGGAGCATGACGGCCAGTGCGAGCTGTCCGGTGACGAGCGCCGTCCGCATTCGGTGTCGGCTCACTCCAGCGCTTGCACCGCGACCCGCATCCTTGAGCGCCAGCTGAATACCGCGCGACGCGGCCACAGCCGGGACAAGCCCGAACACCAGGCCGCTTGCGACGGTCACGAGCAGCGCCGTCAACAGGACGGTCGCGTCCACCGTCACCTGGCCGGCCGCGGGGAGGCGATCCGCAGCCGACGCGACGAGCGCGCGCGTGCCCAATAGCGCCAGCCCGAGGCCGACAGCCCCGCCGCAGAGCGCCAATACGAGGCTTTCCGTCATCATCTGGCGGACGAGTCGGGCCCGGCCGGCACCTAACGCCGCGCGAACGGCGAGCTCCTGGCGGCGCGACACGGCCCGGGAGAGGAGCATGCCCGCGACGTTCGCGCAGGCGATCAGCAGCACGAGCAGCGACGCGCCGAGGACCACGAGCAGCGCGGGACGGGTGTCACCCACCACGGCCTCGCGCATGCCGACCGCGGCAACGCCCATCCCGGAGTTGGACTCCGGGAAGTCGCGCTCGAGTTGCCGCATGATGCTGCTGAGCTCCGAGCTGCCCTGGGCGAGCGTCGCGCCGGGCCGAAGCCGACCGATGACCCCCAGGTTGTGGAACTTGCGGGTGCGGTTGACGTCCCTCAGCACCGGCGTGAGGTCGAGCGGCGTGAAGATCTCCGCCTCGGCCATGGTGGGGAAGAAGAAGCTCGCGGGGAGGACACCGATGACGGTACGCGACCGTCCGCTCAAGTTGATGGACTTGCCCACGATCGTGCTGTCGCTCCCGAACACGCGACGCCAGGCGTTGAACCCGAGCACGATCGTTGGATTGACTCCGGCCGAGTCTTCGCCCACGGCAAAGGTACGGCCGAGGTAGGGGCGCACGCCGAGCGCGGTGAAGACCTTCGCGTCCACGCGCGCGCCGGCAAGTCGGACCGGGTCGCCCGTGCCGATGTACGTTCCCCCGCCCCAGCTGAACGCGCCTAACGTTGTGAACGAGCGCTGCCGCGTGCGCAGATCGACGAAGTCGCCCGCCGAGAGCTGGCTGCGGACGGCGCCGGAGCCCTGGTTCGTCCCCCAGACGCGGACGAGCCGGTCGGGCTCGCCGAATGGCAGGTCCCGCAGCAGGAGCCCGTTGACGACGCTGAAGATCGCGGTGTTGGCCCCGATACCTAACGCGAGCGTAATGAGCGCGACGGCCACGAAGCCCGGCGCGCGTCGGAAGGCTTTCCAGCTGTGCGCGATGTCCTGCCGCAACTCGGCGACGAAGTCCGTTCGCCGTTCCTCTCGACTGCTCATGGCGTCCTCCGCCAGGCAATAGCGTTTCGTGTACTCCACGTCGCCGAACTCGCGAACGGCCTCGCGGCGGGCGTCGGCCTCGCCCATCCCCTGCTCCACGAGCTCGCGCGTGCGCATGTCGAAGTAGAAGCGCAGCTCGTCTTCGAGATCGGCCCGACGGCGCGATGATGCGCGCCACGGGAACCGCAGATAGCGACGCACGCGACCGATCATACCGGCTCCAGCACCTTGAACACCGCTTCAGCGTACGTGCGCCACGTGGCGGCTTCGGCGCGCAGCTGCTGTCGCCCTTCCACGGTGAGCGAGTAGTACTTCGCGCGACGATTGTTCTCCGACAGACCCCACTCCGCCTGGATCCACTTCTTCCGCTCGAGGCGGTGCAGCGCCTGGTAGAGCGCGGCGCTCTCGATCGTCAGCACACCCTCGGTGCGCTGACGAATGAACCGCGACACGCCGTAGCCGTGCATTGGCTCCCAGGCGAGGGTGCGGAGGATGAGCACGTCTACCGTGCCCTGGAGCAGATCGATTGGCGGTTTCGTCACGGGCTTCCAGTCACATGGTGACTGGAAGGATGGGAATGCGCGCGTTGGCGGTCAAGACGTGATACCGGGGACGGGGGACGGGGGACGGGCGACGGCTAAAGAGCGAGGACCTCGGGAGGCCTCTCTTCGCGAGATGAGTATCCCGAGGGTTCTCGCCTTCTGGCCGTCGCCCGTCCCCCGCCGCCCGTCCCCGGTAGTTAGTCAGCCGCCTGCCCCCTGCTATAGCGATTCCAGAAACTTGATCAGCGCCGCGCGAGCGCTCGACGAGAGATTGAGTACGGCGTCACGCGACTTCTTGCCCTCGCCACCGTGCCAGAGCACGGCTTCCAAAAGGCCACGCGCGCGGCCGTCGTGCAGGAAGTTCGAGTGGCCGTTCACGGTCTGCACGAGGCCGATCCCCCAGAGCGGTGGCGTGCGCCACTCCCTCCCACTGGCCCGGAAATCCGGGCGGTTGTCCGCGAGGTCGGGTCCCATGTCGTGCAGCAGGAGATCGGTGTAGGGGTGAATGACCTGGTTCGCGATCGACGGGACGCCGGCGAGTGTGCCAGTCGTGAACGTCGGCATGTGGCAGCGGGCGCACCCTGACTGGTAGAAGATGACTTCGCCCTGGCTGGCCTGTGCGTCGTCCAGGTTCCGTCGAGCTGGAACGCCTAACGTGGCCATGTAGTTGGCCACCGCGTTGACGGTCTCGTCGCTGACCTCGATGTCATGAGGTGCGCACTCCGGGCGATCGCCTTCGCAGGACTCCGCGTAGAACATCGACGACGTCACGCCCATGTCGCCGTTGTACGCGCCGGCGGTCTGCTGGACGAGATTCGGCGCACCGGCCTTCCATCCGAACCGGCCGAGCGTCGTCCGGCCCGCGGCGGCGTCCCAGACCTGATTCGAGCGTCCGGAGATACCATCCCCATCACGATCGTTAGGGTCCTCTTTCGCGAGAATAGCCGCTGCGGGAATCGTCTCCAGCAGCCCGAGCCCGAAGTTAAAGGGAGCCGCGCGCGGCGAGAACAGCATCTTCGACGACAGGGCAGCGTACGTCTCGTAGAACTCGTAGCTCGGCACGCGGAGCGAGTACGGTGTGCCGTCCGCGAATTGGCCGGCGACTTCCGTGTACGTGATGGCAGCCTTCGCTTCCGGAGCGAGACCCGGGCTTGCTCTCATCTGTAGTTGCCCGCCGTACATCGGCACGTTGATGGTTCCGCCAGTCGTGCCATCCTTTCCGGGAATGCTGATCCGGAATAGGAACGACTCGAAGGCTTCACCGGGAAGCGGCGGGCGTCCGCGCCCGTCTCCTTCGTGGCACCCTTCGCACGAGACGTTGTCGAAGACGGGGCCGAGCCCACCGGGCACGCCTTTCTTCTTCGAGACGCCGGACACGAACGCGACCTCGAACTGCTCGTCACCTTCTTCGTGAAGTGCCACGTCATCCGCGGTGAGGTTCGGTGACTGGTGCGAGAACGCGTTCGCCGTGGCGTCGAAGACGGTGGTCGCTCCGCCCGAGAGGGCGGTATGGGCGCTCGCATCCGGCGTCAGCGCCAGTGAGCCGGCGACCGGCGGGCTCGTTGCCGGCGCGGTTGGGGGAAGCGTGCGATCGTCCGTGCACGCGGCGAGCGCTGCCACACACAGCAGCCCGGTAGAGCGAGTGGCCAGGTGCATAAGCCTCTCCTCGTGTTGGGCGGCGTGGCATCGGCGCGCACGCCGCCGTCGCGGTGGACGCCGGAGCGGGAACTCCGTGCGCGAACCGCCGGGGATTGCGATCTGCGATCACACCGCAATCGCGTGAGGCGCGGAAGGTGCGCCGGTCGGGGTGCACCCGCAGTGACGTGCGTCACGAACTGCCCCTAGAGGCAACGGGCACCGCGCCTAACGAGGCGAGCAGTGCGCAAAGGTGCGGAGCTCGGTTGGCCGAGTGGTTAGACCTCGTCGACCACCGGGCACATTTCACTCTTTCGCGCGCGCCTGCCAGAACCTAACGTCGGGCCGACTGATGTCGTCCGGCGTGCACCAGCACGCCGGCGCTGGTCGCATGCCGTCGTTCGCTGGCGGATGCGCAGCTCGAGTGCGGGTCGTCGTTAGGTGATTCGCGCGGAAGCCGCGCATGTGTGACAGCGTTAGGCGCGTGCCGTGCCGCGTGCCCGCCAGTAGATCGCGCCGCCGAGCGCCACGAACGCCGCCGCGCCCCCGATCACCTTCGCGCCAAACGCGAACCGGCTCGGCGCATCCGCCGGCGGAATAGACGCCACCACCATCGCGAACACCGTGATCGCGAGCCCACACACGCCGGCGAGCGTCGCCCCTCCGCGACCGCCGGGCAGCGGTCCGGCCGCCGAAGACGCCCTCGCCTGACGCAGCAGGCACAGAAAGAGATAGATGTACGGAATGAAGTACACGAGCAGCTGCGTATCGAGCAGGACGAGATACGCGTGCTCCACCGTGGACCCCTTGCCGAGCTGCGAGACCAGGAGGAAAATCGTCGCGAGCACCGCCTGCACGAGAATCGCGACGTAGGGAGTCCGCCACTGCGGATGGACTTTCCCGAACGCCGGCGGAAAGTAGCGGTCGAGGCCAATGACGAACGCCACGCGCGCCGGCCCGGAGAGCCACGCGCCTACGCCCGCGACGTTGCTCACCGTGTACAGCATCGCCGCCACGGGAGCCATCCACACGAGCGCAGGCGACACTGCAGCACCTACACTGATCGCCTGCAGGAACCCCGACACGATGCTGATGTCTTGCGTGGGGACGAGCCACAACACGGACAGTGTACCGAGGATGTAGGCCACCGCGACGAGTGGCGCGGAGATCAGGATCGCGCGCGGAAGATCGCGCTTCGGGTTGGCCGTTTCCTCGCCCATCGTCGATGAGAGCTCGAGCCCCGCGAAGGCGAACGCGATGGACGCCCAGAGGTTGAGTGTGGAGAGATCGGTGACGTTCGGAACGACCGTGGCACGACTGAACGCGTTCGCGCCCGGATGCTCGAGCATGGCCACAACGCCGAGCAGGATCAGCATGAGGCCAGGCAGATACGCCGCCACGCCCCCCACGTTATGCAGCCATTTCCCGGTCCCGAGCCCCACGACGTTGAGTGCCGTGGCGATCCACAGCGCCACGAGCGAGACCGACAGCACGTACGTCCAGCTCTCGCCTAACGACGATCCGCCCTTCCCGATCGCGTATGTCGCGATGACCGCGGTCGAGATCAACAGGTTCGGGTAGTACAGGACGTTGTTCACCCAGTAGCACCAGCCGCAGAGGAAGCCGTTCCACTCGCCGAACGTGCGGCGGGTCCACGCGTACACGCCGCCCTCCTCGGGAAACCGCGAGGCGAGCGCGATCACGGCGATGCCCTGCGGAATGAAGAACAAGAGCGCCGCGAGCACCCACAGCACGAGCGAGCTCGGCCCCGCCTTCGCCGACGTCGCGACCCACCGGAGCCCGAGCACTGCCACAACGTTGAACAGGACGAGGTCGCCGAGTCGTAGGACGCGTTTGAGCTCGTGGGTGCCGGTGGCGGTGGTGGTCATGGAGGAGGAATGAGTGTGGAACGGAGCGACTCAGCGTAGCGACTCAGAACTGAACTACTCAGGACTGCCGACTCAGAACTCTTTAAGGGGTCCCGTCCTCGACCTAACCACGTCCGGCGATGTTCGCGAAAAGACGAGCCCACTCGCTGGCCGTACTTCTCGTGATGTCTGAGCCAGCGATTGAGCTCCGCTTTCTCGAGTGGCTCCATCGCTCTTGGCTAGTCCGATATCGGGCTACCCTGAAAGAGTTCTGAGTCAGCGGCTATGAGCGTTTTAGTCATTCAGTCGGTTGTTTTAACGGGACAGGAGTTACGGTGAGTTTAGGCCCAGCCCGCCAAGGTTGTATGGGCCCCGCAACCCAACTGGCCCTTGTCGTGTATGACCGTGGAGCGCTTCGTGCGCTTTGGACTTCAACCTTCCAGGACACCCATCCATGCAAGCTTTCTCCCGTGCCGCGGGCGTCATGCTCGCGACCGCCGCATTCGCGTTGCGGGCGATCGCGCAGGCACCCGCCGGCCCGCCAACCTTCGATACCACCGGCGTGAGCGACACGTCCATGTTCGCGCCGCTCACGCTTCCCGCTCCCAACACGTACCGGACCGGCTCAGGCGCGCCCGGCCCGAAATACTGGCAGAACCGCGCCGACTACGACCTCGAGGCAACGCTCGACACCGCGAAGACCACGCTCGCTGGCAAGCTCCGACTCCGCTACACCAACAACTCGCCCGACACCCTCCGCTTCATCTGGATGCAGATGGAGCAGAACGCCTTCAAGGACAAGTCGCTCAACTCGTTCATCTTCCCGCAGGAGTCGCGCTTCGGCGCCCGCGGCTTCGAGGGCGGCGACATCGTCGAGCACTTCGACCAGATCTCCACGCGCGCGGGCGCGCCCGCGAAGACCGCGCTCAAAACGCGCGTCGAAGGCACGATGATGAAGGTCGACCTGGCCGAGCCGCTCGCGCCAGGGAAGACCGCGACGTTCGACGTCGCGTGGCATTTCCTCGTTCCCGAGCACGGCGCCGATCGCATGGGACGCGATGGCGCCCTCTACGAGCTCGCGCAATGGTACCCGCGCGTCGCCGTCTACGACGACGTCCGCGGCTGGAATACCGAGCCGTACCTCGGCCAGGGTGAGTTCTATCTCGAATACGGCGACTTCAATTACGCCGTGACCGTTCCGGCGGGCTACATCGTCGCCGGCACCGGTGAGCTCACGAACGCACGCGAGGTGCTCACCTCGAATCAGATCGAACGGCTCGCGAAAGCCGCGAAAGCGATTCGACCGTGCAGATCATTTCGGCCGCGGAGCTCCAGAGCGGCGCCGCACGCACGAAGAAGAGTGGCACGCTCACGTGGAAGTTCCACGCGAAGAACGTCCGTGACGTCGCCTGGGGCGCGAGTCCTTTCTTCTTGTGGGACGCGTCCAGTTGGAAGGGCAAGATGGCGTACGCGTTCTACCGCCCGAGCGCGGTCGCCACGTGGAAGGACGCCGCCGACATGTCGCGCATGTCGATCATGGAGTACTCCGAGCGGTGGCTCGAGTATCCGTACCCGCAGATCACGGCCATCGAAGGCCCGATCAGCGGCATGGAGTACCCGATGGTCGCGATGGAGAACAAGAGCAAGGACAAGTACGACCTGTACAACGTCGTCACGCACGAGATCGGGCACATGTGGTTCCCGATGATCGTGGGCTCGAACGAGCGCGTGCACATGTGGCAGGACGAGGGCTTCAACACGTTCATCAACACGTTCTCCGAGGCCCGCCGCTACCCGGAGAAGGGCGACCAGATGGCGCGCGCGTTAGGCGAGCGGGAGTATGTCGAAGGCGCCATGAAGCACAACGTCGACGGCCCGATCGAGGTGAACCCGGACCGCATCAACCCGGCGTTGTTAGGCCTCGAGGCGTACGTTAAGCCGAGCGTCGGTCTGCAGCTCCTGCGACAGGAGATCATGGGCCCGGCGGCGTTCGACGACGCGTTCCGCACGTACGCGCGCCGCTGGATGTTCAAGCACCCGACGCCGGCGGACTTCTTCCGCACGATGGAGGACGTGGGCGGCCGCCGCCTGGACTGGTTCTGGCGCGAATGGTTCTTCGAGAACCCGCACTTCGACCAGGCAATCGATACGGTCGTGACGAAGGTCACAGGCGACACGATGGACGTGGCCGTGATGTACGGCAATCGCGCCCGCGGAGTGCTCCCCATCCACGCACGCTTCACGTTCAGCGACGGCTCGGCGGAAAACTTCGATTATCCGGCCGAGGTATGGAGCACGAACACGACCCACTATGTGAGGCGGTACCGGTTCGTGGGGAAGACGCTCACGGGGATCGAGTTGGATCCGGAGAAGCGGCTCGTAGATCTGAATCGCGATAACAACACGTGGGGAAATGTTCCGAAGAAGCCGCTATCCTGAGCGAGCTCTTCCACTCGAACCCCGTCGCCATAACGGTGTAGACCCACTGGCCAGCACAGCTGAACAACACAGGTCAAGTTCGACTCGCGCTAACTGCTGTTAATTGCTATAGTAGGTGACAGAGAGAAGCGGCCGCTCAGTCGTTCCGCGGCCGCTTTCTTTTTTTTTCGCTGCTCGCGCCGGCTTCGTCAGTCGTCGCTCCGATCATTTCGGTGAGTCGAGAGAACGTAAGGTTCCTCGTCACCTCTCTCATTTAATAGTTGTGACGGCGCCATCAACGCGTCGTCGTCTCGGGAAAGGAGCCCGCAACTCGCTACATGACGCGAGGAGAGCGAGCACATCTCCCGCCGGTCTCACTCATGCGTCGCCGCTTTTCAGACCTTCTTGCTGCACTCCGCCAGCGCCTGGGTAGACAGTCGCGCTGGGCCATTGCCGTTGTCGCGGTCACTGCGGTCGCGCTCTCGTTTGTCGTCTTCAAGGCGGTCCAGCACGAGAAGAGCAGCGTCCCGGTACCGGCGGTTCCATACTCCGAGCTTGCCGCCTCGCTCGACGCACGCCAGGTGCGTCACCTGTCCGTCGAAGACGGAGGGACGCGACTTGTCGCCGAGCTCGGTGCGCCGCGCCGCATCGGCTCCTTGAACGCGACGAAGGTCGCGGCCGAAGTCCCGAAGGGCGCGGTTGGACTCGCCGACCTCGAACGGTGGTCCGCCCGCGGCGCCCGCGTGGAAGTCGAAGGCCCGGGACGCCTCCCCGAAGACCCCGTCTCGTTCGTCGTCTCCTTCGTGCTGATCGGCGTCACGCTCATGCTCGTGGCGCGGCTCCGAGCCGGCGTGGTCAGTGGCAGCAAGAAGTTCGAGAAGGTCGCCGAGGACCGTCAGCTCACGCTCGCCGATGTCGGTGGTGCCAAGGAAGCGCGCGCCGACCTCCACGATGTCATCCTGTTCCTGAAAGACCCGGGACGCTTCAAGAAGATGGGTGCTCGCTGCCCGTCCGGCGTCCTCCTCGTCGGCCCGCCGGGTACCGGCAAGACGCTGCTGGCCCGCGCGGTGGCGGGCGAAGCTGGCGTTCCGGTTTTGGTGGCGTCCGGCTCCGAATTCGGCGAGATGTACGTCGGCGTTGGCGCACGGCGAGTGCGCGACCTCGCATCGAAGGCACGGCACCACGGCCGCTGCATCATCTTCATCGACGAGTTCGACTCGATCGGCGGCAAGCGTGGACGTCCGAACCGGACGAGCGAAGAGGACCTCACGCTGAATCAGCTGCTCGTCGAAATGGACGGCATGGCCGGCAGCGAGGGGATCGTCTGGATGGCCGCGACGAACCGCGAAGACATGCTGGATCCCGCCGTGCGTCGGCCTGGCCGGTTCGATCGCGTCGTCGAGGTGGGCATGCCCACAGCAGCCGATCGCCTCGAGATCCTCAAGGTCCACGCGGCCAAGCGCCCGCTCGACGCCGACGTGAACCTGCGGGAGCTCTCGACGCTCACCGTCGGCTACTCCGGTGCCGAGCTCGCGAATCTCCTGAACGAGGCGGCGATCATCGCCGTGCACGCCGAGAGTGGCGTGATCACGCGCGCGCACCTCGACCAGGCGCGCGACAAGATCCTGCTCGGACGCGTGCGGGCAGGCGTCGTAGTGTCGGACGAGGAGCGGCGGCTCATCGCGCTCCATGAAGCGGGACACGCGGTGGTGGGTCTCGTCACCTGCCCCGAAGATCGCCTCCACAAGGTGACCATCGAGCCGCGCGGACGCTCGCTCGGCGCCGCGCACTTCGCGCCCGACACCGACCGACACCTCCACTCCCGCCGCTACCTCGAGGGGGTCATCGCGAAGGCGTTAGGCGGCCGTGCGGCGGAGCTCGTGTTCCTCGGGCCCGAGGCGGTGACGTCAGGTGCGGGCAGCGACCTGGTGCACGCCACGACCGTGGCTCGCCGGATGGTGGCCGAGTTCGGGATGAGCGAAGAAGTGGGCCTCGTGTCGGCAGATCCGTCGGCACACAACGGCGCGCCGTCGGCGCAGTTGCAGGGCGAGATCGACACGGCGGTCCGGACGTTGATCGCGCACCAGGCGGCGCGCGCCGAGTCGATCATCCGCGAGCACGCGACGGCGCTCGATGAGATCGCCCGCGCGCTCATCGACCGCGGCGTGCTCATGGCGAACGAGGTGCTCGCGATCGCCGCCGAGCACGGCGTCCCGCTTCAGCAGACCGTCGATCGCGCGGAGCTCCTCGACGCCTGATTTGAGTGGGCCTCATGCGCGCCGCTGCATGAGGCCTAACGACAACCCCTCGGTGTCCAGCACGATCGCGAGCTGATCGCCGTCCGGGAGTGTCTGCGGCGGAATCAGGACCTGGCCACCCACCTGTTCGACCTTCGCCGCGTACGCCGCAACGTCGTGCACCTCGACGAAGAGTTGAACGAGTGGATGGCCTTCCGTCGGGCCAATCGGCCATACACCGCCGTTGATCCCGCGATTGGATTCGGTATCCACCGTCCGGTAGCCCATGGCGTTGTCGGTATTCACGCGCCACCCGAACAGCTTCGCGTAGAATGCCGTCAGCGTGTCCGGGTCACGCGCGAGAATCTGCCACTGCATCACCGGCTGCCCCATCGATCATGACTCCGTTGGTGTGAGATCCGCCACCGGGAAAAACGCCAGCTCCAGACAGTAGACCTGGTCGCGCTCGCCGTCCGCATTCTCGAGCAGCTCGCCGATCTCGCGACGGAACCGGTCGACGCGCTCCGCAATGCGTCGACTCGTTAGGCTCGGCACCGCCAGCGTCGTTGCGCTGTAGTGCGCGGGACGGCCACTCGTCGACCTGACGAGCGCTCGCGCGCGACCGGCGAGCGCACTGATCGCGCGCAACGACAGGTCATCGATGCGCGCCTCGGCATTCCCTGCCTTGTCCACCCACCGCGTCGGCGCCTGCATGTCCAACAGCCCCAGTCGCACGAGCCGAGTGATCGCGACGTTCACATCATCCACCGGCACGTCGAGGACGCGCGCAATCCATCGCACGTCGGGCCGGAAGCTGGCGAGCCGGGTCAGCTCGAGGATGGCGTGATGATGCCACTCCGCGAGCGACAACGCCGCGTCACGCGACAGCTGCTTGAGCTCCCGCGCTGCCCACGACTCGGGCGGGGTTCGCTCGAGCTCCACGAGTTGCGTGATCACCGATGGAGCGAGCGACAACCGCGCACCGAGCGATGCGATGGTTCGCGCGGTGAACTTGCGACGACCGCGCAGGAGCTGCGAGAGCGTCGAATGATCGAGCCTGAGGTGCCGGGCGAAGGCACGGAGTGAATACCTCGGGTTTCGTGCGCACCGCTTCGCGAGCTCCTCCTGGAGCACCTGGCGAAAGCGACGCGTGGCAGGAGTCGGGTCCGTGAGCACATGAGCTTTCATTCGGCGATGATACGACACAACGACCACCACCGTGAAGCCACAATGCCCGTCGGTCTGATCGAAAACAACCCACGCCCCGAACAAACCGGGGCGGAAAGCCTGCCCCACTTGAACCTTGAAACGGCAGTTCTCAGTCCAACTGCCAGTTCCAAAGTCATGAGTTGTCAGTCCTCAGGCATCAGGCATCAGGCATCAGGTCCCGTTTCCTCCGGTAGTTGACGCGAGGTTCCAGCGTCGCACCGCTCTCTCGCGCTCCCCAACTGGAGGATCGGAACCTGATGCCTGATGCCGAAAACTGAAGAACTGACCTACTTGGAACTGGCCAAGCCCGACCGGGATGCCCGCCCAACCCGCCCGTTACCGAGGGAATCGCTGACTTGGTTATGAGGCGATGTCGCGTTAGGTGTTGGCGCGGAGTGCTGTCATCGGATCGACCCGCGCCGCCCGGCGCGCCGGAATCAAAGCCGCGACGACCGTGACAGCCAGCAGCAAGACCGCCGCGCCAACCATCGTCGGCGTGTCCGTCGCCGTCACGCCAAAGAGGCGATCCGAGACGAGCCGCGCTACGACCAACGCGATCGGGACACCAACCGCGATTCCCGCCAGCGTCAACGCGACTCCCTCGGACAGCACCATTCCGAGAATTCGTCGGTGCGACGCACCCAGCGCCACTCGCACACCTATCTCGCTCGTGCGCCGTGCCGTCGTGTACGCGATCACCCCATAGAGGCCGAGGCAGGCGAGCAGCGTCGCGAGCCCGGCGAAGAACGCCGCGATGGAGGCGATCAGTCGGTCCTGCGCGAGAACGTCGGCCAGACGGTCGTCCACCGTGTCGACCTCGAGCACCGGCAGCGCTGGCGACGCCGCCTGGACTTCCCGGCGCACTCGCGCCGCGAGCGTCCGAGGGTCGCCCGCGGTTCGAACCACGGCCATCATGATCGCGATCCTCCGGGCCGATTCCCGATCGCGATAGGAGAAGTACGTGCGCATTGGCGCCAGCGCGCCCTCGCGCGGCGTCCCCTCGATCACGTCGCGCGCAACGCCGATGATCTCCGTGTCGGCAACGGAGTCCGATCCAAACCCGACGAACCGCCCGACGGAATTCTCTCCCCCGAAGTAATGGCGCGCGACCGACTCGCTGATGATCACCGTCCTCGCCGACATGTCGTTATCGCGTTCTGTGAACTCCCGCCCGGCAACGAGTGGGATGCCCATCGCTTCGAAGTACCTCGGCGCCACGAACGTGCGCCACGCAGTGCGATTCGTGGGCTTCGGCGGTTGTCCCTTCACAAACAGGATGTTGCTCGCGCGAGCAACCGGCGGGATGAAGCCGTTAAGCATAGCCCCGTTCGATGCGCTCGCCGCAACCACGCCAGGGATGCTCGAAACGCGATCGAGCACAGTGCGCCAGAGTTCGCGCAGCTGAGATGGTGACGCGCCGGTGGCGCTCGGCTGTGTCCACACGAAGAGCACGCCGTTCCGGTCGAATCCGAGCTCGCGCCTGTCGAGATTCCGGAGCGTTCGGATGAACAGGCCGGCCGCCATCACCACGACGATCGACAGCGCGACCTGGATGACGACGAGCGCCTTACCTAATCGGAACCGACGCACGGCGCTCGTAGCAGCTCCTCTGCCCGTCAGTGCGTGAGCGAACCCCACCCGCGCTCCGCGCACGGCTGGCGCCAGACCGAACACGATTCCGGTCGTGAGGCAGATGGCTGCCGTGACAGCGAGAGCGCGCGCGTTCACGTGCGCGTCGAACGTGATCCACGACGACCTCCCCCAGAACATCTCGACAGGGCCGGCCGTCAGTCCCGCGGAGAGCATCGACGTGCCCCACATGGAGAGTATGACCCCGACAGCGCCGCCCAGGACCGCGAGGACCACGCTTTCGGTGAGGAGTTGTCGGGCCAGGCGCCCGCGCCCCGCACCGATGGCGAGTCGGACCGCCATCTCGCGTTCCCGCCTCGCGGCCCGGGCGAGCAGCAGCACCGCAACGTTCGTACAGGCGACGAGCAGCACGAGCCCAACCACCATCGAGAGCGCAGCAAGCGCCTTAGCCAGCGCCTCTCGGCGCGGTGAGTAGCCGTGCCCGGAGCTCGTTAGGCTGAGACGCTGGCCGGCGACCTCGCGCAGCTCATCAGCGGTCGCGGCCGGGCCGGCCCAGTCTTTCATGATGCGCTGATAGACTGCCTGAACGGCGACCTGCGCCTGCTCCATCGTGACGCCAGGCCGAACCCGCCCGACGAGATGGAGCCACATGTCGTTGCGGTGCGTCAGCGCATACGGCAGCTCGACGATCACCTGCTGGTGCATCGCGAATGGCACCCAGATGTCCGCCGGCCTCTCGACCCAGTGGCCGGTGAAGCCCGGCGGCATGACCCCTACAATGTCGAACGCCGTGCCATTGAGCGTGAGCTTTCGCCCAACGACATCGGGCGCGTTGCCGAGCCGGCGCTTCCGGTACGCGTCGCTGATGACCGCAACCGGAAGCTTGCCGAGTGCGCCGTCGTCGCTCGCGCTGAGCGTTCGACCCATGCGAGCCGTCGCGCCGAGCACCTCGAAGTAGTTTCCCGTTACGATGGCGACGCGCGCACGGCCGGCGTCGATGCCGGCGCCGACGCCGCTCACGGCGATGTTCGACCGATCGAACATGTTCATCGCGGCAAGCCCGCTGAGCACGCCCGTTTCATCGCGGAGGCGCGTGTATGTCTCGTACGCCAGCTCATCGTTCGTGCGCGCCGGTGGCAGCATCTCGCGGAGCGTCACGAGGCGGTCGGGCGCGTGTACCGGCAGGCGACGGAGAACGAGCGCGTCGATAACCCCAAACACGGACGTCGTGGCACCGATGCCGAGGCCGAGGGAGAGGACCGTGACTGCCGTGAAGATGGGACTGTGGTGCAGCGTGCGGAGCGCGTAACTGATGTCACGCCCGAGCTGCTCGAGGGACGTCATCGCGCGAGTGTCGCGGACTTCGTCCTTGCGGCGCTCGATACCGCCGAATCTTGCGAGTGCGATGCGCATTGCCTCGCCAGGTGCCACGCCGCGGGCCACGAGGTGCTGGACATGCTGATCGATGTGATACCGAATCTCTTCGTCGAGCTCCTCCTCGACCCGAGCGCGCCGAAAGATCGATCGCAGGCGGAGCGGCAGGGTGAGCTGCCAGTGCTCGATTCGCATCCTCAGGCCTCCTGGAGTCGCACCACCATGGAGATGGCCGCGGACAGCCTGTTCCAGTTCGCTTTCTCGCGTTCGAGCTCTCGGCGCCCGAGTCTCGTTAGGGAGTAGAACTTCGCGCGCCGGTTGTTCTCGCTCGGCCGCCATTCCGACGTGATCCAGCCGCCCTGCTCGAGCTTGTGGAGGGCGGGGTAGAGCGAACCGTCGCTCACCTGGAGCACGTCGTTGGAGAGCTGCGTGAGGCGCTGGCTGATGGACCAGCCATTGAGCGACTCGAGCGCAAGCATCTTGAGGATGAGGAGGTCCAGGGTGCCCTGCACCAGGTCGGTCGGCTTGCTCACCGCTTCTCCTCTCGGTTACCGATATAACGTACGACTCGACCTCTCGGTAAGCAAGGGGAGGGAGGATGGCAAGATCTCGAATGCCCGCGCGCCCCTGGTTGGTTCAATTTTCATTCAATTGGGGTCAGACTCCTTGTACGTCGATCCATTGCACGACTGGCACGGCGCCGGCCCGACCGAGGAATGAACGATGATCAGCAGAGTGTGGCATGGGTGGACAAAGCCCGAGCATGCAGCCGCCTACGAGGCCATGCTGCGTGCCGAGATCTTGCCCGGCATTCATCGCGTGCCGGGGTTTCGGGGCGCGACACTGCTCCGCCGGCGCGACGGCGCCGAAGAGGAGTTCGTGACGATCACGCGGTTCGATGACCTCGACGCCGTCCGGGCGTTCGCCGGGGAGGATTACACGCGCGCGGTGATCGCGCCCGACGCTCGGCCGCTGCTTGCCCGTTACGACGAGCGCTCCGTGCACTACGAGACGGCCTTTTCGGTCGATTGACGTCTCCTGAATCGGGCGGTATGTTCTCCTGAACAGGAGAGCTGCCCGTGGCCGCCAAGAGACTCGCGTACCCTGCTACCCGCTACACCCCGTCGCCCCTCGTCGACCTCACCGCGCGGGCCGAGCGGGAGCGGCTCAGCACGTCGGCGCTCAAGGCGTTCTTCAACATCGCGACCCGGTGGCAGATCCGGGATGAGGATGCGCGTGCGCTGCTCGGCGGCGTTTCCAACGGCCCCTATTACCAGATGAAGAAGAACCCGGACCGCGTGCTCGACACCGACACGCTGCTCCGGATCTCGTATCTCATCGGGATCTTCAAGGCGCTGCACATCCTGCACAGCGAGCCACTCGCCGACGAGTGGATCCGCCTGCCTAACGCCAACCGGATCTTCGCCGGCAGGTCCCCGCTCGCGTACATGCTCGCCGGTGGGCTCCCGGCCATCGAGACCGTTCGACGCCTCCTCGACGCGCGCCGCGGCGGCGTGTGACGCCGTCCTCCAGGTCCCGCCGGCGATTCCCTCGCACCACGCTCGTCCGCGAGCATGACACGCATCGGCTGATCCCGTCGCGTTACCGGCCGCGCGGCGAGAGCGTGCTCGCCCTCATCGCCGACGATGACGCGCACCTGGCCGACATCTTCGACCTCGACCACGCTACCAACGAGCGACTTCGCGCGGAACACGACCTCGCGCCTGGTATCGGCGTCCACGAGCTCGTGTTCGGTGTGCCACACTTTCGCGTCATCAACGCCGCGTTCACGCATCCGCACCCGCTCGGCAGCCGCTTCAACGGACCCGGGCGTGGCGCATGGTACGCGGCGCTGGCCATCGAGACGGCACAGGCCGAGGTCGCGTTTCACAAGACGGTGGATCTGGCGGAGATCGGGCGCTTCGAGGACCGCGTGACGTACGACGACTACGTGTCGGACGTGAGCGCCGAGCTGCACGACCTGCGAGCGGACCGGGCGTTCGCGAAGTGCCTGGACCCAGACAGCTACCGCGCGTCGCAGCTGTTGGCCGAGCGACTGCTCGACGCTGGCGCGCTCGGCGTGATCTACCCGAGCGTGCGGGCTCGCGGCGGGACGTGCATCGCGTGCTTTCGGCCGGCGCTCGTCGTCAACGTCCGGCGCGCGACGACGTACCAGTTCACCTGGGACGGTGGCCCGACGCCACGTATCGAGGCCACCGTCGGCTAGCATCCGCGTCGTTACTCGTTAGGCTTCTTCGTCGTCGTGCTGGCCGCGCCCGGGGT
>Ga0075434_100000986_pt1 | contig 23010 bp, 17 predicted proteins | sample RhiMethybrSRZTD3_FD_75298 | JGI IMG/M metagenome (GOLD analysis project Ga0075434, IMG submission 75298) | Populus rhizosphere microbial communities from Tennessee, USA - Rhizosphere MetaG P. TD hybrid SRZTD3 | ecosystem: Host-associated > Plants > Roots > Rhizosphere > Soil | place: USA... | reverse complement strand
TCACAATGTGATGGCATCCAACAGGGTCTTCCCTGACAGGCTAGCGCCGGGATCCAAAAAGATCGCCAATACGCCAGGCATGACCATCACAGCGTTGACGGAGTGGTCGCGCACGTCGCATCCGAGCATGATAGAAGCAAGGACATGGACGATCTGATCGCCTAGATCTTGAGTCGAGGGCCCGAATTGACCCAGGGCCTTCCTAAACGCGGGTCAGAAATGGTTCCGCAGCGCTTAACGACAGACAAGAACGGGAACCTCGCTGTGCGTGAGGACACGCAACGTCTCCCCTCCGAGAACTAAACGGGCCAGGCCTCGCCGACCGTGCGAAGCCATGACAATTAAATCGCAGCCTCGGGCCTTAGCCTCCTCCACGATGCTCTCTGCCGGGAATGCGTTTGGTACATGCACCGTCGTGCAAATGATTTTGAGTTTGGCCGCGTCGGCGCTTGCATGTGCGGAGGACGGCTTCCGCCGCTTGCTTTAGCGCCTCATCCTCTTCTGTGAGAACTAGGGGTGGGAACACGGGAGCAAGATGGGTGCGGCGCTCGGTGACCGCAACAAAGGTGACCTTGGCCGCGAGCGTCTTCGCGAGCTCAAGACCGGTCGCGACCGCCTTGGTCGCGAGTTCAGAGCCGTCGGTTGCAATCAAGATATGTTTGAACATGGGCCACTCCTGCCAAAGCGAGTGCTCTCGATATAATTCAGCGCACATTAAATTGCGCAAGCGCCTGTCCAAAGTGGCGCTACGGTCGCGGGACGTAGCGGGTGACGTAAAGTTGTTGCGGGTAACAAATTATCGATCACGCGCCTTATTTCATTGTGCAGCCTCTCAGCTGTGGCAACCGCGATTCTCGCACACGACGCTGCAACGCCTGATCCACCGGTGATACCCAGTGGATATCACATCGTCCACGGATGTATTCAAGCCCGTCGGGCGAGCAGCGAAGATTGCTTGGTATGCGCGTCTACGGCATCTTCTTCGCCAGCATCCTCGCCTCGGCTTGCCCGTCGCCGATCTCATCATAAGCACCGCCCTAGCTGCTTTCTCCTAATGAATCAACGGCTCTGGGGGCGAAAGGACGATGCTCGCGGTCATCAACTTCGCGGTCTCGCATGCCGTCCTGACGCTGCTGTTACGATGCACCTCAAGTGGCTCCCGGACACGCCGATGGAATGGCAGGATGTCTGGCCGGGTGCCATTGCCAGATCCTGTCTGGTCATCAGCGTGAATGCAGGGCCGCCGTCACACCATCCCGGTGATGTAGTCGAGCGCCTTACGCCGATCGACATATTCTTCGCGGCTTATACCGTGGCGTGTCAGGTGTTCCTCGAGGATGTCACGCGCCGACCGGAAGAGCAGGCCGGTCTTTTCATCGCTTCGCCCCAACGTGCGCAGAGCGACGGCGATCAACCCGACAAACAGAGCGACCGGCACTACGGTCAACACCGGATCGGACAGGATATCCATGGCGAACCTCGCGTCTTGACCCTGCATTCCTTGCGCCGCTCTGTGGGTGCGCGCGTTGACCTTTATCAAGACTGGCGTCGTGCCTATGTAAGGGCAGCTATGCGTCTGGCGCCAACTTAGAGAAACGCTAGAGATGAACATGTCCAGGTTTGGAATTACCGGGGACCAATTGGGGCACTTGCAGGGCCAAAAGAAGAGCTTCGCCAAATGTGCGTGAAGCGGGGCTCGCCAACCTATGATGCCCGTATGTTGCGGGCTTCGGCCCGCTGCATGTGCGGATCGTCCGCGGCCAATTCGCCGGACCAGCCTTGATGCAGGTCAATCACCGCGTTCACGACTCATGGAGCAGTACAGGGAGGGGATGCTGTGAGTAATGAAAAAGCCTGGGTCCCGCCCGCTATTCCACCCCCACGCACTTGCGTTTGATAGCGGGCGAGAGCCTTATCTGGATCGGCGATCCAGAGGGCTGGCTGCAGATTTACGGTAGTCTCGACCTCGAAGTGGTTGGTGGCCTCCGGCGCCATTTCCCTGCGCCAGCGGAGCCTGCTCACCTTAAACGCGAGGTCGGGATCGGATAGGTTTCGAGGAAGCACGCTGTCGCTTTTGGGGCTCACATAGCGCCTTGCCGGTCTGCACGACCTCCTGGTCCTCGATGACGAGAATGCTGTTGCCGGTCTTAGCCCAACTCCGGCGCTGCGGCGCGGATCGGAAGCTCAAGCTGGAAGGTGGAGCCCTGGCCCAGTGTCGACTCGACCCAAATGCGTCCGCCGTGCATCTGCACGATCTGTTTGGCGATGGCCAGCCCCAGCCCGGTGCCTCCCTTGGCCTTGGTATTTGAGCTGTCGACCTGGTGGAACTGCTCGAAGATACGCGTCAGATGGTCGGTGGGGATGCCCGGCCCGGTGTCGTTGATACTGACGCTGAAGTGGCCGTTGGTCGCCCTCGCACTGACACGCACCTCCCCGTTGTCCGTGAACTTGATGGCATTCCCGACCAGATTGAGCAGCACCTGGGTAAGGCGCTGCTCGTCGCCGAGGCCGATCGGCAGCGACTTGGCCACTTCCGTCTTAACGGTGAGCTTCTTGGCCTCGGCCAATGACTCGGTGGCGGCGCGCACGGTCTCGACGATGCTCTCCAACGCATACTCGCCGAGATTTGGGCTGAACTGACCGGATTCGATCTTGGCGATGTCAAGCACGGTGTTGATGAGACCCAGCAGGTGCTTGCCGTTGGAGCGAATGCGCGTGAGCGCGTCCAACGATTTTGGTCCCTGTGGCTCGTAAAAACCCTCCTGCATCAGCTCGGCATAACCGAGGATCGCAGCAAGTGGAGTTCTGAGCTCGTGGCTCATGTTTGCGACGAACTGAGACTTGTGCTGGCTCGCGATCTCCAGGTCTTCGACTGTCTTGGCTATTTCCCGCGTTCGCGCCTGTACTTCCTCGAAGAGACCCGCATTCTCGATCGCGATAACTGCTTGGTCCGCGAAGGTTTGCAGCAGGTCAATTTGTCTGTCGGTAAATACGCGCACAGTAGAACGACGCAGCGTGATTGCCCCGATGGCTTCGCTCCCAGCAAGGAGTGGAACGATTAGTATGGTGCGAAACCCAAGTCGCGGAGCAATCGCACTTCCCTCTGGATACTCGTCCGTCTCCGACTGCAAGTCGGCAATATGAATTGTTTTCTGGTCTAGAACCGCGCGTCCCACAGTAGCTGCACGCGTCAAGGGCAGAGTTGCATGTCCGACCGGGCCGATCGATGGAACCTGCCCCCGGTGTGAAACTATGCGGAGCACGTCGCCGTCTTTCTGCACAATCGCGGTATCAAAGGAGTCGCACAGGCTCGCCGCCGAAGCCACAAGTGTGTCAAGCACTCTCGGCAAGTCGAAGGCTGCGCGGCTTACCCGCGCTTTGCGCCACCATCGTGCGGCAGATCGCGGTCGAGGACCCCTTGAATACGCTGAGGATCAAACTTCGACCTTGAGCCCACACCGCTCGAGCTGAAGCAGCGCGGGTGATCGGCGATCGCGGTTCTCCCAGCCTCGGTTGAGCGCCTCCGTCATCTCGGCGGATGCCATATTGGCAAGCCGCATTGGCACACCCAGTCGCGGCCGAGGCTCCGTGGCCAAAATACGATCAGCTGCCGCGTGCCCAATGACGGCTCTGTCGGCGAAAATGCCTGGTCACTCGGCCCCGCGCGTGCTCTAACGGACGCGGGCGGGGTCCAAAGAGAAACCCTCACCGATCCGTCGGAGGAAACATGAACGTCATTAGGACCGTGGTCGCGGTTGGTGCGATCACGCTCGTCAGCACATTCACCGCGCTCGCACAGCAACCGCCGGCGCCCTACGGCGCCCCCATGTCACTCGACGCCGCCAAGAAAGCGATGACGGCGGCCGAAGCGGAAGCCACGACCAACAAATGGCCGGTGGCAATTGCGATACTGGACACGACCGGCTCGCTCGTCATGCTGCAGAAGCTAGACAATACGCAGACGGGATCGGTGGAGATCGCAATCGGCAAGGCGCGCACTGCGCTTGATTTTCGGCGTCCGAGCAAGGCGTTTCAGGACGTTATCGCCGGTGGTGGCGCCGGTTTGCGTCTGCTTTCGGCGCACAATGTGCTGGCGCTGGAGGGCGGTGTCCCCGTTATCGTCGATGGCAAAGTCGTTGGTGCCGTCGGCGTTTCTGGCGTGACATCCGAGCAGGACGCGCAAGTTGCCATGGCCGGGGCAGCTGCGGTCAAGTAACCGTCATGGTATCGGGTCCGGCACCTTTGTCGGACCCTATGCCTCGGACGCGAGTGACTAGCACATTGCAGTGGTGTTGTCGAAGGCAAGCGCCGCGCCCAAGAATATTTCGGTGACGGCATCGCCGAAGACATCCTGACTGACTTGGCGAAACTGCGCTGGCTCATTGTCATTGCCCGCAATTCCAGTTTCACTTTTAAGAGTAAATCGGTCGACGTGCGCCTCGCAGGCCGCGAACTCGGCGTGCGCTATGTACTGGAAGGCAGCATCCGCCGCGCCGGCAATCGCATTCGCGTGACAGGTCAGCTTGTCGATGCAACGACGGGCGCCCACGATTGGGCTTCGCGTTACGATCGCGATTTGGCGGATATTTTTGCCGTGCAAGACGAAATCACAGCGGCAATCGCCACGGCGATTGCGCCCGCTATCATCAATGCGGAGCAGCAGAGGGTGCTCGGAAAATCACCAGAGCGTCTCGACGCCTGGGAAGCCTATCACCGCGGTATGTGGCATTTTTCGAAGGAAAGCGACAATGTCTGCCGGCGCTTGATGCCGGAAGACGCGTCCTCATTGCAGCGATTTGCGCCTGGCCAGAGACCAATCACTCTAGCTGGATCTCAATGCTGAGCCACGAAGATCAGCGGTTGAGCCAAACCGTCATCCCGGGCTGGAATCCGCTCACGTCGCCCAGCGGATCGAGCCGCAGGCGCAACGTGTTGCGGTCATGATCGCCGACAGCGCGCTCGGCCTGCCAGGTGGCGAACGATCCGAGCGGCACAAGCTCAGTGACGACGGCACGCGTCACCTCGCGTGTGCCCGCTCGTGCGACGTCGACCTTCCCGCCAACGGTTAGACCGTGCAGCATGTCTTCCCGCGCGTTGAAGGATAGCCACTGTTTGCCGACCTGCTGGATCGCCAACACCGGCTGGCCAGCGCGGATGTTCTCGCCGACTTCGCTGACGATCACACTGACGACACCGTCAACCGGCGCGCGTAGGATGGTCTTCTCCAGGCGGCGCTTGAGCACGGCGTGCGCGGAGGCGGCCGCCTTGACTTGCGCATCGGCGATGGCGCGTTGCTCTTGCGTTGGGCCGGCAACGGCCGCTGCATGATCGGCTTCGGCTTCGGCGACATCGGCGCGGGCGGTCGCGACGTCGTTCTGCGCCTGGTCTAGGCTCTGCTGCGATGCAGCGTCGGTACGTACCAGCTGGGACGCGCGAGTGAGCTGCTGCTGTGCGTAGTCGAACCTCGACTTCGCCTTGGAAATCGCGGCTGCGAGCGAGGCGATCTCTTCCGCGCGCGCGCCGGCATAGACATGGTCGCGGTCTGCCACGGCGGCGGCCAGGGCCGCATTGGCCTGCTCGACCGAAGCTGACAATTCGAGGGCAGACAGCTCGGCAACGACGTCGCCGACGCGCACGGGATCACCTTTGTGCACCTTGAGTACCGCAAGCTGGCCGGCGACCTCGGGCGCCACTCGGATTTCGGTCGTGCGCACGACGCCGACGAGGGGCGCCGCCGCCGCGTCGGAACGCCACAGTGCGTATCCGCCTGCACCCGCGATGATGAGAATTACGCCGATCGCGATGACGCTTATGAGGCGGCTAGGCATGTGCCTGTCTCTGCTTGAACAGGAGCGCGGATATCACTGCGAGCGCGAAATAGACACCGGTAAGGATCCAAAGGCCGCGCCAGTCGCGCGCCACCTCCCACAGGCTCGCACCCAGCTGGTCGATGCGGACAATGCCGTCGATGGCGAAATCGGACGGAAATATATAACCGGCCGCAAGGACATGCTCGGGGATTGCTTCACGCGGCCAGGAAAAGCCAGTCAAGAACAACTGCGGTAGGCTGGTGCCGAGAAAAATCAGCGTCGGGGTCTCCGGGTGCTTGAACCAGGAGCCAACCGCCTGCCCCATGAAGCTGGTGGCAAGAATGAAGATCGACGCCAGCGCGAACAGTTGCGGGAGCTGGCCCAGCGCGGAAAAACCGTAGAGGCGCGGCAGCACGATGAAGTAGAGCGCAAGCGCGGGTAGGAAGATCGTCAGATGGGCGATGCCACGTCCGAGCACAGTCGCGAACGCGCCGCCCGTCCCTTGCGCGAGTGCGACGACGGTCAGCATGGCTGACCCGATCAGCAGCATCTGCTGCAGAATCAGCACGAAGGCCGCCGGTACGATGTAGCTGGCATAACCGCCGACGGGATTGAAGATCGGCTGCAGTAGGACATCGGCCGGGCTAGCGGAGGCCAGCGTCGCCTTGACCAGGCTGCCGTCGGTCCGCGCGCCGCCCGCCGCAAGCTCAGACGACAATGTATTGATCGCGACTGTGATGCCGCTGCCCAACGTCCGGAAAATGAAGAGGTAGGTGGCATCGGCATAGATCGGAACGTGGACCGTGCTTCCCTTGAGCACGTCGCGCTCGGCGCCGGGTGGAATCCCGACCACGGCAAAGGCATCGCCGCGGTCGAGAGCGGCACGAGCGTCGACCAGCGTGTCGGCGCGGAACGCCACCTTGACCGCGCCACTCGCATCCAGCGTCTGCACGATCCTGCGGCTAAGCTCGCTCTGATCGGCGTCGACCACGGCGATCGGGATCTTGCGCAGGATCTGGTTGAGGTAGGGCTGGGGGTAATAGAAGCCGTAGACGATCGGCCCCAGCACAAGGAGCATGAACGCGCCGCGTATGGCCAGCACGCGCCGCCACTCCGCGGCAAATGCGCCACCGATGCCGCGCCGCGTTACCACAACCGGAGCCGGTTCCGGCATCATTGCGCTGGCGGCGGAGCTGCGTGCCAGCGAGCGCAAGCGCAGGAACGCGAGCAGGAAATAGAGCACGGCCAGCCCCGCCAGCGCGGCGAACGGGCGCGCCGACTCGTAGAGCGGTAATCCCCGCGCCGCTTGCCCCAGCAGCACCGCCATATACCACCGCAGTGGCAGCATCGCCCCCCAGACGTTGGCGAACGCATTCATGCCGAGCACCGGAAATCCGACGCCGGCATAACCGAACGCGGGCGAGACCACGATGCCGGTCAGGCCGAGACCGGTTGCAAGGTCGCGCACGATGAGTTGCAGTAGCGCGCCGAGCGCCAGATAACCGATGATCAGGAGTGAGCCCCCCGCCACCATCATCGGCACGTCGCCTCTGAAGGATATCCCGAGCAATCCCTCGAGGATCAAGACCACAACCAGCATCATGACGAAGAAGATTGCGAACAGGGGCGCGAGTTTGCCCGTCAGCGCCACGACCGGATTGCCACCCGCACTGGCGAGCCAGTCCCGCATGCTGCGGCGCTGAAATTCGGAGCCCACCGCGTAACCGGCGCTGAGCGCAATGATAATGTGGATTACGACAGGCAGTAGCGCGCGTAGCAGGAACTGAGCGTAGTTCTTCTGCGGGTTGACCAGCACGATCGTTTCCGCGACCAATGCGCCGATGCGGGGTGGCTTCGGCACCGCGCTGACCGCGGTCCGCTTGGCGGCAGCCACGAGGCTGTCGCTGAGCCCCGATGAGGCGGTCCCCGCGGCTGTCAGGTACTGCTGGTTATAGAACGCGACGACCTGCGGGCGACGCTCGGCCTTCAGATCGCGCTCAAAATCGGCCGGCACGTAGACCGCACCGATGGCTGTGCCGGAGCGAATTGCGCGCGCCGCCGATGCGAGGTCGCCCGCACGCTCAACGATACTCAGCCCCGGGGATGCAGCGACCTCTTCCAGGAACGCCCGCGAGGTCTCCGATCGGTCGTGGTCGACGACGACGATCCCCATCCCGCGGATCACGGGATGACTGAACACAGCGGTCAGCACCACGAAGGCGAACAGTGGCACGCCGAAAATTAAGATCACCGCCGCTCGGTCATGCAGCAACCACTGCCATTCGCGCCTGGCGACCAGCAGGAACCCGGGTTTAGGCGCCGCTGTCATCCGCGCGTGGTCCACTCCATGTAGGCGCTCATGCCGGGACGCAGCTCCGGTACTTTCTCTACCGGATAGGCGCGGATCGTGAATGTCCGCAGGTCGAAATCGCCGGTGGCGCGGGTGGCGCGCCAGCTCGCGTATTCGCCCTTGGTCGCGATCAGCTTGACCTCCACCATGATTCTGCGATCCGCCAGTGCGGGAATGCGCACGCCGAGCCGGTCGCCGACCTTCAGCGTCTTGACTAGGTCCTCACGCAGGTCGAAGTGGATCCAAAGGTCGCTGAGATCGATTAGGGTCACTAGCGGCACGCCGGGCGACACGTATTCGCCCGGCTCCACGTTGCGCTGGTAGACCTGCGCGGCCACCGGCGCGTAGACCACCATCTGATCAATGATCGACTGGACGGCCTTGATGTCAGCCAGCGACTTCCCGACGTTCGCCGCCGCGATCTGGCGTTCCTCGGCGGTATAGCCGTTGACGGCCTGTTCGTGTGCCGATCGCGCCTGATCCACGGCGCGCTGGCTTTCATGTAGGGCATCGGTCGCCTGGTCGAGGCGGGCAATCGGGGCGTTGCCATGCTCGGCCAGCAGGCTTACGCGGTCATGCGTCTTCTGTGCCAATACGACGCTCGCCTGGGCACGCTCGAGGGCGGCCTTGCGTGCGGCGATGACCTCGGCCCGCGTGCCCGCAGCGATATTGGCGAGCTGCGCCTCGGCGACAATCTTGGCGGCGAGCGCCTGATCTCGCTTGGCGATCGTCTCAGGGTTGTCGATGCGAACGAGGACCGCGCCGGCTACGATGTCCTGCCCCCGGACGACCGGAACCTCAGCCACGCGACCATCGACACGGGCAGCAATGTCGAGCCGCGTCGCGTCCACCTCGCCCTGTACCAGCAGCGGCTGGGGCCGCACCAAGTACCAGATCGAGAGCCCGACAACCGCAGCTATGACCAAAGCGACGATCATCGAGGGCAGTCGGCCGGAGACAGCGAGCGATGTCTTGGTTGCGTCCGGCAGCGCCTCGACTGCGTGCTCGGGCAGCGGGGGCTCGGTGTATTTTTTGACATCAGGCAGCGGTATTTCCATCGCGGGCTTCCTTAAGACGTAGCAAGCCGATGCCGAATGACCGCAGCCTCGAACGGTGTGGGTGACGAGGTTAAGCGGATATCGGGTCAAACCCTGAGTTGACTTTGATCTACACCCGAGATTCGCGGTACCTCGAGGCGAAAAGCTGAATGTCTGCAGGCTCTAGCGCGGGCGTACCAAATCGGCAGCGGACGACATCGCGTGATGTGGGGCCGCGGCGATCGGAGAGAGCCCTGAGGGCTTAAGGCGCGGCACTGAGGTGGTGAGGATCAAGCCAGTAATGCCGACCGCCAAGTTGCCGGAGGCCTCACGGTCGACCGATGGTCTCGTCAGGTGCTCTGTCGCGAACACCCGGACCTGGTTATTTCACATGCACATCGACGCAGCAGATCGGCCCCCTGGCCCCGCGCAAGCGCCGCAACCATAAAGGTTGGGCTCGGGGCTGGGTGTGTGCAAACGCGCGCGATTTGCTGCTGATCCCGCAAGCGCGGGCGTGCTCGCCGAGATATTCCAATAGCTCGTCAGCCGATGCCCGAGGACATTGCTCGATTTTCGAGCCCGTTGCTGACGCTCGCCGCGGGAAGCGGCTAGGCAAGGTGTTCATGCCAGAGCCGTATAAGCTGAAGCCTCGGTTTGACATGGTTTGTCGACATTCTTCGAACGTATTTGCGTCCCCAACTAACCGGCGATGGTGCGGTTGATGCCGTCCTTACCTTCAAATTAAAAGACAGCGCACTCGCCCGTTTAATTGGATCGGCACAGCATCGACATAAATCTTAGTTAACTTGACGTCCCTCTTACCACGATGCGCCTCGGGCAGTGGCAGCATCAGTGCACAGTTCATGCACAGAAGATTGATGGCAACAAAAATGCTCGGCCGCCCCCCAGAGTGAGCGGATCAGTGCAAACCCGAGTGCGATCTCGAGAATAACCCTAATATGCATCAATGCGGTCGTGCCTCGTTATTGCTTCCCACAACGAGGCCATTGAATGTGGGCCAAATTGTTCGGCTCACTCGATTCTTGCACCCGCTCACGTTTGCTCTGGCACATGTTCACCTTCGCCAGCTCCACCCGCAAAAGCACGCCGACATTACGGAAAGGCGCGCGCCCCACGTCTTCCTTCCGGCACAAGCATCGATGAAGCAGCTCTACCACACGAGTGTTGGCGCCCCATATGCCTTATCGACCGGATCGTAGACAGGAGGTAAGCTGTGATGAGACACCCGAGCGCTCTCTCGGCAATCGCCAGCGCACCAGCATCATTCGATGGTGCTTCCCAGCATTCGTCAGACCCTCGCGCGGTGGGCCGGAGCATCGGTCCATCCCGCGCTGCCCACGAAAAGCAGCACGCGGGCCATGTCGAGATATCTCCACCGGGAGCTGCCGCGCGTCAAGCGATGGCTGGGCGCGGCATGAGAGTGGAGCTTGTTCAAGCAATGAGTTGCAACCGAATCGAGTTTCGATATTGGGGCAGCTCACATTTAATTTTGGCCTACGAGCACGGCGTGCGCCGCAAAGGAGAGACCTTTATCGATGGCGTACCTCCGTCCAGACTGCGCGATTTGGCACGCAGGATCACGTTCTTACCTGCCGGCCGCAATTATTTCGAGTGGCATCAGTTGCGCACCTCGGCACGTCTCCTCTACGTCTACTTCGATCCGGCGGAGCTTGACGTTCGATCCGTGTTGACCAGTTCGAGCCATATCAATCCGCAACTGTTCTTCGAGGACGCGTGCCTGTGGACCACGCTGAACAAGCTGAGGCGCTTAATAGAGGGCGCCGGCCGAGAGAGCCTGCCCTACTTCGAAGCGCTGGGCACGGTGCTGATGCACGAACTTGTGCGGCTGAACGGCCGCGCGGGTGCTCCTGCCAGGGGAGGGCTGGCCGCATGGCAGCAGCGGCTCGCAGCCTCCTACATCGAAGAGCATCTGTCGGAGCACATCCCACTTGCAACTCTGGCGAACTTGGTGCGCCTGAGCCCGTACCATTTCAGCCGCGCCTTCAAGCAATCTTTCGGGGCGCCTCCGCATCGCTACCACACGTATCGTCGCATCGAGCGGGCCAAGGCGCTGCTTGAGAGGCACGTACTGTCCGTGACCGATATCGGCTTGAGTTTGGGCTTTAACGAGACGAGCACATTTACGACCACATTTCGCAAGGTCACCGGGCTTACCCCTAGCCGCTATGATAGAACTGTCGCCCCTTTGTCGCCACAGAACTGAATGGCTTTCCTCGACCCTATGCTCGTGACCTCACCGCAAATGGTCGGGGCCGAACCCGTTAACGCAGCAATAATCGGCTATTCGTGCAAACCCCGCGCAAGACCACAAGGAGCCATTCTGGGATTCCTGTTGCTCGCCCAGTGAACGCGGCGGTGGTGCCTCGGCAGCACGGTGCGCCACTAGCGCACGATTTGAGAAAGATCCCGCTGAAGCATCGGCTCGTCCTTAGCCCACGGCACCGCAGCCCGGTGCGACAGCTAGCCCACAGTCGCGTGGCTAGGAGCTACGTGAGATGACCCCAGAGACGAGCGTAGCGCCGACGGTCGCGACAAAGGTAGCACGTGCTACCGCCGACCGGCGGGCTCCACCGGCAAATCTCGTGATATTCGGTGCAGGAGGTGACCTCACCAAACGTCTCGTCGTGCCAGCGCTCTATAATCTCGTGCGCGCGCGGCGCCTGCCCGATGGATTCTCAATCGTCGGCGTCGGCCTCGGCGAGGAGGGTACGTCGTCCTGGCGGCACAACCTGCGGCAAATGATGGTATCGCTTATTGCCGACGGCGGAGAGTTCCAGGCCGCTGGCATCGATGGGGCGGCCTGGGATTGGCTCGTGGGCCGTATGACCTTTCTCCCGGGAGATTTCACGCAGCCCGAGATCTACGGCAAACTGAAGGGCTTGCTCGGCGAGCAGAGCACGAAGGATCGCCACGGCAATGTGTTATTCTACCTCGCCGTTGCCGACAAATTTTTCGCTCCCATCATTGAGCATCTTGGTCGCGCAGAGTTGACGCGCCAAACGAACGGTGCTTGGCGCCGCGTAATCATCGAGAAGCCGTTCGGCCACGACCTCGCCTCCGCGCGCGCTCTCAATGCGCAGATCCTGAGAATTCTGGGGGAGGAGCAGATTTATCGAATCGATCATTTTCTCGGCAAGGAAACGGTCCAGAACATTCTGGTGCTGCGATTTGCGAACGGCATCTTTGAGCCACTTTGGAACCGCGATCACGTGAGTCACGTCCAGATCACAGCCGCCGAGACGGTTGGGGTCGAGACCCGTGGCAAGTTCTATGACGACACGGGCGCACTGCGCGACATGGTACCGAACCATCTGTTTCAGCTTCTCGCCATGATCGCCATGGAACCTCCGGTATCGTTCAACGCCAATGATGTCCGCGGCAAGAAGACCGAGTTGTTCTCAGCTATTCACCCGATCTCGCCGGACGATGCTGTGCGTGGCCAGTACGGGGCCGGTACTGTGCTCGGCAAGCCTGTTCGCGGCTACCGGGACGAGCCCAATGTTGCGCCAAATTCAATGACCGAGACATACGTCGCCCTCAAAATGGGGATCGACAACTGGCGCTGGGCTCGGGTGCCCTTCTACCTGCGAACCGGCAAATATCTGTCGGCGCGCACCACCGAGATCGCAATCCACTTTCGCCAGGCACCCTACGCCCTTTTCCGAGAGACGCCCGTGGAGCGGTTGCCGCGCAACATCCTGACCCTGCGCATCCAGCCGGATGAGGGCCTGTCTGTGAGCTTCAGTGCCAAGCGACCCGGGCAGGACATTGAGATCGACGGCGTCGCCATGGACTTCTCCTATAGCGACTATTTTGAGCCTCTAACGGCCGTAGGCTACGAGACGTTGATCTACGACTGCCTGATTGGCGATGGGATGCTGTTCCAGCGCGCAGACACGGTCGAGGCAGCCTGGTGCGCCGTGCAACCCGTTCTGGATGCCTGGGCCGCGCGGTCGGCGAGCGACTTTCCCAACTATGCCGCAGGAAGCTCGGGGCCGGACCAGGCAGATCGACTGCTAGCGCGCGACGGACATGCGTGGCTGCCGATGGGCCCCGGCCGCAGAAGGGGGCAGCATTGATAAGACAGCGTAAAATCTCGCTGCTCCTGGCAGATGTCGACGGCACACTCGTTACACAGGACAAGGTGCTGACCGACCGTGCTCAACGCGCCGTACGGCGGCTGCGGGAAACGGGTATCCGCTTTGCCATTACCAGCGGCCGTCCTCCGAAGGGCATGGCGATGCTGATCGAACCCCTGCGCATCGAGACGCCCATCGCGGGCTTCAATGGCGGACTGTTCGTGCGGCCTGACCTCTCCATCATCGAAGAGCGGATGCTCCCCCACGACGTAGCGGCACGAACGATCGACCTGCTTTTGAGCCATGGGCTCGATGTCTGGCTTTATACCGGCAATGACTGGCTGGTGCGCGATGCCAAGGCGCCGCATGTCGATCGCGAGGCGTGGACAGTCAAGTTCCCACCGAAAACGGTCAGAGACTTCGATGGCGTTCTTGACAAAGTCGTGAAGATCGTCGGGATCAGTGATGACTACGATCTCGTGCAACGCTGCGAGACGGATATCCAGGCAAGCATCGGCGAGCACGCCACCGCGGCCCGGTCGCAGCCTTACTACCTCGATGTGACGCACCACGACGCAAACAAAGGCTTTGTTGCCGACTACCTCTCGCGAACCCTCGGCATACCCCGAGCGGAAATCGCAACGATCGGTGACCAGCCCAACGATGTGCTGATGTTCCAGCGCTCGGGCTTCAGCATTGCGATGGGCAATGCGAGCGATGACGTGAAGCGGCGGGCAAGCGCAGTCACCGAGTCCTACCAGGACGAAGGCTTTGCGCATGCCGTGGAACGGTTTATTCTGAATTGAACCGCGCGCCTCGGTATCAGAGGGTCCTTGCAAAGCCGCCGGATGGGAGAGCCGAAACCGTAGGCTCCGGCCCGTGCCTTAGCCGATCGAACTGCGCGCCCATCGGACTCCGCTCGACCGCCTTTGCATCGCCGCGCAGCACCTCGAACATTGTCTGCTTCCCATCACGCCAGAACCGAATGTCGAATGCGTTGCGGTGAACACGAAGGTCCAGCACTGTGAGATCGGGTAACCAGTCCGGCAGTTCGGGATCCACATACAGCTTGCCGCGGCGTGCGTCCGTTATAAAGCCCAGCATCGCCCTCAAGAGCGTGAATACCGAGCCCGCGGCCCAGGCCTGGGGCACATTGGCGCCGAGATACTGGACCGGGAAAGCAGCCTCGTGCCGCTCGGGGCTGGTATAGAGTTCGGGGAGCTGGTTGAACAGGAAGTGGCGTCCCGCCTCGCTGATGGCGCGGGCGATGCGTGCCGCCTCGGCGCCGAACCCATAGCGCTTGAAGCCGAAGGCGATTAGGGCATTGTCGTGCGGCCAGATGGAGCCTGTCTGGTAGTTGTGCGGATTGAATGCGGGATGCTGGCTGGAGAGCGTGCGAATCCCCCATTGCGTCCACATATCAGGCGCCATCAGGCGTTCGACGACCTTGGCGGCGCGCTCGGGAGGAACGATGCCAGACCACAGGCAGTGCCCCGGGTTGGAGGCGACCGTTAACACCTTCTTTTTCTCCCCGTCGAGCGCGTACGCATAGAAGCCAAAATCGTCGTCCCAGAACGCGGCGTTGAACCGTTGAAACAACGCCGCTGCCTTAGCGCGCAGCGCGCGAGCCCGTTCAGGCTCGCCGAGCTCGTCGAATATCTCGGCCATTCCCAGCCAGGCGGCATAGACGTAGCCCTGCAGCTCGCAGAGCGCCTTCGGTCCCTTCACCAGTGATCCATCCGGGTACACAACGGCGTCCCCAGAGTCCTTCCAGCCCATGTTTTCGTAGCCGACCGGTGATCGGGTCTGGTATTCCTGAAATCCATCGCCATCGCGGTCGCCATAATTGTCGATCCAAGCGAGACAGCCTTCGGCCGTCTTCAGGTACCGCTCAAGCAGATCTCGGTCTCCCGTTGCCCGCCATGTCGCGTGCAGCGTGATGAGATAAAGCGGTGTAGAGTCGGCGCTTCCGTAGTAGGGTGTGTGCGGTATCAGCTTGAAATGCGCGAGCTCGCCATAGCGCATCTCGTGCAAAATCTTGCCGGGCTCCGCATCGCGATAATCGTCTCGCGCTTTTGCCTGCAGTGAGCCCAAAATCTCAAGAGCACCTCGCGCGAACTCCGGATAAATCAGTAAGTTCTGGAGCGAGACGATCAAGCTGTCGCGACCAAAGGGGGCAACAAACCACGGCAGACCGGCTGCCGGAAGGAACACCATATGGTCGGTGCCGCCGATAGGCAGCCGCAACGCCGCCATGTCCTCAAGTGCCTGCCGATAGAGGCGGTAGAACTCCTCGTTGCTCGTGCGGATCTTCAGAACCGTTCGCAACCAGTCGGCGAGACTCTCCGCGTGTCCCAGCTTGTGGCTATCCCATACGCAGCGATCAGGGGCCGTAAAATGCCGATCGCCATCCGTGAGGGAGTAAAGCAGGCAGCAGTGCCACGCCTCACCGGGAGCAAGCGACACCTCGAAGCTGATGCGGCCGTTGGCGTACACGGCCGTCGTGCCCACGCAGTCGCTGGCCACAGTCAGCGAGCGTACGAAGTCTCCGTTGCGGTAGGTCGTGCAAAGCCGCTGCCCGGAAGCCGACCACTCCGTCGTTATGCGCCCGCGGCGCACGATGCTGCCCGATTTGACCTCGAAGATATCCGCGAAATCGGAGCGCAGCACGATCTCCAGCTGGAAGCGCACCGCCTTCATGCTGTTATTGGTGACATCCAGGTCCTCGTGCATGCCGCCAGCAACGGATCGGCTCACCACAAGCCCAAGTGTCCGGGGTGGAACTGCTCCGTCCTCCGTCGCTATGGCGCGGTTGGTGAGGTAGACCTTGGACGCGAAATAGCTTACGGCGCCGCCGTTCAGGAGGTCCCAAGGCACGCCGTTGGCATAAATTGCCCAGCTGCTGAGGACGCGCGTGTCGAAGAAGAAGAGGCCGCGGTCGCTCGGCCAGGCGATCTGGGCATCGAGCTCAGTCACCAGCACCGTCTGGCCATGGTGGATAGCAATCTGCGGTGGACCGACCTCTACTTTGAGCGGCATCGCTCGCTCTCCTGTGGGCGCCGACCTTGCTTCCTGCTTAGCCGCGCAGGGCCCGGTCATGGCGCCGCGCTAACGGCCGTGCCGGGCAACACGCCATACCGGAGCGAGGCCTTTGTCTTTGACGCGCGCACGAAGCATGAATAGAGCAGCTTCGCCCAACGGTTGCCTCCTGACCTATCCGGTTATCTCAGAAGGAGCTCGCATTGGGTGATCGTAACGTTAGCGCATTAAGCAGTCCGATCGTGCCTCAAAGTTGTGGCTGCTCTCTATTTCGTTGCAAGTTGATCGCAGAAGTGGTCACGCGCTCGAGAGCCGCGGCGACAGCAATAACGATTGGTTCATGCAAACCGGCAACAAGACCACACCCCCTCCGTCTGGCAGCATTGCAAAAAGTCATTCGCGGATCCTCGGCTAAGCTCAGGCTTAGGCTCAAACCAGTTGCCTCTTTAAGGTCGGCTTGATGGCCAACTGCTCCGAGTCCCACCTGGAGATCCTGGCAAACACCGAGGCTTTGGCCCACCATGTCGCGGAATGGCTGGTCGCGACGGGGGCTCGAGGCGACGGGCCATTCGCCGTCGCACTCTCAGGTGGCGCAACTCCGCGCCGGCTTTACGAGCTCCTGGCCAGCCGGGCCTATCGCGGGACATTTCCTTGGGAGAAGACGCACTGGTTCTGGGGGGACGAACGCTTCGTTCCACATGACGATCCCGAGAGCAACTACCGCATGGTGCAGGAGGCAATGCTTTCCGAGGCCCCGGTACCGCCCGCGAATATCCATCCCGTAGCGACTGAGGGCCTCACCCCTGCTGAGGCGGCGCTCTCCTACGAGCGCCAGCTCAAGGACTTTTACGGTGTATCGACCCTGAGACCCGACCGCCCTCTGTTCGACGTTACGTTCCTTGGCCTCGGCACTGATGGACACATCGCCTCGCTCTTCCCCGGCACGGCGATCCTGAAAGAGCGCACGCACTGGGTCGGGGCCGTGCTCGGCGCCAAGCCCGAGCCGCGCATAACCTTGACCTACGCGGCGCTCGAAAGCAGCCGTAAGGTTGCCTTCCTTGTGGCAGGCACAGCCAAGCGACCCGTGCTCGAGCGGCTGCTGCGAGGCGACCCGGAGCTGCCGGCAACACATCTCCATCCCGTGCACGGCAGCGTGCACCTTTTCGTGGATCGTGCCGCGGCGCCGGATGAAGTGCGATGACCAAGGCACACTGCAGTAACACACGAAAGCACGAGGCGGACCGTACGCAAGCGCCGTCCCCTGGTCCGGGCCCGCACACCTTGGCGATCGATATCGGCGGCACCGCCCTCAAAGCTTCGATCCTGGACCGGTATGGGCGGATGATCCTCGACCCGGTCCGGCTGCCCACACCCTATCCATGCACACCGGCGGTTTTGTTGCGGGCGCTTGTAAAGCTCACGGCCTCACTCCCGAGCCGCGATCGAATTTCGATCGGATTTCCCGGTGTCGTACGCGGCGGCCATGTGTTCACGGCGCCGCACTTCGGCAACAAAGCCTGGCGTGGATACCCCCTAGAAGCGGCCGTGGCAGAGCGTCTGCAACGCCCGGCGCGTCTGCTCAATGATGCAGAGGTGCAGGGTCTGGGTGTCATTGCACGCCGCGGGCTGGAGGTGGTCCTGACGCTCGGGACCGGCATCGGCAGCGCCATATTCGCGGACGGATGGCTGGCGCCACACTTGGAGCTAGCGCATCACCCTCTCCACAATGGTGAGACCTATAACGAGTACGCCGGAAATGAGGCGCTGCATCGGCACGGGAAGAAGAAGTGGAACCGGCGCGTCCTGAAGATGATCGACATTGTCGAGTCTCTCCTGAACTACGATGTGCTGTATTTGGGCGGTGGCAACGCGCGGCACCTCACCCTCGATCTGCCGCCAAACGTCAGAACCGCCTCGAACGAGAACGGCATCACGGGGGGCGTCCATCTCTGGGACGAGACGATCTGGCACAACCTTCGCGGCGGCAGCCGCCGGCCTGCAGCGGCGATCTGGCGCCAGAGGGGTCAAGCCGCCTTCAAGGCCCAGGGGGCCAATGCCGACGTAAGGGGCAAGACGAATGTGCCGGGTGGGGGCGCCGAGGTTGCCGGCAAGTCCGTGCCCATCCCGGTTCCATCGGAGACGCGGGGTCAAATTAGTCGTCCGTGAGAAATGGATTTGGCCGACGGCCGCGGCTCAAGCCGGGCTGAGCCGTCGGAACAGAAATTAGCGTGTCCCCCTCCACGTCATGGCGCCGTCCGCGCCCGGACTGCCGTGCGCGCTTGGGCTGCGAGCGCGGAAAAAGCGCAAGCGCTATCGGAGCCGCTGCGCGACGGGCTCAACGGCAAAGGCGCTCGAGCCGGCGTGGGCGCCCACGGCCATGCCATCTCTGGGGACACTTCCGCGCCTGGCGCTCAACGCGTCGCTGCTCCGTGCCGAGATCTATTGCCACCGGCTCATAACTTAGCCGCCGCAGCGCTTGCCCGGATGCTTGCAATAGCCTGCTGGTAGTCCTGGGCTCCGAAGATCGCTGAGCCCGCCACAATAGCGCTGGCTCCGGCGGCCGCGGCCTGCGCAGCTGTCGCCGCGTTTTCTCCGCCATCGACCTCGATGACTGGGTTGAGATCGCGCGCAGCGCAGTTGGCGCGGAGACGCCGAATCTTGGGCAGCATCTCGGGAAGAAAGCGCTGGCCGCCAAAGCCCGGGTCCACGGTCATCACCAGCACGATATCGCAGAGGTGCAGAACGTACTCGATGAGTTCGATCGGGCTCGCCGGGTCTAGCACCACACCCGCTTTCTTCCCCAACGCCCGAATTTGCGTGAGCACTCGATGCAGGTGCAAAGTCGACCCCGGCTCGGCCTGCACGAGCAGGTGGTCGGCGCCGGCCTCCGCAAAGGCGTTGAGGTAGCGCTCCGGCTCGACGATCATCAAATGCACATTGAGCGGCTTTGCCGTCGAGCGCCGGATTGCCCGCAGGACGACCGGGCCGAGGGTAATGTTCGGCACGAAACGGCCGTCCATCACATCGACGTGGATCCAATCGGCGCCCGCGGCATCGACCGCACGCACCTCCTCTCCCAACCGCGTGAAGTCCGCCGACAGCACCGATGGCGCCACGAGAATCGGCTGCATGACTAGTGCTCGAGTAGCTCCCTGGCAACCGAAACGACCCGTTCGGGCTCGAAGCCGAACTTGCGCTGCAGCTCCTTGAGCGGCGCCGAAGCGCCAAAGGTCTGCATGCCGATGACCCGGCCTTCGGGCCCCACGTACCGGTCCCACCCGAGTACTGATCCCTGCTCGATGGCGACACGAGCCTTGACCTTGGGCGGCAACACTTCCTCGCGGTAGGACTGCGGCTGGCTCTCGAAGATTTCCCAGGAAGGCATGGAGACGACGCGGGCGCGGACCCCCTGCGAGGTGAGCGCTTCGTACGCGTCGACGGCCAGCGCAACTTCGCTGCCGGAGGCGATGACGATGATTTGTGGGGTACCGCCCAGAGATTCCGCCATGACATAGGCGCCCCGCGCAACGCCGCCGGCTGGGGCATATTTGCGGCGATCGAACGTCGGCAGGGCCTGCCGCGAGAGCGCTATGACGGCGGGCCGGTGGCTCAGCTGCATCACGAAGCGATAGGCTTCGACGACCTCGTTGGCATCTGCGGGCCTAAGCACGATGAGACCGGGGATGGCACGCAGGGAGATGAGATGCTCTACAGGCTGATGGGTAGGCCCGTCCTCACCGTCACCCATGGCATCATGGGTAAAGACGAAGATGGTCGGAAGCTCCATGATAGCCGAGAGCCGAATGGCTGGCCGAGCGTAGTCACTGAATACGAGGAAGCTCGCTCCGAAGGCGCGCAGCTTCGAGAGAGACAGGCCGTTGACGATCGCCGCCATGGCGTGCTCTCGAATGCCGAAATGGAGGTTGCGACCGCCGGGTGTCTCGGCTTCGAAGTCACCGGCACCCTCGAATGTGAGCAGCGTCTTGTTGGACGGCGCAAGGTCCGCCGAGCCCCCCAGCAACCAGGGGACGTTTTGGGCGAGCACGTTCAGGACCTTACCCGAGGCGTCGCGGCCGGCGATGCCCTTCTTGTCCGGTGCAAAGCTCGGCAGGTTGCGGTCCCACGTCGCCGGCAGCTGGCGGAGCTGCATCTGCTCGATCTCGCTAGCAAGTGCGGGAAACTTCATAGTGTAGGCGGCGAACTGCCGCTCCCATCCCTCGCGCGCCTCCTCCCCGCGCCGGCCGATGCCGGCATCGAACTGCTCGCGCACGCCGTCGGGGACCAGGAACTTGGCATCTTCCGGCCAACCGTAGGCGCGCTTGACCAACCGTACCTCCTCCTCGCCCAACGGCTCGCCATGGGCGGCGGCAGTGTCGATCTTGTGCGGCGAGCCGTAGCCGATGTGGCTATCCAGAACGATCAGCGTCGGCCTGCCCTTCGCTTCCCTGAAGGTCGCGAGCGCAGCCTCGATCTGGTAAAGGTCGTTGGCATCGCCAATACCGAGCACGTTCCACCCGTAGCTACGGAAGCGCGCAGGGACATCCTCGCTGAAAGTGATGCGCGTCTTGCCTTCAATCGTGATGTGGTTGTTGTCGTAGATCCAGCACAAGTCATCGAGACGAAGGTGGCCAGCCAGCGAGGCGGCTTCCGAGCCGACGCCCTCCATCAGGCAGCCGTCGCCGCAGACGGCGTAGATATTATAATCGAAGAGGTCAAAGCCGGGACGGTTATAGCGGTTGGCAAGCCACTTGCGGGCCATGGCCATGCCGACACTCGTCGCAATCCCCTGGCCCAGCGGACCGGTTGTCGTTTCGACTCCCGAGACCCAGTGATATTCCGGATGCCCTGGTGCCTTGCTGTCGAGCTGGCGGAAGCGCCGGATGTCGTCGAGCGTGACCGATGGCTCTCCCAGGCGCTCGTAGGCGGCGTTGACCGCGCGGGTGCCGGTCAGATAAAGGACCGACCACAGCAGCATCGAAGCATGGCCGTTCGATAGGACGAAGCGGTCGCGATTGGGCCAAATCGGGTCCTTGGGATCGAAGCGCATGACCCGGTTCCACAGCGCGTAAACCAGAGGGGCAAGCGCCATGGGCGTGCCGGGATGGCCCGAGTTCGCCTGCTGGACCGCGTCAATGGAAAGTGTACGGATCGTGTTGATTGCCAGCTGATCGAGCTCTTCACTGGTCATGTCGTTTGACCTCCGGCCACCCCCGGTTCGATGCGCTCCTCACTTGTGGACTTGCTAGGACCCGACGTGCTTCTCGAGGTGTCCCCCGAACCCGTAGCGCATCGCTGACAGCACCTTGTCCGCAAAGTCCGCCTCGCCACGCGAGCTGAAGCGCTCGTAGAGCGCAGAAGACAACACATGCACAGGCACCCCCTCGTCGATTGCCGCCTTAATGGTCCAGCGGCCTTCGCCGGAGTCGGACACGCGCCCTGCGAATTGCGACAATTGAGGATCCTGGAGCAAGGCGGTCGCAGTGAGATCGAGAAGCCAAGACGCGATCACGCTGCCGCGCCGCCAGACCTCGGCGATGTCAGGTAGGTTGAAATCGTACTCGTAATGCTCACGATCGCGCAGAGGGGTGGTCTCGGCGTCTACTACTTCTCTTGTCTTGCCGACATTGGCCGCTTTCAGAACCGCCAATCCCTCGGCGTAGGCGGCCATCACGCCATATTCAATGCCGTTGTGCACCATCTTTACGAAATGCCCAGCGCCGCTCGGCCCACAGTGGAGGTAGCCAAGCTCGGACGTTCCGCCGGCCCGCTCGCGTCCCGGCGTGCGCGGGATGTCGCCCTGGCTCGGTGCCAGGGTCGCAAAGATCGGATCAAGGTGCTTCACTGCATTCACCTCGCCGCCGATCATCATGCAGTAGCCGCGCTCCAGTCCCCAGACTCCGCCGCTGGTGCCGACATCGACATAGTGAATGCCCTTGGGACGCAGCTCCTTCGCCCGCCGGATATCGTCGATGTAGTAGGAGTTGCCGCCATCGATGAGAATGTCGCCGCGGTCTAGATAAGGCAGGAGCTCGGCGATGGTCTCGTCCACCACGCCCACCGGCACCATCAGCCAGACCGCGCGCGGCTTCTTCAGCTTGCCGGCGAGGTCAGCCAGGGAGGTCGCGCCGACGGCCTTGTCCTTGACCATCTCTCGCACCGCATCTTCGGTCCTGTCGAACACCGTGCATTGATGGCCGCCCTTGAGAAGACGGCGCACCATATTGGCTCCCATGCGACCGAGGCCGATCATTGCCAATTGCATCGGTTAGCCTCCTGCCGATCTTTCACCGAGACCGGGTGCATCAGGCCAGCGCCTTGAGCTTGCGATAGCGCCGGATCAGCGCGTTAGTGGAGCTGTCGTGGTCGAGCTCAGGCTCCCTGGCGCTCTCGAGCTCAGGGATGATGCGCTGGGCGAGGGCCTTGCCCAACTCCACCCCCCACTGGTCGAACGAGTCGATGCGCCAGATCGTGCCTTGGGTAAAGACGCTGTGCTCGTAGAGCGCGACCAGCTTGCCGAGCGCTGCCGGCGTCAACTTCTCTAGCAGGAGGATGTTCGAAGGACGATTGCCCTCGAAGAGCCGATGCGGCACGAGGCGGTCAGGGGTCCTCTCCGCCTTGACCTGATCGGCGGTCTTGCCGAACGCCAGCGCCTC
>Ga0075434_100000985_pt1 | contig 23023 bp, 22 predicted proteins | sample RhiMethybrSRZTD3_FD_75298 | JGI IMG/M metagenome (GOLD analysis project Ga0075434, IMG submission 75298) | Populus rhizosphere microbial communities from Tennessee, USA - Rhizosphere MetaG P. TD hybrid SRZTD3 | ecosystem: Host-associated > Plants > Roots > Rhizosphere > Soil | place: USA... | reverse complement strand
GACGCCATGGACCGCCGTTCGCTGGCCGCCACGATCCCGCCGCTCCTGGACGAGTTCGGAATCGAACGCGCCGTGTTCGTCGGCGCGTCGCTGGGCGGGATCATCAGCCTCACGCTCGCAGCCGACCAGCCCGGTCGCGTCGCTGCGATTGCGCTCATCGACATCGGCCATCGCCTCGAGGACGAAGGCGTCAACCGCATCATCGACTTCATGACGAAGCACGAGTCGTTCGCCTCACCCGAGGAGGCGGCAGTCGAGGTGGCCGAGTACCTGCCGCATCGCCGTCAGGTGAACGCCGACAACCTGCGTCGCAACCTGCGGCAACGTCCGGACGGGCGCTGGGTGTGGAAGCACATGTTTGCCCGCCGGCTCAAGGGTGCAGAGGCGCCGGTGGGCGGCTGGCGTGAGCTCGTCGCGGGGATGGACCGCGAGGCCGCGAGCCTCACGTGCCCGGTGCTCGTGCTGCGAGGCGCGGCCAGCGATGTCCTGTCCAACGAAGGCGCCGAGGAGATCGCCTCGCTCATCCCGGACGCTCGGCTGGCGACGGTCGGGAGCGCCGGTCACCACGCCGCCGGCGACAATCCGGAGACGACCGTCGGCCTGGTGCGGGCCTTCCTCGCCGAGACGGGCTGGTGAGGTGGCCCCGGGAGGGCCTTCGAACCCGCCATTCCGGCCGCGTCCGCTGCGCCGACATTGACGAGCGTCGGGACTGAGTAGTACGCGACACCTGTGGAAAAGCCGCAGGACCCGGTGAGCGAGCAGGAATCCCCCCTTGCGATCACCGAGGACGTCGACGTGATTCCGAGCCCCCTGCCATCGGGGAACGGCGCGACGCCGGAAGCGAACGGCGCGTCACCCCAGGAAGACGGCGATCGATGGCTGGACGAGCTCGAGGCGTTGGAACGCGCCGAATCGGAGCGCAGTGAGGCGGATCGCGCACGCGAGGCGGACGAGCGCCGGACGCGTTGGGACGCCGAATACCAGCACGCCGAGGAGGCCGCCACGGAACGCGCGGCCCGTGAGGCGAAAGAACGCCACGAGCGATGGCGGGCCGAGGACGAGCGCCTGGCGCGGGAGGCCGAAGAGCGGCGCGCGCGATGGCGGACCGAGTACGAACGCGCTGAGCTCGACGCACGATCGCGGGCGGTGCGGGAGGCGGAGCAACGCCGAGAGCACTGGGGAGCCGAGTACGCCCGCGCCGAGGCGGAGGTACACGAGCGGGCGGTCGCCGAAGCCGATCAGCGTCGCGCGCGTTGGCAAGCCGAGCACGAGCGTGCCCTGCGCGAGACCGAGGAACGGCGGGCGCGGTGGCGGCGCGCGTACGACCACGCCAAGGGTGAGGCCCGAGCGCGGCTGGAGCGTGAGACCCAACGGCGCCTCGAGCGCTGGGAGGCCGAGTTCGAGCGCGCCGAGCACCAAGGGTTGGAGCGCGCAGAGCAGGATGCCGTCCAGCGCCGGGCACGTCTCGATGCCGATTGCGAGCGGGCATTGCGCGAGGCGCAGGCAGCCGTCGAGCAGGAAGCCCACCTGACACGAGAGCGCTGGGAGGTCGAGTTCGCACGATCCAAGCGGGAGGCCGACGAGCGTGCGCTGCAAGCCGGGCAGGCCCGGCGGCAGCGCTTCGAGCTCGAGTTCGAACGGGCCGAGAGCGAAGCGCAGCAGCGCCGGGAGCGGGCGGCGAGGGAACGCCGCCAGCAATGGGAGGCGGAGTACGAGCGCGTCGAGACCGAAGCCGAGGCGGTCCGCCGCAAGGGTCTGGAGGAGGTGCGCGCGCAGGAGGCCGAGTGGGTTCCTGCCCGGTTCCGGACCGACGAGAAGGCCGGCCGGCGGGAGCTCGCCAAGCTTCGCGACCGCTGGGCGAAGGACGACGAGCGGGCGCAGCGCGAACGGCGGAAGCGACGTGAGCCCGAGCTCCAGGCCCGGCGCCATCGCTGGGACGAAGAGGAGGAACAGGCGCTGAACGAAGCGCGCGTCGGGAGAGCCGAAGCGGCCGATGCGTTACGCCGTCGCTGGGAAGACCAGTACGAGCGCGCTGAGGTTCAAGCCCGCGAGCGAGCCGCTCAGGAGACGGAAGAGCTCCGTCGTCGGTGGGAGTCCGAGTACGAGCGTGCGCAGCAGGAGGCGCAAGCGCGCGTGGCCCGAGAGGCCGATGAGCTCCGCCGTCGACTGGAGGCCGAGGCGGTGCTGCAGGACCAGGAGGGCCGCCGCCAGCAGGCGCGAGAGATCCACGAGCGGCGCGAGCGCTGGGCAGCGGACGACGAGCGGTATCTGCGCGAATTCCGGGAACGCGCGGCGCGTGAGCTCCGGGAGCTACGCGAGCGCTGGATCTCCGAAGAAGAACGCGTGTACCGGGAAGCCGAGCAGCGCGCCGCCCGGGAAGCCCTCGAGCTGCGCGAGTGGTGGGAGAGCGAGGACGAGCGCGCCACGCGCGAAGCGCTCGCGCGGGCCAGCCGGGAATCGCAGGCGCTGCGCTCGTGGTGGGAGGCCGAAGACCAGCGCATCGCTCGGGAAGCCATGGAGCGCTCGACGGCCGAGGCTGACGAGCAGCGCGCACGCGAAGAACAGGAGCGGGCCGAACGCAACGCCCAAACCGAGAGGTCCCTTCGGGAGACCGCCGACCGGGTGGCAAGTGAGGCGCACGAGCGGCGCCAGCGGTGGGAAACCGAGGATCGCCGCACGGTGGAGGAGGCCGTGCGGGGCGTGGAGCACGAGGCGCAGCAACGTCGCCAGCGCTGGGAGTCCGAATATCGAGAGGCCGTGCAGTCGTGCTACGGGCGGGAGTTGCAGGAGACACAGCAGCTCTGCGACGAGCTCGAAGCCGACTATCGGGAGACGCTCGAAGAGGCGCAAGCTCGTGCGGCCCAGCACGGCGAGGAGCTCCGCGAGTGGCACGCGGACGACCGCTTGACGTCGCCCGGGATCGAGGCGGTCGAACCCGTCGATGCCGTCGATGCCGCCGATCCGGTCGATCCGGTCGACCCGGTCGTGGCGCCGACCGACGAAGTCACTCCGTAGCCGTCCAGCTCCTCAGAGATACTTGGGCGATGCACGACGCCCGTCACGAGGTTGTCCGTCGCGGCTACGACGAGATCGCCGACCGGTATCTTGCCGCGCGCGTCACCGGAGGAGACCTGGCGCTCCTCCCCGAGCTGGTCGCGCGCCTGAGCGCGGGACATGCAGTGCTGGACGCCGGTTGCGGAGCGGGCGTGCCGGTGATGACGCAGCTCGCGGACGCCGATCTCGAGGTTGTGGGCATTGATCTCTCGAGCGCGCAGGTCCGTCTCGCTCATTCGCACATCCCTGGCGCACACCTCGCGCAGGCCGACCTGGTCGCGCTGCCGTTCGGTGACCGCAGCTTCGACGGTCTCGTGTCCTACTACGCCGTGATCCACGTGCCTCGTTCCGAGCACCGAGTTGTCTTCGACGAGTTCCGGCGTGTTCTCGCGCCCGGTGGAATCGCGCTCCTCTGCCTCGGTGCGGGCGATGTTGTCGAAGACCACGATCCGGAGAGTTGGCTGGGCGCTCCGATGTACTGGAGCCACTTCGACGCCGAGACCAACTTGGAGATGCTGCGGACTTCAGGGTTCGACATCATTCGACACGAGCTCGTCGAAGATCCCATGGACCACGGGCGTCATCTCTTCGCGCTCGCGGCGGCACACTGACCCAGGACGAGAGCGGAGGCGCGATGACAGCCGTGGACCAGGAGCAGACTGAGGCGATCCGGCAGCTGGTGCCGTTCGCAGCCGAGCTCGGCGTCGAGGTCATCACGACTCGTCCCGACGAGGTGCGGGCACGCGTGGAATGGCGGCCCGAGCGATGCACGACCGGGGGTGTGCTGCACGGAGGCGTCATCATGAGCCTGGCCGACACGACGGGAGCCACGTGCGCGTTCCAGAACCTGCCGGAAGACGCGGCGGGGACGACGACGATCGAGAGCAAGACCAACTTCCTGCGCGCCGTGCGGGACGGGTACGCGGAGGCCGTCTCCCGTCCACTGCACGCCGGTCGTACCGTCGTGGTCGTCGAGACCGACGTGACCGACGCCGACGGACGCCCAGTCGCCAAGGTCCTCCAGACCCAGGCGGTCCTGCGCTCGGGCTGACGATCCGGGATCCGCCGTGACGCCGGCTTCCTAGCTCGGCGGTCGGACGTTGATCACCAAGGTGAAGATCGACTTCACGACCGGGTCGCCGGACGTGGCGTCCTTCCAGTCGGTCTCGGTGACGTAGAACTCGAGCTTGCCGCCGTTGGATCGTTCCTTCTCGTAGACGTCGGTGACGACGCTCGTGCCCTCGAGGACGTCTCCCACCTTGGGCCAGCGCTCGTACTCGAACGCCTGCTCCCCGTGGAGGATGGCGCGGCCGGGTCCGCGCAGGCGGTCGATCGGAAGCCCGGCGGCGCCGCCGGTGCCGAGCGATCCCCAGTACGACATCACGAACGGGAATGTGGGCGGAACGACTGCGTCCTCGCCGCTATACACGTCGTCGTCGTCGCCCAGCGCTTCAGCGAAGACGCGTACCGGGCCGCGCTCGATCACGACCTTCTGGGTGCCCGTCTCCTTGCCCTTCAGCTCGGTCAGTGCCATAGCGGGGGACCCTATAGGCCCAGGCGCTCGTTGGCCTCCTCGAAGAAGCTCGTCGGTGACCTCGTGTCGAGCTCCGGCTCCAGCGTCTCGGGGTTCCACTGCGACATGTCGCGGTTGAAGAAGTCGCCGCCGTACACGTGGATGGCGGCGGTGCACGTGCCGAGCGGGTTGTGCACGGCGTGGATCGCGTCGTCGCCGAGCAACACGACGTCGTTGGTCGACAGCTCGCGGGTGCGGCGCGCCTCGAGACACCCGTCGAGGCGACGGAAGAACGTGTTGTCCTCCTGCCCGGCGTAGATGCCGATGGCGGCCCACATCTGATGGTCGTGGGGCCAGATCGACATGCCGGGCGCCCACACGACCTTCAGCACCGTCAGCTCGGGCGAGTGGTGCAACGTGGTGAGCTCGGCCCGGGTCGCCGGCAGGGCTTGCTCCACGGATGACGCGTCGTCGAGGGTGCGTTCGAGCAGATCGGCGACGGCGAGCCGTGGTTCGGCCTCATCGAGACTTGCCTGACACCCCGCCACGAACTGATCGACGTCAAGCATGCCTCTCAGGCTACGACGAATTCGTCCTGCCCGTCGTCCCGACTGGATCGTCACTCAGCAGGTGCTTCATCACCTTGCCGGTCGCGTTGCGGGGGAGCTCGTCGACGAACGTCACCTGGCGCGGACGCTTGTAGTCGGCGAGGTTGTCGGCGCAGAACGCCTGGAGCTCGTCACCGGCGAGGGTGGCGTCGGGCTTTCGCACCACGAACGCGGCGATGTCCTCGCCGAGCACGTCGTGCGGTATGCCCACGACCGCAGCTTCGCGCACGGCCGGGTGCTCGAGGATCACACTCTCGATGTCGGTCGGGTAGACGTTGTGCCCGCCCCGGACGATGAGATCCTTCTTGCGCCCGACGAGGTACAGGAACCCGTCGTCGTCGAGGTAACCGAGGTCGCCGCTGCGCAGCCAACCGTCGCGTGTCCACGTGCTCGCGGTGGCGTCAGCATCCTTGTAGTACTCGCGCTGTCGTCCGGGCAGGCGCGTGAGCAGCTCGCCGACCTCGTGGGGTGCGCGCTCGTTGTCGTCGTCGTCGACGATCTTGATCTCCATGGGCGGGAGCGGTTTGCCGACCGATCCGATTCGCTTCGTCACCTCTTCCTGCGGCATCACGATGAACGCCGGCCCGGCCTCGGTCATCCCGTAGGAGTTCGACACGCTGGCGTCGGGCAGCCGTTCCACCAACGTGAGCAGCGTGTTCGGAGCGAGCGGAGCACTCCCGATCGAGACGGCCTGCAGGCTCGTGAGGTCGGCGGTCGCGAAATCCGGGTGCGCGACGAGTAGCTCGGCCATGGCGGGCACGAGGAAGGCCATCGTCGGCCGCTCGCGCTCGACGATCCGCAGCCACTCCCCGGCGTCGAACTTCGGTTGGTACAACCCGACCATGCCCATCTTCATCGGGTTGTAGATGAACGAGATCCCGGCGAACGTGAACAGCGGCGCGCCGTGCAACCAGCCGGCCCCACTCCAGGGCGACTCGAGGTTCGGGATCATCGCCACGTTCCGGTGGCGGACCGCGACGCCCTTGGGCAAGCCCGTCGTGCCGGACGTGTACATGATGTCGGCGAGGTCGTCGAGCCCGACGTCGACCTGGATGTCGCTGTCGTCGGCGTCGAAAGCCTCGTCCCAGGCGACTTCTCCGGGACCAGCGCCGTCGCTGACGAGCAGGTCGAGGGACGGGAGCGCGCCCCGCACGTCACGCGCCGCCGGCAGAAGCGTGGAACAGGTCACGAGCGCGCGCACCTCGCCGTGACCGAGGATCGCAATCAGCTCGCGGACAGACAAGCGCGTGTTCGTGGGCACGGCCACGGCCCCCGCCTTGTGCGCCGCCGCGTAGGCCACGATCCAGCGGAGGCACTCGTCGTTGGGAAGGTAGATCGACACGCGTTCGCCCTTCTGGACGCCGCGTGCGACCAGCCCGCGCGCAAGCGCGTTCGAACGCGCATCCCACTCGTGGAACGTGAGCGCCTCGCCCGAGCCCATGTCGCGATACGCGATCTCGTTTCCGTCGCGCCGTGCCATGAAGCGCAGCTGGTCGACGAGCAGCTCACCCCAGTCGGGCATCGCTCACCTTCCCCGAAGGGGCGTGCTCACATCGAGAACGCCATGCTCGGGATGGCGCTGCCGCCTTCGGCCGGTGCGAAGAGCTCGGCCTTGTGGGCGATGAGGTCTTCGACCGTCCAGCGCTTCCCGCCCGCGGCGAGCTCGTTGGCGAGCGACCATCCCCGCATCAGGTAGACGCGGTCACCCCACATGACGAACACCTGACCGCTCACGTCGGCGGCGGCGTCGCTGGCGAGGAACCCGATCAGCGGCGCCATGTTGTCGGGATCCCAGGCGTCGAACTCGCCTTCCTTCGCCGCCATGAGCTGGTCCGCGCCGGCGACGGTCTCGGTCAGGCGTGTCCGGGCGCGAGGTGCCATCGCGTTGACGGTCACGCCGTACTTCTGCAGCTCCCGGGCGAGCACGATCGTCATCGACGCGATCCCGGCCTTCGCCGCCGCGTAGTTCGACTGCCCGGCGTTGCCGAACAGTCCCGACTCGCTCGACGTGTTGATGATCCGCCCCGAAACCGGCTCGCCCTTCTTCGACTGCTCGCGCCAGTACACGGCGGCGAACCGGCTGGGCGCGAAGTGCCCCTTGAGGTGGACACGGATGACCGAGTCCCAGTCCTCCTCGGACAGGTTGAAGCTCATGCCGTCGCGCAGGATCCCCGCGTTGTTCACGAGGATGTCGAGCTTGCCGAACGCGTCGACCGCCTGACCGATCAGCGACTCCGCACCCGGCCACGACGCGACGTCGTCGTAGTTGGCGACGGCTTCGCCGCCACCGGAGACGATCTCGTCCGCCACCTCTTGCGCGGGCGTCTTGTCGGCGCCTTCGCCCTCGCGTGCCCCGCCGAGGTCGTTGACGACGACTTTGGCGCCCTCGCTCGCGAGGAGCAGCGCCTCACCCCGGCCGATTCCTCGGCCCGCGCCGGTCACGATCGCGACTTTGCCGTCGAGCGCACCCATGTATCTCTCCTTTTCCGCTGGCGCGGACGCTTCCGTTTTCCGCCAAGGCGGAGAGAACCTTACTGACTCTGGTGTCAGGTACGCTCCTCCGGGATCGCTCGCAGACCCTGGAGGAAAGAGATCATGGCCGACGCCGTCATCGTGTCCGCCGCCCGCACCGCCATCGGTACGGCGCGCAGAGGCTCGCTCGCGGACATCGACGTGTTCGAGCTCGCTAAAGCGTCGATCAGCGAGGCGCTCAAGCGCTCGAGCGTCCCGGCCGAGGACGTGGACGACATCATCATGGGCGAGTCGCTCCAGGGCGGTGGCTGCGTGGCGCGATACGCCGCCGTCGACCTCGGCTTGACCGACATCCCGGGCCTGGCGCACAACCGCCACTGCGCGTCGGGCATGGCGCCGATCCAGACCGCCGCCGCCGGCATCCGGGCCGGCATGGACCGCGTAGTCATCGCCGGCGGCGCCGAGAGCATCACGCAGAGCCCGACCGTGATGAAGAAGCTGCCGGGGCCGTACGCCGGAGTCGAGCCCTGGCTGTCGCCCAGCCACCCGGCAACGCCGGACGCGCCGACCATGGACATGTCGATCACGGTCGGCTGGAACACGGCGGTCAAGGCCGGGGTGAGCCGCGAGGAGCAGGACGACTGGGCGTACCACTCGCACATGCGCGCGGTCGCCGCCACCGACGAGGGCCGGCTTCGCGACGAGATCTTCGCCATGGAGGTGCCGGTCCGGGGCAAGCGAGGCGAGACGCGCACGTTCGACGTCGACGAGCACCCGCGTCGTGACACGACGCCCGAGAAGCTCGCGAAGTTGCCGCCGCTGCATCCCGAGATCGACGGGTTCAGCATCACGGCCGGGAACTCGTCGGGTCTCAACGATGCGGGCTGTGCGGTCGTCGTCGCCGACCGCGACTACGCGGAGGAGCACGGGCTCGAGCCGTTGGCGATCGTCCGGTCGTGGGCGTCGGTGGGAGTTCCGCCCCGCGACACGGGCCTCGCGCCGACGCTCGCGATCCCGAAAGCAGCCGAGCGCGCCGGTATCGCCGTCGCCGACCTCGACCTGGTCGAGATCAACGAGGCGTTCGCGGCGATGGCGGTCGCGTCGTCGCGCATCCTCGGCTTGCCGCACGAGATCGTGAACGTGAACGGCAGCGGCTGCAGCCTCGGCCATCCCGTCGCCGCCACCGGTGCTCGCATGGTCGCCACGACGATCTTCGAGCTGCGGCGGCGTGGCGGTGGGTTGGGTTGCGTGAGCATGTGTGCCGGCGGCGGTATGGGCTCGGCCACCGTGCTCGAGGTTCCGCCGGCGTCGTAGGTTCCGGCCCATCGAGTCCGACCTCACTTTCGCCCTCGAGCTCGCGGATGCCGCCGACGAGACGACGATGCCGCGCTTCCGCGCTCGTGACCTCGTGGTGGAGACCAAGCCCGACCTGACGCCGGTGACCGAAGCCGACCGCGCCGCGGAGAGCATGCTGCGCGCCCGCATCGAAGCCCAACATCCGCGCGACGGGGTGGTGGGTGAGGAGTACGGCGAGACGGCGGGCTCCGGGGGCCGGCGCTGGATCCTCGATCCCATCGACGGCACGAAGAGCTTCGTGCGCGGCATCCCGGCGTGGGGAACGCTCATCGCGCTCGAGCGTGACGGCGAGATCGTGGTCGGCGTCGTGTCCGCGCCCGCGTTGCGCCGGCGCTGGTGGGCGTCGCGGGGGACGGGTGCCTTTGCCGACGGCGAGCCGATCCGGGTGTCGGGTGTCGGCGCCGTCGAGGACGCCTTGCTCTGCTACACGTCGCTGACCGCGTTCGACGAGCACGGGCTCGGAGACCAGTTCCGTGCGCTCGCCGCTCGATGCTGGGAGGCGCGCGGGTTCAGCGACTGTTGGGCCCACGTGCTCGTCGCCGAAGGGAGCGCCGACCTGGCCGTCGAGCCGGTCATGAACCTTTGGGACAACGCGCCGCTCCAGGTGATCGTGGAGGAGGCGGGTGGACGGTTCACGGACCTCGAGGGCCGGCCGCGCGCGAACGGCGGCAGCGCCGTAACGACGAACGGACTCCTGCACGACGATGTGCTCGCGGCGATGGGACGAGCCGGCGACGCGGGCACATGACTGAGGTCACCGTCGGCCTCGACATCGGCACGTCGTCCGTGAAGGCGATCGCGGCTGACGGGGACGGCAACGTGGTCGGCTCGGCGCGCGTGCCGCACCGGTTCCGGGTTCCGAGCCCGGGCCGATTCGAGCACGATGCCGACGAGGCGTGGCGGCGCGGTCCCCGAGCCGCCCTGGCGGCGCTCGGCGACGCCGCACCGCGGGGGGTGAGCGTGGCGGCGATGGTGCCCTCCTTGACCGCAGTCGACGGCGGCGGCGTGCCCGTCACGCCGGGACTGCTGTACGGGGACGAGCGCGGTCGCCACGACCTGCACACCGGACATCCCGTCGAGAGCGGTGAGCTGCTCGCCTTCTTGCGCTGGACGGTGGGCGAAGCGCCCGACGCCACCGGGTACTGGCCGGCGCAAGCGGTCGCCAACCACGCGCTCGCCGGCGTGCCCGTGCTGGACACCACGACCGCCGCCACCGCGTCCCCGCTGTTCGACTGGTCGGGATGGGACGCCGAGATCGCAGGCGACGTCGGCGTGCGCGTCGATCAACTGCCGAAGCTTGCGCCGACGGGGTCCGCGTGTGGGCGCGTGGGCGGTCCCGACGGCCCCGAGCTCGCGCCGGGCTGCATCGACGCGTTCGCCGAGCAACTCGTGGCCGGCGCCGACGACGACGGCGACGTGCTCGTGATCCTCGGCACGACCCTGATCGTGTGGGCCGTGACGTCGCGCGAGGACCCCGTGCCCGGTCACTACGTCATCCCACACACCGCGCCGGGCAAGATGCTGGTCGGCGGACCGAGCAATGCCGGCGGCTTGTTCCTCAACTGGGTCGACGGCCTGCTCGCACGAGGTGACCTGCCGACCGACCCCGGGCGCGTGCCGGTGTGGGCGCCATTCCCGCGCGGCGAGCGCGTCCCGCTCAACGACCCCGCGCGTCGGGCGGTGCTCGCCGGCCTCGACCTCACCCACAGGCCGGGCGCTCTCCGGCGTGCCGCCTTCGAGGCGTCGGGGTTCGTCGCCCGTCGCATGATCGACGCGTCGAAGGTCGACGCGCGCCGAATCGTGGCGACCGGCGGCGGGACGCGCGTCGACGCGTGGGTGCAGGCGCTTGCCGATGCCGCCGCCCTGCCCGTCGACTGCGTCGCGGTGCCCGAAGGTGGCGCGCTCGGTTCGGCGTGGCTGGCGCGGATCGCGGCCGGGTTGGAGGAGCCGGCGGCGATGACCGAGGGACGCCGATGGGCTCGCACAGGGAGGCGCGTCGAGCCCGACGCGCGCTGGGCGGCCGCGGTCGCGGCGCGCTACGAGGAGTTCCTCGAGCTGACCGGGCTGGGCCGGCCGTAGACGTCAGTGGCGCAGGCCGACCGCGTGTGGGCTGTCCGGTGGCGGAAGAGGATGACGGAACAGCGCGGCCGCGTTCTCGTGGCTGATCATCGCGATCTGGTCGGCCGGTAGTCCGCCGTAGAACCTCTCGAACACCGCTTGAGAGTCGGGCCAGGTGCCGTCGCCGTGCGGGTAGTCGGTCTCGAACATCACGTGATCGACGCCGACGGTGTCAAGGGTGCAGATCGTCGACGGATCGTCGATGGTGCAGAACCAGAAGTTTCGGTGCAGCACCTCGGCGGGACGCAAGTTGCCGGGGAAGTAGTCGCCGTACCCCGATCGATCGACGATGTTCTCGAGACGGTCGTGCAGCATCGCAACCCAGCCGATGCCGCCCTCGGACATCGCGACCTTGAGATCCGGGTGCTTCACCGCGTGGCCCGACCACAACCACTCCGCGCATGCGGCCAGCGACAGCTGGCCGAACAGCGTCGCGCCCAGCGGCACCATCGGAGAGCCGGGCGGCATGTCGGCGACGCCGGTCGACCCGACGTGCAAGCAGATCGCGGTACCCGTCTCGGCGCAGGCGGCGATGATCGGATCCCACCAGCCCGAGAAGAGGTTCGGCATGTCGACCCGATGCGGCTGCTCGGGGAGCGTGACCGCTACAAAGCCGCGCTCGGCGTTGCGCCGGATCTCGGCGGCGCCCTGCTCGGGATCGCCGAGGTATGTGATGCCCATCGGGATGACGCGATCCGGATACGGCGCGTGCCACTCCTCGGCGAACCAGTCGTTCCAGGCCTGCGTCACCGCGAGCCCGAGCTCGGGGTCGGAGCACTGCGAGAACACCCGTCCGCAGAAGCCCGTGATCTGCGACGGGAAGTTCACCGCCGCCCACACGCCATTGATGTCCATGTCCTTGACGCGGGCGTCGATGTCGTAGCAACCGGCGCGCATCTCCTCGAAGCGTGTCGGCTCGACCTTCCAGTCCTCGCGCTTGCGACCGACGACGGCATTGAGCCCGACCTGGAAGTAGAGCTGACCGTCGAACTCCCACACCTCGTGACCCTCGGCCGTCTCGACGATCTTCGGCGCGAGGTCTTGGAAACGGCGTGGCAAACGACCCTCGAACATCTTGGGTGGCTCGACGAGATGGTCGTCGACCGAGATGATCGTGTACTTGATGTCGCGAGGCTCCGGGTCGGGAAGCAGCCCGTGCGTCTCGCTCTTCTTCCAATGCAGCTTCGGCTTCTCCGTGGTGGTCACGCCCGTTACCCTACGAGCCGTGGCGCTCGAGATCGAGATCAACCGCGACGCCTGCATGGGCTCGGGGAACTGCTCGTTCTGGGCGCCCGGCGTGTTCGACCTCGACGACGACGGCGTTGCCGTCGTCCTCGATCCGACCGCGCAGCCCGAGGACAAGATCATCCTCGCCGGCCAGGGATGCCCGACGCAGGCGATCTCGATCGTCAAGGACGGCGAGAAGATCGTCTAGCTCGATGTCCCCGCCAGTTCTCGCACCGGTCGTCTTCGTGCACGGCGGCGCGCACGGCGCCTGGTGCTGGGAGCCGCTGCTCCCGTTCCTCGACGGCGACGCGCTCGCGGTCGACCTTCCCCCGAAGTCGGTTCGCGGCGGGTCGCGGCGGCTGGAGCCCGTCCCGGAGCTCCGCACGCTGACGGTGGCGGACTTCGCCGATTCCGTGGTGCGCGACGTCGATGCCGCCGGCTTCGAACGGTTCGTGCTCGTCGGTCACTCGATGGGCGGGCTCTCGATCTCGGAGGTGGCCCGCCGCGTGCCCGACCGGGTGGAGCACCTCGTCTACGTGTCGTGCATGGTGCCGCCCGACGGTGCGTCGGCGATCGAGGCGTTGCCCGAGGAGCTGCGCGAGATGACGCGCAAGGCAGTGGAGGACGCGCGCCACGGCGGCGACAACCCGATCGGCGGGCTCGACGAGGAGACGACCCGGTTCATGTTCTGCAACGACATGGACGAGGACCAGACGCGGTTCGTCCTCGATCGAACCGGCACGGAAGCCGCGGTGATCCTCGCCGAGCCGGTGTCGCGGGCCGGCATCCCCGACGAGCTTCCCAAGACGTTCGTGAAGCTGCTCCGGGACCAGTCACTGCCACCCGACCATCAGGACGTGCTCGTCCAGAACCTGCGCGACTCCCCCGGCGGCGAGGTCGACGTCGTGACGATCGACGCCGGCCACGACGTGATGATCAGCCGACCCAAGGAGCTTGCCGACGTGCTCAACGGCATCGCGGCGACAACCGGCTGACGCCGGGTCCGGCTTCCTCAGCCGGTGAGGCGGGGCACGCCGGCGACCGCCGTCGCCGGCTCAGGCTCGGGTTGTGCCGCAGGCGCGGTTGGGGTGGGTGACGCGCCGCCGAAGGTGTTCGTCACCGTGAAGGTCACGTTGTTGGACGTGTTGTTCGGCGAGTCGAAGGTGACCTCGTTCCCCGAAGCCGCGCAGCTCGCGTTCACGCCGTCGTCCTGGCAGTTGTACGCGACGGTGGTCGCGCCGCCGGTACCGGTCTCGGTGATCGTGCACGTGGTGCCGAGCACGCCGTCGTTGAAGAAGTTGTCGTTCGCGGGCACCGACTTCCCCGTGGCATCGAAGGTGAGGTCGCCGGACGGGCCGCCGTCCGTGCAGGCGTAGTGGACCGTGAAGGTCGTGCCGGCGGGCGCGCTCCCGACGACGACCTTGTTGACCTCCACGTGCATGTTCTCGCCGGCGGACGCGGGTGTGCCGAGGGCGACGAGCACACCGGCGGCGAGAGCGAGCACGGCGAGGACCTTCATGCGCACGGTGGGGGACTCTAGAGGGTCCGCGGGGGGCCTGCGAGGATGGCTTCGCCCTGTGGCGTCACGCGGTCCGAGTTCGTGCTCTGCAGCACGCCGCTCCCGTCGTCGAGCACGGACGTCGTGTTCGCGCAGCCTCCCTCCGCGTGAGACTGGTAGTTGACGGCGAGTGCATCGGGTGCGAACCGGTCGCCGTCGTCGGTGACGACCTCGAACCCCGACCACCGCACCGTCACCGGCGGATCGTCACAACGCGCGAACACCTCCGACCAGACCATCGGGTCACCGAGATAGGGCGCGGCGGCAGTCAGGTCGCGCACGGTCACGGTGTCGCCGGTACGGAGGTCCGTGACCCCGCCACGCCACACACTCTCGCCGGTCCGGTGCACGGCGAGCCGATACGGGCGTCCCGGCTCCCAGGCGTAGTCGCGCGTGTTCGGGTCGGCCGGAGTGCTCGGCAACGGCGACTCGGAGCCCGCGAGCAGGGAGCCGTCGGCGGCGTACCCGCCCCAGTTCACGGCGCCGAAGCCCGGGTGGCGGTGATTCCATTGCAGCCCGAGGTGCGCGGCCCCCGCGCCCGGGAACATGACCTGCATTGCCCAGAAGTAGAGGTGGTCGACGACCGGCGGCGCGAGCACCTCGAGCGCGACGCTCGCTGACACGAGGTGGCCGGCGGCCGGCGGGAGCCGCCACCCGAGATGGAACGACGACGCGCCGTTCCCGGACGGTGGGAAGCCGCGCGTGCGTGCACGTCGTAAGAGAGGCACCGGTCCGAGCCTACGAGCGCGAAACCTGACGCTCGTGTCACAGCGCCTAGGATCCGGTGACATGCCGATCGGGATCACGGAAGAGCACGAGGCGCTCCGGCAGGCGGCGCGGGGTTGGGTGGAACGCCATTGCGCCCCCGCCGTCGCGCGCGCGTCGTTGGACGCCGTGACCGACGCGGTGCCCCTGTTCTGGGGCGACCTGGCGGCGCAAGGGTGGTTGGGACTGCACGTCGACGAGGCCCTCGGCGGCGAGGGCTACGGCTTGCCCGAGCTGGCGGTGGTGCTCGAGGAGCTGGGGCGGGTGTGCGCGCCGGGCCCGTTCCTCCCTACGGTCCTGGCTGCGGCCGTTCTCCAGGCCGCGGGCAAGGAGACCGCCGCCGACATCGTGCCCGGTCTGGCGTCGGGCGGGACCGTGGGGAGCGTCGCGCTGCGCGGGCGGCTGGATGCCGAGCCGGCGGGCGACGGGCTGCGCGTGCGGGGCACGCTGCGGGCGGTGCCGTCGGCTCACCTGGCGGGTCTGCTCGTCGCCCAGGCCGGCGACGACTGGTGCGCGCTCATCGAGGACGAGTTCACGGCGGCGGAGCTGGAGAGCCTCGACCCGACACGGCGCGTCGCCGAGGTGCGCGTTGACGGCGCGGTTGTGCCGAACGCGCGCCGGCTCGACGGCGTCGACGCGGTCCGGGTGCGGGATCTCGCGGCGACCGTGTTCGCGGCCGAGAGCGTGGGCGTGGCGCAGTGGTGCGTCGACACCGCATCTGAGTACGCCAAGGTGCGAGAGCAGTTCGGCCGCCCGATCGGCCAGTTCCAGGGTGTGAAACACAAGTGCGCCGACATGCTCGCCGAAACGGAGCTCGCACGCGCCGCCGCGTGGGACGCCGCCCGCGCCGCTGACGAGCCGGACGTCGCTCCGCTGACTGCCGCCGCGGCGGCGAGCCTCGCGATCGACGCCGCGTACCGCGCCGCAAAGGACTGCATTCAGGTGCACGGCGGCATCGGGTTCACCTGGGAGCACGACTCGCACCTGTATCTCAAGCGCGCGACAGCGACGCGCCAACTGCTCGGTCCGACGTCCGCATGGAGGGTGCGCGCCGCCGAGGCAGCGCGCGAAGGAGCGCGCCGCCGTCTGGCCGTCGACCTGCCACCCGAAGCGGAGACCCTGCGCGAGGAGGTCGGCGCCTTCGCCGCCGAGGTCAAAGGTCTCGACGCCATCGAGCAACGGAACCGGCTCGCCGACGCCGGGTACCTCGCTCCGCAGTGGCCGAAGCCGTGGGGCCGGGACGCCAGCGCCCTCGAGCAACTCGTCATCGACGACGAGTTCCGCAAGGCGAAGGTGCGGCGGCCCAACCTGAGCGTCGGCGCGTGGGCGCTGCCGCCGCTCATGGTCTACGGGACGAGCGAGCAGCAGCAGCGCTGGATCCCGGCCACGCTCCGAGGCGAGATCTCGTGGTGCCAGCTCTTCAGCGAGCCCGGCGCAGGCTCCGATCTCGCCGCGCTGACGACGCGCGCCACGCGCGATGAAGGGGGCTGGGTCGTGAACGGCCAGAAGGTCTGGACGTCCATGGCACAGGACGCGGACTGGGGGATCCTCATCGCCCGGACCGACCCCGCCGCGCCGAAGCACGACGGCATCAGCTACTTCATGCTCGACATGGAGACGCCGGGCATCGACATCCGGCCCCTGCGCGAGCTCACGGGCGAGGCGTGGTTCAACGAGGTGTTCTTCAACGACGTCTTCGTGCCCGACGAGTGCCTGGTCGGTGCCGAGCACGACGGTTGGCGCGCCGCCCGCACGACGCTCGCCAACGAGCGCGTCTACATGGGCAGCGGCTCGTCGATCGGGTACGGCGTGCAAGGTGTGCTGAGCCTGCTCGACACGGCCGGCCTCGCATCCGACCCGGTGGCGCTCGACGAAGCCGGCGGGCTGGTCGCCGAGGAACACGCGCTCAGCGTCCTCGGGTTCCGGCTCACACTGCAGGCGCTCGGCGGCGCCGATCCGAGCGGGTCGGAGGCGGCGGTGCGCAAGCTGCTGGGCGTCGAGCACGACCAGCGTGTGCAGGAGGTCGGGCTCGAGCTGCTCGGCGGCGAGGGCGCGGTGACCGACGGCGACGCTGCGATGTGGGTACGCGGCTTCCTGTTCAACCGGTGCCTGACGATCGCGGGCGGTACGAGCGAGGTGCAGCGGAACGTGATCGCCGAGCGCCTGCTCGGGCTACCCCGCGATCCCTGAGTCAAAAGATCTACAGCGGCGGGAGCTCGACGAGCTCACCCGCGTACACGAGGTTGGGGTTCCCCGAGCGCAACCGCGGCCGGTTGAGCTCGACGACGCGCAGCCAGTAGGGCGCGATGTCGGCCGGGGAGAGATCCGCCGGCGGTCTCCCGCTCGAGCTGGCGACCCGCGCGGCTGCGATCGACCAGAGGTGCTCGCCCCTCGTCACCGTGTGCATCGCGCCCGCCGTCGGCGCGGGCGCGGGAGCTGGCGGAGCGGGCGGCACGACCGGGAGGACCGTGGCGACGGGTGGCGGCGCGGTGGGCGGCACGAGCGGCGCGGTCGGTGGCGGTGGGGGGAAAGTGGTTCCCGACGTGGGCACGGTCGGTGCGGGCGGCGGATCGACGGCCAGCCCGGTGCGGACGCTCGGCGGCGGACGCGAGGGAACCTTCGCCTGATCGCGGTGATCGACGTCGACGACCACCGGCGCGGGCGCCGGGCTCGTCGTGGGCGGCGGATCCGCGCCGGCGGGCCGGCCGACACCGAGTGCGGTGGCGGCGACGATCGACACCGCGGCCGCGCGGTCCACCCATCGCCGAACCGCCGGAAGCGTCGCCCAGCCGAAAGCGCGGGCGGCGCCGTGCAGGCGGGCGACGCGCGCCGCGACGTAGAGCACGGTGCTGCCGAGCAGCCACCACGCGGCGACGAGCGCCACGAGGCGGACGCCGGCGAGGAGCACCTCCTCGCTCGTGCTCTGCTGCAGCCACCGGCCGAGGTCGTGGCGGGGGAGAGCGAACCCGTCGACGCCGCCGAGGCGATGCAGCGCGACAACCGCGATCGCCTCGCCGGCGACGAGCAGGACGAGCACCCGGCGCGCCTTGGGACCCTCCTCCACGACGGCACCGTATGACGCGCCATCCAGCGTGTCAATGCGTCAGATGACGTCAACTTGTACGAGCGGGGGTACCACGGTCGGGTGGTGGGTCAGTTTGAGGTTGGGAAGGAATGGGAAATGGGTAGACGTATCGGACACATCAATCAACATCGGGCATGGGAGGCCAGATGAAGAAGGTATTTGCCAGTCTCGTGGTGGCGGCCGCATTGGCTGTCCCGGCGGGCTGGGCGTCGGTCGCCGGGGCGAAGACTGGCCCCGACCCTGACGCCAACGGCGACGTGCATTCGAACTGTCATACCGGGTCCAAGTTTCGGGGTGCGGGCGGTGAGGACCGGCCGGGCATCCCGAACCACGCGGGCGATCTCTGCCAGGCGGCGCCCGTGACTCCGCCGGCACCGCCGGGCCCGTCGGGTTCGGCCGCCTCGTCGGCTGCAGCGGCGGCCACCACGGCGGGAGCGGCGACTCCGGTCGTAGCAGCGCCTCGAGTTACCGGGTAACTGCGCGGCAAGCGAGAACACCGAGCAACCCCGGGGGTTTCGGCTCCCGGGGTTCTCTTATGTGCTTGACCCGCGCTGTGGAGTTGCAGGCGTTTCTTCTCGCGCTATTAGGGAGCAGACGGGTCTGAACCCCTCTGTCAAACTGACCCACTACCCGGTCGGCGCGTCCTAGAAGCCCTAGAAGTCGGGTCGGGCGTAGTAGTGCTCGGGGCCGGCGGCCTTGATGTCGCTGAGCCAGTCGCCGTCGTAGAAGTCGGTCGGGCCCTGGATGCCTGGGGACACGAGCTCCCACGCGTTGCGCTTGTACGTCCAGTTCTCGGGCTGCAAGCGGTGGGCGGCGCGGAAGTGAGCCCGGGCGGACTCGACGTGACCGGCGTGGTGCAGATGCTGACCGAGCTCGAACTCGGCGGCGGCCTCGGCCACCGCGGGCGAGCGGGGCGCCGAGCCCCGAACGACCTCGTCGGGCGTGAGCGCGTACCGGCTCGCTGCGCCGTGCTCCACCCAGTCGCGCAACGCGTCGACGTAGTGATCGGCGTCGAAGCGCGGGATGCGCTTGACCTGCTCGAGCATGTCCCGAATGTGGGCGTCGAGATCGTCGGGGAGCCCCTCGGGAGTCTTGAGCTTGCTGAAGTCGTACCGCTCGACGGCGGCCGTGTGCGGCGGTCGAACGATCATCCCGTTCTCGTCGACCCACAACGCGGTGGGGACGTTGACGATGCCGAGCAGCTCGTCGAGCCGGTGCGCCGTGTCGACGAGCTGTGGATGGTCGGCGCCGGAGCGCTCGATCCACGACCGGGCCGAGTCGACCTCGAGATCGAGCGCGACGGTGACGATCTCGAGACCCCGCGGGTGGAGCTCAGTGCGGAGTTGCTGCCACACGGGCAGCGCCATCCGGCAACCTCACCACGACGCCCACGCCGCGATCAGCACCTTCTCGCCCCGGAGCGACGCCAGGTCGAACGGGCGGCCCTCGACGTCGGAGAGCACGATCGGCGGCAGCTGGGCCGATGCGAGAACTCGATCTCCGGCCTCGGGCCCGAGCGCCCACAGCCCGTGGCGGTCGTCGTGGACGATGGGCATGCCGAGCCGGTCGGCCACCATCGTGACGTCGACCAGGCCGTCGGTGCCGGCGCCGGCCGGGAGCGGAACGCAGCGGTCGTCTTTGCACAGACCCTCGGGCTTCAGCTCCCACCCCGTCTGCCGCTGGAGCTCCTCGGGAGTCACGTCGAGCTGCTGAAGGATCATCTCTTCCCTTCTCGACGTCGCAAGCTCCGCCTCCGCGTGCACGCTACCTCGCCGTGCTACGTTCCCCGGCGTCTTCGAGGAGGGGGGTTCGGCATGGTCCTGGCATCGGCCCTCGACATCTTCTCCCGGTCGGGGTTCGCGTACCTGTCCCGGTGGTCGCATGTCTTCGTCGGTATCACGTGGATCGGGCTTCTGTACTTCTTCAACTTCGTGCAGGTGCCCGCGTACGCCCAGATGGAGGCGTCGGCCCGCAACAACGCCCTCGACAAGCTCACGTCCCGGGCGCTGTGGTGGTTCCGCTGGGCGGCGGCGGCCACGCTCCTCAGCGGCATCCTGCTCCTCCTGTTCCAGGTGGACGCCGCCGGCAAGACGGAGCTGTTCAGCTCCGACTACGCGAAGAGCCTGCACGGCATCAGCATCTACGCCGGCGTGCTCCTGGCGCTCACGATGTTCCTCAATGTCTGGCTCGTGATCTGGCCGAACCAGAAGAAGGTGATCGCCAACGCCCGGAACGTGCAGGCCGGGGGGCAGGCCGACCCCGGCGCCGCAGCTGCTGCTCGCAAGGGGTTGCTCGCGTCAAGGCAGAACACGATCTTCTCGTTGCCGATGCTCATCTTCATGGTCGGCACCTCGCACTTCCCGTACCAGAACGACCTCACGTCGAGCGGCAAACGGGCGACGTTCTGGATCATCTGGGTCGTGATCTGGGGCGTGCTCGAGCTCAATGCGCTCGGCCTCCTTGGCGGGCGAGGTCCCGGCGGCCCACGCATCATCTACGACACCCATCGCAACGCCATCATCACGGGGTTCGTGTACTCGGCCGTCGCGCTGATCCTCTTCTCGTACATCCTGACCAGCTAGCGGCTGGGCTTCGGATCAGAGGCCGATGAGGTCGGCGACGCGCGCTCGGTGCTGCGCGGCGTTGCCGAAAAGCAGCGAGCTCGACTTCACGCGGCGCACGTACAGGTGCATGTCGTGCTCCCACGTGTAGCCGATGCCGCCGTGGATCTGGATGCCCTCCTTGGCGAGCAGCGCGGCGCAGTCGCCGGCGGCCGCCTTCGCCGTGGACGTCGCCAGTGCCCGGCGGTCGTCGTCCTCGGCGATCGTGAGCGCAGCGAAGTAGCTGGTTGCGCGGGCCCGTTCGAGGGCCACGAGCATGTCGGCGAACTTGTGCTTGATGGCCTGGAACGACCCGATCGGACTGCCGAACTGCTCGCGTTGCTTGGCGTACGCGAGCGTGATGTCGAAGATCGCCTGGGCTGCGCCGACGGTCTCGACCGCCAGCGCCGTCGTCGCCACGTCCACCGCCCGCCGGACGGCCACCGCCGTCCCCGGCCCGGGCGCGCCGAGGGCGCGATCGGCGTCGACCCGGACGCCATCGAGCGCGACCCGCGCCAGGGGGCGGCTCGCGTCGAGGGCCTCAATCGGTTCCACACCGAGGTCGGCGCGGGCGACGACGAAGGCACCGACGCCATCGTCCCCGCGCGTGTCGGGCGTCCGCGCGATCACCGCGATCTCGTCTGCGGAGGACGCCTCGACCACCGTCTGCTTCATGCCGTGGAGCACGAAGCCCGCTCCGTCCGGTGTCGCGGTGGCAGCCACGCGTCCGACGTCGACGCTGCCGCTCTCCTCGACGAGGGCGAGCGTGCCGGTGAGCTCCCCGGCCGCGACCCCGCCAAGAAAGCGCTCCCGCTGCTCGGGTGACCCGGCCTCCGCGACGACGGGCGCGAACTCCGTCACTGTGGGCAGGTACGGCCCCGGTGCCAGAACGCGCCCGAGCTCCTCGACGACGACCGCGAGCTCCACGGCGCCCATACCGAGCCCGCCGGCGCTCTCCGGCACGGTGAGCGCCGGCCATCCGAGCTCGACCATCTGGCTCCAGAGCGCGTCGGGGCTCGTGCCCTTCTCGACGACCTCCCGCACGAGGCTGATGGGGCACTCGCGGGCGAGCATGCCCCGGACGCCGTCGCGCAGCTCGTCCTGCTCGGCTGTGAACTCCAGGTGCACGGCGACCGCGCTCTCTCAGAAACCTGACGGGCGTGTCACCGTATCGGCTGGCCAGAATCCGTCACAATCTCGCGCAGGGCGCGCCGATCGACCTTCTCCATCGCCGTGAGCGGCAGTGATTCGACGAGTCGGAGCGCCTCGGGGAGCTTGTACGGCGCGAGGTGCGGCGCCGCGAACTCCCGGAGCTGCGCGAGCGAAGGGGGCGCGGCGGCATCGCGGGGGACGACCACGGCAACGCCGATCTCACTCATGACCGGGTCCGCGACCGGGGTGATCGCGACCGCCGCGACCGCGGGATGGCTCGAGAGCACCGCTTCGACCTCGACGGGGAACACGTTGTACCCGCCCCGCACGTACATCTCCTTCGTGCGACCGACCAGGCGGAGCCGCCCGCGGTCGTCGAGCCAGCCGAGATCGCCGGTGCGGACGAACCCGTCGGCGGTGAACGCGGCCCGGGTGGCTTCGGTGTCGCGCCAGTAGCCGGTCATCACGGCGGGCGACCGCAGGCACACCTGGCCGATCTCGCCCGCCGGGACCGGTCTGTCCTCGTCGTCGAGCACGCCGAGCTCGATCGCCCGATGGGGCCGGCCCACGCTGACGACGGCGTCCTCCTCGGGATCGTCGAACGCGGTGCCGAGGCCGATCCCCGCTTCGGTGCACGAGTAGCGCGTCGCCAGCGCGGCCTGGAACCGTTCACGGGCTTCTCGCGCCAGGCCGGGCGTGATGGGGCCACCACCGACCACGAGGAATCGCACGCTCTCGAGGTCGTAAGCGTCGAAGTCGGGCTCTCGGAGCATCAGCGCCAGTTGCGTCGGGACGCCGGCGATGGTCGTCATGCGATGGTCGACCGCGAGGCGGAGCGCTTCGGACGCGCGCCAGCGTCGCATGACGAAGCTCGTGCCACCGCGCCGCAGGTTGCCGGGCAGCTTCGTCATGAACCCGAGGTGGGCCATCGGCGTGCCGACCGCGCTCCGGCCGCCGCCGCCCCACGTGTCACCGACGTCGGTCCGGGTGATGAAGGCGAGCTGTCGGTTGCCGTACAGCGCGCCCTTCGGCAGGCCGGTCGTGCCCGACGTGAACACGATCGCGACGGGACGGTCGGGGTCGTCGGCGAGCGCCGGCGGTGACTCGCCGGTCGCGCGCAGTTCGCCGAGCATCGTGTCGGGACTCCGTGCGGGCGACACCGTCTCGACGTTCGACGCGTCGGCGGGCTCGAGCCCGGGTCCCGCGAGCACCAGCCGCGGCGCAGCCGCCTCGAGGAGCGCGGCCTTCTCCTCGGCAGTGAGGCGGTCGTTCACCCCCGCCGTGATCGCTCCGAGCTTGGCCGCCGCGAGGTACGCGGCCGGGTACTCAGGCGACGGAGGCAGGACGATCGCGAGGACGTCTCCGGCGGTGAGGCCTCGCCGGGCCAGGCCGACTGCGACCTCGTCGGAGACGCGGTCGAGATCGCGATAGCTCAGAGCCCAGCCGTCCGGAGCGACGTAGGCGGTAGCATCCGCAAATCGTCGGGCAGCTTCGCGTGCGATCGCGGGGAGCATC